>Ga0256914_1004312_pt1 | contig 10725 bp, 8 predicted proteins | sample HulkmetaG_FD_191571 | JGI IMG/M metagenome (GOLD analysis project Ga0256914, IMG submission 191571) | Hydrothermal chimney microbial communities from Main Endeavour vent field at the Juan de Fuca Ridge, Pacific Ocean - Hulk | ecosystem: Environmental > Aquatic > Marine > Hydrothermal vents ...
GGTACCTGTAGGGAATTCTATATCAAGGAGCATGACCTCAGTGTCTACTATCGGATAACCGTACTCGATCCCGGCCTGCAGGGTCTTTTCTATGGTATCCAGAAGCAGGGCCTCTTTTTCCGGGGATAGCTTTCCTTCGGGCAATAGAGCCCCTACCAGGTTACCAGCCCCACGCTCCCTGGGCCGTACCCGCAGACGCACCGTGGCTGCCAAGCGATCCTCCCCGACCATCTGGTCAAAGGACTCGGCCACTTCCGCCTCTTTGGTCACCGTTTCCCGATAGACGACCTGCGGTTTACCCACCGCTACTTCCACTCCGAATTCACGCCGCATACGCTCAAGGATCACCTCCAGATGCAACTCACCCATACCTGAAATGACCCGCTGGCCGGTGTCTTCGTCTTCGTATACGCGAAAGGTAGGATCTTCTTCGGCGATCTTTGAGAGCGCGGCCTCAAGCTTCTCTTCTTCTGCCCTGGTCTTCGGCTCTACGGCAATAGAGATCACCGGTTCATAGGCCCCGATGGGTTCAAGCAGGATGGGGTGTTCGGGATCACAGAGGGTGTCTCCGGTCTTGGTGAATTTAAGCCCCATCACCGCCACGATGTCACCGGCCCCGGCGCGTTCAAGCCTGGTACGCTTGTTGGCGTGCATGAGGAAGATGCGGGCCACCTTTTCCTTCTTGCGCTTGGGGGCGTTTAAGACCGCCTTGCCCACCTCAAGCACCCCGGAATAGAGGCGTACATAGACCATCTTCCGCCCTTCAAACATCTGTACCTTAAAGGCCAAGGCGGCCAAAGGGGCGGATTCATCCGGCGGGCGTTCTTCCTCCTTTCCGGTCTCCGGGTTAATGCCTTTGACTGGGGGGATGTCTAAGGGAGAAGGAAGATAGCGCACGATGCCGTCAAGCAGGGGCTGAACCCCTTTGTTTCTCAACGCCGCTCCGCAAAAGACCGGCACGATGGAAAGCGAAAGGGTCCCTCGACGGATGAGGTCGTGGATCTCTTTCTCACTCAAGGGCTCGTCGGCCAGGTACTTTTCCATGGCCGCTTCGTCAAACTCGACCACGGTCTCCAGGAGTTCTTGCCGCACTCGAGCCAGTTCCTCTCTCATCTCCGCTGGGACTTCGTGATATTCATATCGCTCCCCCTGCGACTCCTCGTCCCAGAGGATCAGCTTTTCCCGGATGACGTCGATCACACCCTTAAAGTCTTGTTCAGCCCCGTAGGGCATGGTGATGATCACCGGCTTGGCCCCGAGTTTGTCCCTCATCTGCTGCACGGTGCCCCAGAAATCGGCCCCTACCCGGTCCATCTTGTTTACAAAGGCCATTTTGGGTACGCGAAACCTTTCGGCCTGATGCCAGACCGTCTCCGACTGGGGCTCTACTCCACCGACGGCACAAAAGACCCCGATGGCCCCGTCAAGGACCCTCAGAGAGCGTTCCACTTCAATGGTAAAATCCACGTGCCCAGGGGTGTCGATGAGGTGGATCTCGCAGTCCTTCCAATAACAGGTGGTCACCGCCGAGGTGATGGTGATGCCGCGTTCCTGCTCTTCGGGCAAATAATCCATGGTGGCCTGGCCTTCATGGACCTCGCCCATGCGGTGGATCTTTCCGGTATAGTAGAGGATGCGCTCGGTGAGCGTGGTCTTCCCTGCGTCAATATGGGCAATAATCCCGATATTTCTAATCTTGTGGATCTTTCCCTTTCCAGCCATGGCTGACATATTACAATTTTTTCGGTTTTTCTGGTAGAAAATTGTGGCCTGGAGAGGAGGAAATGATGCCCAAGGAATATTTAATATTTTTACTCGGTTACCTGATGGGGTCCATACCTACGGCCCTCTTGGTTTCCAAACCCTTTGGCCTTGATCCCCGGGAACACGGCAGTAAAAACCTCGGGGCCACCAATGTGGCCAGGCTTCTGGGTAAAAAATGGGGGCTGATCACCCTCCTGGGAGACATGGGGAAGGGCATCATTCCCATGCTCGTGGCCAAAAGGCTCTTTGCCGGGCATCCTCAAGCCTCTTGGCTTGTGGCTGGCACCGGGTTTTTTGCCTTCCTCGGGCACCTTTTCCCCCTTTATCTCAAGTTCCGAGGGGGTAAGGGCGTGGCCACGGCCACCGGGGTTTTCTTGGTCCTCTGTCCTCTGGCGGTCTTGATCAATCTGGGAGTCTTTATCTTGGCGGTAAAGATGACCGGTTTTGTCTCCGTGGGCTCCCTCCTGACCTCTGCCCTCATGCCGGTTCTCATCTACTTTATCTGCCGGAACAAGGCCTACCTAGCCATTGCCGGGGCTATGGCCGTATTGATCTGGATTCGCCATCAGGCCAATATCAGGCGGCTCCTGCGGGGAGAAGAAAAGAGCTGGAAGAAAAAGGATTGATAACTTGGCTATAGATCAATGAATTTTAAGCTTGGGACTCGAGGGATCTCACCCCGGCGGAAGAGGTGTTGGAAGAAGACGCTTAAGGCCTCCTGTTTAAGGCCGGAGAGATCATATTCGATCCCCTTCAGATAAAGAAGGCACTCTCCGGCAGAGAGCCCCGAAAGTCTGACACATTGACTAGCCAGTCCGGTCAGGGCGGAAAGCCCTTTGGCCCTCGAGAGATAGAGGGCCAAGGCAAAATCTCTGATGGCCTTCGCTTTTTCTTCCCAGGCCTCTTTACGCACGGCAAAGACGGCAAAGACAAAAGGAAGTCGCGTGTGTTCCATCCAAAGGGCGGCGAGATCATGGGCCTCGGGGAAAGGCGGACGATGGCGCAGACGCAGGGCCTCGTCGCCAATGGCCAGATAGGCTGCGGCCCCTTCTAATTCCCTTGCCGTCCCTACGCGATAATGCGGCTTCAGGCCACAGAAATCCTCAAGCAACAGTTTGAGCAAAGCCACCGAGGTGGCACTGGCCTTGGTCAAGACAACTTCCTCTCCGGAGAGTCTATCTAACGGCAACCGGGAAAAGAGGAGCACGCTACCCACCCGTCCGGTGGCACTGATCGAAACATCCGGCAGGAGGAGATAATCTCCCCGGGCATATTCATAGGAAGAGATAAGCCCCAGGTCTAATTTCCCTTGGGCCAGGGCTTGGTTTAGCTCGGTTGGTTGGGCCTCTACAAAACGCCAGTCTTCCCGAGCCAGTTCTCCGAGGGCAAAGGTCAAAGGGGCTGTGTTAAGGTACGAGACCAAACCGACAGTGAGGGCCATGGCCTTTCTCCAATGTGTTTGTCCCAAAATACTCCTTTTGGTAAAGAGTGCCAGATGCAGGCCGTTACCTATCGGGGTCTAAAATTTTACCAATTTCAGGCCTTAGCAAGGCTTGGACTGAGACATGCCGTCTTTACCCGCCAGGGAGGCCATAGCTCAGGGCCTTATCAGGGGCTTAATCTCAGCTTTGAGGTGGGGGATGCCCCGGAAAACGTCCAGCGTAATCGACGCTTAATCAAAGAAACTTTAGGGGTTTCAGTCTTACTTTCGGCCAAACAGATTCACGGCAAAAGGGCCTTTATTTTGAAAAAGCCCCTTTCTGAGGATCTAGAAGTGAGTGGTTACGATATCTTGATCACCGATCAGCCCGGAGTAGGGGTCTTGGTCAAGCAGGCCGATTGTCAGGCCATAGTCCTCTTCGATCCCTCAAGGCGGGTCTTGGCCTTGGTCCATGCCGGTTGGCGGGGATTAGTGGCCGGAGTGGTCGAAGAGGCCTTGTGTCTCTTACGGAAAGAATTCAATTCCAGGCCCGAGGACCTATGGGCCGCCATCTCTCCCTCCCTTGGGCCTTGTTGTGCGGAATTTCGGGATTACCAGAAGATCTTTCCGCCGGAATTTTGGCCCTTCCGGGTCCAAGGGAACTATTTTGACCTTCCGGCCATCACCAGAGATAAGCTCCTTCAGGGAGGCCTCCAAAAAGAAAAGATTTTTATCTCCGGGATTTGTACCAAATGTCAGCCGGAGTTTTTCTCGTACCGACGGGAGAAAAGGACCGGTCGTTTTGGAACCTTGGCCGCGCTTTAAAACCGAAAGAGCCAAAAGAGAATCAAGGCGACCAAGATAAGTACTAAGAGCCCGGAGGGCAGGGCCAGGAGGGGAGAGAGCCGCCCGGTATCTCCTACCCCTTTCAGGAACATAAAACCGGCCAGACCCAAAAGGATGGCCAAAACCCCCAGGGAGACCCCTTTCCCCAGGGCGTGTCTCCCCCTCTGACCAAGAAGGACAAAGAGGGACATGGCCGAGAGGACCGGGCCTATAAAGGGATAGAGCAGACGATAAGCGATCTCGCTATCGGCCTGGGTGGTAGGGAGCCGGGCCTTCTTTAAGAAAGAATGCTGAATCAATAGATCCCGGAGGTGTTGGGCCCGGGGGATACGTTTGACCACCAGGACGGTAGAGGGGGAAAATTCCAAGGGAAGGACCTTTTCGCGGAACCATCTGGGGACAAAGCCGTCTTTTCGGTCTTTATAAAGACCGTTTTTAAAGACCCAATGCCCGGCTTGATATCGGGCCTCCTTGGCCCAGACGATAAAGATAGGCTGCCCCTCTTGGTTTACCTTGGTATAGATGACGTCTTGTAAATACGAAGCATCCGGATCTAAAGCCCGCCCGATAAAGAAGGATTTGACCCCTCGGAAAAAGAGTTTGCCCTTGACCAACAGCCCCCGAGGTTCTTTTTTTTGGACCTTTACCGCCCAGAGATAGATGGCATGGTAGGTACTCTCCGGAAGGATCTTTTCCTCAAGCCCGGTAAAGCCGGCGGTGAGGATGAGCGCCGTCAGGAGATAAGGCAGGGCCAATTTAAGACTGGAAAACCCCAAAGACCTAAAGGCCAGGAGTTCCCCTCCACGGGCCAAATAAGCCATGGCCAAGAGGCCTGAAAGGCTGATCAAGATGGGCCAAGTATCAAAGGCAATCTGGGGGATTTTAAAGACGAGGTATTTGAACAGAAAGGTAAAAGGGAGACCGGCATTGGTCACGTTGTCTAATTTGTCAAAGAATTCGATCAGTAAATAAATTCCTATGATCACCGGGGTGAGGAGAGATAACATACTAAAATAGGGTTTTAGGAGATAGCGTGTATAAATCTTCATTTGGCCCGTCCGATCTTACCTCTTTCAAAGGCTTGGATAAAAAAGATCACCAGGATCAGGAAGATCAAGTTCGGCAGATTAAGGGCTACGGGAATGGGTAAAATCTGTTTTTGAGCCAGATTAGTGGCCCCGGAGAAAAAGAAGTAATAGGTAAGGAAGAGAAAAGAGGCCAAGGCCAGCCCGGCTCCCCGCCCTGAGGCCCGCATCATGGCCCCTAAAGGGGCCCCTAAAAGGGTAAGGACCAAGGCCGCCCAGGGAAAGGCCAGGCGTTTCCAATACTCAATCAGAAAGGAAAGACGCCTCTTGTCCCCTGGTGGATAGCGAGAGGCCCTCTTTTTTAGTTGGGTTAAGCTCAATTCTCCTCGACTATGTCCCCGTTTTCGTTCAAAGCGGGCCAGATCTATACGGTATATGTATTCTTTGAATCGCAGCTCTTCGGTAGTGGTGTAATCCCTGCTTACCAGATGGATACAGCCATCAAAGAGCCGAAACACCACTTTATGGTCTTCAATCTCTAGTTTTCCTCGGGAGGCAAAGATGATTCCCCAGCGCTTCGGGTCGGTCTCATCAAGCATGAAGACCAGGGCCAGATTTTTTCCTTCATGTTTGGCCTTTTGGACAAAAATAGAGAGATTGGGGATCCAGTTGACAAAGGTCTTGGCTGGTATCCCACGGGCGATTTTTCTCTCCGTAAGTTCAAATAATAAGTTGCGTAAGGCCCTCTTGCTCCAAGGTAGATACTTAATGGTAACCACAAAGGTAAAGACCGTGGCCATCAGAGAGAGAAGGATGGCCGGGAGCATCAAGCGACGAAAAGGGATGCCCAGGCTTTCAAAGGCCAAGATTTCCTGGTCCTGAGAAAGACGCATAAAACTCAAGACCACACCCACCAAAGCGGCCAGCGGAATGGTAAAGGTCAGAAAAAAGGAGGCCAGATAGACAAATAATCTGAGGTAATCCTGCTGGGTCAGGTGTTCAGAGGCCAAAGTAACTAACAAGGCGGTAAAGCGCGTAATGAGCAGGAGGCCATTTAAGACCAACAAGCTGCCCAGGAAATTTTTGAATATTTCCCGCCCAATATAGCGAAATAAAATCAAAATTTTCCCCCAAGAGGAATTGACAAATTAACTGTTACCATCTTCTTCCTTCTGGTAGGATAACCTTGCTTCAAAATGTTTCCCAAGACCTCAACGGCCCAAAAAAAATGGTTTGGTTTTTGTTCGATCACCGTCTTGGGTATCCTTTACCTGACCCTTTACCCTTTTCATTTCGTTATCCCCTTTGATCAGGCCCTGAACCGTTTCGATCTTACCCTCCCTTGGATCAAACATCATTCGCGCCTGGATCTTTTGAGCAACGTCTTTTTTTTCTTCCCTTTTGGTTTTGGCCTGGCCAAATTTTTGAATCACCTAAGCTGGACGAAACGTTTATTCTGGACTGCCTCTTTGGCCTTTATCCTCAGCTTTACCGTAGAATTTCTGCAACTTTTTATTCCGGAACGAAATGCAGCCCTGATGGACATCCTGGCCAACCTGATCGGGGCCTGTCTAGGGGCCGGGGTGGCTTCGCTCATGGCCCTTGATCTCCATTTGCCCAGCTCCTTTTTAAAGGGCCTGGTCTTCTTTGGCACCGCCTTCTTTTTACTCTATGAACCCTTTGACTTCACCTTTGATCTTGGAGAACTGAAAACCCATCTGAAATCGATCACTTTTTCCTTTTCATGGCCCAATCTCCTTTGGCCGGCCTATTTTTTGGCCTTAACCAGCCTTTCCTGGTTTCCCAATGCTCCTTTGACCGGGGCCATCTTGGTTTCTTTTTTGGCCGGTCTTTTAGAGATCGGTCGACTCTGGGTGTGTTCAGTGACCCTTTCCTTGAGCAAGGCCCTGGCGAGAATCCTGCTCTCTCTTCTCTTTTATCTCATCTTGAGCCGCTGGCCCCAAAAGGTCCGAAAAAAAGGGGCCCTTTTTCTCTTTGGTGTGTGTCTTCTATTTGAGGCCTGGTATCCCTTTCAATGGCGAAACCCCTTTCTTTCCGGTAAGGCCTGGCTCCCTTTCTTTTTTTATCTTCAAAACTTTACTTTGGGGGCCCTTTTTCATCTCTTGGAGATCCTACTCATTTTCTTTGCCTGGGGCCTTATTTGGGGATTGGAGGGCTCATCTTCCCTCAAAAAAGCCGTCTTAGGGGCCGTTGGTCTCAGTGTCTTGGCAGAGGGCGGACAGATCTTTATCCAAGGGCGGACACCTGATTTAACCACAGCCCTGTTGGCCGCTTTAGGGGTCTGGTCCTCTTTCAAAATTCAGAAGGAAAGGAGAGATGACCTTCAAAGAGGCCTTTGAGTGGCTTTCGCGTTTTCAGTTCCACGGCATAAGGCCCGGGCTTGAGCGCATCACGGTATTGCTCTCCCGCCTTGGTCACCCGGAGAAGGCCTTTCAGGCGGTACACATCGCCGGCACCAATGGCAAGGGTTCTACCGCCGCCATCCTTGAAGGCCTCCTCAGACACCATGGAGTAAAGACCGGACTCTACACCTCACCGCACCTGGTCTCGGTCTGCGAACGCTTCAGGGTGGCTGGGAAGCCCATCTCAGAGGCACGCTTTGCCGCCCTTTGCTCCCGGGTCCGTGAGGCCCTTGGTGAACTCCCGGCCACCTATTTTGAGCTCACTACTGCTCTGGCCTTTCTCTATTTTGCCGAAGAAGGAGTGGAGCTTGCCGTGGTGGAGTGCGGACTTGGTGGGCGGCTTGATGCCACCAACGTTATTGATCCCGAGGTGGCGATAATCACCAACATCGGCCTTGATCATCAGGCCTATCTCGGAGAGAGCCTTTGCCAGATCGCCGCGGAGAAGGCCGGCATCATTAAGGAAAGGCGTCCGGTGGTGGTCGGGCCGGTAAGCCCGGAAGCCCTTTACGTCATCGCAAACAGGGCCAAGGACCTTTCGGCCCCGCTCTTCCAATTTGATAAGGACTTTCGGGTTTTTTCTAGTCAAAGCGGCTTCGTTTACCAGGGCCGACGCCGGCTCTCAGGGCTTGAGCTGAACCTTAAAGGTCGGTTTCAGCAGACAAACCTGGCCCTAGCTTTAAAGGCCTTCGAGCTCCTTGAAGAAAAGGGGTTCCCCTTCCACGAGGGGGCCGTGCGTCAGGCCTTAAGGGAGGTGGCCTGGCCCGGACGTTACGAGATGTTCAAGCTCCCGCGGCTGGTTATCCTGGATGGTGCCCACAACCTCGATGGGATAAGGGCTTTGCTCGAGAGCCTTGAGGAGGATGGGATCAAACGCTACCATCTCCTCTTTGCCGCTTCGGATGAGGGCGGCACCAAGCCTTATCTCGAAATGCTCAAGGCCTTACTTCCCAAGGCGGAAAGGATCTTTTTGTGCCAGCCACCTGGTCCGCGGAAACCGGTGACCATTGCCGAATGGCGGGAGCACCTGGAAAGGGCCAAAGAAGGAGGAGCCCTTTCTCGTGAAAATTCTTTTGTTTTTAAAAATTCTTGGGAAGAGGCCTTGGAAGAGGCGCTTAAAGGATCAAACCTTCCGCTCCTGGTCACCGGGTCTCTTTATCTCGTGGGGCAAGTGCGAGCGTTGCTGAAACGGGCATGATAGTTTTGTCCCTTCGGGGGTTTGTTTAAAGGGAAGCATGGTTAGGATCAGGATACTCGGTGGTCTACGGCAGATTGGTGGGAACAAGATCCTTCTGGAACAAGAGGATCAAGGGTTACTCCTTGATTTTGGACTGGACCTTTATCGTTTTAGGCTCTTTTTCGAGGAGTTTCTACGACCACGGACGGCTCGCGGGCTTACGGATTTTTTTAAATTGGGCTTTCTTCCTCCCTTTGATTGGTATCGTTCGGACCTATGCCCGCCTGATCTGAAGTTGTCCCTTATTCCCTGTAAGCTTAAGGGCGTGGTCCTTACCCATGCCCATCTGGATCATTATGGTCTACTTGGTCTTTTGCGAGAAGATCTTCCCATTGTTGTTACTCCAGAGACAGCGGCCTTGCTCAAGGCCCTACAGGCCTCGGGGATGACAGAATTTTGGCGGGAGTGGGTGGCCATAAGACCAAGGGAGAGTCGCTCTCAGGCCGGACATCACATTCTCCAAGCCTTGCGACAGAGCCGTCGTTGGCGGATCTTTCGTCTCCCTCGGGTGCCGCCTTCTCTTCGAGATTTTTGGCCCTTGGGTGAGGGCGAAGGGGTAAGTCTCCCTGACCCTTCCCGGGTCCTTAGAGAGGGGCTCCCAGAAGAGATCGAATTACTTCCGGTGTATCACTCCGTCCCCGGGGCGGCTATGGTGAAGATCAATACTCCTGCCGGGGCGGTGCTTTATACAGGAGACTTGCGTTTTGGTCTGGGAGAGGACTCGTTTGAGGCCCTCTTACGGCGGCTTGGCCCTCTTCGTCCTCGAGTCCTGATCGTGGAAGGGACCAATGTGGGCGAGGAACGCCCGCTCCTTACCGATGAGGGAGAAGTGCTTGTCGCCTTTTCCGAGGCCCTTTCCCTGGCCAAAGGACGCCTAGTAGTGGCGGATTTTCCTTCTCTTCACCTTGAACGTTTGCGCAATCTCCTTTTGGCGGCCTCGGAGGCTGGGCGGCGGGTGTTGGTCTTGCCCAGGGACTTTTGGCTGATCTTGGCCGTCCAGGCAGCGAAAAGTCCTCTCTTTACCCGTCTTATAGAGGCTCCCTTGGGCCTTTATCCTGAACCCAAGGCCAGTCTTTCCCCGCTTGAGAAATTCCTCCTTGAGCGTTATGCCTCTTTTTTGGTGACCTCGCGAGAGATAATTGATGATCCAGGTAGTTTTGTCCTGGCCTTAGGGCTTTGGAATATTTCTCACCTCCTAGATCTCCCTCGTGAAGTGGTGAAAGGAGGTTTTTACCTCCATGCTCAAGGCGAGCCCTTTACCGAGGAACAGATCTTTGATCGGAAGCGCCTTTTAAATTGGCTGAATTATCTTGAGCTTAACCCCCTTGGCTGGGGAGAGGAGCCGCGGCTTTCTCTACACGCCTCAAGTCATGCCACCGAAGAGGAGATCTTTGCCTTGATCGAGGCCCTTTCTCCGGAGATGGTCATCCCGGTACATACCAGACATCCGGAGATCTTTAGGCGCCGTTTAGGTGATAAGATCCCGGAAAATCTCAAAGAGGTGAGCCTATGAGGAGATTTTTAGCCGTCTTTTTCCTGTTTGGATTGCTTTGGGCCTGTAGCGCTGGGGCCGGTAAAAAGGAGGCCCATTACGTCCGTTGGGTGATCGACGGCGATACCATCGTCCTTGAAAACGGCCAAAAGGTACGCTATGCCGGGATCAATGCCCCGGAAATCCGCCACGACGATGAGCCTGGAGAGCCTTTTGGTCGTGAGGCCTTAAAGGCCAATATTCGGTTGGTCAAAGGCAAACGGGTAATTCTTGAATGGGCCGAAGAAAAGAAAGACCGTTTCGGTCGGCTCTTGGCTTATGTCTTTCTGCCGGACGGGACCTTTGTCCAAGAGGAACTGGTCAAGGCCGGTTTGGCCTTTGTTTGTTATACACCGCCCAATATCAAATATTATCAGCGGCTTTTACGCGACCAGAGACGGGCTATTCGCCTACGGCAAGGTCTTTGGGCCGGGGATTTTTTTCATGGTGAGCGATACTATATCGGAAACAAAAAGTCG
>Ga0256914_1004313_pt1 | contig 10720 bp, 17 predicted proteins | sample HulkmetaG_FD_191571 | JGI IMG/M metagenome (GOLD analysis project Ga0256914, IMG submission 191571) | Hydrothermal chimney microbial communities from Main Endeavour vent field at the Juan de Fuca Ridge, Pacific Ocean - Hulk | ecosystem: Environmental > Aquatic > Marine > Hydrothermal vents ...
TACGGATTGGTTCGAGGGTTATATTTGGAAATTACATTTCGGACAAAACTAACACAATAGCTCCCAAAACTAAAAGGATTAAAAGTGGGCTCGCCCGGATTCGAACCGGGGACCTTCGCCTCGTCAGAGTGTCATTGAAGCAACTGTATCTAAAACATCAGAGTAAATTTGAGAAATATCTTAAGAACAAGGTAAGGAAAGGAGAGATTAGCGAGAAGACGGCGAAGGATTATATTTCAGCTTTAAACAAGAATCTTAAAGATGTTTTTTATCCTGACGAGCTTGAGGAGTTAATTTTGAGTATAAGAGGAGATAAATTTGCAAAAGGGTTGAGAAATTTCTTTAACTTTTTGGAAGAGGAGAAGGGAATAATTGGCATAAATGGGATTGACTTAGACAGATGGAGGAAAAAGACAATAATATGGAGATATCAAGCGAGAGAGATATACATAGGTGATGATGAACTGAAAGATGCTTATTAAAAAAAATAGGAGAAGAGCTTGAGATGATTTTCTTAGCTTTAGTATTCTCGGGATTGAGACTAAGGCATGTGTTTGAAGCTCTTCAAAACTTTGATCCTCAAAATGTTGTCAAGGTAAACGACAGAGTGAATAGGTATCCTGTAGGATTCGTTAGCAAAGGTAAGAAAAAAGCATTCTGGCTATACTACCCGTCTTGGCTTGAGTTAAAGAAGATTTCCAAAAATTACAACTATTACGAGGAAAATTTGATTTATAGAAGGGTTTCAGCCAATACAATCCGAAAGTGGAACTACAACTTCCTAATCTTAAATGGAGTCCCTGAATCAGTAGCGGATTTCATCCAAGGCAGAGCATTGGTAACGGTTGGATCTTCGCATTATTTGGCTAAGACTAAGCAAGCTGATGAATGGTATTCTCGAATTGTTGATAAGTTTCCGATCTGAGGTGATTAGATGATAGTGAGAGTTTTTGAGGTAGAAATTTCAAGTGAGAAGGAACTAAAATTGGCGATAAAGCTTCTTGAATATTTAGGAGTCATCAAGGAAGAGCTAAGCGAAGAAGAAATTAGGGAGCTTGAGGAAATAGCTAAAGCTTGCGAAGAAGGCAGGATGAAAACTTATAGCGTTGAAGAAGCTAAAAAATCTGTTAAAAACTATGTCTGTCCAATCTGTGGTAAAACATTCACAAATGGATTAGCTTATGGAGGCCATCTTAGATGGTGCAAAACTAAGTCTAGGAAAGTTGAAAAAGAGCAATCTGAAGATTTCGATTTAAAGAAGATGTTTCTTGAAGAAAAGAAGGTTATGGAAGGTATTTTGAAATAAGTTCAATCTGGAGGGTTGAGCTGAAAAGTGGAGGAGGCGAGATGATGCGAAAAGTTAAGGAGTATATAATATCATTAGAGAAACACAAGATCTTCAGCAATTGTCTAAGAGAATTAAGGGAAGAGCTTATGAAAGTTATAAACTCTGCAAAAACGAAGAAAGCTGTAAAGAAGGAGAGGAAGGCATATGAATATCTTGAAAAGTTAAGGTGAATTTTAGACGATATTTGTTGGAATGATCATTCTGAAAATGTATATTATTGTGGGGGTGTAAATTCAAATGGAGGTGAATTTTAAAACATGATTATGAGGTTTTTAGAGAATTCAACAAGATTTTAAATATTTTAAAAAAATAATAAAGACTTGTAGGTATTGGTTTACTACGGAAGGTTGTGGATGTCCTCAAAACCATTTACCTTGCAAGGATATAAGAATTATATCAGAATTGGAAAAAAGAGGGCTAATAAAAAAAGAGATCAAAGGTGGCAGAATCTACCATTATCCAACTGAGTATGGCGAATTCTTAGAGATGGAGTTCGATGAGCGTTTTGATAAAATCTACAATGAAATGAAGAAATTAATTGATGAGTTTGCTAAGCGTTTTGAAGAATACTCTAAGCATTGATTTCATTTAATAGGAACTAAAATTATTATCTCATCTTCCAATTTTTTCACTCTTTCGATAAGCTGTTTAAACTGTTCTGAATTCAAATCCTCTGCCTTGAAAAATCGCATCTGATAGGCTTCCGATGATATCCACTCTTTTGGCAAAGTTATACTGGGGCTTTTCCCATTTCTTGTGACCTTCCTAACGTCAAACCCATTCTTTGCCATATATCTCGCCATCGGGCTTCATATAGAAAACACCACACAAACATCAGTTCATCTCGTAATTCTCGTATCTTACTTATCAACTTCATATTATTTATTCTTTTCCATGAAGTGGATTAATATATTAGGCAGGGGGGTGAGATTCAAGGTGTTGAAGGGTATAAGGGTTAAGCTAGCTTTAAAGTTGGCTGAGAAATATGGTATAACAAAGGAAATGATCGAAGAGAGGGAGAAAGAGTTCTTAGCATGGCTTTCTGAGAGAGGATTGCAACCAAGCTGGGAAAACTATGTTGCGTTCATCCATGATACTAGGGGACAAACGAATTTAGTCGATTGGGTTATAGGTGTAATTTTACTAGCAATACTCGGCGTTGGAGTAGCATTGCCAATAGTGATTAACACTATCCAATCGATATTGCCAAACCTCAGTGGAACTACCGCAATGATCGTAGGAATAATACCAACGATAGTCACTGTAGTAATACTACTGATGTTCCTTGGCAGGCATTGAACATGAATTTTCTTATTTTTATTACACTGATCGCAGTAGGACTAATCTTCGCTGTGTTTGGCATTAGATCTCATGCGTTTGCAGTCTTGAGTGGGATAACATTCATTCTGCTTGGTGTTCTAACGCTCACAAGCAATATAACTATGACATACTACTTCGTTGCAACGGTGAACAACACAACGCAGATCGTGAACACTACGACGACACTTCTGGATCCTCCAATGGATTGGATCACTCCTATGATACTTATTTTCGGCGGTGTGGCGGAAATGGGTGTTTTAGGTAACAGAAAAGAGGGAGGGTTTGTGCATGGCTGATAGTCAAAGCGGTCAGATCAATCACCAGATGGTTTATAATTGGATACAATTCCAAAAGGCACTGGCGGAACCACAAAGTCCTCTCGTTACATCGGATATTACGAGAGCCGTTCTGAGTAAGCAAGGATGTAATTTCATTCGAAGGTTAATAATTTTTGCCAACATGCTGAAATCAAAGGGGTTTCATAACTCAGCGAGGATGGTTGTTGACTTAGCGGGTGCTTATGCGATTGCGACACTTGGGATGGGCAATTACGCGATGCTTATCGCCCAGTCAGTTTGGAGTGTCCGAGCGTTCATGTTCCCAGAGGAGCAGAAAGAGGACGACATTATAAGCTCGGTTTCTAAACATTTGCAGGGGTTTTTGAAGAAGAAGAGGTGAGATTATGAAGGTTAAGGCTGAGAAGGTAACCTTACTGGTGTTTGGAAAGGATAGACGATTCAGATTTGAGAGAGGGATCAAGATCAAAGACGATATCATAATGAGAGGTGAATTAGGGAAAGCATATCTAAGAAGAAACAACGGAAAAAGCAGCTTGATGCTTTTTCTTCAAAGCAAGATAGAGCCAGCCAAAGGCGAGTCAGTTAAGATCGAAGATTTGTATAAAGCTTACGTCGATTTCTGCGAAGAATATGGTTTCGACATCCTCAACACTCAGAAATTCGTCGATGTTATCGACGACTATCTTGAGGTCGATGCTATAAATGGTGTTGTGAAAGACATTAAAATCATCGACAAGAGAATTCACGTAGACAAGGATGCTGATATCTATCTCTACGAGAAAGTAGGATTGTTCAGAAAGAAGGTAGTTCCAGTGTATCTTGTAGTGGAAGGCATTCCAAAAACAATCACGTTCGACGAGCTTAGGAGCTACGCTTTAGGAACCAATGGAGAAATAGTCAGCTTGGACGATTTTACCCTTGGACAAATGCTTTCAGAATCTATGTTCATCGGAGCAACAATTGGCACCCAAAAGCTATTTACGGATATGAAATATATGATTCTAATATCGCTAATACTTTTGATAGTATCAATGATGCTAAGCACATATACACTAATAAACACCAAACAGATACTGGATATCCTGCATAAACTTCTATGACGCGGGAAGAGTTTGCGATTGCAATTTGGCTTGGATTCTGCCTGCTAATGACTTTCATATATTTTATGTTGGTGATGTAGATGCAGACCAATGAAGCTGAGAAAACAACTCTGGAAATTTACGGCGAGAAGATTGAACAGTTAGACAGGATTTTCACGTTCTCTCCTTCGACTGAGATTAAGGCTAAGATACTGTTCCAAATGGTCGAAATCTGCAAAATCTTGGACGAACTTGGAATTATCGAGTTAAAAGTCGACATCAACGAAGAGGAACTAAAAGAGTTGTATGTGCATGCGGTTCTGGCGTCGAGAAACTTACAGATCGATGCTGAAGCTGAGATTGTCAAGCGATTGTGCCAAATCGAATCTCAGCTTGTGATTGATTGCATTGAGGCTGGTTTGGTTGTTCGATTTCATGTTCCTGAAGAGTTTATCACTCTGTGAGGTGGTCAGGATGGGAAAGAGTATAATCGCCCAATTGGCTGAATATGCGATGAAGAATAACGGTTTCATAGATGCTCTCATTTTCGGCGACAAGGGAGGGGGTAAGAGCGTCTATGCTCTTATTAGCGCTTATCAGCTTTACGGCGATTGGGATGAGGCTTTGAACCATCTATTCTTCGATCCTTTCGATGCGCTCAAGCTTATGAAAGATGCTCTCTACGCTGAAGAGCGAATACCTCTTATCATCATGGATGATGCTGGCTTGTGGCTTGGAAAGATGGAATGGTGGGATAAGCGTAAGGTGAGGTTTTCTGAATTCTACAATGTCGTGAGAGAAGTCTGTGCTTGCGTCGTTTTCACAACGCCAAGCGATGACATCGTCAATGCAGTTACAAGGCAAATCAAGCTGAGAATGCAAGTCGAAATCATCGATGAGAAATATTCAAGAGTTAAAATATATAAGAAGAAATTGACGCCCCTCTTCCAAACGTTCGTAAAAAGGCTGAAGAATGAGACTTTTCCGAGGAAGATTCCCGATGATGTCTTTGAGCGGTATTGCAAGATGAAAAGGGATGCAACTAAGCGAAAGATCGAAGAGATGGAGAAAATCCTCGGTGGAGAGGAATCTTCAGACAATAATATAAATATGGATGATCGTATATCTGATGCTTTAGCAAATTCGCTAATTGGGAAAATTATCTACATAAAGAGCGGAACCAAGAGATTTCCTGTTGTCATCCCTCAAAATAGAGGAAGAGAAATTTTGGATAAAATTCACGGTAAATATATTATTTTTGAAATAAAGGAAGTTGGAGGTCATGAGCTATGTTCTCAGATCTCCTAACCGTCCAAGTGTCAATGGAATGGTTACAAATTTATTCATTATTTATTATATTTTTATGGGTATTGAATGGTATCTTCCTTGCTAAAGACTTTATCCGCTTCCAAAGCGCTTGTGAGCGATATAAGTTAGATGATGTTGATGTTTTCCTTCATCCGACGGAAAATTACCCGGAAGAGGTTAGAAAAGCGGTTAGAAGGGCTTGGAAGAGTTTGATCATTTGGGGGGTTATAACGGGCATTCTCCTCATTGGTTGTTAGGCTAGGAGGTGAGAAAATTGGCGAGAGGTAGAGGTAAAGGAAGGAGAAGTAGGAAGAGAAGCGGAGGGAGAAGTAGGAAAAGGAGTGGCAAGAGAATAAATTGGCACGAAATAATGAGAAAGGTGAGAGAAGGAGAACATCTGACGAAGAGAGAAAGAGAATACATAGCACGAGCTTTGGACAGACGAAAGAAGGCTAAGAATGAGAGGTGACCATGTCAGTTCTCAGTAGATTAAAGGAGAAGCTTAGAAGAAAGAGAAGTGAGGAAATCGAAATCCAAGGGGTTAGCAGACCGAAGAAGACTGAGAAAATAAAGAGAGTGTTCACAGTCGGAAGAGGAATTAGGAAGGCTGAAGAGAGATCAGCAAGAAGGATAGAATTGTTAATGCAAGAAGCTAAAACGAGAAGAGAAGCAAGAAAGCTGTACAACGTTCTTAAGAAAGAAGGCTTTGATGTATCTCTATCAGAGGTTGAAAGCTACATAAAATACAGACAGAAGAAAAAGGAGAGGAGGGAGAGAGTAGTTACTTTACTGGAGAGAACAGGCGCTCCGAAAGAAGTGGTATCTTTATTTAAAAACAAGAAAGAGCGAGATCTATTCGAAGAACTCGTTTCAGAGAATGGGAGAAAGAAAAGAAAAGGTAAGAGGGGAAAGAAAGGCAAAGGGAAGGTAAGAAAGAGTAGAAATAAGAAAGGAAAGAGTAACAGAAGAAAGAGCATGCCAATGATTCTAAGGTGGTAAAAATGATCAAGGTTAAATTATATTTTATTAATTATTATTTTAGTTTGTATAATGGTCACCATTACATACCAGTTATTTAATTGGGGGTGATGTGTTTTGGCGAGAAGAGGAGGAAGAAAAGGGAGTAAGAAGAGTAGGAAAGTAAGAAGGAAGAATATAACGAGAAATATTGCAAAAATCAAGAGAAAGGATCCAAGAACAGGCAGAAAAACATACTATTTGGGTTGGAGGGTTAGGGATACTGGAAAGCCCGGCTTAGATTCTGTATCTGAATGTGAAAGAATTGCTAAAGAGATCTACCGAGATTACAAAGCTGGAAGGCTAACGAAGAAGGAGGCAAGTGGGAGATTTGCCAGATTGCATAATACCGTAATTCCGAGAGTTTTCAAGGGTAGGAAGAAGGAATTGGCTCAAAAAGCTGTCAAAAAGTATATTGGGATAAACTGTAGGGTGAAAGACTGTGCCAAGCGCTGATGCAATCGCTTGGGAAACAGGAGCGAACGATAATTTAAATGATTCCAAAAACAATAATTTAGATCTAGATGGAGCTTTGCATTGTGCTGCCTCTAATCAACAGTCCTCAATATCACAAACTAAACCTATTCAAATATCACCACCTCCAAAGGATGTAAATACTGAAGTAAGAAGATTGGTTGTCCAAGGCATTCCACCGGAAAAGGCTGCTCAAATAATCTCGGAAAAATATGGTGTCAAGGCAGAGGTTTACAAAGTGCAAATGCCTTCATTGGTTCAGATAGAAAGGCTTAGAGAAGAACAAGCGAAACAACAAAAATTAGATATTCTTGGAAAACTTGAGGGAGAAATTGCTAAGAGAAGGGTTGAGCTTGAACAAAAGGGTGATCTCGAAAGAAATCCAATAGTTAGATTAGGCATCGGAGCAGAATTACTTGGATTGGGATTAGCACAGGGAGGTTTAAATGTCGCAGAAAGTTTCAGAAATTTAGCTACTTTAGCTGTCCGAAATCCTGTAGAAGCTGGAAAAGAGGCTGTTGTTGGAACTATAGATTGGGTTAAGTCTATTCCAACGAGAGTCAAGATGGGATTCACAGAATCTCCTTTCTTCGCTGGCGAGGTAACCGGTGAAATATTAGCTGGAGAATTGATGAATAAAGCGTTCGGCAAAGTGATTCCAGAATCAGCTAAAGTAAATATCGCTAAACCGATAGAGCTTGGATTTGAGAAAGTCACTAAGCCTTTAAGTGCAAAGCTTGAAGAGTTTAAGCCACAATACACAATAGTTGAATTCGGGAAAAAGATGGTTAAAATAGAGCCATATGCTGAGCGACCAATTAATATAGGGTTCATTGGAGAATTCAGTAAGGAAGATCTACCGATTCTCAAAAAAATCTATGAGCAATCAGGAGCCAATATCGACTATTTACAAAAATCATTAGGTATAGGAAAAAAGGAACTACAAAGTAGATTGAAACTCATGCAAAATAAAGATCTTATAAATATAGTTAATGATAGAGTTTTCCTAAACAAAAATAAATTCAGAAATATACCCATTGGTACCATTAGAGAACATAAGCCGATTTGGTCAGGTATAGCAATAGCCGCCAAAGAGAAAGGTATCGAGTTCAAAGGAGCTAAACCCATTTCTGCCACTGTAATTGAATCGGCATTTAAGATCAAAGATACTCTTAAAACTACATCCAAACGGTTAGAAGGAACAGCAATTGCAAAAGTCAGACCTAGATTAGGTTTCGAATTACAAATCCCAGGAGTTGATAAAATAAGAGTTACAACAGTCTACAAGAATCTCCTTGGTAAAAAGGCAATGATCGCTTCAGAGTTTACAGAGGAGGGTGCTAGGGTTGTAGCTAAGAAGGGAGAAGAAGCTATAGGTTATGGCTTTAAAATCCTTGGGAAATCTCCAGTAACAACCCAAGAGTTAACTGAAAATCCACCAATTGTAATATCTAATAGCGGAAGAATTGCTAGGGCTTGGATCTCTAAGAGACTAAATGAAGGTAAAGAGTTTGAAATTGGAAAAGAGATAACTAAACCGTTTGATCTCGGGCTTGAGCAAAGGAGAGTACAAAAGAGTACTCCTGAAGAATTCAAGTCAATCGAAACTAAATCGGGTCAAATGCTATTAACCACCGTTGAAGAAGCTTCTAAAGCTGAAACTACAGCAAGAGCTAAGGCTAAACTTGAAGAGCCTACAGAAGTCACAGAAGTTAAAGGCATTCCAATTCTTGACATAAGTAAGGAAGTCAAAGCTTTAGAAAAAGCGATAACTGGAAGTAAGCCAGTAGCTGATTTCGCTCTTACAACGCCTTTAGTAGTTCCTCCTGTATTTTCTCCACCAATCAATTTCGCACCACCAACATTCTCAGTTCCGACGGTATCGGTAGAAACAGAATTAGTCAAGCCAAAGATTGGAACAGAACTCTTCACTCCTGCTCTAAACATAGGAATTCAACCAATGGTTGGACTAAAGCCAGAAATTGGTTTAGCACCAACAATTACGACCTTGCCAAGCTTAGACATTGGAATTAAACCGTTCGCAGAGATAAAGCCTTTCACAGCGCCTATTGAGATTACAACTCCAAAAGTTGAGCCATTGGAAGAAATAAAGCCGATAGTAGAACCGATTACGAGAGTCGAACCGATCACAACTCCAAAAGTATCAACAAATCCATTTACTAGCTTCAAACCTATAAGTGTTCCCATTCCGAGTATTGGGATACCATCAGTAGGAGTACCAATTATCAGCATCCCTACACCGAATATTGGCTTTAACTTCGGATTTGGAATTCCTTCGTTCGTAATGGGTAAGCCCAGCAAGAAGAAAGGGAAGAAGAGATATATTGGGCTTTTAGCCGGCTATACAGAAGTAACACTTACTGAGCTTCTAACAGGTCACAAAGCACACCACTTGATGGTTCCAGCTAAAATGGCCAAGTTCTGGAAAGAAACTCTTGCAAGCGGTGGACTAATCGAAGTTCCGACGTTTGAGGAGGTTATAGGCAAAAATAAGAAGAGAAAGAAGAGGTGGGTTCTATGAGGAAGAAAATACTAACTAAAAACAGAAAAGGACAGTTTACTATATTGGCTTTATTCACTTTGTTCATTACGTTGCTTGTAACAGTTCAGTTTATGCCAATGATATACTCTACATGCGAAAACGTAAGTCAGATTGCTTTGGCGCATGGAGATTATGTTACCGCTTACTTGGTTAAGCTAATTCCAGTTAGCATCGTCCTTGTTGAAATTGCGAGCATATACTATTACGCAAAACCGTATATAATCCGGGAGGGGTAAGAGGATGCGATTATTTGGACATTTAGAAAGGCGTTGGAGGCATTTGAGAGGATTTTCAGGTTTTAGATTTATTCTGGCTATTTTAGTCTTAATTTTGCTTATTTGTCTGATTGGAGTAGCTAATGCTTTTGTTGAGGATTTTGAAGATGGGAGTTACAAAGATACATATAACATACACCAAGTAACATATATCTATCATATCAATAAAATTAGAACTATAGATGTCTCGAGTAACAAAGACCATTATTATTCGTTTACCATCTCACATTACGATGTTGGAGATTATAACTTTGTAATTAGTCAGAAAAATATATCCCCAAGCAATTTTTATGTATTTTATGTAAAAAATATTGATTATACGACGGATATATGTTATTTAAATTTTCAAATATACGATTCTAAGGGTGATTTAAAAATTATTTATAGAAATTCTATTAAAGGTAATGGTTATATTATATTTAAAATGTATGGTGATACACTATATATATTTTGCAAAACCAGATGGATCCATAAAGCTACTAAAAACATATAAAAATATTAACTTTTATAGTATTGGTGCTATAAATATTCATGTATATAGAGGCTCCTATCGTAATTATGCATTACAATTGTATGCTGTATCTAATGAACCTTTCATAAGGGTTATTGACCCAGATAAAGTATTCTATTGGGTATATGGTGGTTCAGTTCCAATAACATTCGAATGGGGGCGAACAAACCCAGAAAATACATCTACCGTAACTATCAAGGTTAGAAAACTTGATACTGGCGTTGTCGTATGGCAGAAAAACGAAGGTTCTAAGTATTACAACTTCAGCACGTATAACATTTACGATATCGTCGGTGAGAAAAATCCCGGGCTTTATCAGATTGAATTGGATGTTGATGGTTCTACCAAAGCAGTCGATTACTTCTTCTACACTGTTGACACTCAGAATAGCTCTGTGATCTGCGATAAGGATGAATACTATAGTTTTGAACCCATAAAAATTCATTACGTAATCGATCCGTGTGATACCTCCCATAGCTACTACGTAGTTATCTATGATTCATTTGGAAATCAAATTGATAAAGTT
>Ga0256914_1004314_pt1 | contig 10716 bp, 9 predicted proteins | sample HulkmetaG_FD_191571 | JGI IMG/M metagenome (GOLD analysis project Ga0256914, IMG submission 191571) | Hydrothermal chimney microbial communities from Main Endeavour vent field at the Juan de Fuca Ridge, Pacific Ocean - Hulk | ecosystem: Environmental > Aquatic > Marine > Hydrothermal vents ...
ATACACCTGGGAAACAGAACGCCCGATCAGCGTCAGGGGGATGCCCGCCACCCGTTGCGCCAGTCCGAACCATCCCGCCACCTGTGCCCCAAAGAACGCGGCGAAAAGGAGCGGCGCCGCCTGCAATCCCCCCTGGTTGAGCAGCGCGGACCAGCTTGAGATCAGGGGAAACCGGCGATAGCGGGCCGCAGCCTGCTTGATGGTGGCGACGCTGATTTCGGCAAGCAACGTCCGGCTCCTCCGCACAAAGAAATACAATAGCAATCCGCCGGCGACTATCCGTCCCAGTACATAGCCGCCCACCAATCCCACCGCGCCCGCCTGCATCCATCCCATCAGCAATTGTCCCGCCACCATGGAGCTACTCTGGCTGATCTTCGCCTGGGTTAGTTGCTTGAACCGTTTCTCGCGGATGTGCCAGTAGCTGAGGGCTTGAAATCCGCCTCCCATGAACATGCCCACAGGAAAAAGCCAGAGATATGGCGTCAGTTCGGGAACGGATAAACGTTGTGCCAATGCAGCGCCAAAGAAGAAGACGCCTAACGCAGCCAGCCCGCTTGTGGAAAGAAGCGCCAGGCCGCTCAACGCCGTCAGGTTGATGGCCACCGCGTCCGAGGCTGGCAAGGGGATCGCGATTTCGTAACGCAGTCCGGCCACCACCACCATCAATCCCAACGCCGAGATGAACACAGTGAGCACGCCAAATTCCGCAGGGGAATAGATGCGCGTCAGTATCGGCGTCGCCAGGACGACAAGGAGTTGGGCTATTCCCGTGCCTCCCGCCAGGATCAGCACATTGCCCAAAAAGCTGCCGCTTCGCAGACGCTGCATGAGCGAATCAAGGCTCGAGCGCATCCCCGTCATTTTGCGGCGTCGGATTTTGTTGGCAGCGGCTCATCCTCAGGCCAGTCCAGGCAGCGCAGCACGCCCGGCTCGATCTCGCGATAACGCCAGCCGCTTTGCGGACACACCCAATTGTCCTGCTCATCCTGTTCGGTGAGACGATGCCCGTGACGGCTGATCCAGCCCACGCGGCGGGCGGGCACGCCCACCATCAGCGCATAATCAGGCGCATCATTCGTCACCACTGCGCCCGCACCGATGAGGACGTAGCGGCCGATAGTCACACCGCAGACGATGGTGGCGTTGGCCCCAATGGTCGCGCCCCGCCGCACCAGAGTCTGTCGAAATTCACTCTTGCGCTCGATCTCACTGCGAGGGTTGATGACATTGGTGAAGACCATGGATGGGCCGCAGAAGACGTAATCCTCCAGTATGACGCCGTTGTACACCGAGACGTTGTTCTGAATCTTGACGCCATTGCCGATGATCGTGTTGTTGTCCACGAATACATTTTGTCCCAAATTGCAACCCTGGCCGATGCGGGCCGTGGGCATGATGTGGCTGAAGTGCCAGATGCGCGTGCCCGCGCCGATCTTCGCCCCTTCATCCACCACCGCGGTGGGATGGGCAAAATAGGTCTCATCTACCATAAGTCCACTCCTTCCATGGGCAATCGCACTGGTTCGCCATTGGTGACTAGCGAGCGCTGGGCGGCCTGTAGCACCCGCAGCACCCGTAGACCGCTTTCCCCGTTGGTCACAGGCGGTTCCCGCGTGGCCATCGCGTCCAAAAACGCCTGGCATTCCAACCGTAAGGGCTCATCATCGCCAAATGAGACCTCCTCGCCCGCCCCCTTGATCGGTTCAGGCTGGCCCTGATTCCACTCCACGCGCTGATCGTAAAGCACCAGGCGCTTCGATACGTCGTCGAAGCTGGCCATCTTTTTGGATCCCACCACCACCAGTCGTTGCTCCTTGAAGGGATGCAGCCAGGAGACGAAGATGTGCGCCCGGACGCCGTTGTCGAACAGAAGATTGGTCACGGTCACATCCGCGATGTTGGGCTGCACATACGCGCCGCCTGTGGCCGAAACCTGAAAAGGCATCCCGCCCGTCAGGCGGAGGATGACAGCGATGTCGTGGGGGGCGAAGCTCCATAAAATATTCTCCTCCCGCCGGATCTTGCCCAGGCTGAGCCGGTTGGAATAGATATATCGCACCTTGCCCAGCTCACCCTGCTCGATGAGCTTCAGCAGCTTGACGATGGCGGGGTGATATTCCAGCACATGCCCAACCAAGAGCACGCGCGCCTGCGCCCGGGCCATCAGCACCAGCTCCCGGCCATGTTCATAGGTCAGGGCCATGGGCTTTTCTACGAACACATCCTTGCCTGCCTCCAAAGCTCGCTTTACCAAACCATAATGCGTCTCCGCGGGGGTGGCGATGACGACGCCCTGGATGTCGGAGGCCAGCGCCTCTTCGATGTCCGCAGCTACGGACACTTCGGGGGCGAGGGTTTTTGAGCGGGCGCGGCCCATCTCGGTCGCGTCGACCACCAAGGACAAAGCGCCCAACTGATGAAAATTGCGGACGAGGTTTTTACCCCAATAGCCGCAACCGATGACCGCTACACGATGTTCTTTGTTCATAAACTTTTCTTCCTTTTAGAGGCTGTTATACAATGCCTACCTATCTGACGCAGATTGTGAGCGGATGATGACTTCGCACCTTGGGATTATACCCTGCCCGAGAGGCCTCACAAAATCTTCTGCTATGTCGAACTTGCCACACAAGGCACATTGGGAGCGAAGGTGCGACGGCGACATGGCGGAAGCTCGGACGGCAGATCTAAGCATCAACGCCCGCTTCAGAATGGAAAAGTCGCATGAAAGGATCATAGACGACGGAGGATGGTCTATCCTCTATTTTCAAAGCAGACTCAAAGCAAAGCCTCTTCGGATAGGTTTTTCAGTCATTGACCATGCTCATGCCTACTCCCGCCCTTCATCCCCCCGATGACCCCGCGGCCATGACCGCCTGGCTGGCCTGGCTCGACGCCAACCGGCTCACGCCCGCGGCGGCCCGCGCCCTGACAGACGTTCTTCTGCCCGAGGACGTTCGCGCCCATCTGGATGCCGCTTACGTCCAGGCCCGGGCGAGGTGGCTGCTGCACAAAACCGCGCTCCGGCGATTTCTTGCCCTCATGGCGCAGAAGCCCGCCCAGCCCGTCATCCTCCTCAAGGGCGCGGCTCTGGCTTTCGCGTTGTACGATGATCCCGCTATCCGTCCTATGAACGATATCGATCTGTTGGTCGGGCCAGATAATCTGATGACAGTGGTTCAGCGGATGCGGGCGTCGGGCTATGAGGAGCGCAGTCTGGGGGCCGGAAACGATGTGGGCTATCTCCATCACTTTGTTTTCATCGAGCCGCATACGGGCGTGCGTTTCGAGTTGCATCGCACCCTGCCTCTGTTGCCGTCGGACGCGGGCGCATTGTCCTGGTTTCTAACCCAAACGCAACTGCATCGGTCGGACAATCTCTGCTTCCGGACTTTCACGCCCGGGGCGCAACTGCTCCATCTCGCCTCCCACGCCGTGCTGGAGCATGGCGGCGCAGAAAGCGCCCTCGGCATCTGGTTCTACGATATCGATCAACTCATGCGTCGCTGGGGAGATGGCGTCCATTGGGATGAGATTCTGGCTCAAAGCCAAAAGCTGGCATGGGAAGCCGCTTTGCATGAGGCTATCCGCCTGGCGCAAAGTGATTTCGCCACCCCCGCGCCTCCTGCAATTCGCGCATGGTTACAACTACCCCAGCGCGAACTCAGCGGGTATAATACCATGCGCCAGATGACTTCCACCGTTCGCAGTTCTTCCCTCACCATCTTCCATATCTTACGCGGACTGACCTGGCGGCAAAGAGGTCAGCAGCTGCTGGCCATGTTTTTTCCGGGACGCGGATACATGACAGCCCGCTATCCCGCCCTGCCCTGGCCTGTCGCCTATCCCTATCGCTGGTTCAGCGCCGCCCGCAAACTTCTTCCCGCTCTGTTTCATAAATGAAGAAGGGAGGCAAAGTAAGCTCGAAAAATTGTTTGACTGTCATTGACTTGTTTGGCAACGATACCAAGACGAAGCTGGACGAAGAAAATCGCCTACTTTCGTCCATCTTGATCTATGTTCGTCATGTGACAGGTCGACAGACTCCTGTCAGGAATTAAGACATTTTCTGGAGTCTACTTAAGTAGATGCGCATTGGAAACTTGAGAAAGGCGACTGCGCATTTTGACGAACATGGACGAAGATGGACGAACATAGACGATGGTTCGCTTCGTCTACTTTCGTCTTTTCGTCTATCTTCGTCTGATGAGTTGGAAGCATCTCCAAAGTTTATTTCAAATCCATATCATCAACTACTTTAGTTACCATTCCTCTTATTGAAGCCTGTTCTGTTTGCCGATTACATTACCCTATGCGATCTCCCTGGCTCTTCGGCCTGCTGACCATCCTGCCCATTCCGCTGCTGTTGTTTAGCGAGCATTTTCCCGCGTGGGCGCCCGTGGCCGCGCTCATCTGGCTGATAACCCTCCTGTTGCTTCGTAGCCTGGCTACGGGCCGATGGCTTAGCCACACCCCTGCAGACCTCATCCTTCTGGGGTTGCTGCTTCTGCTGCCCTTGGGCCTGTGGGCCGCTCCCGACCGCAGCATCACGCTGCCCCGCATCTACGCATTTATCGCGAATATCGCCATGTTTTATGCCTTGGCCATTCAGGCGGAGAATCCAGCGCTACGCTGGGGGGGCTGGGCTATCCTGTTGGCGGGATTGGGCTTCACCATTGCCATCTTGCCCGGCACGCATTTTTATCCAAGCCAGAAACTGCCATTTCTGGACAGGTCCATTTATGATATCCTTCCCTCCGGTCTGCGCCTTCCTGGCGACGAAAACGGCTTCAATCCCAACATGGCGGGCGGTTTGCTGGCTCTCTTTCTCCCCCCCGCGCTGAGCTTAAGTCTCTGGCCGCAGAACAAGGCGCAGCGTCTTCTGGCGATTCTCACCGCCAGCCTTCTCACGGTCGCAGTGCTGCTGACCCAATCCCGGGGGGCGATTCTGGCTTCATTGATCGCCATCGCCCTCGTGACGGGCATCCTGATCAGACCCCTGCGCTGGCTGTGGTGGGCCCTGGGACTCCTCAGTTTGGGCTTTCTAGCTGTGCGCGGCGATTTCGTTGTCAGACTTCTCAATGACGCCAAGTCTACTTCCGGCGTTCATTCTCTGGCCCAGCGAATGGAATTGTGGAGCCGGGCCATTTATGCAGGGTTGGATTTTCCCCTCACCGGCATCGGGCTGGGCAGCTTTCCCAGGGTTATGAACCTCCTCTATCCTTCATTTCAAATAATCATCACTGCCGACGTGCCCCATGCACACAGCGTTTATTTTCAGACTCTGGCCGAAATGGGATACCTCGGGCTTATTCTGCACCTGGCGTTCTTTATCATCCTCTCGTTGGTTCTGATTCGCCAGATGAGAGGTGCCCATGACTGGCGTCGCCCCCTGGCCGTTGGGCTTCTGGGCTCTCTCGCCGTTTTTCTGATTCACGGCGTCGTGGACGTTCCCAACTACTCGCCTCTCTCCGCCATCGTTATTTGGGGACTATTCGGCGTGATGATGGCCATCGGAATGAAGCGTGAGGCATGAAAGGTGCAGAATGACCATTCTCGCTTTTCACACGTCATCTTCCCACTCATCTCTTTGAAGGCAGCATGCTCAACTGGTACGGCATATTCACCAATGCACTCTGGATTTTCGGCGCAGCGCTATTGTTGGCGTCGCTGAGCTGGAGTCTGTACGCCGCGTCGCAAGCCCGGAGCGGGTGGCGCGCACAGCTCGTTTCTCCTGATTTCACCCTGGTCGCCTCGTTGGGCGTGATGCTGATCATGCTGGGGCTGGGGTTTCGGCGGGGGAGCCAGTTGTGGGCCTCTGGTTTGTGGCTGACGCTGGCGTTGGCGTTCGCCACGGTCGCCTGGCTGGCCTGGCGCGAACGACGCGGCAATCCCACCACAGTGCAAGCGTTGGTCCGAGCGCAATTTTCTGGCGGGCGCGGGATAGCAACGGGCCTGATTCTGGCAGGCGTCGTCATGGCTGGACTGTACGCATTCACGATTCGCCCATGGATGCAGCCTGACGAGCCCCGTCATTACGAAGTCGCCATGCACGACGCTCGTTTGGGCAAGCCAGGCGCAAATTATGGCGATGTCAATCTGGAGTGGGAGCAGGAGCTGATCGCCGATATGGAAGCGCAGAGCTTCTGGTGGTATGGGTATTCCATCACGGGGTGGGATCCAGACAATCTTCCCCAGTCCTTTGAGGAGATATGGGCGCCGCGTTACTCCCGCGCCTTCTTTCAACTTCCCCTCTACTACGACATTGCCGGGCTGTTGCTTTATGCATGGGGCGACGCGCTCACCCTGTCGCAATCGGTGACTTTGCTGCGTTTCTTCGGCATCTTCTGGCTGGCATTGAGCCTGGGCGGCATTTACGCAATCGGACGCGAGCTGTTCCCCCAGCGTCCTCACATCGCGCTGGGCGCGTTGGCCTTTGCCGCACTGTGGCCCTCACATCTGGCCGCCAACGCCGCTGTGAATAATGATCCCATGGCCGAAGCGCTGGTCATCTGGACTGCGTTCTTCGCCATCAGGCTATTGCGTCGCGGGCCGAGTTTCAAAACGCTGACCTGGTTCTTCGCCCTGGCTATCCTCACCATCTACACCAAACGCACCGGTTTCAGCGTGCTGGCCTTTTTGGGCGCAGTGCCTCTGTGGGGGCTGTTGCAGGTTTTTCGAAGGCAGTCGCGACGGGCAAAGCTGGCGGGTTGGGGCGTGCTCACCCTCGGGATCGTCGCCATCCCCGCCTTGCTCTACATCATACAGGCCACGGGCAAGTACTGGCTGCCCGACTCTCTGAGACAAAATTGGCGGACGGGCGCCATGGTTCGGGCCTTTCTTGAAGCCCCGTACGATCGGTTCCTCCTGGCCCTGTATCGCACCTTCTGGGGCTGGTTCGGATGGCTGCGCGCACCTCTGCCCGACGCCATTTATCTCATCGGCGCAGTGATAACCCTGGCGCTTCTGGGATTGCTCGCGTTGGGATACCTGAACATATTCGACAAACGCTTGGCGAGATGGCAACGGATGGGGTTATTGTTGCTGCTGATGGCCTTAGGGCTCCAGTTATCCCTGACCCTGGGCAAGGACATCGTTTACAGCGATTGGCGGAGTGGTTCCGTACCCCAAATGCGTTATCTCTATCCCGTGCTGCCCTCTTTATTGCTGCCCGTTTTCCTCGGATTGCAGCGTATCGTCCCCGATTCGAAGCGCCACTTGAGTATTCCCATCATTGTGATCTTCCTGGTGGCCTTCAATTTTTACATTTTGGGCTTTATCTTGTATCCTTTCTTTTGGTTATAGCTCGGGGTCTGGTCACCTCCTTCCCTCCCCTCGATACACCGGGCTCGAGAGAATTACCCACAGGAGAAAACAGATGAAAAAACGATCCTTTAGAATTACAACCTTTCTTGCCCTGATGTTGCTCATTTTCACGGGAATGGTTTTTGTTGTCGCAACCTCCGCCAATGGTGATGGCGATGATGTCGTAGACCCTGCACCGCCCCCTTCCGATATGCCCGTCAATGCGTTTGGCGTCTGGCTTTTGCCGCCCAATCTGGAAGGCGGGCCGAAATTACGCGAGGCGGATGCGCTTTGGACGACTTTGTTCCTGCACTGGAATGACGCCGAGAGATCTCCCGGACAGTATGACTGGTCGCAGTGGGACGCCATTCTCGGCAGGGCCGCGACGCAGGGATACCAGGTGATTGTGACAGTCACGGGGAATCCGTCTTGGGCCGCCGATACCGGCTGCGGTCCGATTCATCCAGACCGGCTGGATGAGTTCGCCGCTTTCATGCAGGCGGCCGTGGCCCGATACAGCCAGCCGCCTTACAACGTGAAATACTGGTCCTTCTACAACGAGCCAGATAACAGCGATGCAGTGAATTATAGCTGGCTGGGCGGATGCTGGGGATTCGCCTATAACCCCAATGCCGCGGCCGGCGCAGGCGGCAAGGCTTACGCCAACATGCTCAAGCAAGTCTATCCCGCCGTCAAAAGAGCTGATCCCGAAGCCTATGTGGTGCTGGGCGGCCTGGCCTACGATTACTTCACCACTGATCCTGGCGGCGGCATTTTCGATCCCGTCTTCCTGGATGACATTCTGGCCGTTGGCGGCGGCGATTACTTCGATGTCATCAACTTCCATTACTACCCCTGGTCGGGGTGGCGCTGGGAGCCGCCAGGCGCTGATCGTTACGGCAAACATATCTCATACAAAGCCCGTTGGTTGGCGACCGAGGTCTACAAAGTCACAGGCGAACGCAAGCCCATCATCTGCACCGAAGTAGGCGAGACCTCCCACAACAAGGACAACGTCGCCGACTATCACCGCCAGATTTTGGCGATTTATCAGAACATCCTCGGCGCCAAAAGCGCCAATGTCTATCCCATCCTCTGGTTTACAGGCATCGATCTCAGGTTCTCCATCAGCTACGATGGCCGGCGTTACGGATTGCTGCATCTGGACGGCTCTCCCAAGCCCAGCTACTACGCATACAAAGCGCTGGTGGGCGAGTTGAAAGACGCCACCTTCGTGCGGGCGCGCCACGATCTTCCCGGCCGGTTCGAAGGATACGAATTCAGCGATCGCGGCCGTCGTAAGACTGTGTTGTGGATGTATGCCGGAGACCCGAACTTTCCGCCTCCTCAACCGATTAACTTCCCTATTTCACAGTCGGGCGGCAGCATGCGCGTGGTGAAAGTCCGCACCCATGTCCGCGGCGACAGCGATTTAAATATCGTCTCCGAGGAAATCTTGACCGATGGCGGAGCGGGCGACGCCGACGGCAGCGTCAACGGAAACATTCGCGTGCTGATCGATGAGGACATCCGCTTCCTCGAGGACCTGACTATGCCGACCTACACGCCCACCCCCACGCCCACGCCGCAGCACAGCATCTATCTCCCCATCTTTTATCAGATTTCCACCGGGATGCACATCGCAAAATGAGCGGCATCGTCACCTCAATCCGACACTAGACAGACGCTCTGCTGCTAATGCGACAATCCATGCTTTCCAGCTCAGCCTCGCGCCGGGGGATCGGCCTGGCGGTGGGGCTGAGCATTACTATTTTCGCTCTTTACATGCTGGCCCGCACGGTCGATTGGCGATCAGCGCTGCAATACATCCGCCAGGTGCGGCTGGGATGGCTACTGGCCGCGTTGCTGGCGCTATTCGTCAACAACTTCGCCAAAGCCTCCCGCTGGCGTCAGCTCTTTCCCGTCCATCAGGCCTTGCCGCCTCGATGGGACGCTTTCGGCTCCTTGATGGCCGGGCAACTGCTCAACTTCACGCTGCCGTTTCGCAGCGGCGATATTTCGCGCGCCTACTTCATGGGACGTTATCGCGGGGCCAGCTCCGCCTCGGCGGTTGGAACCATTGGTTCGGAGAAAGTGCTGGACCTGGTGATTATGGGCGGTCTTTTCACCCTGGTGCTCCCCTACTTCATCCTGCCCGCATGGCTGGAGGAAAACATTCAGTCGATCTGGCTGATCAGCCTGATCGCTTTGGCCATCTGGCTGGGCGTCCTTATCGCGCTGCCCCGCTCGCAAGGGTTTCTTGCGCGAATCGGCGAGCTCTGGCCCGCCTTGGCCTGGCCCGCTCAGATCGCCCATCGTCTGCTGGATGGCTTTTCATCCCTGCGTCATCGCCAGCGCCTGGGACCGGCGCTCAGTTGGACCATCATCGCCTGGGGAGGAAGCATCGGCGCCACATATGCGTTGCTGGCCTCCCTGTCGCTTCCGGCCAGCCTGCCCCTGGCAATTCTCGCCAATGTCATCGTTCAGGGCGGACTTAGCGTTCCTGTCGCGCCCGCAGGCATCGGCATTTTCGAGTGGCTGGCGATTCTGGCCCTGTCCATCGCGGGCATCCCCAGCGATCAAGGGCTTGCATACGGGCTGGTGACCCATGCCGCCGTGTTATTCTATCCGGCATTCATCGGGATTCCGTGGCTGCTTGCCCGTTTTCGCTCCGTCTGAGCTGGATGTGCGGGCGGTCGTAGGGATCGAACCCTTGATTTTGCCTTTACCTCTGATCTCCATTACACTTTCTCCATTCCCAATCGCATCTCATCGACTGATTCAACACCATGCGACGCACACTTTTTAGCCTCATTGCCATTGCCGCCATCGTCGGGCAACTGTTTCTCGCAACAGGCCTGCGCGCCTCCTCTTTTTCTGAAGGCGCCGCGTCGGCGAACGACGCCCGGGCCTTGTTGCTGCCTCCGACGGCTCGTCCTTCATTAACACCCTCATTGACCCCTGGCACCAATACGCCTGCTCCGCAGCCCACCCAGCCACCCGGACCAGGCCCGAAGCCCACCAGCACCCCCATCCCTCCGACGCCAACCTCCGCTCCCCCCACCGCTGTCGTCGCCAAAAGAGCGGTGAATGTCCGCAGCGGTCCTGGCGTCATCTACGACGCCATCGGCGTGGCCCGGCAAGATGAGCGCTTTCTCATCATGGGCCAATTCCCGCCTGGCGACTGGCTGCAGATCGACTATCACGGCCGGATGGGATGGATATATCGCGCACTGGTGACCATCGAGGGAGACGCCGGGCAGATTCCCCCCATCACCGACATTCCGCCCACGCCCACATTTACGCCCAGCCCCGCGCCCACCGCCACGCCCACGCCCACAACCACCCCCACGCCCATTCCCACCCGGGCGGGCGACACCCCATCACCGCCCACCGCACCTCCGCCCA
>Ga0256914_1004315_pt1 | contig 10711 bp, 6 predicted proteins | sample HulkmetaG_FD_191571 | JGI IMG/M metagenome (GOLD analysis project Ga0256914, IMG submission 191571) | Hydrothermal chimney microbial communities from Main Endeavour vent field at the Juan de Fuca Ridge, Pacific Ocean - Hulk | ecosystem: Environmental > Aquatic > Marine > Hydrothermal vents ...
CAACGCCCACGCCCACCGAGACCCCTACCCCCACGGCTTCACCTACCCCAACCCCAACCCCTTAAAAGGCTTGGTCATGGACTTCTCGGCGTTCTCCCTCGCATTTTCCCCCTCTCATGTCAAAAAATACGCCCGCAAGGCCCTCCCGGCCCTGGTGGTTCTGGCCCTCCTCTTGGGCGGCTTGAGCCTCATGGGCGGATGCAGCCACCACAACGCCGGCGTGGCACTGGCCACCCCTGTGCCCTTCCCCACTGCCACGTGGACCCCCCTGAGCCCCGACTTCCCCACCCCGACCTACATCCCCACCGCGACCTACACCCCCACCCCGACTCAAACCCCCAGCCCCACGCCGCCTCCAACGGCCACGCCCAAACCAGGCACCCTCTCCGGCCCAGTGCCGCCCATCCAACAAGCCAAGGGGCGCATCAACATCATGCTCTTGGGCTCTGACCAACGCCGCGGCCATTACGACTTCCGCACCGACGCCATCATGCTGCTTTCCTACAACCCCCAAACCGGTGCAACCAGCCTGATTTCCTTCCCGCGCGATACATATGTGTATCTGCCCGGGATGTATTACCAACGCATCAACACCGCGATGGAATTCGGCGGGTTCCCCTTGCTGGCATCCACCATGGAATACAACTTCGGCGTCCGGCCTGATTACTACATCCTCATCAACTTCATCGGCTTTCAACAGCTCATTGACAACCTGGGCGGGGTGGATGTGTACGTGCCCCGCAAACTGTGCGACAACCGCACCCACTATGGCTACTATTGCATCGGCCCAGGCACAGTGCACATGGATGGCAGTCTGGCCCTTTGGTACGCGCGCTCGCGCAAAACCACCAGCGACTTCGACCGGGCCCGCCGCCAGCAAGACCTCCTGTTAGCCATCATCCACCGCCTGATTTCCTTCGACGCGTTTGCCCGCGCGCCAGAGCTCTACAACGCGTACCAGCAAATGGTCGAAACCAACATCGGGCCAAAAGATTTCGCCGCGCTGGTCACAAAAACCACCAACTTCAGCACCAACGGCATCAAAACCTACGTGCTTACGCCCCCCACACTCATCCCTTGGCGCACACCCCAGGGGGCTTACGTGCTCCTCCAAAACTACGGCAGCGTGCGGAACATTTTAGAAGAGGCCCTCTCGCGGTAAAATGGAGCCACGTTGCGCGGCTCCACAACCCAAGGGCGACCTGCCCGGTTGCCGTTCCTCCGCCTTGGCGGCGTTGTGGCCGCGGGCGCCATTTTCGCGTGGTGACCAAGCCTATGCCTTCCCGTCTCAAATCTTTAGAACTGCAAGGATACAAAACCTTTGCCAACCGCACCCGATTCGAATTTGGGCCCCACATCACCGCCATTGTTGGGCCCAATGGCTCGGGGAAATCCAACATTGCCGACGCGCTCCGCTGGGTGCTGGGCGAGCAATCCTACACACTGCTGCGGGCTCAAAAAACAGAAGACATGATTTTTGCGGGCTCGCGCCAGCGTCCGCGAGCGGGGCTGGCCACAGCCACCGTGGTTTTTGACAACACCACCCATTGGCTGCCCATTGACTACACCGAAGTGGCCCTCACCCGCCGCGCCAGCCGCGACGGGCAAAACGAATACCTACTCAACGGCCAGCGGGTGCGCTTGCGCGACATCCGAGAGCTCTTAGGCCATGCAGGCCTCACCGAACACACCTACACCTTCATCGGCCAAGGGCTTGTGGATGCAGCCCTGGCGCTGCGCCCTGACGAACGGCGCCAAATGCTGGAAGGCGCAGCTGGCATTGGCATCTACCGACAACGCCGCGAAGAAGCCCTCCGCCGCCTGGAAACCACCCGCCGCAACCTGGAGCGGGTGCAAGACATCTTGGCCGAGCTGGAGCCCCGCCTCCGGCGGCTGGAACGCCAAGCCCGCCGAGCGCGCGAAGCAGCCCAACTCCAAGCCGATTTAGACCTTCTGCTGCGCGAATGGTACGGCTACCATTGGTATCAAGCCCAACAACGGCTGGCCGCCGCCCGGGCCGAAGCCGCGCGCCTCGAAACCCGCCTCCAGGAAGCCACCGCCCAACGCCGTCGCCTGACCGAACGCCTGACCGCCCTCCGGCAAGAAATCACCACCCAACGCGAACAACTGGCCACCTGGCACCGCGCCCTGGCCGAAAAACATCGTCAAATCGAAGCCCTCACCCGACAAATTGCCGTGCTCACCGAGCGGCAACGCGCGCTGCAAAGCCGCCGAGACGAATGGCGCTCTGAAAAAGAACGGCTGGAAGCCCAAATTCGCGACTTAGAAGCCCGCGTCGCGACAACCGAAAACGAACTCGCCCAACAAAAACAAGCCCTCGCCGAAGCCCAACGGCAGCGCGAAGCCGCCCGCCTGGCCCTGGAAGACCTCCTCTCCCGACGGCAAGCCGCCCGTCGCAGCCTGGAAGAAGCCCAAAAAGCCCTCGAAGCCCTGACCCGCCGCCAGGCCGTTTTAGAAGCCCGCCACGCCGAAGCCCAACGCCGCCGCCAACAACGCCAACAAGCCCTCCAAGAAGCCCAACAAGCCTTACCCCCCCTGCAAGAGGCCTTCCGCCGCGCACAAAACCAAGCCCACCAAGCCCAACAAGCCCGCCGAGCCGCGGAAAAACAACGCGACCAAGCCCAACAAGCCCTGGAAGAGGCCCGCCGGCGCGTCCAGGAAGCCGAAAAAGAAGCTGCCCAAGCCCGCCGAGCGTTGGAGCAGCTCCAAGCCCAAATCGCCGCCCTCCAAGCCCAACAACGCGTGCTCGAAGAAGCCGAACACAACCTCACCGGCTACGCCGAAGGGACGCGCTGGCTGCTCCAAAAAGCCCGCCAAGCCCAACATCGCCTCAAGGGCGCACTGGGGCAACACCTGGAAGTCCCTGCGGACCTGGAAACCGCCATCGCTGCAGCCTTAGACCGCCACACCGAAGCCATTTTGCTGGAAGGCGACCGCCACACCGCCCCCTTGGATCTCAGCGCCCAAGCGCCCGGGCGCACCACCCTGCTTCCCCTGCACGACCTCCGCCCCGCGCCCCCGCTCACGCCCCCCAACGACCCCGACGTCGTCGGCGTGGCCTCGGCCCTGGTGCAATTCCCCCCCGACCTGGCAACCGCGGTCACCCTGCTGCTGGGGCAAGTGCTCATCGTGCGCACCCGCGCGGCCGCGCTGCGCTTGCTTCCCCAACTGCCACCCCAAGCCTGGGTCGTCACCCTGCAAGGCGAAGCCTTCTCGCCCCAAGGGCCCATCACCGCGGGCAAACCCGCGGGCAAAGCCACCTTGCGCCGCAGCCGAGAGCGGCGCGAACTCGCCGCCCAACTGGCCGCGCTGGAACGCCAACAGCGCGCCCAGCGCGAAAAAGTGCGCCAAGCCGAAAAAGCCCTCGCACAAGCCCAACAAGCCCTCCAACAAGCCGAGCAAGACCTCCAACGCGCTTACCAAGCCGCGCAACAAGCCCAAGAAGCCGAACGCCGCGCCCAACAGGCCGTTGCCCAGGCCCAACACGCCCTGGAAACCCACGAAAAGGAGCTCGCCCGCCTCACCGCCGAGCTCCAAGCCCTGGAAGACGAACTCGCCGAACTGCAACGCGCCCAAGCCGACCTCCAAAGCGAATTCCAAACCGCGCAACAAACCTTGCGCGAGCGCCAACAAGCCTTGCAGGCCCTCGACACAACCGAAGCCCACGCCCAAGAGGCCCATTGGCAAACCCAAGTTGCCCTGGCCGAACAAGCCCTGCGCGCCACGCAACGCACGCTTGAAGAACGGCAAAAAGCCCTCCAAGAAGCCCGCCAACGCCTCCAAGAGCGCCTCACCCGCCTGCAACAAGCCGAACAAGAAGCCCAAACCCTGGCCGCCCAACACGACGAGCTCCAAGCCCAAATGCAACGCCTCTCCCAAGAAGCGGCCGCGCTCCAGGCGCAAATTGCCCCTGCCCAACAAGCCCTTCAAACCGCAGAAGCCCAACAACGCACGCTGGAAGAAGAAGCCGAGCGCGCAGCCCAAACCGTGCACATTGCCGAACGGCATTACACCCAAGCCCAACTGGCCCTCACCCGCGCCCAAGAAGCCCTCAACAACCTGCGCCGCCGCATCGAAGAAGACCTGGGCCCCGTAGCCCTGGAATACGAACCCGAAATCACCGGCCCACAACCCTTGCCCCTGGAAGGCATGATCGCCCACCTTCCCCAGGTGCGCCACCTTCCCGAAGGCCTGGAAAGCCGCATCAAACAACGACGCGCCCAACTGCGTCGGCTGGGCGCAGTCAACCCCGAAGCCCAAGAGGAATATGAGGAAGAACGCCAACGATACGACTTCCTCACCCAGCAAATCGCGGACCTCCAAGCCGCTGAGGCCGACATCCGCCAAGTGATTGCCGAGCTCGACGCACTCATGCACGAGGCCTTCCACAAAACTTACGCCATCGTCAACCGCGAATTTGGAGCCATCTTTACCCGCCTCTTTGGCGGCGGCACAGCCCGCCTCATCCTCACCGACCCTGACGACGTCACCCACACGGGGGTAGAAATCGAAGCCCGCTTGCCGGGCAAACGCACGCAACGGCTGGCCATGCTCTCTGGCGGCGAACGCAGCCTGACCGCGGTGGCCCTCATCTTTGCCCTGCTCAAAGCCTCCCCTACCCCTTTTTGCGTGCTCGACGAAGTGGATGCCATGCTCGACGAAGCCAACGTTGGCCGCTTCCGAGATTTGCTGCAAGAGCTCAGCGAACACACCCAATTCATCATCATCACCCATAACCGCAACACCGTTCAAGCCGCTGAGGTGATTTACGGCGTCACCCTGGCGCCCGACGCCACTTCCCAGGTCATCAGCCTCAAACTTGACGAAGTGGGCAAAATCGTCAAATAACAGACCTGGTTGGGGAAAAGAAAGCGTCCTGCATTCCAAATCGGCGCTGGGAGCAAACACCCCTTTCCAACGGCTGCAAAGCCCGCCTCGAAACCCTGGGCATGCGGTATAATTTTTCTTATGGCTGACAACATCTTTGGAAAATGGAAACAAGGGCTTGCCCGAACCCGGAAGACCGCTTTTGGGCGCATTGCAACCCTCTTGGGCGCCACCGAAATCACCGAAGAAACCTGGGACGAGCTGGAAGCCCTGCTCATCCAGGCCGACTTAGGCGTCGAAACCGCGCTGGAAGTGCTCGAGGCCCTCAAAGCCGTAGTCGAAAAAGAGGCTCTGGTGCGGAGCGACGAATTGGAAGAGGCGCTTCGGGCGGAACTCCGCCGCCGCCTGCAAACGCCACCGCCCATCACCTGGGAAGCCCAACCCAGCGTCGTGCTTCTGGTGGGGGTCAACGGCTCAGGAAAAACCACCACCGCGGCCAAACTGGCCTGGCGCTACACCCGGGAAGGTAAAAAAGTCATGCTCGCCGCGGCCGACACCTTTCGCGCAGCCGCCATTGACCAGCTCAAAACCTGGGGCGAACGGCTCGAAGTGCCCGTCATTGCAGGGCAGCCCGGCGGTGACCCCGGCGCAGTGACTTACGACGCCGTCCAAGCTGCCCGCGCGCGGCAAATGGACATCCTCTTTGTGGACACGGCCGGCCGCTTGCACACCCGCTTCAACCTGATGGAAGAGCTGAAAAAAGTGCGCCGCGTCGCGGGCAAAGCCATGCCCGGCGCACCCCACCACGTTTGGCTGGTCATGGATGCCACCACCGGCCAAAACGCGCTTCAGCAAGCCCAAGCCTTCAAAGAGGCCGTTGGCGTGACCGGCGTCATCCTGGCCAAATTAGACTCGTCAGCTCGCGGCGGCATGGCCTTCGCCATCCAGCGCACGTTGGGGCTCCCCATCCTGTTCGCTGGCCTGGGTGAAAAACCCGAAGACCTTGAACCTTTTGACCCCGACGCGTTTGTCAACGGAATTTTGGCCTCCCCTTCGGAAACCTGACCTTGCGTGAAGGTGCTCTCTAAAATGGAACAGAAGCAAAAAATCAAACCCCTCATCCCCAAACCGCTCCGCCCTTACGTGCGGCGCCTCATCCAGCCATCGCCAGAAATCACCGACCGCGAAACCCGCACCATGGCCCGCACGCTGGCCATCTTCACCTTCTTCTCGCTGATCGTCTATTTCATTCCCTTCAGCATTCACCTGATTTTCCACACAGTGCACCCCTTGGCGCTTCGGGTGTATTTTTGGCTCAGCACCGTCGTGGTCTTCATCACCTACCTCTTGAGCCGCTCTCGCCATCCCAAAATAGGAGCTTGGCTGCTCCTCATCACGTTGAGCATAGGCGCGCCCCTCAGCGCCATCGTGTTCCCTACTTCGGAACAATTGCACATCCTCTATCGCTTCATGTGGTCCAGTGCGGGGCTAATTTTGGGGGCGCTCTTCCTTTCACTGGGAGAATTTGGGCTCTTAGTTCTCATCAACCTCGGAGCGCTGACCGCGAGCTGGCTTCTTAGCGAACGGCCTGTCTGGTTCCACACTTTGCTCAACAGCATGCTGGCCGAAATCGTCCTCCTGCTGGCCATTGCAGGCTCACGGCGGCGGCAAATGCGCGAACTCCTGGAAAGCGAAAACCGCTTCCGCGAGCTTTTCGAGAGCACCTTGGACGCACTGGCCATCCACGACGGCGAGCGCATTTTAGCGGTCAACCCAGCCTTCGAGACCATGTTCCGCGTCCGCGCTGAAGACGCCATTGGGCGCCCGCCCATTGACTTTGTTGCTCCCCAAGCGCGTGACGAGGCCTACGAAGCTTTTCTCAAAAGCACCCAATCTCCGACCAACGTGGTCCAAAGCTTGGGCATGCGCAACGACGGCACCATCTTCCACGCCGAAGCCCACATGGCCTCTGTGACCTACGAAGGCCGCCGCGTATACGCCATCAGCGTCCGCGACATTTCCCAGCGCGTGGCAGCCCACGAAGCCCTCAAAGCCGAGCGCAACTTCCTCAAACAAGTGATGGACGCCGTTAGCGAGCCCTTTTTCGTGCTCGATGCCAACACTCACGAAATCCTCCTGGCCAACAAAGCCGCGACACCACCCAACGAAAACGGCCAAGAAGACCAACCTCTCCACTGCTACCAACTCTCGCACCACCGCGAAACCCCCTGCACCCACGACGCCAACATCAAATGCCTGCTGGAAGAGGTCAAACAAACCGGCCAATCCAGCCGAGTGGAACACGTCCACTTCCGGCACGATGGCAGCACTTACATCGCAGCGGTGCATGGCTATCCTCTGTATGACAACGAAGGCAAGCTTTCCAAAGTGGTGATTTACACCGTAGATATCACCCGCCGCAAACAAGCCGAAGAACGCCTGCGCAAACTGGAACGCGCCGTAGAACACAGCGCACACACCATCGTCATCACCGACAACCAAGGCGTTATTGAATACGTCAACCCAGCCTTCACCCGAGTGACCGGCTACACTCCCGAAGAGGCCCTCGGCCGCACCCCCAGCATCCTCAAATCAGGGAAACACCCCAAATCGTTCTACCAAAACTTGTGGAACACCATCCTCAAAGGCGAGGTCTTTCGCGGAGAGCTCATCAACCGCCGCAAAAGCGGTGAACTCTACTGGGAACGCATCAGCATCGCGCCGGTCAAAGACGAGAACGGCAAAGTCTCCCACTTCGTCGCGGTCAAAGAAGACATCACCGAACGCAAGCGCCTCGAAGAGGCCCTCCAAAAAGCCCGTGACGAAGCCCTCCAAGCCAGCAAACTCAAAACCCAACTCTTAGGCAATGTCAGCCACGACATGCGCACGCCCTTGGGCGGCATCGTGGGCTACACCGAAATGCTACTGGAAGAAGCCTTTGGCCCCATCAACGACAAACAACGCCAAGCCCTCATGCGCATCTTCCAGAGCACCCAACAACTCATTGATTTCACCAACGGCCTCCTCAACCAAGCCGAGCTGGAAAGCGGCCGCATCCGCCTGCACATTAACGAATTCGACCCCCGCGAATTGCTCAAAGTCATCCCGGCCAGCGCGGCCATCGCCGAAGCCAAAGGGGTTCGTGTCCACACCGAGATTGACCCCGCCCTGCCCCAAAAAGTCTCTGGCGATCCTTATTGGATTAAGCAAATTCTGGCCAATTTGCTCAGCAACGCGGTAAAATTTACCGAAGAGGGAGATATCTGGATTCGCCTGCGAGCCATTGACCATGAGCATTGGGCCATCGAAGTCGAAGACACAGGGCCAGGCATCCCAGCCGAAGCCCAACAACACATCTTTGAGCCCTTCCGCCAAGTAGATGGCAGCCCCACGCGGCGCTACAAAGGCTCTGGCTTAGGCCTTTCCATTGTCAGTCAACTTGTTGCCCTGATGGACGGCGAAATTCAATTGGAAAGCGAAGTAGGCAAAGGCAGCAAGTTTACGGTCATCCTCCCGCGACAAATCAGCCCCAAAGAGAAGCAAGAGGAGCAAAACGTATGAGCACCCCTAAACCCCTTGCCTTAGTCGTCGAAGACGATCCTGTTCAGGCCGAAATCTTCATTCAAGCCATCGCCCAAGCCGGCTACGAAGTCACCCACATTGACACCGGCGATGCGGCCATCACTTACCTCAACGAACATCGCCCTTTGCTGGTGCTGCTCGACCTTCACCTGCCAGAAGTCGCGGGCACCGAAATTTTGCAACACATTCGGCAACAGCCTCATCTGGCACAAACGCGAGTGATGTTGGCCACGGCCGACCCCCGCATGGCCGAACCCGTGCGGGCAGATAGCGACCTGGTGCTCATCAAGCCCATCAGTTTCAGCCAACTTCGCTCACTGGCCCAACGCCTGCTTCCTTCCTCGTAACCTCACCCCTCTGGAGCCGTACTCATGGACGATCTGGTGCAACGATTGGCTGCGCTGGAAACCCGCCTCCGCGACTTACGGGGGCGTCTTTGACTTACCGACAAAACAACAACGCTTAGAAACCCTCGAGCGCCAAGCCAACGCGCCCGACCTCTGGAACGACCCCCAACGGGCTCAAAAAGTCATGCGCGAATTGGCAGCGTTGCGTGACGAAATCGAGGGGTTAGAAAGCCTGCAAACACGCCTCGCAGATGCGTTGGAACTCGCCCAATTAGGCGACGACGAACTGGCCGAAGAACTTCAAGCCGAAGCCGACGCGCTGGAAAAGGCCATCGTCCAACGCGAACTTGCCGCCATGCTCGCGGGGCCCTATGACCGCAACAACGCGATCTTGGCCATCCATGCCGGCGCGGGCGGCACCGACGCCCACGATTGGGCCGCAATGCTCCAACGCATGTATTTGCGCTGGGCCGAAAAACGCGGCTTCCAGACCGAAATTTTAGACTACACCCCAGGCGAAGAAGCCGGCACCAAAAGCGTGACCATCGCAGTCAACGGCCCCTACGCCTATGGCTATCTCCGCGCGGAAAAAGGCGTCCATCGGCTGGTGCGCCTCTCGCCTTTCGACGCTGCCCACCGCCGCCACACTTCCTTTGCCCTGGTGGAAGTGCTCCCCCAGGTCGAAGACGACGTGGAAGTCGAAATCAACCCCAAAGACCTGCGCATTGACACCTTCCGGGCAGCCGGAGCAGGGGGGCAAAACGTTCAGAAAAACGCCACCGCGGTGCGCATTACCCACTTGCCCACCGGCATCGTAGTGTCGTGTCAAAACGAGCGCTCCCTGACCCAAAACAAAGAAAACGCGCTCAAGGTGCTCAAAGCCCGTTTGCTGGAAATCAAACAACAGGAGCAAGCCGAAAAAATCGCCGAATTGCGCGGAGCCTACCAAAAAGCCGAATGGGGAAGCCAAATTCGCTCCTACGTGCTGCACCCCTACCAAATGGTCAAAGACCATCGCACAGGGTATGAAGTCGGCAACGCGCAAGCTGTGCTCGATGGCGACTTAGACGGTTTCATCGAAGCCTACCTCAAACAACAAAAGCAAGGCTGACGTCCCCGCCGAGAGCCTTCGGCGCCCTCGCGCCCCCGGCCCGCCGCGGGGAAGCCTCTTTGCAAGCCAGCCCTGCAAAATTTTCATGCTATAATACGACCCATGGCAACCCCTTCCACGCATTCCCAGAACCTCAAAGGCACCTTTCGCCCCTTGATTCCACCCCGCACCGGCGAACGCTACGCCTGGGGCTTGGCCGGGGTGATGGGCCTTAGCATCGCCGCGGTCGCTTGGCGCGTGGGCACAGTGCCGTGGTTCCTGTGGTTGCTCTTTGGCTTCTTCCTCATCTCAGGCATCCTCAGCACTTTTAGCCATTGGGTTGACAGCCAAACCCTCCTCACGTTGGACGAAAACGGCCTCACGTTTCGGAATGGGCTGCGCCATGTCCAACTCGCGTGGTCCCAAATCCACGAAGTGCGCATCCTGACCGACCGGTGGGGCAAACGCATTCAAGTCAACGGTGCGAACGGACAACACTTCTCCTTTCGCACCGTCACCGAAGTAGAAATTCACGAAGGGCACCCCCAAAAACTCTTTGGCTTTCCCCAAGGCGAACAACTCGCCCAAGCCATCATCCAATCGGCGGGGCTGGCCGCCCAAAGTCAGACCGAAAACGAAGTCTATTACGCCCGCCCTTGACCGCACCTCCTGCGGGCGATTTCCCACGCACCCCGCAGGGTGCGTTTTTTGTTGCCAAACAAAATGTATGCTCGCTTTCATCACATCAGACCAGGAGGCCTTCCCATGACCGACCGCAGCCAAATGACCATTGACGAACAAGTGGATTTCCTCATGCAAGGCACGGCCTATGGCGACGAAACCT
>Ga0256914_1004316_pt1 | contig 10711 bp, 12 predicted proteins | sample HulkmetaG_FD_191571 | JGI IMG/M metagenome (GOLD analysis project Ga0256914, IMG submission 191571) | Hydrothermal chimney microbial communities from Main Endeavour vent field at the Juan de Fuca Ridge, Pacific Ocean - Hulk | ecosystem: Environmental > Aquatic > Marine > Hydrothermal vents ...
GCAAATGAAGGAACTGGCGGAGTTTCTGATAGGGAAAATAGTGAAGTATCCGGATAAAGTGTCTGTGGAGATGAAAGAAGAAAGGGATAGAATAACGATTGATGTTAGAGTAGCAGAGGAAGATATAGGCAGGGTTATTGGGAGAAGAGGGAGGATGGTTCAGTCATTGACGCAAATTCTGAGGATGAAGGGTATAAAAGAGGGTAAAAAGGTAGTGATGAAGGTTGAAGGTAGTAGGTCTGGTAGAAATAGGGAGGGTAGTCTCGGTAAACGCACGGCGGAATAGTTTAACCATAAAGCCTTTTACCGACTTTCCTGAGAGGTTTCGTGGCATGACCTCCCTTAGGCTTTACGGGAAAGATGATATCCAGATAGAAGTAAGGGTGAAAGCCGTATCTATACGTGATAGCTTGGTAGTAGTGGAGGTGGATGGTGCGTACGACTTGTTTGCCCTTAAAGGTATGTATGTGAGGGTCAACCGGGATGAGGTGTTTGAACTACCAGAGGATACATTCTATGTGTTTGATATTATTGGGTGTGAGGTTTTTCTTGTAAGTGGGGAGTTTGTAGGTGAGATTATAGATGTCATAAGGACGGGTAGCAATGATGTTTATCAGGTGCGTAGGGAGGGAAAGAGAGACCTTTTTGTACCAGCACTCAAGGATGTAGTATTACGCGTAGATTTGGGGCACAGAAGGGTTTATGTAGATCTTCCTGAAGGGTTGACGGATATATATGAAGATTAATGTAATCACAGCTTTTCCCGAGGCATTTAATAGTTTTCTCTCCGTTAGTATGGTGAAGAGGGCTATAGATAAAGGAATACTCGATGTAAGGATGTACAATCTGAGGGACTATTCTACGGATAGACACAGAACTATAGATGATTACAGTTACGGTGGCGGTGAAGGTATGGTGATAAAACTACCCGTTGTTGTTTCTGCACTGAGAGATGTACAAGAAAAAGGAAAGATTATACTGCTTTCACCAAAGGGCAGAAGGTTGAACCAAAGTGTTGTTGCAGAGCTTTCCCATTGCGATGTAATTACACTTATTTGTGGTCACTATGAAGGAGTAGATGAGAGGGTAAAGCTTTTTTTTGATGTGGATGAACTGTCGATAGGTGATTATGTGCTCACAGGTGGAGAATTGGCGGCGATGGTAGTAATAGACTCCGTTATGAGACTTATTCCCGGAGCGCTTGGGAGGGATACTGCTTCTAAGGAGGACTCCTTTTCCTCTGGATTGTTGGAGTATCCTCACTATACCAGGCCAGAGGAATTTGAGGGAATAAGAGTACCGGAAGTACTTTTGTCTGGTGATCATAAGAGGATAGATGATTGGAGGTTAAAAGAATCAATATCTATTACTGCACAGAGAAGACCAGAACTATTTCAGTACATTTCGCCTACGTCGGTGAGAAAAAAGGGTATACACCTTCTTTTGGTTCACTACCCTGTTCTGGATAGAAGGGGAAATGTGGTCTCGACAGCCATTGCTAATCTGGATGTCCATGACATTGCGAGGAGTTGCAAGACATTTGGGATAAAGCACTTTTGGATTGTTACGCCTCTTGGTTCTCAAAGAGAACTTGTTGCTAAGATTATAGCGCATTGGACCTCAGGGTATGGAGCAGATTACAATCCCATGAGGAAAGATGCTTTGAATGTTGTGAAGATTGCGCCTTCACTGGAAGATGCGATGAGAAAGATTGCTTCTTTGGAGAAGTGTGATGTTATATCTGTATCGACCACAGCTAAACAGGTGGAAGGTGCGGTGAGTTTTTCTTTCATTAGGCAAAAGCTGTTTATTGACTATGAAAGGGCTTTTGCTATAATAGTTGGAACTGGGTGGGGATTGGATAGAAGTGTTATAGATTCTACTACATATGTGCTTGAGCCGATAAGAGGTGCTGGAGAGTATAACCATCTTTCTGTTAGAAGTGCTGCGGCTATTATACTTGATAGATTATTAGGGATTAGGAGGGATTGAAGATGGACAAAGTAAGCTTGGTAGAGAAGGCCTACATGAGGAAGGATGTTCCGAATTTTAGACCCGGAGATACGGTAAGAGTGCACTTGAAGGTTAGAGAGGGGGAAAAGGAGAGGATACAGGTATTTCAGGGAATAGTTATATCAAGGGCACATGGAGGTACCCGTGAAACCTTTACGGTTAGAAAGGTTTCTTATGGGATCGGGGTTGAAAGGATCTTCCCGCTGCATTCTCCCAATATAGAGAAGATAGAAGTTGTGAAGCGTGGAAAGGTAAGGAGAGCGAAGCTATACTATCTCAGGAGTTTGAGAGGCAAGGCAAGTAGGATCAAAGAAGATACTACAAGGACCTGAGGTGAGGGGGCTTTTCTGTGACTAAGGGTAGTAGTTTAAGGGGGGATAGTAAATCGGGCAAGAAAAGATCTAAGAAACCGGCATGGAGAGAAATGTTAGAAGTTGTAATATGGGCAGTAGTGTTGGCACTACTCATAAGGACATTCGTGGTTGAAGCATTTTACATACCAACAGGTTCTATGGAGCCTACACTTATGCCCCACGATAGAGTGTTGGTTGCTAAGTTTATATACTACTTTGTTGAACCTAAGAGGGGGGATATAGTGGTATTTAAGTTCCCCCTGGATACTTCTACAGACTTTATAAAGAGGATTATAGGTTTACCTGGGGATCATATTAAGATAGTGGAGGGAAAGGTATACATTAACGGTAAGTTATTAAAAGAGCCATATGTCGTGCATAATGACATGTTTTCTATGGATGAGGTTGTGGTGCCAAAGGGTAGGTATTTTGTCATGGGTGATAACAGGCCCAACAGTGATGACAGCAGGTACTGGGGGTATGTTCCGAGAGAAAATATAAAGGGGAAAGCGTTTATTATATATTGGCCTATAACGAGGATTCGTATATTGTTTAACCCTTATTAGCTATGTTGTGGGTTGCGGGTGTAGATGAAGCAGGGAGGGGACCGATAGCAGGCCCGGTTGTTGCTGCGGCTGTAATTCTCGACCCTCGTAATAGAATAGAAGGGGTGAAAGACTCTAAAAAGCTGTCTTCAAGGCAAAGAGAGGAGCTCTCTTCTGTCATATTAAGAGACGCAGTTGCTGTAGGTATAGGGGTTGTGAGAGAAGATGTGATAGATAGAATTAATATAAGAAATGCTACTCTCATGGCGATGGAGATAGCTGTTAGTAGACTCAAAGTGCTGCCTGCAATGGTCCTTGTGGATGGTAGGGATACCATTCCTACTGTTGTTTACCCTCAGAGAGCGATAGTTGGTGGAGATGCAAAGGTATATGTGATATCTGCGGCTTCCATCGTGGCGAAGGTTATCAGGGATAGAATTATGTGTGGTTGGCATAAAGTTTATCCGCAATATGGTTTCTGTCAACACAAGGGCTATCCAACGAGGATGCACATTGAGGCTGTCAAGATGTATGGTTATTCTCCCATACACCGCTTTTCATTTAGGATAAGGGGATTTGGAAACAATGAAGGTAGTGCCTGAAATATCTATTTCAAGTGCAAAAAATCTGGTAAGGGAGCTCAATCTTAGAGATGGGATGGTGGTGAGAGGGAGGGTAGTTGGGTTTGCAGATGGGAATTCTATAATTAATATAGGAGGTAAGAATGTAGTTGCTGAGAACAGGGTTCCACTTGCCATGGGTGAAAGTATATACCTGAAATTGGAGGAGAATCAAGCAGGTAAGCTGGTGTTTAAGCTTATAACACCTGCGAACATTGGACAGTTGCTTGGAAAAGAGAGCAGCCTGGATATGTTGTCGCTTTTGTTAAAATATGAATGGAGGATAAATAGTGAGACTTTATTGTTTTGGATGAACTTTAAGAGTAAGATGGGTTTAGATATGCAAGAACTTCTGTGGCTTTCAAGGTGGACGAGAGGAATGGGATTACCTGTGAGTTGGGAGATGGCACGGATAGCCATGCTCTTTTATCACAAATCTCGTAAGCTGGATATGTTTGCCAAAAGTGTAGCCAAAAAGACACCACATGAGTTTTTGAGTTTTATCGATGGCTCAGATCTGGAGGAGCTCATGTATTGGCAGGTGAGATTTAACACGGCGCATCATGGCTATAAATTTTTTATATTGCCCTTTGGTGAAAACAACCATTTTTCGTGGATTTTTGTTAAGGAGAGAGAAAAAAATGACAAGGACAACAAGAAACATGCTGCTTCTCCAGAAATGGTCGTTGTTTGGGTTGATTTGCCGAATATAGGCAAGCTTGGCATTCTTATAACATTACTGGGTAGATCGGTTAATGTGGTGTTTAATGCGAAAGAGGATAAAGTGAGTGAGTTACTTACGAAGCATAGGGGGAAACTCAGTAAGTACCTTGAGGATGTTGGTTTCTCACTTGCAAAATTGGGTTTTAGGAAGGTTGAAGATGGACAAAACATATACTTCTACGGTTTTGATATAGAAGTGTGATGGAAAAAAAGAAGAATACCAAGAAAGCTGCTGCGTTGAAATACGATATTCAAGAAGACGAAGCCCCTTACATCTTGTATGTTGCTCAGGGTTTGCTGGCTGAGAAGATGGTGGAACTTGCTAAAAAGTATGAGATACCTATTTACGAAGATGAATTCCTTGCAGATACGCTCTTTAAAATAGGGGAGGGGAAGTATATCCCTCCGGAGTTATATCAAGCGGTGGCTCAGGTGCTTGCGTTTGTTTATTGGCTGGATAGAAATGGATAAGCAATCTCTTGGAAGGATGGGGGAAAATATAGCAGCTAATTACCTGCTTAGCAAAGGGTACAGGATACTGCACAGGAGATATAGGACAAAAGAGGGAGAAGTAGATATAATTGCAGAGAAAGATGGTGTAATAAGCTTTGTTGAAGTGAAAACGAGGAGGAGCTTGAAGTACGGTGCGCCATATGAGGCTGTTGACCAGAGAAAGCTCTCCCACATGAGGAATGTTGCTATGAGGTATCTTCAGCTGAACATGGTTGGGGAAGCGGATATGAGTTTTGATGTAATCTCTATTGTGATCATGGAGCAGGGAGTAAAGATAGAGCACATAAAGGAGATATTATAGTTATGATATCGGTGTACGGTAGCACGATTGTAGGTATGGATGCAAAGCTTGTTAGTGTAGAGTTGGATGTCTCCAAGGGGTTGCCTTCTTTCAATATAGTGGGGTTGCCAGACCTCTCTGTAAAAGAGTCGAGGGAGAGGGTAAGGAGTGCTGTTAAGAATAGTGGGTATTCGTTTCCAAAGAGTAGAATAGTTGTTAACCTTGCACCGGCGTCTTTGAGGAAGGAGGGTTCTATGTTAGATCTTCCCATTGCTGCTGCGATTGTTCAGCATTCTACTGGGGATGAGAAGGATTTGTCTGGTTTTATTTTTGCAGGGGAGCTCTCATTGAGAGGAGATGTTAAAGCTATAAGTGGTGTTGTTTCCATAGGGTTTCTTGCAAAGGAGATGAACAAGGTTTTAGTGATACCAGATGGAAATCGAGATGAAGCCCGGATAATAGATGGATTGAGTTATATTACAATAAAGCATCTGTCAGAGATCCTTGATGTGATTGGCGGAAGTGTACCACCTGATGTTGGTAGTTTAGAGCCTCTTGAAGCAGGGTCACCGAATTATCCTGTTGACTGGTCAGATATAAAGGGGCATGTTGCAACTAAGAGAGCACTTGAGGTTGCAGCTTCTGGTATGCATAATGTTATTATGGTTGGTCCTCCGGGTTCAGGTAAGAGCATGCTTGCAAAAGCGGTTGCCTCTATTTTACCGCCTATGTCACCCCAGGAAGTAATGGAGGTTACGAGGATTTACAGTGTGGCGGGTAAGCTGAATGGGAAGCTTATGTCTTTGCGTCCATTTAGGTCGCCTCATCATACCGTTAGTGATGTTGCGCTCTGTGGTGGAGGAGTTAGCTTGAAGCCGGGAGAGATCACCCTTGCACACTGTGGGGTTTTATTTCTTGATGAGATGCCAGAATTTAAGAGGAATGTGTTAGAGGCACTACGGCAGCCTATGGAAGATGGATATATAGTTGTTTCGAGGTCATCTGGTACAGTTACTTATCCAGCGAGATTCATGCTTGTGGGTGCTATGAATCCGTGCCCATATGGGGAGTTTGATAGATGTACGCCTCGGGATATAAACAGATATTTTTCGAGGATTTCTGCACCTTTGTTGGACAGGATAGACATTCAACTCATTGTGAATAGGGTTTCTATAAAGGATGTTGGTAAAACTGTCGGCAATGTGGAGACATCCGAAGTGGTTAGGGAGAGGGTTAAAAGGGTTCATGAAATACAGAGAAAGAGGTTTTCTGGTAAGGGAGTGATGTACAATTCTATGATGACAGAGCGTGAGATAAAGCTATTTTGCCGTCTGGAGGACGATGCTAGGAAGCTGCTTGACGAAGCGTTTGAGAAGATGAGGTTGAGTATGCGTGCATACACGAGGGTAATGAAGGTTGCTAGGACTATTGCAGATATGCGTGGGGCTGATGAGATAGGGATTAATGACATTGCAGAGGCATTGGATTACAGAAAGATGGATGTGTTGATATGGAAAGTGTAAGGCTGAAAGTAGCTTATGTGGGTTTCAACATGACGGGTCTGGTTGGTGCAAAGAGATTGGAAGTTTTAAGGAGGTACTTTGGTAGTGTTTGTAATGCATGGGATGCAGATCCTACTGATGTATCTCAAGTACTGAATTTGGGGTCTGAATTGGCAGATAGGATTAACAGGATAAAGAGGGAAAGGCTTGCTGAAAAGGAGGTAGAAACGGCAGGGAGATTAGATGTAAATGTTGTTACTGCTGAGGATAAAGATTATCCTGTGAGCTTGAGAGAAATAGATAGTCCCCCTATATTATTGTATGTTCATGGCAGACTTATTGTTGATGCAGTGAGAGTTGCTGTGGTTGGAACAAGGAATCCCACTTCCTATGGGAGAAAAGCTGCGAAGGACATAAGTGAATACCTTGCTGATATGGGTGTTACGGTAGTGAGTGGCCTTGCTTATGGTATAGATACTGAGGCGCACTTAGCGGCTTTAAATAAGGGCGGCAGGACGATGGCAGTTATTGCTACTGGGATGGATATAGTCTACCCGAGAAGTAATAGGGGTATTTTGGAAAGGATAGTGGATTCTAACGGTGTGGTGATAACAGAGTACCCGTTTGGCACTCTTCCAAGTAGGAGAAACTTTCCGTTGAGAAATAGGATAATAAGCGGAGTCTCTCAGGGGGTGGTGGTGATTGAAGCACCTGCGAAAAGCGGTGCACTTATAACTGCTAACTTTGCAGTGGAGCAAAATAGAGATGTCTTCGTTGTTCCAGGTAGCATATACAACAGGAAGTGTGAGGGTAGTAATAAACTTATTCAGCAGGGAGCCTACCCGATACTTTACCCATCTGATATACTTAGAGAGCTTGGGTATCCTACGGAGAGAAGACAACACTTGCAGGATGGAGTTGAAAACTTAGATACAGATGAGCGTAGGATATTGGAAGTAGTGGACTATGTGGAGCCAGTAACTATAGACTACATAGTAGAGAAGACTGGGATGGGAGTGGATGTGGTGCGTAGTAGATTGATGTTGCTTGAGATGAAGGAGCTCGTTTCTTCTGTTAGTGATGGCAGATATATACGCATAGGAGGTGAAAGTGTTGGGTAAGAGGATATTGCATCCCAGGGAGAGAGTGCACCTTTCTAAGGAGGCACAAGGTATATTGTATGAAATGCTTGAGCTTGGTGTTATAGATGAAAGGGAAGTAGAGGATGTGTTAGATACATTATTTATGGCAAAGCAAAAGGAGCTTGATGAAGCGGGTTTAAAGAAGTTGTTGTTCCAGAAGTTTTCGGATAGAAAGTTGGCATTGGAGAAGTTTTTTTATAACAGAACTATTCAGTAGGTGGAGTGTGATGTATTTTGGGTAAAAAATCTCTGGTGATTGTGGAATCACCAGCGAAGGCAAACACGATAAAGAAGATACTTGGTAAGAATTATGAGGTAGTAGCCTCTTATGGGCATCTTATTGACCTGCCCAAAACCAAATTAGGAGTGGATATCGACAATGATTTCTCTCCCAAATATGTGGTAATAAAAGGAAAGGGGCAGATACTTAAACAGCTTAAGTCTAAGGTTAAGAAGGTTGATGGTGTTTATCTTGCTACGGATCCTGATAGAGAAGGTGAGGCTATTGCATGGCATCTGAGCCGTGCATTGAAGTTGGATGGCAGTAAGAACAGGGTGATGTTTAATGAGATAACCCCCTCTGCTGTAAAGAAAGCTATAAGGACACCACAGGAGCTGGATATTCGTAAGGTGAACGCACAGCAGGCAAGACGGATCCTGGATAGGCTTGTTGGTTATTTGTTGAGTCCACTCCTTTGGAAGAAAGTGAGGAGGGCGTTGAGTGCGGGTAGGGTGCAATCTGTGGCATTAAAGTTTATATGTGACAGGGAAAGGGAGATAGAGGAGTTTAAACCTGAAGAGTACTGGACATTGGAGGTTAAGCTTTCTAAGAGTGGAAAAGAGATCCTGTTTTTGCTTGACAGGAAGGTAAAGTTGACCAATAAGGAAGATGTGGATAGGCTTGTAGGTAAGATAAATGTGGGCGAATTTGTAGTTTCCGATGTAAAGAGGGAGGAGTATGCGAAAATGCCACCACCTCCGTTCAAGACAAGCACTCTCCAGCAAGATGCGAGTAGGCTACTGGGTTTTTCCCCGGCGAGGACCATGATGGTAGCCCAAAGACTTTACGAAGGGGTGGATGTTGGCAACGGAAACAGGGTTGGGTTAATAACATATATGAGGACAGATTCGCTGAGGGTTTCTGATGTGGCTAAAAAGGAGTGTAGGGACTTTATAAAGGATGGTTTTGGCAAAGAATATGTGGGTTCGGGTATGTCGTTCAAAAAGTCTAAATTTGCACAAGATGCCCATGAGGCTATAAGGCCTACTTATGTGAATCTTACACCTGAAAAGGTTAGAAGTACTTTGAAACCTGAGGAGTACAAACTTTATGACCTTATTTGGAGGAGGTTTGTTGCCAGTCAGATGGCTGCAGCCAAACTTCTTAAGACGACGATTTCTGTTACTTGTAGTGGGTATGTGTTCAAGAAGACATGCAACAAGGTGGTTTTCGATGGTTTCTTTAAACTCTGGCCGTCTTCTGTGAATGAGGAGGATATCCCTGAGTTGAATGTGGGGGATAAGTTAGAGTTTGTTGAGTGGGTATCGAAGCAACACTTCACCCAACCTCCACCAAGATACAGTGAAGCAAGTCTTATACAGCTTTTGGAAGAAAAAGGCATAGGTAGGCCGAGCACATATGCTACGATAGTGAAGACTATAGAAGAGAGGGGTTATGTTGATAAGGAAAAGGGAAAGCTGATCCCAACGACCCTTGGTAGGACGGTTAACGATATACTTGTTAAGCACTTTTCTTCCATAGTAAATGCAGATTTTACGGCAAATATGGAGGATAGGTTAGACAAGATAGAGGTAGGGGAAGAGGATTGGGTGAACACCGTGAGAGAGTTTTATGTCCCATTTTCTAAACTTCTCGAAGAAGCTAAAGAAAAAATAGAAAAGGTTAGGTTACCTGATGAGAGCGAACCAACTGGTGAACTCTGCCCGCTTTGTGGTAGGCCACTTGTTGTGAAAAGAGGTAGATATGGTAAGTTTATAGCTTGTTCTGGTTACCCTGAGTGTAGGTATACTGCACCTTATCAAAAGAAGGTAGGAGTTGATTGTCCTCTGTGTGGGGCACCTATTGTGGAAAGGGTAAGTAAGAGAGGGAGAAAGTACTATAAGTGTAGTAATTCTGAGTGTAGTTTTATATCATGGGACAAACCTGTAGCTGAGAGATGTCCCAAATGCGGTAGCATACTCTTGGTGAAGGAACGCAAGACTAAGAGTATATATTATTGCTGGAATAGCGAATGCGACTATAAGAGAGAAGAGAGTAATGAAGGATGAAGTACTAATAATTGGTGGGGGACTTGCAGGTAGTGAAGCTGCATGGCAACTGGCTAAGAGAGGGGTAAGAGTCAAGCTGATAGAAATGAAACCTCGTTCGTATACCCCAGCCCATAGATTACCCTACCTTGCAGAGCTTGTATGTAGTAATTCGTTCGGTTCGCGTAAGGACACAGCGGCAATTTCATTGCTCCAAGATGAGCTCTCTATGTTGGGTTCTCTTATTATAGAGTCGGCTAAAGCTTCATCTGTGCCTGCGGGTAAAGCCCTTGCAGTTGATAGAGAGAGGTTTTCGATTTACATTACCCGAAAGCTACAAACTCATCCGTTGATCGAGATTGTTGTGGAAGAAATGGAAGATGTACCAGATGGGATAGTAATAATAGCAACAGGTCCGTTGACTACTGAAAAGTTCAAGAATTCACTTAAGAGGTTTATTTCAGCAGACTATCTGCACTTTTTTGATGCAGTTTCTCCTTTGGTAGAGGCTTCTTCTATAAATTGGAGTAAGGTATTTTGGGCATCTCGTTACTCTGATGATGGTGATTATGTAAATTGTCCTTTTACAGAGGAGGAGTATATCAGGTTTTGGAAAGCACTGAAGGATGCGGAAGTTGCTTATAGACACTCGTTTGACGAGAAGGTATACTTTGAAGCGTGTCTTCCGGTGGAGGTTATGGCGAAGAGGGGAAAAGATACACTCAGGTATGGTCCTATGAAGCCTGTTGGAA
>Ga0256914_1004317_pt1 | contig 10709 bp, 9 predicted proteins | sample HulkmetaG_FD_191571 | JGI IMG/M metagenome (GOLD analysis project Ga0256914, IMG submission 191571) | Hydrothermal chimney microbial communities from Main Endeavour vent field at the Juan de Fuca Ridge, Pacific Ocean - Hulk | ecosystem: Environmental > Aquatic > Marine > Hydrothermal vents ...
GGTCGCTATTCGGTTGCGACGACAAAGGCAACGGCATACTCGCGGCTGTGGGAAAGGCTGATGGCCCAGCGGTGCAGCCCCTGCGCGGAGGCCAGATCTGCCGCCCGGCCTGAAAGGTAGACCTCCGGCTTGCCGTGGGGATCGGGCAGAATTTCAACCTCCTGCCAGGCAATGCCCCGGTCGCTGAGGTGCTGCATTCCCACCCCCAAGGCCTTGGAGACGGCTTCTTTGGCGGCAAAGCGGGCGGCCAATTCGGCAGGATGGCGGCGGTAGCGGGCCAGTTCCGCCGGGGTAAAGATGCGTTCCAGAAACCGCTCCCCGTGGCGTTCAACGACCCGCTGCACGCGCGCAATCTCAATGATGTCTACGCCTGTGGCTAGGGGCATGGTCGCTCCAAAATTCGCTCTCGGAAATTGCAAACCGGGCCGGCCACGAATCGGGCACGAATGCACGAATTCGGCCCGGTAGCGCAAGGCTCCGGACTTGCAAATCGCGGTTGAAACCGCTCCCCCCGCAGGTTCAAGCGGGCCGAAGGCCCGGCAACCTGCGGGAGGGTCTTTTGCGCAATCTACGTTGTCCGGTGCGGCCCGGCAACGGCCAGGGCGTAGCATTCGGGGTCCAGGTAGCGGCGGGCGACCTCCTGCACTTGGGCAACGGTGACGGCCCGCACCAGGGCCGGGTAGCGTTGCAGGTAGTCAAACCCCAAGCCGTACCGCTCCATATCCAGCATGACGCTCGCCAGGCCCTCGTTGGTCTCCAGTTGGAGCGGCAGGGAGCCGGTGAGGAAGGACTGGCTGTCCTCCAGCTCCGCGACGGGGACCGGTTCCTCGCGCAAGCGGCGCACCTGGGCCAGGATGCCCTCAATGGCCCGTTCCACGTTGGTCGGCGCGACCCCGGCGATGGCGGCCCACGGCCCGGCCCCCAGCCCCGCTTGCAAGCTGCTGTAGACATAGTAGGCCAATCCTTGCCGATCGCGGACCGAATCCCCCAGGCGGCCCATCATGCCGAACACGCCCAGGATGGTGTTGGCCAGGTGGGCGGCCATAAAGTCATCGTCGTTGCGGGCCAGGCCCGGCCAACCGAGCATGATGTCGGTCTGGGCCATGCCCTCTACGGGGGTGAACCGCCGACGCGGCTCGTCGAGCCGGACGGCAGGGGGGATGCTGCGGGTGGGGCTTGCTCCGGGCGCGCCCGACCAATCGCCCAGGGCGGCTTCCACCTTTTCCCGCACGGCCTCCGCCGAGACGGCCCCCACCACGGCCAGGACCATCCCCTGGGGCGTGTAATGTTGGGCATAGTAGCCGGTCAGCGATTCGCGGTCCAGGGCGGCGACGGTCTCCGGATAGCCCTGGACGCTGCGCCCGTAGGGATGGTCGGGGTAGAGCAGTTCGCGGAAGGTCAGGCTGGCCATGCGTCGTGTGCTGTGGGCGCGGCGCTCCAGGTCGGTGAGGATCTGGCCCCGCAGTTTTTCCACTTCGGCGGCGGGGAAGGTGGGCCGCCGCAGGCAATCGGCCAGGATGTCCAGGAGCAGGTCCAGGTCTTCCGCCAGGCCCTTGCCGCCAAAGCCGACGGTGTGGACGCCGCTGCTAAACCCCAACTGCGCTCCAACCGATTCCAATTCCCGATTGATCTGGGCAAAGGTACGGTTCTCCGTGCCGCGCATGAGCATCCCGGCGGTGAACCCGGCCAATCCGGCCTGCTCCCGCGTCTCGCCGAGGGAACCGGCCCACAGGTAGCCGCTCAGGACGACGGCGGGGCTGGAGGGGTTTTCATAGACCAGCAGGGTCAGGCCGTTTTCCAACTCGCTGCGAACGATGGTCTCCGGGGAAGGCATGGCGGCGGTCATGGCTGCACCTCCTGGGGGATATAGTGGCCCACGGTGCGGTTGCGCCGGACCAGGTAGGTTTCGGCGGCCCGGCGGACATCCTCCACCGTGACGGCGGCCAGGCGGTCCAGGTAAGCGGCGAACCAGTCGGTATCGGCGACGATGGAGGAAAGGCCCAACCAGAACCCCCGGTTGGTCACGCTTTCGCTGGAATAGGCGAATTGGGCGCGGGCCTGCTTGATGGCGGTCTGTACCTCCTCCGGGGAGATGGCCCCCTGGAGGACGCGGTCCACCTCGGCGTCCAGGGCAGCCTCCACCTCCGCCGGGCTGCGTCCGGTCCGCACGGTGGCGGTGATGTTGTAAAGGTAAGGGTCGAGCATGGGCCACAGGGAGCCGGAGACGCCCGCTGCCAGCTCGGTTTCCACCAGGGCGCGGTAGAGGCGGGAGCTGCGGTTGGGTGGGGAACCGGCAAAGACGTTCATGCCGCTGGCCCCGGTCAGGATGCTGCTGAGGACGACCATGGGGAAAAAGTCGGGGTCGGCGGCGGCGGGGGCGCGGTAGGCGACCTGCAAGTAGGCGGTAGCCCCCGGCCCTTCCACCTCTACGCGACGCTCGCCGCGTTGGGGCGGTTCGGGACGATGGACCGGTTCCGGGTTGGAGCGGGCGGGGATGGGGCCGAACCGCTCCTCAATGCGGGCCAGCATCTCCGAGGCGTTAAAATCGCCCACGGCGACGACGATGGCATTGTCCGGGCCGTAGTAGGTCTGGTAGTGCCGCCACAGGTCGGCGCGGGTCATGGTTTCCAGGTCGCACATATCGCCGATGGTCTCATGGTGATAAGGGTGCACCCGGAAGGCGGCGGCGACCACCTCCTCGCTCAGCAGAAAGGTGGGCTGGTTCTCCGCCCCTTGCCGCTCGGAGATGACGACGGTGCGCTCCAGTTCCACCTCCTCCGGGTCAAAGAGGGCATTCACCATGCGGTCCGATTCAATGCGCAGGGCCAGGTCGGCCCGGTCGGCGGGCAGGGTTTCAAAAAAGGTGGTGAAATCCAGCCAGGTGAGGCCGTTCATCACGCCGCCGTTGCGGGCGATCTGGGTGTCAATTTCCCCTTTGGGGAAGGCTTCCGAGCCTTTGAAGAGCATGTGCTCCACCCAATGGGCAACGCCGGTGATGCCGGGCACTTCGTTGCGGCTGCCGACGCGATACCAAACCCAAAAGGTGGTCACCGGGGCGTGGTGGCTCTCTTGGAGCAGGACGGTCAGGCCGTTTTCCAGGGTGTGACGTGCTACGTCCATTAGAAACCCTCCAATCTGGTCACGTCCACGATGCCCCGGCTCAGTTCCCAGATGTCTTGCAGCAGCCCCAGGCGGACGGCCCGCAGGGTCGGATCCTCGTGCATGACCAGGACATCGTCAAAGAAGCGGTTGATGGCCGGGACCAGGGGCCGGATGGCGGTCAAAAAGTGGTCCACGTCGCTTTCCGGCGTGATCTGGGCGCGGGCGGTTTCATACGCTTCCCGCAGGGCGGCGGTGGCCGGTTCGGGGTCCGGGCCGGGTTGGAATTCGTACCGCTCGTCCAGGTTGCGGACGATGCGGATGCAGCGACCGTAAGCGTTGAGCAGGTCGGACCAGTCATCGCGCTCCACCCAGGCGGCCAGTTGGCGGGCGGCGCGGTAGGCGGTGTAGGGGTCGTCGCCCCGTTCGGCCAGGACGGCGTCCACCACGTCGTGGCGCAGGCCCTGTTCCCGCAGCCAGCCGCGCAGCCGCTCGGCGATAAAGGCGGCCACGGCGGTCAGGGCCTCCTCGCCGACCGGCACGGGCATCGGCTCGGCGGCGGCGGAGAGGAGGGGGCGCAGCGACAAGGGGGCCTTGCGGGCGATGAGGTTCTGCACCAGGCCCAGGGCGGCGCGGCGCAGGCCGTAGGGGTCGGCGGAGCCGCTGGGGGCCAGGCCGACGGCAAAGAGTCCCACCAGGCTGTCCAGACGGTCGGCCAGGGCCAGGGCCAGCCCCGGCCCCGTCTCCGGCAGGGCGTCCCCGGCATGGCGCGGCAAATAGTGTTCAAAGATGGCCTCGGCCACCGCCTCCTCCTCGCCGGAGAGGCGGGCGTACTCGCGGCCCATGATCCCTTGCAGGCTGGTCATCTCCACGACCAGTTGGGTGGCCAGGTCGGCTTTGCACAGGTGGGCGGCGCGGGTGGCAACGGCCAGTTCCTCCTCGCCCAGGCCCAGGGCGCGGCCCACCACCGGCACGAGCCGTTCCAGCCGCTTGCTCTTGTCCAGCATGGAGCCGAGCTGCTCCTGGAAGGTGAGGGTGTCCAGGCGCGGCAGGAAAGCCTCCAACGGTTTGCTTGTGTCCTGTTCGTAAAAGAATTTGGCGTCGGCAAAGCGGGCGCGGAGCACATCCTCGTTGCCCTCACGGACCACGTCCAGGTGCCGGTCGTCGCCGTTGCGCACGGCGATAAAGAAGGGTTGCAATCTGTCGGTTGCCGGTTGCAGGACGGGGAAGTAGCGTTGGTGCTTTCTCATCACCGAGATCAGCACTTCCTGGGGCAGGGCCAGGTACTCCTCTTCAAAGCGGCCCAGGAGGGCGGTCGGTCGCTCGACCAGGTTGGTCACTTCGTCCAGCAGGGCCGGGTCCTCCGGGATGCGCCCGCCGACGGAGGCGGCTAACGCTTCGGCCTGCCGGCGTATCTGCTCGCGGCGTTCGGCGGGGTCCACGACGATGTGGTTTTCGGCCATCGTGGGTAGGTAGGCGTCGGCATGGGCGAGCTCAATGGAGGGCGAACCCAGGGGGCGCAGCCCCCGCGTGGTCCGCCCGCCGGTAACCCCGGCGTACTCAAAGGGCACGACCTGATCGCCCAACAGGGCCACCAGCCAGCGGATGGGCCGGGGGAAGGCGACGTTGCTGGCGTTCCAGCGCATCGTCTTGGGGAATTTGAGACCGGCGATGAGGCGGGGCAGCAGTTCGGCCAGGACCTGGGCGGCGGGGCGGCCTTCCTCGGTGACGGTGGCGACGACGTAGGATTTGCCGCCTTCTTCCACGACGCGCAACGTTTCAACCGGCACGCCCTGTTTGCGGGCAAAGCCCTGGGCGGCGCGGGTGGGGTTGCCCTCGGCATCAAAGGCGACGCGGGCCGGGGGGCCTTGCACCTCCCGCGTCACATCCTCCTGGCGCGGGGCCAGCTCCCGGACCAGCACCGCCTGACGGCGTGGTGTGCCCACAACCCGGATGCTTTTGTAACGCAGCCGCGCTTCATCCAACAGGCGGGGGGTCAAGGCTTGCAACTGCTCCAACGCGGAGGCCAGGTCGGAGACGGGGAGTTCCTCGGTTCCGATTTCCAGGAGGAAGGTCGTGGGTTGTGAGCTGTAGGTTGTGGGTTGTGGGTGGGGGGTAGGGGGATGTGTGGGTTCCCGGCCACCCGCTGCCAAGAAGGGATAGCCCATCTCTTTGCGCTGCTCCACGTAGAGGCGGGCCACGCGGCGGGTCAGGTTGCGCATTCGCCGAAAGTAGGAGGCCCGCTCGGTGACGCCGATGGCTCCCCGCGCGTCCAGGATGTTGAAGGTGTGGGAGCAGCGCAGGATATAGTCGTAGGCGGGGATGACCAACCCTTTCTCCATGCAGGATCGGGCTTCCGCTTCGTAGATGTTGTAGAGTTGGGTCAATCGCTCAATGTCGGCGAGTTCAAAGTTGTAGATGCAGTGCTCCACTTCGGGGCGGCGGTAGATGTCGCCGTAGGTGTGGGTTCCGTCCCAGTCAATGTCCCACACGGCGCGGACCTTTTGCAAATACATGACGATCCGCTCCATGCCGTAGGTCAGCTCCACGGCCACGGGGTCCAGGTTGAGGCCGCCCGCCTGCTGGAAATAGGTGTACTGACTGATCTCCTGGCCGTCCAGCCAGACCTCCCAGCCCAGGCCCCAGGCTCCCAGGGCGGGGCTTTCCCAATTGTCCTCCACAAAGCGCACATCATGTTCCCGCAGGTCAATGCCGATGGCTTCCAGGCTGCCCAGGTAGAGTTCCTGGGGGTTGCCGGGGTCGGGTTTGAGGATGACCTGATACTGGGTGTGCATCTGCATCCGATTGGGGTTTTCGGCGTAGCGGCCATCATCGGGGCGGTAGGAAGGCTCCACATAGCCCACGTTCCACGGCTCCGGGCCGAGGACGCGCAGGGTGGTGGCCGGGTTGGCCGTACCCGCGCCCAGTTTCTCGCTGTAGGGTTGCCAGATGAGGCAACCGTGGTCGGCCCAGTAGCGGTCCAGGCGCATGATGACCTCTTGGAAGGATAAGGGTTTGGTCATGGTTCCACTCCTGTTCTGTCAGATTTGCAGGTGTGTGCCCGATGATGGGGCAACGAAGCGGGCGATTCGGCCCGGCCGAGCAGGTTCCTAAAGCCCGGTAGGATGCCATTATAGACCAATGTGCAGGCTGGGTCAAATCGCTTGGGGCCGCGCCCAAATGCCCGTCTTCCGCCCGACTTTGCCATTCCCCTTTCGGTTCGCAGAGAGGTGCCCCCGAACCCGGAACCGTAAGTCGGCCACCCTCCGATCAGTCTCTCCTCCAAAGTTGCTCCCGGAGCCGATCTGGGGTATCATTCCGCCATCTAGCGGGGGATTGAGGGACTATGACGGAGCAACTTTCACAACCGTGGTACATTGTCATTGAGGGTGCAATCGGCGTGGGGAAAACAACCCTGGCCCGCATGTTGCGCGAGCGGTTCCACACCCACTTGATCTTGGAGATCTTTGAGGAAAACCCCTTTTTGGCCCGTTTTTACGAATCGCGGGAACGATACGCCTTCCAAACCCAGATGTTCTTCCTCCTCAGCCGCTACCGCCAGCAACAACAACGAGTCCGGCCCCTGCTGGGTCGGGAAGCGGTCATCGCCGACTATATGTTCGCCAAAGACCGCCTTTTCGCACGGCTCAACCTAAGCGGCGACGAATGGAACATTTATGAGCAACTCCACAACGCCCTGACCGAGCAGATCCCCCTTCCCGACCTGATCATCTACCTCCAAGCCGATACCGATACGCTGATGAGCCGTATCGCCCAACGCGACCGCCCTTACGAGCGGAACATGGACCGGGGATACATTGATGCCTTGCGACGCGCATACGAAGAATTTTTTGCGGGGTTTCGGGCCGCCCCCGTTTTGCCCATTGACACCAATCCCCTGAATTTCGTTGCCAACCCGGCAGATTTCCGGTTTATCGTGGAGCGGTTGTGCACGGCCTTGCGAGAAGGCGTCCACCAGCCCAGTTTGCCCTCCATGTCGCCCACCGTCGGCGGGGAATCGCTGCTGCGTGCAGGCAGCCCTTTGCCCGATCTGCAACGCTTCCACATTGAGTTGGATCGGCTCAAAGGCTTTGACACCGACATCTTTTTCAATTACATCTGCCTGTGCGAAGAGATCGGCGAACTGGGCAGCGAGCTGGCCGACCTGTGGAGGCGTCGACGCCGAACGGAGACCACCGCTCTTTTCCCCCAAGAAGCGGACCGCATCGGCGAGGAGCTGGCCGACTGCATGGCCTACTTGCTCAAGATTGCCAATTATGCCGGTATTGACCTGGAAGAAGCCTATCTGCAAAAGATGCACCGCAATCGCGAACGGCGGTGGGGATGACTCAACAAGCCCGATAGAAGCACAGCAAGGTACTCCCGTACTTGCGTTGCTCAATCGGACGCAAGTGGCGCAGCTCTAGCGGTTGGAACTCTTTGGGAAAGATCTGAACGATCACCTGCCCCTCGGCGGCCAGCCAGCCGGGGGTAGCATCCAGCACACGCAGTGTCTTGCTCCACAGACCGCGGTATTGAGGCGGAGCAACGTAGATCAGGTCGGCAGGTTGAGGCAAACCGCTCAAGTACTTGAACACATCGGCCCGGACGACCCGTGCCCGGTCTTGCAGACGGGTGCGGCGCAGGTTAGCACGGATGGTCTCCGCCGCTTTGGGATGCTTTTCTACAAAAGTCACCCATTCTGCACCCCGGCTCAGGGCCTCGATGCCCACGCTACCGGTTCCGGCAAAAAGGTCAAGCACGCGGGCACCCACAACCTCCGCTCCCAAGATGTTGAACAGGGCCTCCTTGACCCGATCCGAGATAGGGCGTGTTCCCTTGCCGGGCACGGCCTGCAGCAGCACTCCCTTTGCGCTTCCGGCGATCACACGCATCAGGCATCCCCCCTTCCCGGCAGCAACTTGCCGGTTTGGACAAAGCGTTTCAAGGACGAGAGACGGTACAGTTTCCCGCGTGCGGCGACCCAAGCCAGCAAGCCCAAGCCCACCGCTTCCACGGCGAGGATGGAGGGGCGGGATAGAATCTCGGCGTAGGCGCGGGCCATCGCCCGCGGCGACCCCATGAACTGCCACGAATCCCATCGCCCCAAAAAGGGAAAAAAGAGGGTGCGGCGGTATTTCCACATTTGGTCGGCCAAAAGGTGACCGTTGGCAATGAGGGCATAGGGCAGCCAGCGAGGTTTGCGGATGGCTACCATCGTCGTCAGGGCCACCTGACCCAACAGGGTGTGGGCGATCCCCTGACTCGTCCCGGATTGGGCAAAAAGGGTCAAAGAAAGGGGTTTGTCAACCAAATCCGGCAGCAAAGCGGCGAAGGCCGCCCCCCGGTAGTCAACATCGGCAGCGCGGCCTTGTGATTGGAGCCAGGCCAACGCGGCCCAGGTGTAAGCAACATGCCCCAAAGGCATCATGGTGTAATCTCCGTGGCGAATCGTTGGGCCAGTATAACCGGCTTCCGGCCCGGCGTCAAATGGCCCCGGTCGGACCGCCCTTGTGCATCCGGCCCGATCATAGACGGCCCACGGCCTTGCGGAAGGCAGCAGATTCCCGGCTCCCCATCGGAAACGAAAATCCTACAAAAGCCTGCCGAGGACGGCCGGTCTCGCTTCCCCTTCACATCCTCGGCATCTCGGAAGACGACGGCGGGAGCGACACACGATCCTGCGCACCGACGGAGAAACGGTTGACATTTGCCCCCGGCTGGGGTAGAATAGCGCGGGAGGATGACGACGGCCAGATGATCACCAACTTGACGACAGGCGAAACGATGGCCCGGCGCGTGGTGCGCTGCGATACCTTTTGGAAACGGGGGCGGGGGCTGATGTTCCGCCGCCGCAGCGCGGTGGAGGATACCGTCTACCTCTTTGTTGAAAAGAAGGAAAGCGTCGCCGCGACGACGATCCACATGTTTTTCGTCTTTTTCCCCATCGCCGTCATCTGGCTGGATGCCGAAAAGCGGGTGGTGGACAAGAAACTGGCCCGACCCTTCCGCCCCTATTATGCGCCCCGTCGGCCCGCCCGCTACTTCTTGGAAGGGGACCCGGCCCTGCTGGACAAGGTGCGCCTCGGCGACCGGTTGGCGATGACCAATGACCGATGAACAATGCGCGATGCGCAACGGACAATGCCTAAACCGCCGCTCCTTGATCTTTCAACTCTTGATCCTGCTTGCGCCGTTCTTGCTGGCTGCGCCGGTCCTGGCCCAGACGCCGGAACCGACGGCGACGCCCGAACCGCCGGTCTATGTCGTCCAGCCGGGCGATACCCTCTACACCATCGCCCAACGGTTCGGCAGCACGGTGGAGGCCATCGTCGCCGCCAACGACATCGCCAACCCCAGCCTCATCAGCGTCGGGCAGAAGCTGATCATCCCCATCAACCAACCGGAACCGGTCCCCACGCCGGAGCCGCACCCGAACCGTCGCTTCCACCGCGTCCGCCCCGGTGAAACGCTACCCGGCCTGGCTTTTCGCTACGGCACGACGGTCTGGCTCCTGCGCGAGACCAACGACCTGCCCCGCACCGCTCCCCTCCGACCGGGGCAGGAGCTGACCATCCCGCCGCCCACCGCCCCCCACCGGGGCGTGCCCGCCTTCCCCCAGGTGATCGCCCGGCCCCTGCCCGTCGCCCAGGGGCAAACCCTCTTTTTGACGATCAGCAGCACGGCAGAGATCACGGTCCGCGCCGCCTTCCTGGGCCGGGACCTGGTCTTTGTCAACGAAGGGGAAGGGGCCTGGACCCTGGTCGGCGTGGACGCCCTGACGCCGCCGGGCGGCTACCCTCTCTCCCTGACCATCACCGAAACGGTCGGCGGCGACCGGCTGACCATGCAGGAAACCCTCACCGTGACCAAAGGCGACTTTAGCACCTACAACGTCGTCATCCCCGCCGACCGCCGGGGGCTGTTGGACCCGGCCATCGTCCGCGCCGAGCGGCGGAAGGTGAACGCCGCCTTTGCCGGGATCGGCAGAAAGCGGCTATGGCAGGGGGCCTTTGATCCGCCCCTGCGCGGCGAGCTGCGGATCACCGCCCCCTTTGGGCAGCGGCGGTCCTACAACGGCGGGCCGGTGGCCAGCTACCATTCCGGCTGCGACCTAGGGGCCGATACGGGCACGCCGGTCTATGCGCCCATGACCGGGACCGTCGTCCTGGCCGAGCCGCTTCAGGTGCGGGGCAACGCCCTCATCCTGGACCACGGCTGGGGCTTGTTCACCGCCTTTTGGCATCTTTCGCAAATTGATGTGACCGTCGGGCAGGTGGTGGGCAAGGGCCAACCGGTGGGGCTGGTGGGCAACACCGGCCTTTCCACCGGCCCGCACCTCCATTGGGAGATGCGCGTCTACGGCGTCCCTGTGGACCCCTGGCAATGGACCCGTCAATGGGCAATGACCAATGACCGATGACCAACCCACCAACTCCCAATCTACCAGTCCCCAATCTACCAACCTGAAGCGTCGTTATGCAGCGGCGGCGATCTTGCTGTTGGCCTTTGCCCTGCGCCTTTACCGCCTGGGGGCCGAAAGCCTGTGGTACGACGAGACGGTCAGCGTCTACCTGGCCGGGGAGAGCCTGCCCGACCTGGTGGCCCAC
>Ga0256914_1004318_pt1 | contig 10709 bp, 4 predicted proteins | sample HulkmetaG_FD_191571 | JGI IMG/M metagenome (GOLD analysis project Ga0256914, IMG submission 191571) | Hydrothermal chimney microbial communities from Main Endeavour vent field at the Juan de Fuca Ridge, Pacific Ocean - Hulk | ecosystem: Environmental > Aquatic > Marine > Hydrothermal vents ...
GCCCGAGGAGCGACTCCGGGGGCTCCCGCCCGAGGAGGTCCTGTCCCGGTTTGACCCCGAGGAGCGACTCCGGGGGCTATCTGTGGAGCAGATTCGGGCGTACCTGGAGAAACTGCAACACGCAAAGGAATGACCCTCCTGCGACATTCCGACTGGTGAGCCGACTCGCAATCTCCAGCCAATCTCTGTTCTCCTCCGCCCATGAGTACCCTGCGCGACTCAATCGGGAAACTCGAGGACAGGACAGACACGTGAATGGCAGCGGGCTCGAAGTCCGGTTTCCCAGGGCCCTCCCCGGCGGTTCCTTTCCTCGAGCCCGTTACCCGAGATGGAAACCGGCGTGACGTCCCCTTCATATTGCCAACCGCGGCTGCACCTGGCTCTGCCGGCGACGTGACTTGAAATGAGCAACCGCTCAATGGTAGAACAGTCTCGAAGCGGCCATCGAGCCAGCAGTCCGTCACCTGGAAGAGGCGCCGACTTCCTGCAGGACGTCCTCCTGGGGTCCGTTCCTGTTTCTGGCGCACGTGTTGCAAAAGGAGCGAAACACCATGACCATCGAGTTGGCGCACCGAATCGACCGACTTCCCCCCTACATCCTCGGGCGTATCAAGCAGCTCACGCATGAGCTTCGGAGTTCCGGGGCGGATGTAATCGACTTGAACATGGGGAACCCTCGTGATCCCACACCGGGCCTGATCGTGGACAAGCTCAGAGAAGCAGTGGAGGATCCACGGAATCAACGGTACTCGGTAAGTGTAGGATTGTACAACCTGCGTCGGGAGGTTGCGCGGAAGTACGAACGGAGATGGGGTGTTGCCCTCGACCCGGACAAGGAAGTCATCGCTGTAATCGGATCCAAGGAGGGTTTTTCGCACATCTGCCTTGCGCTCCTGGGCCCTGGAGACACTGCAGTGGTGACGGACCCGGCGTTTCCCATCCACACCTACGGTGTCGTGCTGGCTGGCGCCAACGTGATCAAGGTACCTCTCGAGGGCGGAGAACGGCTTCTGCCCCGGATCGAGCACGTGCTGGAGCACCTGATTCCGAAGCCGAAGGTGCTGATCTTGAACTTTCCCAACAACCCGACCACCTGCTGCGTGGACGCTGAGTTCTGGGAGCGGGTAGTGGCCATGGCTCGGCGTCACGGGGTGGCGGTCATTTCTGATTTTGCCTATGGCGAAACCTGCTTCGATGGATACGAGGCCCCGAGTTTCATGCAGGCCCCTGGTGCCCGTGAAGTTGGGGTGGAATTCACGACGATGAGCAAGGCCTACAACATGGCCGGTTGGCGGATCGGTTTCTGCGTGGGCAACCGGGACATGATTCGAGGACTGGCCACGATCAAGGGCTACTACGATTACGGAATTTTTCAGGCCGTTCAGATAGCCACGATCATCGCCCTGCGGGAATGCGACGAAGCAGTACGGGAGCAGGCTGCGATATACCAGGCCCGGCGCGACGTTTTGGTAGAGGTGGTGCGCCGTATCGGGTGGGAAGTCACCCCGCCCAAGGCTACGATGTTTGTCTGGGCCAAGGTCAAACCCGAGCACCTGGAACGGTACGGGGGGCGCACTGTGGATTTCTGCCTGGACATGGTCGAGCGTGCAGAAGTGGCGATGTGCCCGGGAGGGGGGTTTGGAGAGTTGGGCGAGGGATTCGTGCGAATCGCCATGGTGGAGAACGAGCACCGAATTCGTCAAGCATTCCGGCAACTCGACCGCGTGCTCAACAAGGGAGCCGAGCGTATCCGCTAGCGGATCTGTGGAGCGATGGCGAGGTTTTGGTTGCCGGACCCGTCATATTGAAGTATATCGGGCAGCACCGAGAATTCGTGAGTGGTTCGTATGCCCCAAACCAGGTGCCTCGAGGCCAGGCTCGCCGGACGACGCCGTGTCCGGGCAAGGCGATACGGGTGAGCCGTTTCGAGCGACCGTGCCCATCGGGAGGATGAACGATGATCATCGGAACGCCTACAGAAATCAAGGACAATGAATACCGTGTCGGACTGATTCCGAATGCGGTCCACCAGTTGACCAACATGGGCCATCGCGTTCTGATCCAAAAGGGTGCCGGGCTGGGAAGCGGCATCGGGGACGAGGAGTATGTGGCCGCAGGTGCGGAAATCGTGCCCACAGCGGACGAGGTGTTCGGGGCCAGCGACATCGTAGTGAAGGTCAAGGAACCCCTGCCCGAAGAGTACGGCAAACTCAGAAAGGACCAGATCCTCTATACCTTCCTTCACCTCGCTCCGGTTCCGGAACTGACCAAGGCATTGCTCGAACAAGAAATCATTGGTATCGCCTACGAGACGATCCTGGAAGACGGCGCACTCCCCTGCCTCATCCCCATGAGTGAGGTGGCAGGACGCATGGCTGTCCAGATCGGTGCACACCTGTTGGAGCGACCTCAGGGAGGCCGAGGGATTCTTTTGGGGGGGGTTCCTGGTGTGCCGCCTTCGAACGTGATCGTCATTGGTGCCGGGGTGGTCGGTCTGAACGCCATCAAGATTGCGCACGGCATGGGCGCCAGGACCACCGTGATCGACATCGATCCGCGACAGCTCCGCAAGATCGACGACCTGTTCCATGGCCAGGTAGTGACCCTCATGTCCAACCCGCTGAACATTGAGGGAGCCTTGCGGCGGGCGGACCTCTTGGTGGGGGCGGTGCTCGTCACCGGTGCCAAGGCGCCTCACATCGTCACCCGGGAAATGCTCGGCGTCATGAAAAAGGACAGTGTCATCGTGGACGTCTCCGTGGACCAAGGAGGGTGCGTCGAGACCATCCATCCTACCAGCCACAGCAATCCCACCTACTTCGTTGACGGCGTGCTCCACTACGGAGTTGCCAACATCCCTGGCGCGGTACCTCGCACCTCCACCTACGCGCTCTCCAACGCAACCATGCCCTACCTCTATCGCATCGTGGAGATGGGGTTGAAGAAGGCCATCGAGTCCTCTGAGGCCCTTCGGCAAGGCGTAAACGTGTACCGCGGACACCTCACCTACAAGGCGGTCGCGGACGACCAGGGCCTGCCTTACACGCCACTCGAAAAGGTGTTCGCCTAGTCGTTCCCACCCTTCCGCGCCCCTCTGCACCTTGCACGCACCGGTTCGAACCCGCCCTACGTCCAGATACCGACCCTCTTTTCCATCCAACCTTGGGTTCATTTCTACTCCGCGCACACGGCAGAGAAGGGCTTCATTGATCGGTCGCACTCGCTGGGGTAAGTTGAACGCTGAAAACGAGATGGAGGAGCGATCATGTTGCAGCGGCCTTGGCGGACGGCGAGCGTGGCCTTGACTCTGATTTCCTACCTGTTCATTCTGGCGTGGGCCGGGTGTGGTCAACCTTCAGGAGACGACGACGAATCCTTGCCATCAGAATCGAACACGCCTCCCATGACCGGAGAGGAATCGCCGCCGACCACCCCCACGTGGCCAGGCACCGAGGCCACAGGTACACCCAACCCGCTCCTCATGGACCAGGATGCAGACGGTTACTCCATCGGCGACGGGGACTGCGACGACCAGGACCCTGCCGTGCACCCGGGTGCCGAGGAAACCCCTTATGACGGTATCGACCAGGATTGCTCCGGGGCAGACCTCACCGACGTGGACGACGACGGCCACGAGGCAGACATAGTCGGCGGGGACGACTGCGACGACCAGGATCCGAACACCCATGCAGGGGCCGAGGAACTGGGGGACGGTATCGACAACGACTGTGACGGCTCCGTGGACGAAGGCCTAGACACCGCCGACGACGACGGAGACGGCTTCGCCGAGGTCGAGGGAGACTGCGACGACGAAAACCCCGACGTTCACCCCGAGGCCCAGGAGGTGCCCTATGACGGGGTAGACCAGGACTGCAACGGATCAGACCTCACAGATGTCGACCAGGACGGGTACGACGGCGGCATCGAGGCCCCGGAGGACTGCGACGACCAGGACAGTGGCGCCTACCCCGGAGCCACCGAGGTCCCTTATGATGGAGTGGACCAGGACTGCGACGGCTCCGACCTCACCGACGTCGACCAGGACGGGATCCCGGGCGGCCCAGAAGGCACGGATTGCAACGACGAGAACCCGTCCATCCACCCAGGGGCGGAGGAGATTCCCTACGACGGGATCGACCAGGACTGTACAGGAGCAGACCTCACCGACGTGGATGAAGACGGATACGAAGGTATCGACGCCGGAGGGGACGACTGCGACGACCAGGACCCCGATACCCACCCGAACGCAGACGAAACCCCCTACGACGGGATCGACCAGAATTGCAACGGCTCCGACCTCACCGACGTCGACCAGGACGGATACGACGGCATCGACGCCGGAGGGGACGACTGCGACGACCAGGATGTCAACACATTCCCGGGCGCCACCGAATTCGCCGATGGGAAGGACAACGACTGCGACGGCTGGATCGACGAAGATCTCAGCACCACCGATGACGACCAGGACGGCCAGTCTGAAGCGGACGGTGACTGCGACGACTACGACGACACCATCTACCTCGGCGCCCCGGAGACCCCCTATGACGGTATCGACCAGGACTGCGACGGCTCAGACCTCACTGACGTCGACAACGACGGATTCTCTTCCTCCACCGTGTCGGAGGGGACCGACTGCAATGACAACGACGCATCCGTCTATCCCGGTGCGACCGAGACTCCCTACGACGACATCGACCAGGACTGCGACGGCTCAGACCTCACCGACGTCGACCAGGACGGATACGACGCAGAAACGGTTCCAGGCGGCTCAGACTGCGACGACCAGGATGCCATGGTGCATCCGGGTGCCGTTGAGACTCCCTACGACGGGATCGACCAGGATTGCGACGGCTCCGACCTCACCGACGTCGACAACGACGGCCACGACGCCGCCGTCGCCGGCGGGGACGACTGCAACGATGGCGACGAGGCGATCCACCCGGGCGCGGAGGAACTGTGCGACGACATCGACAACAACTGCGACAATGTCGTGGACAAGGACGCTGTCGACCGCAGCACCTACTTCACCGATGGGGATCACGACGGTTTCGGCAACCCAGAAAACCCACAACTCGCTTGCGCGCCCACCGGCAGCCTCGTCGAGGACAACTCGGATTGCGACGACACTTCCGCCGACATTCACCCGGGCGCCGACGAGACCTGCAATGAACTGGACGACGACTGCGACGGCTCCGTCGACGAGGGCGTCCAGACCACTTTCTACGAGGACGCCGACTCGGACGGATTCGGAAATCCCGACGCCGACACCGACGCCTGCTCTGCACCCGATGGCTACGTGTCCAACCCGGACGACTGTGACGACACCGACGCCAACACCTTCCCCAACGCCACCGAAACTTGCGACGAACGCGACAACGACTGTGACGGCTCCATCGATGAGGGCGTTCAGACTACTTTCTTCCTCGACGCAGACTCCGACGGATTCGGGAACCCGGACAAAACCACCTTGGCCTGCTCTGCACCCGATGGCTATGTCTCCGACAACACCGACTGCCGGGACACGAACGACCTGATCAACCCGGCGCAGCAAGAATCCTGCAACGGCCTGGACGACGACTGTGACGGCTCCATCGACGAAGGCGTCCTCCGAACCTTCTACCTCGACGCAGACGACGACCGGTTCGGAGACCCCAATAGCCCGGACGAAACCTGCGCTCCTGCGCCGGGATATGTGTCCGACAACACCGATTGCGACGACACCAACCCGAACATCCACCCCGGAGCCGCTGAAACCTGCAACGAACTCGACGACGACTGCGACGGCTCCATCGACGAAGGCGTCCAATCCACCTTCTTCCTCGACTCAGACGGCGACGGCTACGGCAACCCGGACGTCACCACACCCGCCTGCTCCGTACCCTCAGGCTTCGCCGACAACAGCACCGATTGCAACGACGCCAACCCGGACATCCACCCCGGAGCCGCCGAAACCTGCAACGAACTCGACGACGACTGCGACAACTCCGTCGACGAAGGCGTCCAATCCACCTTCTTCCTCGATTCAGACGGCGACGGCTACGGCACTCCGGACGTGACCACCCTCGCCTGCTCCGCACCCTCCGGCTTCACCACCGATGCCACCGACTGCAACGACTCCACCGCCAACATCCACCCCGGGGCGAGCGAAACCTGCAACGCACTCGATGACGACTGCGATGGCTCCGTCGACGAGGGCGTCCAGACCACCTTCTTCCTCGACTCAGACGGCGACGGCTACGGCAACCCATCCGCTACCACCCTCGCCTGCGCTCCTCCAGACGGGTACGTCTCCGACAATACCGACTGCAACGACAACCTCGATCAGGTCCATCCCGGGGCTCCTGAATTGTGCAACGCCATCGACGACGACTGCGACGGCGCCGTGGATGGAGACACCACGACCTGCTCCAATTGCACCGACGGAGCCTGTCCCGTCGAAAACGTCCGGGACGGCTCCACCGTCGAGGGGGAGGACCTCTTCTACCAGTATGCCCCCGTCTCACCAGGCGAAGGCTTCATCAAGGCCAACTGGGACGCTGCCAACGGTGCCACCGGCTACGTCGTCTCCGTGGGAACCGCTCAAGGCACCTCCAACATACTCGAACCCACCGAGGTCGGAAATGTTACCCAGGTCCAAATCACCGGCCTCACCCTCCAGGGCGCCTGGACCGGCACCACCTACTTCGTCTCCGTCTCCGCCATCGGCTCCACCGGTTCCTTGACACCTGCCGCCTGGTCCAACGGCGTCCGCATCGCCGAGGCCGAAACCTGGGACGGCCGCTCCACAACCGGCCTCAACGGCGGATTCAGTCAAGATTGGCCACAAACAGGCGTCACCTCCTTCTTCGGCGAGCACTACTTCGAATCCGTGATCATCGACTCCAGTACCACCGTAAGCGTCCAGGGCTGGGGCAAGGAAGACCACGTCACACCCGGCATATCCTCCTCAGACCCGGCCGTCACCAATCCCGCCGATGGATGGATCTCCATTCACGCCAACGACATCACCATCGATGGGATCATCACCGCCTCTGGTCGCGGCTATGGCGGTGGAGGTGGTGGCAACTCCACATGTGGCTCCGGCTCACAACCCGGCAATGGCGGCACAGGCGGACTGGGAGGGAACGGCGGAATCAGCGGCGGAACTTGCGCCACACCATCAGCAGGAGGGGGCGGCGGGGGGTCCCCCGGCGGCCTGGGCAAAAACTATGGCGGTGATGGCAACATGTACGGTGGCGGTGGAGGCTCGTCCGGACAACGGGGCGCAGAGGCAGGCGGCGACGGCGGACAGAACGGCGGTGGCCCCAATCCCGGCCTCGCCGGCACAACCGCCTCCATCGGCGGCACCGGTGTGTCTCCTTCTCAAAACAATGCTCGAGGTGGGGATGGAGGCACCGGCGAATTTGGCCCAGGCGGAGGGGGGGGCGCGGGAGCCAACAGCGCATCCTCCGCTGGAGGAGGCGGCGGAGGCTACGGCGGAGGCGGGGGAGGCGGCGGAGGGTCCGGAGGCGTCACCCCAACCACTACCGGCGGCTACTCGCCGGGCGGTGCGGGCGCAGGGCCATTCGGAGGCACGGGCGGATTGCCCGGCAACTGCCCAGCACACCCGGGCCAGGACGGCGGATACGCCACCTCCGGTGGCAACGGTGACGATACAACCGACCGCTCCCTACGCCTCGGCTCCGGCGGCGGGGGAGGCGGCGGCGACACGGGCGGCCAAAGCGCCGGCGGGGGAGGCGGTGCGGGCGGGGGCGCCATCTTCCTCGACGCCACACGTTCATTCACCCTCACGCTCAACGGCCGCATTCTCGCAAACGGCGCCGGCGGGGGAGGCGGCGGCCGCGACGACAACAGTTGCCGCGTCGGTGGCGCAGGCGGCCGCGGCGCTGGTGGCGGTATCCTCATCCAGGCCCGCCAGATCAACATCGCTACCGCTTCCCCTGAACACATCAGTGCTCGAGGCGCCGATGGGGCAACCACCAACGGTGGAACCATCAAGCTCTTCTACGACACATTCTCCGGCGAAAAACCCGGCCCGGAAAACGCCGGACGTGTCCACGACGCCGGTCCCATGTCCTACGACGAGTAACCTCCCACCTCCCTTGGCACCCCCCATTCCAGTTCTGCAGTCCTGGCACGCCTTCTATCCCACATTTCTTCTTGACACCCCCTGGTACCGCATGTTATTCGACTATCGAGTCGATTTCCGACTCCCTGGTCGAAAAATAGCCGCCGGTCGGCACTGGAACGTGACCAGGCGGGCATGCCTCTGGCCGGGTGGAGCATGAACAGGACAGAATGCCCGCCAGGGGATTTCAGGTGCCGCCGGGACGAGGCGAGGAAGGCATGGAGCGCAAGCGTGTCAGTGCGACGAATCGTCGCCGAAAGCGAGAGCGTGAAGCTCGAATAGCCCTGATCCGCCGTGCCGGGACTCGAGTATTTTCCCAGTACGGGTACCGGGTTGCGACCATGGACATGGTGGCGAAAGAGGCGGAATTGGGGAAAGCCAGCCTCTACTACTACTACCCGACCAAGCAGGATCTGTTTGCCGACATTGTGTCTCAGGCGGCGGTGGATCTTTCTGAGGGCATGGCGCAGGTACTGGAGCCCGGTCCGGAGGCATCATCGAGTGGCGGCGAAGGAACACCAGGAGGGACCGAGCCGGATGTTGAAGAAGCGCTGTGCAGTTTGGAGCGCATTCTGGGCTTTGCGTTGGACTACTTTGGCGCGCACCGGGAATTGCTGGCGTTGTTTTTGCCGCTGATAGCCGGGGGCCCCGGGCGGCTGGAGGACATGGTGGGTCCGGAGGTGGCCCGCCGGGTATTCGATGCCCATGCGCCGGTGTTCCGCCGATTGGAGCCATTGGGTCGATTGCTGTCTCCCGGGAACCGATTGTCCTCACTGGTTTCCAGCCTCCTGATCGGGATGGCGACCAAGGTATTGTACGGACCGGAGACGGATCTCCAGGAAGAGAAGGTGTTTTTCGTAAACCTGCTGCGTCGGGCACTGCGTGAGCAGGCCGGACCTACCACAGGATGAAAAAGCGATGTTCCTTGGAATGACGAACTGGGTTCTGGACAGGGCACGTGCCGTGGTGGCAGGGTTGTTGGTTCTGACGGCCGTGATGGGCTATGGCATGCGTTTCTTGGGGGCAGACACGGACGTGACCAAGGACCTGCCGAGCCGGATCGAGGCCAAGCGGCTCTACGATCGCATCGAGGAGATGTTTCCGGCCAAGGAACTGGTGATCGTGGGCATCGAGGATCCGGGGCTGTTCACCGTGGATGGTGTGACCCGGCTCGATCGACTGACCCGTCGCTTCGAGGGACTGGACGAGATCCAGTCGGTGATGGGGCCGACGAACGCCCGGATCATCGAGGCGGTGGAAGGTGGGATGGAGGTGCGGCCGGCTGCGGACCCGCTTCCGACCACGGAGGCGGAGGTCCAGGCATTCAAGGACAAGCTGTTCGACCAGCCGATGTTGCGGGGCACGGTGGTGAGCGAGGACGGCTCGGCGGTGGCGATGCTGCTGTTCATTCGTGCCGGAGTGCGTGAAGCGGATGCGGCGGAGCGGGTGTTGGAGATTGCGAACGACCCGTCTCGAAACGAGGGGTTTACGGTCTACGTTGCCGGACGCGCCGCGGCGACCTACTGGTCCAAGGTGATGATGGGCCGGGACATGGGGATGCTTTCCAGCGCGGCGCTGGTGATCGTGATACTGCTTTTGCTGGCCAGCTTTCGAAGCGGTCGCGGCGTTGGTCTGCCCCTGGCGGTGGTGGTCTCGAGCGTGGTGTGGACCCTGGGGCTGATGGGCTACATCGGCCGGCCGATCACGCACAGCACCGAAGTTCTCCCGATCCTGCTCATCGCCATTGGCGTGGCGGACGGCATCCACATCCTCAAGGGCTACTACGCGCGCGCTCGAGGTGGAGGCGATCCCCGAACCGTGGTAGCCGACACCATGGCCGATCTGAACCGCCCGGTCATTCTGACCTCGATCACCACGGCGTGCGGCTTCATGGCCCTGAACACATCCGGCATCGATTCCATCATGACGCTGGGATTCTTCACCGCCTTCGGCGTGATGGTCGCAATGGTGTTTTCGTTGATGTTCATCCCGGCGGTGCTGACGCTGCTTCCCCTGCCCCGTGCTCGAGGCTCTGCAGCCGAAGCGGGCAAAGGTGAGCAGGGTCGATTCGTGGCCCTGGAGCGGGTGGCGGAGAGGTATGGGAACTTCCTGGTCCGCCGAAAGCGGGCGGTGGGGATTGGCGTTCTGCTTGTAATCGCGCTGGCCGCGGTGGGCGCCACTCTGGTTCCGGTGGAGATGAGCACCATCTCCAACTTTCCTCCGGACCACCCGTTGCGGAAAGCGACCGAGGTCATCAACAGGCATTTCGGAGGGACCACATCTCTGGTGGTGGTCGTGGAGGGGGGAGAGCCGGACGCCATCAAGGATCCGGACGTTCTGGCCAAGATGGACGGGCTGGAGCAGCACCTCAAGGCCGACCCGCATGTGGGGGCGGTTCAGTCGATCACGGGGTTCATCAAGCAGATGCACCGTGTGATGCACGGCGATCGGCCCGAGGCCTATCGGCTGCCTCGCCGAACGGAGATGGAGACCGGGATCGACTACGTGGAGGTGGATGGCCGGGAGGTGGAGAAGGAAGTGACCTTCGAGGTGGACGGCAAGTCGCTGGTGGCCCAATACC
>Ga0256914_1004319_pt1 | contig 10707 bp, 6 predicted proteins | sample HulkmetaG_FD_191571 | JGI IMG/M metagenome (GOLD analysis project Ga0256914, IMG submission 191571) | Hydrothermal chimney microbial communities from Main Endeavour vent field at the Juan de Fuca Ridge, Pacific Ocean - Hulk | ecosystem: Environmental > Aquatic > Marine > Hydrothermal vents ...
AGGTAGAATTGGTCTATACTGAGACATAAGACTTATAGGTAAATATTTGCCAAATTCTCCATATAATATGGATAATACATCCAAAGAGTTTTTTATCTTTCCTGGAAGAATTAAATGCCTTACTAATACGCCATTAATAGCTATGTTATTCTTTATTTTAAGAAAACCCTTTTGTTTCACCATTTCTGAGATTGCATCAATAGCAATCTTTGAATAATTAGAACATAAAGATAGACTTGAGGCTAATCCATTATCAGAATATTTAAAATCAGGAAGATATATATCTACATAATCTTTTATTTCTTTTAATATATTTACTGATTGATATCCTGACACATTAAATAAAATAGGGATATAAGAATATTTTTTCTTAAGTTTATCCGCTAACAAAACAACATGAGGGATAAAATGGTCAGGTGTGACAAAATTTATATTGTGAACTTTATATCTCACTATCATATATTCTATATCTTTAATAAGCTGAAAAAGCCTAACCTTGTTACCCACACTATTATGAGAAATCTGATAATTTTGACAAAAGGAACATCTTAAAGGACAACCACTAAAGAAAACCGTACCTGAGCCATTATTTCCTGAAATAGGAGGTTCTTCACCAAAGTGAGGCCCTACATAAGCAACTCTTAAAACAGAGCTCTCTTTGCAGAAACCTAATCTTATAATTCTATTTACCTTACAATTTCTGGGACAGAGATCACAGGAATGATATCTTTTAAATAAGGCACCAAAAGCTATAAACCATATCCCCTTTTCTTCTTTTTCTTCTTTTTATCTCCCTCATAATAGTAATAATAATGATGATAATATCTATAATAAGAATAATAATAATCCTCTTTTTCTAAATCCACATTATTCAAAATACACCCTATAACTTTACTCTTAACATCAAAAATCTGATCAATAGCACTTTGAATAGAAGGAATAGGTGTTGAACCTGCTTTTACTACCATTACAACTCCATTCGTCAAAGGAGCTACTTCAATAGAATCAGCAGCAGAAAGAATAGGAGCAGAATCAATAATTACCATATCAAAGTCTTTCCGTATATTTTCAATAAAATTCTTCATCCTATTAGAAGCTAAAAGTTCTGCTGGGTTTGGAGGAATAACCCCAGAAGTGACTATTTTTAGATTAGGAAATTTACTATCCTTTATATAAAGATCAGAAGCTCCACTCAAAAACTCAGATAACCCCTTATTTCTTTCTATACCAAATATTTCATTGACACGAGGTTTTCTGAGATCGCAATCCAACAAAAGCACTTTTGTATCCAATTGAGAAAAAGAAATTGCAAGATTAGCAGAAATAATGGTTTTGCCTTCAGCAGGCAGTGCTGAACTAATAATAAATACTTTTTTTTCCACATCTGGAGATGCAAATGAAAGATTAGTTCTTATACTTCTAAAAGATTCTGCCACATGCGACTTTGAATCAGTAGCAACTATTAATTCCTCTTTTTTTGGATTTTCGGAACCAAATTCTATCCTACCCACAATACCAAGCAAAGGAGTTTTAAGCTGTTTTTCCACATCGGAAGGATATTTTATAGTATTATCTAAATATTCCAAGAAAAAAGCCAGAAACAATCCTAAAAACAACCCTACAACTATTGATAAAATAATATCTAACTTTTTCTTAGGCCTTATAGGTTTATCTGGAACCTTAGCAGGATCTACAATTTGTATATTCGTTACTTTTAAATCTTCCGTAATACCTGTCTCTTTTAATCTTTTCAAAAGAGATTCATAAAGAGATCTATTAACATCCACTTCTCTTTTTAATACATTGTACTGGATCTGTTTTTTATTGAGTTCCAGTGCCTCTTTTTTCTTCTCTTGCATTGCCTTTAAAATTTCTTTTTCATTTTCTAATGCAATTTGATATTCTACTTTTATACTATTTGCTATATTTTTAACCTCTTGAGCTATATTTTTCTTAATTGACCTTATTTCAGATCGTAATCTGACCATGACAGGATGAGCTGGTCCGTATTTTTTACCCATCTTATAATACTCTGCTACTAATTTTATATATTCTGCCTTAAGCTTCTGTATCAAAGGATTCTCTACAACAGCAGGCAATGAATCAATTTTTTCAGGATTATTAGCGACTTTGACCAATTCTTTATATAAACTCTCTTTTTCAATCCTCTCTGTTTTTGCCTTATTTAAGGCAGTATTAAGTTCATCCAAACTTTTAAGTATAATACTCTGCCTCTCTCCAAAATCAACTGATGCAAGCCCCTCTTTTTCTCTATATTTCTGCAGAGCCAACTCTGACTGTTCCAGCTTCTTCCTTACCTCTTCTATTCTTTTCTTAAGCCAAGCAACTGCTTCCTTAGAAGCCTCAAATTTCCTTTCTATATTGCTCTCTATATAAAACCTTGCATGAGCATTTGCTACCTTTGCAGCAAGCTCAGGATCTTCAGATTCAAAGCTAACATTCACAAGCCTGCTGTTCCTTATAGGCTCAATCTTTAAATGAGATAAGTATATATCTATAAGCCTGTTATATTTACTATCAGGTCCAGCAGGCATCTTTTTAGAAGGAAAGAGCCCTTTTATCCAAGATATAATAGAGCCAATAAATGTCGGAGGTTTTGGCATAAATTCAGGATTATGCTCTAAATCAAGGGCTTTTATAACTTTAAGAGCAAGACTTCTACTCCTTAGAATTTCATATTGAGTCTGATAATAATCTTTGCCAGTATCAACACCCAAAACCTCTTCCACATTTACTACCTTAGGAGTTTCTTTTTCAATGAGTATCTGTACCGTAGCTTTATAAATAGGCTTTGCCAAAAATGCATATATAGCCACAATACTTGTAAGAACAATAACAACAGTGGCAATAAGCCATCTTCTTTTGATAATAATTCTTAAATAGTCTCTAATATCTATTTCTTCTTCCTGATATTGAGACTCAGGATATTGAGGAAATTGTTCTGTATTATCTTGCATATTATTAATCCTTAAAAAAGACTTTCAGGCACAATAATTGTATCCCCAGGATATACAGGATCTGTCATTTTTGCCTTTATTTCTATTTTTTGGCCACCTTTTTCCCTGACAATCTTAGTTTTGTTTATAGCAGCCTTTTCTGTAGTACCGCCTGCTATAGTTATTGCCTTAAGTACAGTAATTCCTTTTTCCAATATATATTTACCTGGATTTTTCACCTCTCCGAAAACATAAAAATATTCTGCCTTGGGAACATATATAGTATCATTTGGATGAAGCACTATATTTTGGCTCATATCCCCTTCTAATAATTTCCGAAGATTAACTCTTATTATTTCATCCTCACTGGCCTTTTCCAATGGAGTAGGATTTGGTTTTTTCTTTTTTGGTCTAATTATAATCACCTCGGAACCCGCATCCTTTGTAGGGCCTCCTGCTTCTGCAAGAATTTCCATAAGAGTTGTCTTTCCAATAAGAGGATAAGCTCCAGGGCCTTTACCAGAACCAGCCCCCCCTACTTCTCCTAAAACAAAAACCTGCTTGCTTTTATACTCTTTTACTGTCACATTTACTTGAGGATTGATTATATATTTTCCTGCCAATCTCTTTTCTATCTCTTTTTCCAATTCAGAGACAGTAAGACCATCAGCATGAACCTTCCCTATTAAAGGATAAGAAAAATTGCCATCTTCTGATACTGTAACTTCCCTATCCAAATCCTCATGATCCCATACAGTAATCTTTAAAACATCCTGAGGGCCAATTACATATTCTTTTTTTTTGCTTTCAATGAGAGGCACAAAGGCTGCCACCTTTTTTTGAAAAAGCCTTCCCATATTTTCAGAAGGAGGAGCAGTCTTTTCTGCCTTTTTTACCTCTGGTATTTTAGGATACCTGGCGCAGGATAAAAAAGAAAAAGACAATATTATTATAAACAAAAAGATAATCTTGCGGTACATAATTGACATCTTATAAAACCTATTCTGCCCTAAGCCCTTGCCATAACCATAAGGACTTAGGGCAGAATTTTATTATCACATGTTTTTTAGAAAGTCAAAGAGATATGAGCACTAAACATATTTTCTCTATAATCTTCAACATCAAAGTTTGATTCATTGGTTTCATAGTAATAACCTACACCGCATGAGACCCATTCCTTAGGCTTATAATTAATATCAACACCATATTTAAATCTATCATCATCTCTTTCTTCCGCAAACATGCCCTTTTCTTGATAATCATCATTTGTATATGAAAAATATGCCTTCGCAGAAAGCCCAGGCACAGCAGGACATGATTGCACTATAGCAAATGTAACACCAGTAGATATATAATAAGTTCCATAATCTGCAGATACCCTAACCCCTTGAGGAGTCCTGGTTGCAGTAGTTACAGTAGTATCAATGGGCATCCTAAAAGATCGAAGAGAAAATTTAGTAAAGTTGGAATATTTATATGTCACATTAGCTTTCAAGCCAAAACCATCCCAATCATCACTGGGGCCATCATAATCTCTTTTGGTATAACCACCTTTAATAACTCCTGCTATCTTAGCAGTAGGCTCCCATTTTACACCAAACCATACACGATGATTTTCAGAGTCTGTACTGGGAAGATTCTCATCTTTATTATTAAGATCTGTATATGCATATTCTATAAGTATTGAAGTCAGAGGTAATATACGATAATAAAGATCGAAACCATATTCATTCTTCCAATAATTATCTAATTCAGGATCATAGGCATTAGGTCTGGCTTTAAAATTTCCATAATTCCTAAATTCATTCTTATAAAAGGCCTTCACCTTATAACGATTAGCAAGTTTATAAGAAACTTCACCCGTAAATTGATTCTGATAATATTGATCCCTTATATCTCCCTGATAATCTGGAAGATTAGCAGCTCTTTGCCAATTGTCAGCAAGAAGCACACTAAAACGATTAAAATTAAGATTAATTAAACCATTTATATAGTGATCTTCTGTATCATATTCCTGATGGAATCTTTCAGATCTTTGTATATCTGCATGATAATCTAATTGAATAAAATGTTGCATAATTGCCCACTGAAAACATATACCAGGATCTACTTTATATATCATAGACCCTTTCTCATGACTTGCTTCCCTAAATATATTATCAGTATATCCCATAGATGTATTAACATACGGATGAATCCTGAGGTTACCAATATGTATATTTCCTGGAAGTTGTTTAATATCTTTTATATCAAAGGCATGAGCACAAAAACTTATCATAAACCCCATAATAGCTATCACAAAAATTCTTATTGTTTTTCTATACATAATTCATCCTCCTTTGTTTATTCGGCTGGACTTGCTGGTGGCATACCATGATATTCCTCTGGCTGAGTTGATACCGGCGGTGCTGGCACATTGGGAGCTACTTCATACTTAGGAGGCTTAGGCGGTGCTGGTGGTGCTGATGGTGGTGTCAAAGTAGGAGCTGGAGCTGACACTGGTAATGCTGGTGGAGTTGGAAATGATGGAGCAGGCATTGGAGTTGCAGGAGGCACATTAGGCCCAACCATAGTCTGCTGCCCTGCCTTAATCCTCAACCTCTTCCCTTGAGCAGATACATCTACCACACCCCTTGTAGCAATAATCTGAGCAGAACCCGTATTTTTATTTATATTAACTGCCACCCCTTCTCCTTGCCCCAAATTAGCAACAGCATTTCCTACAATCACACTTACTTCTCCTGACATAACCTGAACAGAAACATTTCCAGCATTATCTATAAAATATGCTACCTTCTCGCCTGTTGAGAGTGAAAGCACTGTCCACCCTCGGGTAATGGTAGAAGAGACCACGGGCACTTCAGAAGTTACTTTTGGCCTGCCCGTAGAAGGATCTATTTCGATTTTTAAATTTGCTGCTTCTGAAATTCCCAATAACATAAAAAAGAGCCCCACTATTATAATCAAAACCCTGGGACATTTACCATTCATAATATACCTCCTTTTTAAAACTAAGTTAAAAAATTGAATAACATAGTTTATAATAAAAGTCAAAAAAAAATAAATTTTTATGAAAAAAAACATCCTTTTCATAAATCCATGGATTTTTGATTTTGCCGCATATGATTTCTGGTCAAAACCATTAGGCCTTTTATATCTTATATCATATCTCGGAAAATGTGGATTTAATGTTCGTTATATAGATTGTCTTAACATATACAATCCATATATGAAAAATTCAAGATTGAAAAAACCAAAAAGGAAAAAATATGGAACAGGAAAGTTTTGGAAACAAAGAGTAACCACTCCATCTGTTTTAGACTGGACAAAACGCCCATATTATCGATATGGAATAACACCTGAGATATTAAAAGAAGAGCTTATGTCTTCTCCAAGGCCTGATGCAATTCTTATAACTTCTTGTATGACATATTGGTATTTAGGGGTAGTTGAAGTTATAAAAATCGCAAAAAAGATATATCCTGAGACACCTATCATGTTAGGAGGTATCTATGCAAAACTATGTGAAGAACATGCAAAAGAAAACTGTGATGCTGATATTATAACTCTCACATCCAATCCAGAAGATTTGCTTAATTACTTAAAAGAATTAGGCTTATATCCTAAAAAAAAGCTAAAATTTGATCCATCTTTAATATATCCTGCATTCAGTTTATATAATAAATTAGATTACATATGCATAATGACATCTAAGGGATGCCCTTATAAATGTGTATATTGTGCAAGTCCATATTTAAATGACGATTTTTGTGTAAGAGATCCTGATGATGTATTTGAAGAGATATGCTATTGGAATAAAGAATTGGAAATAATCGATTTTGCATTTTATGATGATGCACTTTTGGTATCAGCTAATAAACATCTGGGTCCCTTACTTGAAATGGTGATAAAAAAAGGAATGAAATTACATTTTCATACCCCTAATGCTGTTCATATAAAAGAGATCGATTATGAAATAGCTAAGCTTATGTATAAAGCAGGATTTAAGACTATAAGATTAGGACTCGAAACAATAGATATGAAATTGCATCAAAAACTTGATAGAAAAGTAGATTTAGAGCATACTTATCAGGCTATAAATTATCTATTTAAAGCTGGATTTAAGAGTCAACAGATTGGAGCATATATATTAGTAGGGCTTCCAAATCAAGAAATAGATTCTATTATAAAAACCATAGAATTCACAAAGAAAATGAAAATCATGCCTTATTTAGCAGAATATTCCCCAATTCCTCATACTTCTTTATGGCAAGAAGCAATAAAAAGCTCATGTTTTGAAATAGAAGCAGAACCTCTTTTTCATAATAATATTTTATTACCATGTTGGGATAAAGGAAGGAAAAAATATATGCCTATACTAAAAAAGATGGTTCTTGAAATAAGGGAAGAAATAAAAAAAACTTTTTAAACATAGTTTAAAATAATATTAATAGAAATTAATATACGTTATATTGAACAATCTAAAAACTGGAGGTTAATTAATATGCCTTATGGATTTGAAATTTTGGAGGAGAAAAAAATAAAGGAAATAAATGGCACAGGAAGATTGTATTTACATACAAAAACTAATGCTCAGCTTCTATCAATATCTAACAATGATGAAAACAAGGTATTTGGAATAAGTTTTAGGACACCCCCACACAATTCTACAGGTGTTCCGCATATATTAGAACATTCTGTGCTTTGTGGCTCAAGAAAATACCCTGTCAAAGAACCTTTTTTAGAACTTTTAAAAGGTTCTTTACACACATTTCTCAATGCATTTACTTATCCTGATAAAACATGTTATCCTGTGGCAAGCCAAAATATTAAAGATTTTTATAACCTTATAGATGTATACTTAGATGCGGTATTTTATCCAAGGCTTACAAAATATACCTTCCAACAAGAAGGATGGCATTATGAGCTGGAATCTATAGATGGCCCTCTTACTATAAAAGGAGTAGTATATAGTGAAATGAAAGGAGTGTATTCATCACCCGATGAATTGTTGAATGAATTTTCTATGAGAACGCTATTTCCAGACACAATATACAAATATGACGCTGGGGGTGATCCAAAGGAGATACCAAATCTTACATATGAAGAATTTAAAGAATTTCATGCAAGGTTTTATCATCCGTCTAATGCTTTCATATGGTTTTATGGAAACGATGACCCTTACGAGCGACTTCGCTTTATTGATCATTTTATAAAAGATTTTGAAAAAAAACCTATAGAATCTCACATAAAATCTCAGCCTTTTGTTAACAATCCCAGATACATATCTAAATATTTTATGACAGACAAAAGCCGAGATGAATCAAAAGGTATGGTAACCATAAATTGGCTTCTTCCAGATATTCCTGATCAAACCCTACGTATCTCCTTTATGATCCTTGAGCACATACTTATTGGAATGCCAGGATCTCCTTTAAAAAAGGCCCTTATAGAATCTGGACTTGGCGAAGATATAGCTGGAATAGGGCTTGAGAGAGAAATAAAACACCTGTTTTTTTCTACAGGATTAAAAGGAGTGGCATTAGACAATATGAATAAAGTAGAAGATCTTGTATTTGAAACGATTCAAAGACTTGTAAAAGACAAAATAGATCCTGACACAATAGAAGCTGCTATAAATACAATAGAATTCAGATTTAGAGAAAATAATACAGGCCGTTTTCCTCGAGGTCTTGCCCTAATGTTAAGAGCACTTACTTTTTGGATATACGATGGTAATCCTATTTCAGCTATTTCTTTTGAATTAGATATTGAACGTATAAAAAAGCAATTAAACAAGAATCCTTACTATTTTGAAGATATGTTAAAGCAATATTTTCTGGACAATTTTCATAGGACAGTCTTTCTGTTTAAACCTGATCCCAGTATGAAAGAAAAAGAAGAAAAAGAAGAAAGAAAAAGATTAGCAAAAATAAAATCTAAAATGAGCAGCTCAAAACTTAAACAAATAATAGAAGATGTAAAAAAGTTAAATGAAATACAAAAAACGCCTGATCCTCCTGAAGCTCTTGCTAAAATACCTGTATTAAAATTAGAAGATATAGATAAGCAAAACAAACAAATACCTTTTGAATTAATAAAAAATAAAGGTGTAGATATTTTATTTCATGATATATTTACAAATGGAATCTTATATATAGATGTAGGCCTTGACCTTCATTGTTTAGACTCAAAATATCTACCTTATATTCCTATTTTGGGAAAATGCCTATTGGAAATGGGTACTCAAAAGAAAGATTTTGTAAAGTTAAGTCAAATTATTGGACAAAAGACTGGAGGGATAAAACCTCAAGTATTTATATATCCTATAAAAAACAGCAAAAAATGTGTTGCTAAACTATTTTTAAGAGCAAAAGCTGTAGCAGAAAAAGCACCTTATTTATTAGATATATTAAAAGAAATAATTTTTTATCCAAAATTAGACAATAAAAACCGCTTCTTACAAATTGTACTTGAAGAAAAGGCAAAATATGAGAAAAAGTTAATATCCTTAGGACACGAAATCTTAAGGATAAGATTGAATTCTCATTTTACTGAATCTGGATGGGCAAATGAACAGGTATCAGGTATAACATATTTATTCTTTCTGAGGAATCTTATAAAAGATATACATACAAATTGGGATTTAATATTAACAACTCTTCAGAATATATATAACCAAATATTCAATAAAAAAACATTTATTTTAAACATAACAAGTTCACAAAAAGAATTAAAAAATAATGAAAATTATCTGAATGAATTCATAGACTTGATACCCGAGATAAATCTAACAGAAAAAATATGGCATACTAGCCAAGACTCTGATTTTGAAGCTTTTTCCATAAGTTCAAAGATTAATTTCGTAGGAAAAGGAGCATGTCTTTATGACTTGGGATACAAATTTCATGGCTCAGCATTGGTAGCCAGTAAATATTTAAGGAACAGCTTTCTTTGGGAAAAAATAAGAGTTCAAGGTGGAGCTTATGGAGCATTTTGTATATTTGACCGCCTATCTGGGACTGTATGTTTTTTATCATATAGAGATCCTAATGTAGTGGAAACCATAAATATATTTGATCAATCTTCCGATTTCCTAAAAAATATTATAATGGACAAACAAGAACTTACAAAAGCTATAATAAGTACAATATCAGATATAGATATGCCTTTGCTCCCTGATGAAAAAGGATTTATATCCATGCGCTATTATCTTACCAACGATTCAGAAGAAAGCCGTCAAAAAATGAGAGAAGAGATTCTTTCTACTACCAACGATAACTTTAAATATTTTGGTGAAATTTTGGCTTTAATAAAGAATCAAAGTGCAGTAAAGATAATGGCATCCATAGATATTATAAAAGAAATACAAAATCAATTGTTTGTTAAACCCAAAATTATTCATTTATTATAATGATGATAAAAATAAACAGAAAATAATATATAATAAAGAAAAAAAAAGAAAAAATTATTGCCCAACTTTAACACCAAATCAGGTACTTTCACCCACCCAACTCAGTAAAAATGGGCATAAACGGGAGATCAACCTTTTCTTTTTCTCAAAATGTAGTGACATGTAACAGTCAATAAATTGCTTGACATATGGTTGTAGATCATGCCATTATTAAGCCATGTTCATAAGGGTCAAACGCTACAAAAACAAAGACGGCTCTGTAAGAGAATATCTACTTCTTTGTACTGCCAAAAGAGAGGGCAAAAAGATAAAACAGATCACGTTAGCAAATCTTGG
>Ga0256914_1004320_pt1 | contig 10706 bp, 8 predicted proteins | sample HulkmetaG_FD_191571 | JGI IMG/M metagenome (GOLD analysis project Ga0256914, IMG submission 191571) | Hydrothermal chimney microbial communities from Main Endeavour vent field at the Juan de Fuca Ridge, Pacific Ocean - Hulk | ecosystem: Environmental > Aquatic > Marine > Hydrothermal vents ...
TTTAATCTGTTATTCCTATTTATTAATCTTCTATACAGGTCATTTAAATCAGCAGTTGCAAACCTTCCTCCTTCAAGAGGAACAAGAGGCCTCAAGTCTGGTGGAATAACAGGAATTACATCAAGAATCATCCACTCTGGTTTATTTCCTGAATTAATAAAAGCTTCTATTATCTTAAGTTTGGAAACTATACTTTTCTGCTTTGTGTCTGATTTGGTTGCTGCAAGTTGTTCTCTAAGTTTAAATGAAAGCTCGTCAAGATTCAGATTCACAAGCATTTCTTTCAAAGCAACAGCACCCATCTCTGCTCTAAATTTGCCATTATATTTTTCATACTCTTTCTCATATTGCTCTTCATTTAAAAGTTGACCATATTTAAGGTTGGTCTCACCAGGATCAAGAACAACATAAGAGTCGTAATACAAAACTCTTTCAACCTCTTTCATTGTCATACCAAGTAAAACACCAATTCTACATGGTTGATTTTTAAAATACCATATATGAGCAACTGGTGTCGCTAATTCTATATGAGCCATTCTAAATCGTCTAACCTTTGACTGTATAACTTCAACACCACATTTTTCACATACAATTCCCCTATGTTTCATCCTTTTATATTTACCACAGTTACACTCATAATCTTTAACTGGTCCAAAAATTTTGGCACAAAAAAGACCATCTCTTTCTGGTTTAAAAGTTCTATAATTAATGGTCTCTGGCTTCTTGACCTCTCCATAAGACCATTCTCTAATCTGTTCTGGAGATGCTAAATTAATCTGAACAGCTTTAAATTTAATTGGGTCCTGTGGTTTTTCAAACAATGATAATATATCTCTCAAGGCTAACCCCCTAAATATTTTTTAACATAAAATTATTCCTCGTCATCATATTCTATTAATTTTACATCAAGAGCCAGACCTTTAAGCTCATTAATTAACACATTAAATGACTCTGGAATTCCTGCTTGAAGGAAATTTTTCCCTTTAACAATTGCTTCATACATTCTATTTCTTCCAGCAAGGTCATCTGATTTAACTGTGAGAAATTCCTGCAATGAATAAGCAGCACCATAAGCTTCAAGTGCCCAAACTTCCATTTCTCCAAGTCTCTGACCACCAAATTGAGCTTTACCACCAAGAGGTTGCTGAGTAACAAGTGAATATGGTCCAATAGACCTTGCATGAATCTTTTCATCAACAAGATGGTGCAGTTTAAGCATATACATATAACCAATAGTTACATTATTGGCAAATGGCTCACCTGTCCTTCCATCATAAAGTGTAATCTGACCATTTTCTGGTAAGCCTAATTTTTTAAGATAATCTTTTATTTCATCTTCAGTAGCACCATCAAAAACAGGTGTGGCAACAAACAATCCCTTACCAAGCTCTTTAGCCATCTCTACCACAGCATCATCATCAAGTTTCTTAACAAACTTGGTTACCTCTTTATCATTGTAATATTCAATAATTTTTTCTCTCAACTTTTCAGGTGAATAATTCTCTTCTAAATATTGCTGAATTTTATTTCCAACTTCTTTTGCAGCCCATCCAAGGTGAGTTTCAAGTATCTGCCCAACATTCATACGAGAAGGAACTCCAAGTGGATTAAGAACAATGTCAACTGGTGTACCATCTGCAAGAAATGGCATGCTCTCTTCTGGTAAAATTTTTGAAACAACCCCTTTATTACCATGTCTACCTGACATTTTATCGCCAACAGAGAGCTTTCTCTTAATTGCGAGATAAACTTTTATCATAGTGAAAACACCTGGCTGAAGCTCATCACCAACACCAAGATTCTCTATCTTTTTCTGGTATCTCTTTTCAATCTCTTTAATTTTAGCATCATATAAAGTTTTATATTTTTTTACTTCCTCTTCAACATCAAATTTAATTTTTATATCTTTAAAAACACCTGTTGGCAGATTATTAATAATATCCTCAGTTAATTGTGTACCCTCTTTTAAAACTTTATCATCATACTTTAACTCTTTCTTTAATTTCTTGCCTTTGAGGATTTTAACCATTTTCTGGTAAAAATTCTCTTTTACCAGTCTTATTTCATCATTCTTATTGCTCTCTAAAAACTGAATATCTCTTTCATAATATTTATCTATCTCAAAGTTCAACTTTTTATTTCTTGAAAATATCTTAATATCAACTACTGTTCCTTCAACACCTGGTGGAACTCTTAGAGATGAATCAGTAACATCTTTTGCTTTTTCACCAAAGATTGCTCTTAGCAGCTTCTCTTCTGGTGTAAGCTGAGTTTCACTTTTTGGTGTTACCTTTCCAACTAAAATATCACCAGGTTTAACATAAGCACCTATTCTCACTATTCCATTTTCATCAAGATTTCTTAGCTCTGCATCACCAACATTTGGAATATCAGCAGTAATCTCTTCATCACCAAGTTTTGTATTTCTTGCAAAACATTCAAACTCTTCTATATGAACAGATGTATAAACATCATTTTTTATAATATTTTCACTAACAAGTATTGAATCCTCAAAATTATAGCCACCCCAGGGCATAAAAGCTACAAGCACATTTTTACCAAGAGCAAGCTCTCCTTTATCCATTCCAGGTCCATCAGCAATAACATCTCCTGCTTTAACTTTATCACCTTTACTTACAAGAGGTCTTTGTTCATATAAGGTATTCTGATTAGATTTTCTATTTTTCATAATGTGATATATATCATAATTGTCAAAATCATCAGTATCAGCCTGAATCACTATTCTATTTTTATCAACTCTGACAACTGTCCCATCTCTTTTAGCTAATATTGCAAGCCCTGAATCTCTTGCTGTTTTTGTTTCCATTCCAGTTCCAACAAGTGGTGCTTCTGTTTTTAACAGAGGAACAGCTTGCCTCTGCATGTTTGAGCCCATTAAAGCCCTGTTTGCATCGTCATGTTCAAGAAATGGAATTAATGAAGCAGCCACACTAACAACCTGGTTTGGAGAAACATCCATATATTGCACTTCATTTTTATTAACCCATTTAAAATCACCATCTTTTCTTGCAAGCACCATGTCATTTAAAAAATTACCATCTTTATCAATGGGAGCATTAGCCTGAGCAATAACAAGTCCTTTCTCTTCAAATGCAGAAAGGTGCACAACCTCATCTGTAACCTTGCCATCTTTAACTTTTCTGTATGGTGTTTCTATAAAACCAAATTCATTTACAGTAGCATAAGTTGTCATTGATGAAATCAGACCAATATTTGGTCCCTCAGGTGTTTCAATAGGACAAATTCTACCATAGTGCGTAGCATGAACATCACGAACCTCAAAACCAGCTCTCTCCCTTGTAAGACCACCAGGGCCAAGTGCACTTAACCTTCTTTTATGAGTAATCTCTGATAGAGGATTTGTCTGATCCATAAATTGAGAAAGTTGACTGCTCTGGAAAAAATCATTTAAAACAGTAATAACAGGTTTATGGTTAACAATATCCTGTGGCATAAGACTATCAATGTCTTTTAAACTAAGCTTCTCCTTGATTGCCCTCTCCATTCTAACAAGGCCAATTCTAAACTGATTTTCAGCAAGCTCTCCAACACTTCTAACACGTCTATTACCAAGATTATCAATATCATCAATTTCATAACCAGGTGTGCCATTTTTAATCTCTATTAAATATTTTGCAACAGAAAGGATATCATCAGGCTCTAAGGTTACATTATCAAGAGGTTTTTTTTGATTTAATTTAAAATTGAATTTCAGCCTGCCTATTTTTGAAAGGCTGTATCTCTCTTTTTCAAAAAATAGATTATGAAAAAAGTTTTTAGCTGTATCAATATCAACAGGCTCTCCCGGCCTTAACCTTTTGTAAATCATTATAAGAGCTGCTTCTATTTCAATATCTTTTAATGGTTTATCTGGAAACTCCTTTTTATGCTCTTTTGAAATAGAATTGATTTTATCAATTAATAGTGTATCTCTAATTATGGGAAGAGTGGTTATATTATCAATAAAAAGAAGTTGCAGCTTTGTAATTCCACACTCTTTTAAATATTTTAACTTCTCCTCTGTAATAACTTCATTGCATTCTAAAATTACTTCGCCTGTTTCTTCATCAACAATATCATCGGCAACAGCTTTGCCAATAATATTTTCTTCAGATGCAAGCAGTTTCTCTATACCTGCTGCTTTCAATCTTTTAATGGTGTTTCTTTTAACTTTCCTATTTTTTGGTATTAAAACTTCACCATTGACAACTACATCTTCTATTAACTTAAAATTGAGTAGAGTTCTCTCTTTGTCATAGTTTAATACTTTATAAATCTTATCATCTTCAAAAACATACTCCTCTGTTTCATAAAAGTAGTGTAAAATCTCTTTTGATGATAAACCTAAAGCTCTAAAAAGTATTGTTGCTGGAATTTTTTTACGTTTATCAATTTTTACATATAAATAATTTTTAGTATCAAACTCAAAATCTATCCAGCTTCCCCTGTAAGGGATTATCCTTGCAATTACATCTTTTTTATCAAATGTAAAAAACACCCCAGGAGATCTATGAAGCTGAGAAACAATAACCCGCTCTATACCATTAATGATAAATGTTGCATTATCAGTCATTAATGGTATTTCACCAAAATAAATTTTTTGCTCTTTAATATCCCTAATGGACTTTGCTCCTGTATCAGCATCAATATCCCAGGAAATTAATCTAACTGTAATTCTCAATGGTGCAGTATATGTAAGCTTCTTCAGAATACATTCATCAATGCTATATTTTGGCTCACCAATTTCATAGGATACAAAATCTATCTGACTTGTACCATAAAAATCTTTAATTGGAAAAACAGAATTAAACGCAGCCTGCAACCCCACATCTTCTCTATCTTCAGGATTAACATCCTTTTGCAGAAATACTTCATAAGATTTTCTCTGTGTTTCAAGAAGAAAAGGTTGTTCAAGAGCTTTTTGAAGTTTTGAAAAAGATTTTCTTATTCTTTTTACTTTTGTCATTTTTCATTCCTTTAATTGTGGCATTTTAAAGACTTGTAGTTTTTTGAGGATTAAAATAAACCTGGAGCAATACTCTCCTATTGCTCCAGGTGATAACTTATACTATATTAGTAATTAAAAGTAAAGACTAAATTATTTAATTTCTGCACTTCCTCCAGCTTCTTCAATTTTTGCTTTAATTGATTCAGCTTCGTCTTTGGCAACACCTTCTTTTATTGGCTTTGGTGCTCCCTCAACAAGCTCCTTAGCTTCTTTGAGACCTAATCCAGTAATTTCTCTAACTGCTTTAATTACCTGAATTTTCTTTTCACCGAAACTTGTTAAAATTACATCAAATTCTGTTTTTTCCTCTGCAGCAGCTCCAGCATCACCACCAGCAGCTCCAGGTGCAGCAGCAACCGCCACAGGAGCAGCAGCTGAAACTCCCCACTTTTCCTCTAACTCTTTAACAAATTCAGCCATTTCAAGAACTGTTAAACTTTCAAGGTATTTAATTACATCTTCTTTGCTTATGTTAGACATTTACTTTCCCTCCATTAATTAATTTTCTTTTGATGATTTGTAAGCATTTAATAAATTTAAGAAATTTCTTGGTGTAGCAGCCAACAAGTTAACCATATTTGTTGCTGGAGCAACAAATAGAGCAAGAAGTTGAGCTTGTAATACTTCTTTAGGTGGTAATTGTGCAAGTGCTTTTAATGAGGCTTCTTCTACAATTTTGCCCTCTAAGATACCTGTTTTGTATTCAAATGATGAATAATCTTTTAATATACTGTTTAATGTTTTAGCAACAGCTACTGGATCATCCTGAATAAATATCACCCCATTAGTACCTACAAGATCTTTAGCTATCTCTTCAAATTCTGTACCTTTTGTTGCTATTTTAAACAAGCTATTTTTAACTACCTTATATTTTGAATTACATTCATCAAATTTTCTTCTTATTGCATTAATCTCTTCTACAGTAATTCCTTTGTAATCAACAATAAAGAGAGCTTTACTCTCATTTAATAATTCTTTGTATATTTCAACTATTTGTCTTTTTTTATCTGTTGGCAAAAAATCACCCCCTTACATATTTCGCTACTGTCAAGCCATTTCTGTCTCGACAGGCAATTTTAAACCTAAAACAGGTACCTGTTTTCTTAGACAGAAGCACTCTAAGTAACACTTGCTATATCTACTCTAACTCCAGGGCTCATAGTTGTAGATAAAGCAATACCCCTTATATAAGCCCCTTTGCTTGAAGCAGGCTTAAGCCTGATTAGCTCTGAAATTAATGTTTTAATGTTTTCCACAAGTTTATCGTCATCAAATGATTTTTTACCAACAGGAGCATGTATATTTCCAGCTTTATCAACTCTAAATTCCACTTTTCCTGCTTTAATCTCTTTTACAGCTTTAGCAATATCAAAAGTAACTGTGCCAACTTTTGGGTTAGGCATCAATCCTCTTGGACCAAGAATTTTACCAAGTTTACCAACTACATTCATAACATCAGGAGTTGCAACAACTTTATCAAAACCGAACCAACCTTCTTTTATTTTTTCAACATATTCATCAAGCCCCACAAAGTCAGCTCCAGCTTCTTCAGCCTCTTTTTCTTTTTCACCTTTTGCAAGTACAAGCACAGTAGCACTCTTCCCTGTGCCATGAGGTAAAACAACTGCTCCTCTTACCATCTGATCTGCATGCTTTGGATCAACACCCAATCTCACAGCAATATCAACTGTCTCATCAAAATTGCAATAACCTATCTTCTTAACAATAGGAACTGCTTCCTCCAATGGATACCTTTTATTTCTGTCAAATTGCTTTAAACTCTCTAAATATTTTTTCCCTCTTTTTGGCATTATTCCACTCCTAATCTACTATTTCTATTCCCATGCTTCTTGCAGCACCTTCTATTGTACGAACTGCTGCTTCTAATGACGTTGTATTCAAATCTGGTAATTTAACTTTTGCTATCTCTTCTACCTGTTTTTTTGTAACCTTACCAACTTTATCTTTATTTGGCACACTTGAACCTTTTTCAATACCAGCAGCTTTTTTTAACAGAACAGCAGCTGGTGGTGTTTTAGTAATAAAAGAAAAACTTTTATCCTGATATACAGTTATAACAACAGGAATTATCATTCCAGCATCATTCTGGGTTTTTGCATTGAAAGCTTTGCAAAACTCCATAATATTAACACCATGCTGACCAAGCGCTGGACCAACAGGTGGTGCTGGGTTTGCTTTTCCTGCTTCAATTTGAAGTTTAATTTTAGCAATCTCTTTTTTAGCCATTTAAGAACCCCTTTAAATTTTTTCTACTTGTTCAAAATTTACTTCAACTGGTGTTGGTCTGCCAAAAATACTAACAAGAACTTTCAATTTGGCTTTATCAGGTTTTACATCATCTATTGTACCTGTAAAATTAACAAATGGACCGTCTATAACCCTTACATTATCCCCTATTTCAAAATCTATTTTTGGTTTAGAAGATAATTTACCCTCTTTGTAACTTGAAATCAACTTCTCTGCTTCTTCCTGTGTAAGAGGAATTGGCTTTGTTTTTTTACCAACAAAACCTGTAACATATGGAGAATTCTTAATAAAATGCCATGAACGCTCTGTTACTCTCATTTTGACAAGAAGGTATCCTGGAAAAATCTGTTTACTCTTTTTCTGTTTTTTACCTTTAACTACTTCTATAACGTCTTCCATAGGAACAATTATCTCTTCAATGTAATCACCCATGTTTTCATTTTTAATTTTCTCTTCAAGTGCTTCTTTTGCTTTTAATTCGTATCCTGTTTTAGTATGGACAACATACCATTTTTTTTCCATTAAATTTCCTCGTTAGCTAAAAATAAGCTTAATAATATTTGAATAAATTAAATCAACAATTCCAAGGACTCCTGCAACAATTATTGTAATAGCCAGCACAACCCATGTAGCATTAATAACCACTTTCTTTTCTGGCCATACTACTTTGTTTAATTCTTCACGTGCTTCTTTTAAAAATATTTTTAATTGTTCTATCTTGTTAACTTTAGCTTCTTCAACCTTTTGCTGAGCCATAGTATCCTCTCATTAATTATTAAAAACAGGCCAGGGGGGATTCGAACCCCCAGCCTTCGGATTTGGAGTCCGACGCTCTATCCAATTAGAGCTACTGGCCTATTATAAATTATTTAGTTTCTTTGTGAAGAGTATGTTTCTTACACCATTTACAATATTTTTTTAGCTCTAATTTTTCTCTATGTGTTTTTTTATTTTTGGTTGTTGCATAATTTTTTCTTTTGCATTCTTGACAAGCTAAATTTATTACTTCATTCATTGCTATCACTCCAAATTATTCAATTATTTCTGTAACTACTCCTGCTCCTACTGTCCTTCCACCTTCCCTTATTGCAAACCTTAACTCCTTCTCCATTGCCACTGGAGTTATTAACTCTACTTCCAAGTTCACATTATCTCCTGGCATTACCATCTCTACATCTTTTGGTAATTGTATTGTACCTGTTACATCTGTTGTCCTGAAATAAAACTGTGGCCTATAACCATTGAAAAATGGTGTATGCCTTCCTCCCTCTTCCTTCTTCAATACATATACCTCTGCTTTAAACTTTGTATGAGGTGTTATACTTCCTGGCTTTGCCAGTACCTGACCCCTCTCTACTTCGTCCCTCTTTATTCCTCTCAGTAATACTCCTATATTATCTCCTGCTACTCCTTCATCAAGTATCTTCCTGAACATCTCAACACCTGTTACCACTGTCTTGGTAGTCTCTTTAAAACCTACTATCTCTACTTCCTCTCCTACCACTATCTTACCTCTTTCTACTCTACCTGTTACCACTGTCCCTCTTCCACTTATACTAAATACATCCTCTATTGGCATTAAAAATGGCTTGTCTATATCTCTCTCTGGAGTTGGTATATAATTATCTACTGCTTCCATTAACTCATGAATACATTGCCACTCTGGAGCATCATCAGGTCCATCACATTCCAGAGCCTTTAACGCACTTCCCTTTATCACCGGAATATCATCTCCTGGAAATCCATAACTGCTCAACAATTCCCTTACTTCCAGCTCTACCAATTCCAACAACTCTTCATCATCTACCATATCTGTTTTATTCAAAAATACCACTATATATGGCACTCCTACCTGCCTTGCCAACAATATATGCTCCCTCGTCTGAGGCATTGGACCATCTGCTGCACTTACCACCAGTATCGCTCCATCCATCTGTGCCGCACCTGTTATCATATTCTTTACATAATCTGCGTGACCTGGACAATCTACGTGCGCATAGTGCCTATTATCTGTCTCATACTCTACATGCGCTGTGGCTATGGTTATTCCCCTCTCTCTCTCCTCTGGTGCATTATCTATTTGATCAAATGATTTGTATTCTGCTAATCCCTTGGTCTTCAATACCTTGGTTATCGCTGCTGTCAATGTGGTCTTCCCATGGTCTACGTGCCCTATTGTTCCTATGTTTACATGGGGCTTCTTCCTTTCATACTTTTCTTTACTCATTTTATTCCTCCTAAAATATAATTATAGTTTATTTTTTATTAATTCTTCTGAAATATTTTGTGGTACTGGGTCATAATGTGAAAATTGCATACTATATGTTGCTCTACCCTGAGTCAAACTTCTTAAAACAGTAGAATAACCAAACATTTCAGAAAGCGGGATAAAAGCTTTAATAATTTGCAAATTCAATCTTGATTCCATACCCTGAACTTTACCTCGTCTACTGTTAATATCTCCAATAACATCACCCATATATTCTTCTGGTACAGTAACTTCAACATCCATAATTGGCTCTAAAATAATTGGTGAGCACTTTTTAGCCCCTGCCTGAAATGCCTGGGACCCAGCAATTTTAAAAGCCATTTCTGAAGAATCAACCTCATGATAAGATCCATCAAATAAAGTTACTTTAACATCAACAACTGGATAACCTGCAAGAATCCCTCGTTCCATAGCTTCCTTCACACCTGCCTCAACTGCAGGAATATATTCTTTTGGAATCACTCCACCTACTATTTTATCAACAAACTCAAAACCTGTACCAGCTTCTAACGGCTCAAGTTCTAACCATACATGCCCATATTGACCTCTACCACCAGATTGCCTTACATATTTACCCTCTATTCTTGTAGATTTTGTAATGGTCTCTTTATAGGCAACCTGAGGCTGACCAACATTGCAATCAACCTTAAATTCTCTTCTTAATCTATCAACAATAATCTCTAAATGCAACTCACCCATACCAGAAATAATAGTCTGACCAGTTTCTTCATCAGTTCTAACCTGAAAAGATGGATCTTCCATAGCCAATTTATTTAAAGCCATTGAAAGCTTTTCTTGGTCATTTTTGGTTTTTGCTTCAATTGCAATGGAGATAACTGGATCTGGAAATTCCATTGCCTCTAAAATAATAGGTGCTTTATCATCACAAAGTGTATCACCTGTACTTGTATATTTCAATCCAACAGCAGCACAAATATCACCAGCGTATACTTCCTTGATTTCCTCTCTTTTATTAGCATGCATCTTCAACAATCTACCAATTCTCTCTGTTTTTGATTTTGCAGAATTGAGAACTGATGTGCCGCTCTGAAGACATCCTGAATAAACTCTCAGAAATGTAAGCTGCCCCACATATGGGTCAGTCATAATTTTAAATGCTAAAGCTGAAAACGGTTCATT
>Ga0256914_1004321_pt1 | contig 10705 bp, 10 predicted proteins | sample HulkmetaG_FD_191571 | JGI IMG/M metagenome (GOLD analysis project Ga0256914, IMG submission 191571) | Hydrothermal chimney microbial communities from Main Endeavour vent field at the Juan de Fuca Ridge, Pacific Ocean - Hulk | ecosystem: Environmental > Aquatic > Marine > Hydrothermal vents ...
ACAATTTTGTCGTCGAGGGAGTAAATGCCATAGATTTTGTAAAAAAGGCCTTTCCAAATAACAAAAAGCGCGTTCACAGACGTTTTATGACAGTATCTGTATTTTTAGATAGGCATGGATGGGTTGATTTTGCCAGCGCAAGGGAGGAATCCTACAAGGAATGCGGAGCAATGCCTGATGTGCGGGCTTCTGTCATAGAAAAAGACCTTTTCCGAAGGGATTTTACAGTGAACGCAATGGCAATGGGTATTGGCGCAGGCAGGTTTGAAGAGGGGCAGTTGATAGATCTATACAATGGGATGCGCGCTATAAAAGAGAAAACTTTAGACGTCCTGCATAATAAGAGTTTTTGGGATGATCCTATTAGGATATTGAGGGGTGTTCGTCTTGCTATTAGATTGGGATTTTCCTTTGGGGATAATACGATTGAGCTCATAAAGCAGGCAAGGGAGAATAACTTTTTGACAAAGGTCCCGAAAGAACGTATAAGAGACGAATTACTGCTCGCTTTTTCAGAACCAGATCCAGCGCAAGTATTACTAAAAGAATATGAACTATTGTCTCTGGACTGGATATCAGAGAATATAGATGTTTCAAATTTGCATGACGTAAAAGGAATATTGGATTTCTTTTCACTAATGGAGAGAAAAGAGGCCGTAAGGGTGATAGATGAGTTTAAATTTCCTAAAAAATTGTTGAAAAGGCTCTGATGAATAACGCTCCCAAATCCGCGCGATTACATATAGGCATATTTGGCAGAATGAATGTTGGCAAGTCAAGTTTTTTAAATATGTTGACGGGCCAGGATGTTGCGATAGCATCTCCTGTTGCGGGCACGACAACAGATACAGTTGAAAAAGCGATGGAGCTTTTGCCGATAGGCCCTGTTTTATTCTTGGATACTGCTGGGATAGATGATAAATCTCAGCTTGGAGATCTAAGAGTGGAAAAGGCGAAGAAAGAGATATCAAGAAGCGATGTTGTGGTATTGGTTTTAGAAGCGGGACACTGGGGGCAGTATGAGGATATTGTTGTTAAAGATTGTCATATGGCTAATGTGCCTGTTTTGGGTGTCATCAATAAGATAGATATTTCTTTTCCCGAGGAGAATTTTATAAAGAGAGTCCGTGAGAAATTGGACGCATTTATGTTGGCATCCAGTCTTAACCTTGCCAATAGGGATAGGCAAGTAAATGAATTTAAATCAAGATTAATAGATATTTTGCCGAGCGAGTTTGTCAATAGCCGGCCGTTGCTTTCCGATTTAATAAATAGCGGCGAAGTGTGCGTTTTGGTTGTGCCTATTGATTTGCAGGCGCCAAAAGGAAGGCTGATTTTGCCGCAGGCGCAGGCGGTAAGAGACTTGTTGGATAATGACAGCATTGCTGTTGTAGTCAAAGAAAGGGAGTTACCTTATTTTTTAAAGACGTGTATTAAAAGAGAACCTGCGTTGGTTGTGTGTGATTCGCAGGTAGTTTTAAAGATGGTGGCGGATGTGCCTAATCATATTAAGGCCACGACATTTTCTATATTATTCTCGCGTTTCAAAGGGGATCTAACCGAAGCCGTAAAAGGCGTAAAGGTTTTGGATGAATTGAATAAAGGCGATAAAATACTTATAGCAGAGGCCTGCACCCACCATGCGATAGAGGATGACATAGGCCGGGTAAAAATTCCGCGTTGGATAAGGCAATATCTTGGGTTCTCTCCTCAAATAGATATTGTTTCAGGCAAAGATTACCCTAAAGATTTGGCTTCTTATAAATTAATTATTCATTGCGGGGCGTGTATGTTAAACAGGCGTAATATGATGCACAGGATTCAATCAGCAAAAGAGGTAGGGGTTGCAATCACCAATTACGGTGTAGCAATATCCTTTTTACAAGGCGTTTTGGAAAGGGTTTTAAGCCCTTTTCCTCTAGCATTAGACGCGTTTAAGGAGGCAGAAGAGTGAACGTTGTATTGGTATTTATAGGAGGTGGAATAGGGGCCGTATGCCGATATTGGGTTAGCGGCCTTGCCTCTTCCGGGATAGGGATTATCTTTCCTTTGGGCACATTAATTGTCAATTTAACGGGCGCGTTTGTAATAGGGTTCTTGTATTCTTCCCTAGATAGAATCGTTTTTCCTGTTGAATATAGATTATTTATATTGACCGGATTTTTGGGGGGATTTACGACCTTTTCCACATACAGTTTAGAATCTGTAAACCTGGTAAGGGATGGCGAAATCCTTATGGGGGCATTAAACATATTATTAAACAACGGATTGGGCTTGTTGTTAGCAGTATTGGGATTATATGTCGGAAGGCTTGTATTTCATTAACAGGGAGGCGCTATGCGATATACTGAGCAGGGAATTTTACTGCGGATTTTAGTTGGAGAAACAGACAAACACGATGGAGTTCCTTTGTATGAAGTGATTGTCTTAAAGGCCAGGGAACTTGGCCTTGCAGGCGCAAGTGTTTTTCGTGGGATAATGGGATTTGGCGCGGATTCTATTTTGCATACTGCAAAGGTATTGAGGCTTTCAGAGGATTTGCCTGTGCTTATAGAAATGGTGGATAAACAGGAAAAGATAGACGAGATATTGTCTTTTTTAGATGAGGTGGTTGTGCAAGGCCTTATTACTTATGAAAAGGTAAATATTATAAAATATGAAAATCAAGAATAAACTATTTAAAAATATTGCATTATTGAGATTCACGCGTTATAATCATAATAAAATGTAATAAAATATATTTCCAATGTGGCCGTAAATTAAGGAGGTTGTGTTATGTCTTGGCGTTATCTTCGCATAAGGATTGTGTCTGTTTTTTTATCGATTAGTTTGATGCTTTCACAAACGGTGTTAGCAATGCCTGTTCAAAATGAAGGTATTGTTTACCCCCCTGTTTTTAAGGCGTTGAAGTTTGATGGTAAATTTGATTTGGATTTTGTCTGGGAGGGAAAGTTTTCTTCTAGTGCAGAGAGAAGAGCTGCTATAGGTATGTTTTTAACGGCATTGACAGTGCCTAATAGGGATTGGTGGGTCAATCTCAGCGTATATGAAACAGAAGATACGATTTTAGGGAAAGGGTTGTTTAACACCGAGTTAGGCAGGGCTTTGTTATTATCGGACATTCAATTAAAAAAACAGGCGAAACTGTTGTTGTCTCCTGATACAAAAACAGGCGCGGATTTCTGGAAGGAGGCGGGAGATATTACGAACACGATTTTGCCGCGTTTCTGGATAGAGCCCGGCGAGACGGTTGTAGCTTCTAATGACGAGAGTGTTTACATAAAAAGAATGAGGTTGAGTGTCAGAGCCGAAATAAAAGGTCTGCCCAAGACTCAATCCGAGTTGATTAAGAAGTTATTATCCCGCAGTATTATTCCTGAATTGGAAAAAAGTGTAAATACAGCGCCGGAATTTGCCCTTTTGAGGCAGGCGCATAGCGCGTTTATCTTATCCGCATGGTTTAAAATGCACTTTGCAGGTTCTAATAACCCGGTATCTTCTACTATTAACCGTTATATGATAGGCACCTTGCAGGGCAGATATGTATATGAACAACGCGCTTTGTTGTATGACTTTGTCAAAATGTATTATTCCTCTAATAATGTTTTGGACTATAATGTGATTGGCGGCGGCGCAGATGAAACGGGCATTGCGCAAATTATTAATGAAGAAAACACCGATGCTCCTATTGAGAAGATAGAGGATGGTTCTTCTGCAAGGGCAAGTATAACGCCAAAGGATATTATAAATAATAAGCAGGGTGCTGTTGGCAGTCAAGAATTGCAAAAGCTTGTGATCAAGTTTGGTACGTCAGGGCATAGGATTGACCGGAGCAAGTTAACGGGACGTGAGGTTGAAGATCTAATCCGCGCAGATGCAAGGGCATTGGCGATTTATTATCAAAGACATAAAAGCGAGTTTGAGAAAGAGGGCGTTTCAGGTGTATTAATCGGCAGAGATTCCAGAAAAAACAACGAGATATATCAGGGGATTATAATAGATGAACTTGTAGACGCAGGAATACCTGTTATGTATTTTGACGAACCTGTTCCAACGCCTTTTATTGCCTTTGCCACGAGAAAACTAAAAAAGGCGGTAACGGTTAACCTGACTGCCTCGCATAATCCACCGGAATACACCGGATTTAAGATAACGCCGGCTGACGGCGGAGCTGCCGCAAAGGAGATGACAGATGAAGTGCAGGTATTAGCGAATAAGGCGTTAGAAGGCAATGCCTTGCCTGAAAAGCATCGGTTAGAAGATCTTGGCCTTTCGGAAGGGCCTATGGGTGCTGTGGAAATAGGGATCGATTTTATGATTCCCGAGGGTAACGTTGAGATAAACGCAGTGAATAAATCTAAGGCAACAAATTCTCTGTTAGATGCCTATGTCGGTTATATAGAGAGTGAGCTGCAGAATATATTCGGAGAAAAATACCATTCTATTATTGTCAATGCGAGGTCTAAGGCGAGAAATGGCGACTTGCGTTTTCTTTTGACATCTTTATACGGAGCAGGGGGCAAAATCCAGAAATACGTTATAGAGAAGATATTCGGCAAGGAGGCTATTGCGGCTGTGGTAGGTGATGTGCCAAAAGAAGATTTTGGCGGGCTTCCTTCCCCAAATCCTGCTGAGAATATACTGAAGAGCCTATTGTGGAAGGGTGCTAGTGCAAGACGCTTGTCTTCAGATGAGAGAGAATATATAAAGCCTCTTTTATCCATTATAAAAGAGATTGTTGATGCAAACGATATAGATACAATAAGAAATATCGTTAACAATAAGTGGATTAAGCAGTCCAGGTCCGTGTCTGATGCAGGCCCAACAACGGTCCTTTTCCTGGATCTTATGAATAATGTGCTTCAGCCGGTTAATTCATTAATAGACCTTGTTAAGATAAAAGTTGAAGAAGTTGATATAAATCCAAAATACAGGGAAAAATTTGATAAGAATGTGTATACTCTTCGCAATATCTATAATATATGGGCAGATGCCGTTTATAAGGATGGGCCTATTTTGATTGGCAGTGCAACAGGCCCGGGCAATATAGGGCCTACGCAATTTTTGGATTTTCATACAGGTTATGTCCTTGCCCTTGATGGTGACAGTGATAGGTATGGGCTTATGGACAAGATGGGCAGGTTTATCTCTGCAAATGATTTTCTGGCCATTCTTTATGATTTTATCGCGCAAAACAAGGCAAAGGATAAACCGATACCTGCGCTTGCAAAAACAGTAGCAACATCTGATTTTCCTTCAAGTGTTGCCAAGAGCTATGGCGGTGAGGTTTTTGACACTGCGGTTGGATTTAAGAATATGAGGCCCTATTGGAACAGGTTTGGCATAGCAGGCGAATCAAGCGCCCATGGCGGGATTTTAGGCGGTATGACTTGGGATGACGGGATTTTATTCAATGTGTTGGCAGGGATTATCGCAGGCAATATGGAATATGATTCGTTTAGCCGTTATAAGGAGGCCATAGAGGAAAAACTGGGCAGGTCTTTTGTGTTTAAAGAAATAGCTGTCAGAGTAGATGATGCGCCTGAGATAAAGGAAAATGTAATAGATATGGCAGGTGAGTTGTCTGTTTTGGCAGATGAAGATGCTGTTGTGGATAAAGATGTTTTAGAGGCCAATAAAAACAAACCCGCTGTAAATCGTTTGTTTGCTATTGCCAATGAATTGGATAAAAGTCTGTCAAAAGTCGTATTGGTTGATGGAATAAAGGCGGTATTTGAGGATGGTTCCAGTTTTGTGTTAAGGCCGTCAGGCACAGAACCGGTTGTCAGACTATGTGCTGAAAGCAGTTCGCCTGAAGGCCGTGATGTTGCGCGGTTATCAACACAAAAGATTATTAACGTGGTAAAAAATGGTTTATTGCGCGTGCAAAATAACAATCAGGCAGGGTTTGTTAAAGGCGCAGGAAAGTTCTCGTTTGTGGCAATATTGCTTTCTCTAGCCCTAATCGGGGCGCTCTTAATGCCGCTGGTTGTCAATGCCGCTCCAAGTCCTGATGCGATGGCATCCGGATATAGCTTGTCAAATTGGTTAAAGTTTTTGGCAGTAATTGGCGCGTTGGGCCTGACAATAGGGATAATCCAGTATGTGTTGAGATTGAAGGGGAAAAAGGAATCTGAATTGCCAGGACATGTGCGGGATCTTTATATTGCCCTTTTGTTGCCGAATGCAATACCGTTAGATATATCAAAGCTGGATAATGCTTGGCAAGATTTCTTGTTTGATTTATTGTTCATAAAAAAAGAAAATGACTATCTCATAGGAGATATCTTGAAGAAAATACTTTCAAGTCCGAATCCTTTGTTTATGGATGCAAGGAGTTATATGTTAAAAAATAAACGGGGCGAGGAGGAGTTAAAAGCAGATTTAGAGGTGGTTAAAGGCATACTCGATTCAGAACCGGTTTTGATAAAAGACGATGCAGGCACATATCAAGATTTGCAGGGGTTTGCTTATGATGAGACGGACTTGTTTCTGGTGAGTCAGGAGGGTAAGGATGGTATCTACCTGCTGCTAAAAGGTGTTGATAAGGCCTATCCCTATGAGATAGATAAGTCAATAGCAGATAAATTGACATCCATAAGCAAAAGGTTGAGTGGAAGCGGATTGTCTGAGGGTGAACGGGAGCAGGCCATTGAATCTGCGCTTAAGGATGTGCAAGGCCTATTGCCCGACTCTGTTGTTAATATTGTCAATGACAAGGTTAAGAATTTGTTTTTAGAGCAGGGCGATATAACCCCGGGTATGGCAATGGCATTGCTTTCTTCTCTATTAAAAGGCGCCAATATAGGAGGCAGTATAGCTGATTCTATTCGCCATAGCGCATCGGTTGCCTTGTTAAATGAATCGTTGAAAGGCGCTTTTAAAAATATGGACAAGAAAATAGCGTCCATTTTCACTGACGCTTATAAGATAGGCAAGGCCCTTGTGGAAGAGCTTAATTCAGAGAAGGGAGCTTTAGGCCAAAACGTTGATAACGTTGATAAAAATTCTAGTCCTCAGGATTTGGGCGGAATATTGCTCACAAGGATAAGTATAACTAGTATTCCTGTTTAGAGTACCTGTGATATAATAAATTGGAAATAGTGAGATGGCTATGGACGATAAAAAGGATATAAGGGATCTCTTAATAGAAGAGATGAAGGCAGTCTTTGAATCGAATGATAGACGCATAAGACATGCGCTTGAGGTATTGGATTATGCAGAGGCCATAGCTGTTAGGGAATGTCCTCTTGGCAGGGAGGATTTGTGGGTGGACTTTGACGTAGTGATTGCCTCTGCCATACTTCACGATATAGGGATAAATGAAGCGGAGAGAAAGTACGGTTCAAGCGCTGGGATTTATCAGGAAAAAGAAGGCCCTGTAATTGCAGAGCGTATATTAAAAAAGGTGGGTTTTCCGGAAGAGAAGATAGAACACGTGTTAAAGATAATAGCAAACCACCACTCGGCAAAGGATATCGATACAAAGGAATTTAGGGTAATCTGGGACGCTGATTGGATTGTAAATTTCAATGACTTTTATGAGGATCTAAAGCCTCATGAGAAGGCCAAAAAGATAAGTGAGATATTTAGGACCAATTCCGGAGAGGTTTTGGCATTGAACCTTTATGTTTAAACTCGAAGATATCATAACCCTGCCTCTTAAAGAGTTATTGGAGAAAAGCAATGCGGTTTGCAATGGCTTTATAGATTCCTTTGAGGCATGTTCTATCATAAATGCGCGCAGTGGCTTGTGTTTAGGTGATTGCAAGTATTGCGCGCAATCTAAAGTAAGCTCGGCAGAGATAGATGTGTATCCGTTGTTGTCCTATGAGAGGATACTGGAAAAGGCCCTGTATTCAAGATCTTGTGGTGCTGAGCGATTTAGCATAGTGACGAGCGGAGAGTCTATTACCGAATACGAGTTGGAGCAGATATGTAAAATTGTGCCAAGATTGATACAGGATACTGGAATGAATATATGCGCTTCTTTGGGAATCTTATCAAAAGGACAATTGTTGCGACTTAAATCAGCGGGATTAAGCAGATATCATCATAATATAGAGACATCTGAGCGTTATTATAGGGAGATAATTAGTTCTCATAGTTTTCAAGACCGCATTAACACTGTTAAAAACGCAAAGGAAGCGGGGTTAGAGGTATGTTGTGGTGGGATAATAGGGATGGGAGAGACATGGCAAGACAGGTTTGATATGGTGCTGACCTTGAAAGAATTAAGGCCTTCTGCTGTGCCTATAAATATATTTATTCCGATAAAAGGTACGCCTTTGGCCGATATAACACCTATTTCTTGTGAGGAGGCCTTGCGCGCTATTGTTTTATTTAGGATGGTTCTGCAGGATATTGATCTAAAGTTGATTGCAGGCAGGGAGCGTATATTCTCTGATGCGCGCGATAAGATCTTCAAGGCAGGGATAAACGGCGTGATGGTTGGCGGGTATCTCACGGTGCAGGGGCAAGGAAGAATCCATGACCTTGAGGTATGTGAAATCGGAAGGTCAGTTTTTTCGTAAAGGGATAAGGGATTTTAAAATCGATATGATTGGGCTCTTATTTTTTGCAACAGCGGATTTGTGGTATAATCGCTTTTAGAGCATAGGCGTATCAGGAAGTGTTTTTGTCTGAAAGTGGGTTGAGATGTTGCTGTTAATCATATTGTTTATTATCTCTTTTGTGTTATTCGTCTTGGGTTCTTATTTGCTCTTTTCTTGGGCGTTAAAACCGCTTATGGACGATGATAAAGCATCATATCAAATTGACAATCAAGAAGATGTCTCATCTGCGGAGGTTGAAGAATATAATGTCGCAGAGGCCGATTTGGCCTCAGCTGATTCTGATTTGGAGCACGGGCATGCAGATCAGGTAATGGACAATGCGGATTTACAGCGCGAAAAAGACGATAAAGATAAACAGGAGTTAATAGATTTTTACGTAAAATGGGTTAGGTCTATTCGCAAACACCGCTTTCCCAAGGGATAATTTAGAGGTTTGAGCTGTAATTTTCTATTGACTTAGACAGATTTTTATTATATTCTAACAAAATTCTATATTTGATGTTTTTGGTGTAAAAAAATAGCAGGTGTGTTTTTATGAAGGAGACATAGCGGGAAGAAATGGAAGGGATTTTAGATACCAAAGGCATAGTAAGGTGCGATAATCATCTTAGGTATGCCGGAATTCATCTTCTTTTGGAATTCTGGGGTGCTAGTAATTTGGATTCTCTTGAAATCGTCGAAGACACTTTTCAAAGGGCCATAGAGGCCTGCGGAGCGACTCTCCTTGATATGAAGTTTCACCATTTTTCTCCTTATGGCGGGATATCTGGTGTTGCGATTATTATGGAGTCTCATTTTAGTATTCATACTTGGCCTGAGTTTGGTTATGCCGCGATAGATATTTTTGTCTGCGGAGAGGTGGACCCTTATAAGGCAATGCCTATTTTTAAGGAGGCCTTTCAGCCCCAGCGTGTTCAGGTGATGGACGTAAAACGCGGTATTTTTGATCAAATGCCTTAAGGGGGTATAATGGCAAAGAATAAGATTTTAAATAAAGGCGATTATGGCATGGAGCTTACTCTTGATTTGTATGAGTGCGATCCGGCTGTTCTGTCTTCCAAGAAAAAGTTAAAGCTGTTCGTGGATGAGCTCTGCAAGATATTGAAGATGGAGAAATACGGAAGGTGTTATCTGCCTTATTTTGGGTTGAACGCAGACCATACTCCGGGTTATTCCCTTTTGCAGTTTATTGAGACCAGTTCTATTACAGGGCATTTTGCGGAAAAAACAAACGCCGCTTATCTCAATATCTTTTCGTGTAGAGAGTTTGACCCGAAACAGGCCGCTGATTTTGCAAAGTCCTTTTTTAAGGCAAAACGTATGAAGAAACGCCTGAATATCAGGAAGTGATATGCTTTCTCAAAAGGGCGTATTTATTATCGCAGAAGCCGGCGTAAATCATAACGGGGACATTTCTATTGCTAAACAGCTTGTTGATGCGGCTGTTAATGCGGGCGCAGATGCCGTTAAGTTCCAGTCTTTTAAGGCGGAGAATTTGGCGTCTAAATCCTCTCCAAAGGCCAGGTATCAGCTCGCAACGACCTCAAAAGAAGAATCTCATCAGCAGATGCTTCGCAGGTTGGAGCTCTCTCAGGAAGATACGATAAAACTTATGGAATACTGCTTAGGCAACGGCATTATATTTATGTCAACGCCATTTGATATTGAAAGCGCAAGATTTTTAAAAGAGCTTAAGATGCCTATCTGGAAGTTGTCTTCAGGCGCAATAACGGATTATCCTCTTTTAAAGGAGGTAGGGTCGTATAAAGGCCATATTATCTTATCCACAGGTATGGCAACTATGCGGGAGGTGAGTGAGGCTATTTCCGTGCTTGAGGAAAACGGCGCTGAGAAACGGTTTATAACGCTTTTGCATTGTAATACAGAGTATCCAACCCCGTTTCAGGATGTAAACTTAAAGGCAATGATTTCTTTAAAAGAGGCCTTTGGCGTGGATATTGGTTATTCTGATCACACGTTGGGAATAGAGGTGCCTGTTGCAGCTGTTGCGTTGGGCGCCTTGGTTATAGAGAAACACCTGACCTTGGATAGGTCTATGGAAGGCCCGGATCATAGGGCGTCTATGGAGCCTGAAGAGTTTAAGACTATGATTAAAGCTATACGGAATA
>Ga0256914_1004322_pt1 | contig 10703 bp, 9 predicted proteins | sample HulkmetaG_FD_191571 | JGI IMG/M metagenome (GOLD analysis project Ga0256914, IMG submission 191571) | Hydrothermal chimney microbial communities from Main Endeavour vent field at the Juan de Fuca Ridge, Pacific Ocean - Hulk | ecosystem: Environmental > Aquatic > Marine > Hydrothermal vents ...
AAGGCCGCGTCTCCCTGGAGTGAATCTCGAGGAAGATTCTGAACCGTTACCCGACCGCCGACCAAAGCCGCCGCAGCCAAAGGATAGGAAGCACTTGAGGCATCGCCTTCTACTCGGTACTCCAGGGCTTGATAAGGGGTCCGCGGGACAAAGAAGGCCCCTTCCTTTTCGTTGACTACTACTCCAAAGGCCTTCATCACCGCTATGGTGAGATCGATATAGGGCCTTGAAACCAAGGGGCTTGAAAGCCTGATCTCTGCCGGAGACCTGGTATAAGGCCCCACTAAGAGAAGAGCCGAAAGGAATTGGCTGCTTTTGGCCACTGAGAGATCCACTGCCCCTCCGGAAAGGCCTCCTCCGGCTATTTCAAGTGGTAAAAAACCTTCTTTTTTAAGATACTTGATCCTCGCCCCCCAATGGGTAAGGGCCTCGATCAAAGGTTCGATCGGTCTTTCGCATAGGCGTTGTGTGCCGGTGAGCACTATGGGTTTACCTTGTCCTAAGGCGGCCAGGGCCGTGAAGAACCTCGTGCCTGTACCGTTGTTCCCCATAAAGATCTCTTTACCGGAAAGCATCGGCTGGCCGGAAACCCCTACAATGCTAAAAGAATCTTCCTCGGCGGTGACCTGGACTCCCACAGCCCTCAAGGCCTCGGCCAAGAGATCCGAATCTTCACTGCGCAGGGCCCCTGAAAGCCTGCTTTTGCCCTCGGCCAAGGCGGCACAAATCATGGCCCGCTGGGTGATACTCTTTGACCCAGGGACCTTCACCCGGGCTGAAAGGGGTTTATCTAAGGGTTTAATCTCCCGTATCTCCATCTCTTTCTCCAAAACCGAGGGCTTTTAAGGCGGCCTCTTCCACGAGGTTCACCGGGGGTTCTTGACCTGTCCATAGACGAAATTGTTCTACTCCTTGATAGACCAACATCTTGAGGCCATGGATCACCTTACATCCGGCTTCTTTGGCCTGTCGCAAAAGTTTGGTCTCCAAAGGGACATAGACAAGGTCCATCACCACCTCAAATCGAGGCAAGATCTCTTTCGGTACCAAACTTCGATCTTCGCCAAGGCCCACACTGGTGGTCTGAACCAAGATATTTCCTTTGGCCTGATTTAATTCTTCAAGGGGCCTGGCTTCAGCCCCAAATTCTTCGGCCAGGGCCTCGGCTTTAGAAAGGGTCCGATTGTAAATAGTCACCTTTGCTTTGGACTGGACCAAGGCATAAACAATGGCCCGTGCTGACCCACCGGCGCCAACCACTACCGCTTCCTTTCCATCAAGACCGATCACTTCCTCTAAGGCCCTTTTGGCCCCAAGCCAGTCGGTATTAGTCCCACGTAAAAGACCTTCTTTATTGAGAATGGTATTTACCGCTCCGATCTCTTGAGCTATTTCATCGACCTCATCCAAATATTTCATGACCCTTTCTTTGTGAGGGACGGTGACCGAAACCCCTTTGATCCCCAGGGCACGAAGGCCTTCAATGGCTGCTTCAAGCCTTTTTGGTTCTACCGGCAAAAGCCCGTATACCGCCTTGATCCCCAGGGTAGAAAAGGCCGTATTGTGCATCGCCGGGGAAAGGGAATGGGAGACCGGCCAACCGATTATACCGTAAATATCCATACTCTTGGATTTTAATGTAAAAATTGACCAGAAGACAAGATAAATCGATTAGAAGAACTTTACCGCTAATAATAAAAGGGCAGAAATTACTGTCAGAGATAATAGGACCAATCCGCCGATCTTTAACCGACCAAAAAACATAGCGTATATACCTTTGGCAAAATTGTTACTGATCGAAGCCAAAATAATAGCTAATTCTATTTCTTTTGCACTGATTACTTGATATTTGCCTTGGACGATACCCAAAATAAAAGGATCAATGTCAACTAGACCGATTACTCCGGCCAGAAACTCTAAACCGTATTCACCATAGCGCATCAAAGTCCAACGGGTAACGGCCACCACCGCGACAAACAAGAGAGCAAAGACCAGGGCGGCGGTGAGTTCCAGCGGATTTTGAGGCCTTTCTATTTCGGTGGGCAGATTCAAATTATCGGCCCAATGATGAAAGGCCAGGGAGATCAGCCCGGCAGCCATGATAGCCACCAAAAAATAAGGGAACAAGGCCAAGCCTAAGCGAACGTTGAAAATGGTAATCAAAGCGGCTAAGCGGAGGTACATCGCCCCGGTGGCCAAGACAATGGGGGAGACAGCGGCCAGAGTCCTTATGCGCCTTGCAATGACCACCGTAGTAGCCGTAGAAGAATAAAGCCCGCCTAAGAATCCAGATAAGATCAGACCTTTTCGTGGAAATAAATAAGATTGGATCAAATAACTGGCATAAGAAATAGAAGAGACCGCCACTACTGCCAGCCAGATCTGATAGGGGCTGATCTCAAGAAAGGGGATCTTTTGTTTGGGGAGCAGGGGCAAGATGACGCCGATAAGTAACAAAAACTTGGAGACGGTAATCAATTCTTCTTCCGGGAGCTTACGGGTCAGATAATGGAGAGTGGGTTTAGAATGTAATAAGACCACCGTGACCACGGTGATCCCGATGGGCCACCAGATGGGTTTTTCGACCACGGTCGGGCCGAGGGTATAAGTGACCAAGGCCGCCACTTCGCTGGTTATCCCAGGTCTCCCCACCGAGAGCTTACGCCAATAACTGACCAGGAGGAGGGCCGAGAGGCTGATCAGACCAATAACATAAGGGGTTAGGCTGTCTGGCTCGATGAGATAAAGCACCAACCCCAAGAGACCAATGAGGGGGAAGGTGCGTACCCCGCCAAAATAATGGGTAATTTCATCCTTTCGGGTGCGGCGGATGTGATCTTCCTCACGTTCAAGACCAATGATGAAAGAAAGGGCAAGGACCAAGATAAAATCTCGGCAGAAAAGAGACCATTCCATTTTAGACCCTTAGTTGTCTAAGGTTGCAGATATCTTAAAACTTCGCGCAGGACAAGGGCATCCAGTTGACCAGGGGCAGCCTTTTTACCAGCAGGCATACTGGCGTAGACAAAGGGGGCCCCAAGGAGGAGGGCGGCCACCCGCGAAATCTTACCCCATTCACCCATACCAAAGGCTATTACCGGGAAGTCAAGTTCCTTTCGGGCCCAAGGGATAAGGGAAAGGATGGTCAGATTATCTTCCGGCCTCTTGATCATAGTGACCACTTTACCGAGATCTGCTCCGCGGCCCTTCATCTCGCGCACTATATTCCTTAATTCGTTTAGCGGTGGGGTATCCATAAAATCATGGAAAGAAAGGAGGAGCCGGGAGGTAGTCTTGACTGTCTGAAGCTCAGAAAAGGCCTTTTCCCCGGCCCTTAACTCCAGATCAACCCAAGCCGCACCCTTTTTGGCGGCTTCTTTTAGCCAAAACAAACGCTCTTCTAAAGAAGCTGAAGAAAATCCCCCTTCCGCCGGATCGCGATAGGTAAACAGGAGCGGAATCTTAGTTGAGGAAAGAAAGGGTTCTACCGTCGGTTCTTTCAAGGCATCAAGACGTATTTCAGCCATCTCAGCCACCCTTGAAGCTTCTTTCAAGGCCTCAAGGGCGGCTTCTATTTCTTGTTCGACGATGGAGACACAAATCATTTCACCGAGGCAGGATCTATCCCGCGTAGATACTCGGCGATGGCCGTATCATATTTACTGGTGGTCTCGAAGACCTTGCGGGCCAATTCAAAGCGGGTCTTGAGGGTGGTCTCACCATTGTTCGCCCGCATTTCTTCGAGGATTTTTGGATAATCACCCGGATCAACCACTACGGTAACATCACGGAAATTTTTGGCTGCCGCCCGCAAGAGGGTAGGGCCGCCGATGTCGATATTTTCAATGGCCTCTTCGAGGCTTGCCCCACTGGCCACCGTCTTCTCAAAGGCATAGAGATTGACCACCACTAGGTCAATGGTCTTGATCCCATGCTCAGCCAACTGTTTCATATGAGTCTCGTTGGCGCGGATGGCCAGGATACCGCCGTGAACTTTGGGGTGTAGGGTCTTCACGCGGCCATCAAGCATTTCCGGGAACCCGGTCACTTCAGAGACATCGGTCACCGGTACTCCGGCCTCCCGGATCACTCTCGCCGTTCCGCCGGTGGAGATGATCTCAACCCCCATTTCGTGTAAGGCCTTGGCCAAATCAGCCACCCCGGTCTTATCAGTAACGCTGATCAAAGCTCGTTCAATCTTAGCCACCGCACACCTCCTTTATGTCTTTCGAGAAAATCTCTCCAAGAGAAATCTTGCCTTAGGCGATTCCGATTTCCTCATCGGTGAGATAGCAGGCCGGGTCCGGGGCCCAAAGGTCACCGGTAGCCGCCTCGGCTCGGACCCTGAAGTTTCCAGCGCAACAATCTAAGAAACGACACTTGGCACAGCGGCCTTTGACGTATTTCTTCTTGTCCTTAAGCTTGGCCATAAGTGGATCCGAAGTGTCCATCCAGATCTCGCTAAAAGGTCGTTCACGGATATTGCCAAAGGAATAATGACGCCAGAACTGGTCAGCATGGACTGAACCATCCCAAGAGACACAGCCGATGCCCACCCCGGAATTGTTGCCTCCATTCATACGCAAGAGCTCAAGGACCTCTTCAGCCCTGGGATTTCCCTCGCGCTTCATGCGCAGATAGAGATACGGGCCATCGGCGTGGTTGTCCACGGTAAGGACCTCGACCTTAAGGCCTTTGTCATGAAGCTCCTTGGTCCGATCAATGATGTAATCTACCCAATAACGGGTCTCTTCATGATTCAGGTCTTCTTCCATCAACTTCGTCCCCCGGCCAGCGTAGACCAGGTGATAAAAACAGATCCGCGGGATCTTCATCTCTTCGACTAGGTCAAAGACCCCTGGAATCTCTTGGGCGTTTAGGCGGTTGATGGTGAAACGAAGCCCTACTTTGATCCCTTCGGCCTGACAATTTTCAACGGCCTGTAAGGCCTTAGTAAAGGCCCCCTTTACTCCTCGAAAGCGATCATGGACCTCTTCCAGCCCATCGATGCTGATGCCTACATAAGAAAGCCCTAACTTTTTCAATTCCTTGGCCAAGGCCCGATCGATCAGGATACCGTTGGTTGAAAGTACAGCGCGTATCTTTAGGGAGGCCGCCTTGTGGATAAGGTCAAGGATATCTTCTCGCATGAGCGGCTCCCCGCCGGAGAAGAGGATGACCGGGCAGCCAAACTGGGCCAGGTCCTCGATCAAGGCCATCCCTTCTTTGGTGGTCAATTCGTTTGGGTCTGCCTTGGGTGTGGCATAGGCATAACAATGAATACAGCGAAGATTGCAACGCTTGGTCACGTTCCAGACCACAACTGGCTTTTTATCTTTGGAAAACTGGAGCAAATGTGAGGGGAGATCCTTGGCCCTCCGACCATACCGCAGGGGGTCAGAGGCCTCAATCGTACCGCAATAGAGTTTAGAAATACCGATCACTCTTTCACCTCGCCTTAATGTATTTGTAGATGGTGGCCTTGAGTTCGACAAAGCTTACCGGGCGATTGAGGTAGGCGTCACACCCAGCGTCTTGGGCCTTTTCTTGATCTTGTAGGCATTGTCCTTCACAGACGGCAATGATGGGAATGCCTTTGGTCTCAGGATGGTCCTTAAGGAGTACGGTAACCGACATTCCGTCAAGGATGGGAATATTTCTCTCAAGGATGATGAGTCGCGGTTTTTCCTCTCGGGCCAAGTCAAGGACCTCTTGCCCGTCCTTGGCCTGGACGATGTCAAAGCCCAGTTCCCGGACCATCTTTTCTAGATCAATAGCCAAGCCCTTTGCTACCGCTAGGAGTATCTTTTTCTTTTCCATGGGTTTAAGTGGAGGCGTAAGTCCTACGGACTAGACGATTTAGATAAACTTCTGGGGAATCAATGGCCTCAGGCGGGAGGACGAAACGTCCTTGCCCGGTCCTTTCGTTTACTAGACGCAGGCCATACTCCAAGAGATTGACGATGCGGTCACAATAGGCATAGACCCCTTGGTCTATTTCAAGGACGTGTTTCAAGATCCGATCTACTGCTTCTTCCGAAAAGATGACCTTAAACCCGGTCCGTCGTTCAAAGCTTCGTTCGTAGTTTTTGATCTGCCGAAGCAGAAGACACAGCTCTTCAATGGCCTGATGCAGATCTAAGTCTTCCCGCCGGTGGATCTCTATGGCTAGATCAACCCGAGCTGGGCTCAGTTTAAGACCATAAGCCTTGTAAAAAATTTCTTCCCGTTGAACGATAAATTTTCGGATTCGTTCGCGCTCCTCTTCTAAGGCCTTTATATATCGGGCCTCAAGCTCCGGGGCATGGGGATTGGCGTTGATCGTCTCAAGGACACCCTTGGGGTCGTTTATCAGGTCTTCTGAGACCACCAAGAAAGGGAGACCCAAGGTAGGGAGACGTTTTTCAAAGGCAACCAAGGTGCGTTCAAGCACCCTCACTAGGGCCCTAGCTCCAGTCTTTTCCGCCTCCGCTAATTCCGCCACCCGCCTAAGGGCAGCGTCTTCAAAGACCAAGTCTATACCATAGGCTCGGAAATCGCGCTTTTTGTTGACAATCACCGGACTATTGGGATTACAGAGGATCAGATAGAGTTCCTCAATAGTCAGGGGATCAAAGACGGCTATGACCGGCAGACGCCCGACAAACTCGGACTCAAAGCCGTATTCGATGAGGTCTTCGGTCCTTACAAAGCGGAGATAATTAACCTGGACGTCCTTCTTAGAGGCCACCTCGGCTATAAAGCCCAGGCCCTGTTTGTGGAGGCGCTTTTTGATGATTTCTTCAAGCCCGTTAAAGGCCCCACTTACCACAAAGAGGATATAGCGCGTATTGATGGTTTGGCGTTTACGCTGACCAGTGCGCCGATAATACTCGATGGCCTCAAGCTGGCTAACGGGATCATGGGGGACACGGAGTTCAACTTCGGTCTCTTCGAGGGGTTTTAAAAGGGCCCTTTGCACCCCGGTGCGCGAGACATCAGGACCGATGAGATGGCCACTTGAGGCGATCTTGTCTATCTCATCGAGATAGACGATGCCAAACCTGGCCCGTTCTATATCGCCATCGGCTTCGTGGACCAGATCGCGGACGAGGTCTTCTACGTCCCCACCGACATATCCTGTTTCGCTAAACTTAGTGGCATCCCCCTTGACAAAGGGGACCCCTAGACGATTGGCCACCAACTTGACCATGTAGGTTTTACCCACTCCAGTGGGGCCGATCATGATGATATTGTTTTTGACGAACCCAGTATCATTAAAGCGCCCCCCGCGTTCAAGCATGTAACGAACCCGATGGAAATGGGTGCACATCTTGGTGGCCAAAATGGCCTTGGCCTCTTGTTGCCCGACCAGATACTCGTCAAGGTAGGCCTCAAGTTCCTCGGGTTTGAGATCAAAGTTGATCAGGGCCTGTTTGGAAGAACGGGTGACGCCCCTACCGTGGGTGCCTAAACGGGGTGAAACCATTCCCTCTCCTGAAAATCTGCTTTTGCTGTTTTTATACCTTCCATAGGAAGGCAAAAATTTATCATCGTCCATTTTCAATGCATCTTACTGATGCCCGTTATTCTTGGCAAGAGATTTAAAACATCTCTTCTGGATCTATTTCTATCATTAATTGTACTCTTTTGGGAAGTCTATCGGAAACCCCTTTAAGGCCTTGTAAAGCCCTCTGCAAGAGGGCAAAATTTTTGGCCTTGACCAACAAGTGCCATCGATAGAAGCCCTTTACATGATAAAGAGGGGCCTTTACCGGCCCGAGGGTTTCCACCTCATCTTTAAGGATTTCTCGGGCCAAAAAGACGGCCTCTTCCACCTCTTTTTCTCCTTTTCCCCTAAATTCTAACAAGGCCAAACGGCTAAAAGGGGGAAAGGAAAGGGCCGCCCTTCTCTTTAGTTCTTCGCGGTAAAAGGACTGATAATCCCCGGAGGAAAGGGCCTTCAAGAGATAATGTCCGGGGTTTCTGGTCTGAATGATAAGGCGTCCCTGCTTAGGGGGCAGGAGTTCCAAGAGTTCGATCAAGATCTCAAGCGTCCGTTCAGCCGCCAGAAAATGGGGGAACTTAAGCCCAAGGTCAAGCAAGATTATGCCGATGAGACCAAGATCTTCTATGCGCCCGAGGCGCTTGATGAGCCTAGTTCCCACCAAGATTTGTGCCTGGTGCGCCTCTTTTTTGAGTCTGATTAGATCTCTTTTTCCCTTGAGGGTCTCGCTGTCTATCCGTAAGACCTTGGCCTCGGGGAAAAGACGACGAAGTAGGTCTTCAATACGTTCGGTGCCGGCACCGAGGAACTTGAGCCCCCCAGTACCGCAATTCGGACAGATCGGCGGGGCCGGTTGGGTATAACGACACCAATGACAGAGTAAGACCCCTTGGTCGCGATGGTAGGTCAGACTCCATTGGCAATTTGGACATTCCCAGATATGGCCACACTCTTCGCAGGCAAGTATCGGAGAGAAACCAAGCCGATTCAGGAAAAGAAGGGCCTTTTCTCCTCTGGCCAGGGTCATCTTGAGGGCGTTTAAGAGCCGAGGCGAAAAATAGCCCCTTTGTCCAGAAAGATCGACCACCTCAAGGCGCCTTTCCCTCTGTTTCTTTAGGGGACTTAGCCAGGAATAGCGTTTCTGGCTGGCCAAATAATAAGATTTCACGCTTACCAAACGACCGACCAAAAGGACCTTGGCCCCGGCTTGTTTGGCCCGCATCAAGGCCAAGTCCCGTGCTTGGTAACGCAGCCCTTCCTCCTGCCGATGGGAAGAAGAATATTCCTTTTCAACGATAACCAGGCCGAGATTGGGCAAGGGTAAAAAGACCGCTGATCTGGTACCAAGGATGACCTTTGGTCGGGGAGAAAGGGCCTTTACCCAGGTCTCTTGTCGTCTTTTGGCCGAAAAGAGGCTTGAGTAAACCAAGAGGCACGGCCCGAAGACCCTTTCTAAGGGTTCCTTGATGGTCTCCAAATCGACAATCTCCGGGACCAGGATCAGAGTGGTCAAACCCCTTTGCAGGGCCAAGGCCGCAGCCTGACATAATAATTCCCGTCGTTTTTCCGGATGTGATTCGGCCCAGATATTCACTTTGAAACCCGAGCCCGCCTCAAGGCCCAATTTTTGAAGATTTCGGGTCCGGTGAGAAATTATGGGCCCTTCTCCTTCAAAGCCGTCCATCTCGGAGAGGTCTATTTTGGGCAAGCGGCCTTTTCTTGTCTCTTTTAAGAAACCAGGAGGAAGGGCCGTTTTAATTACTTTTCCTAGAGGGACTAAGTAATAAGAAGAGACCCAATTCAAGAAGTTCAGGAGCTCCTCGGGGACGATGGGTATTTCGTCAAGGATCTCTTCGATCGGTCTGAGTTCAGGTCTACACCCGGCCTGGACATTGACCACAAGTCCGATTAGGCGGCGATTCTTTACCGAGACCACTACCCGTACCCCGGGCAGGAGGGGCTCTTTTGCTTGATAAGAAAGGGGATTCAAGGGCAAGGGGAGGGCAACTTCTACGGTCGCCTTCCCCTGGTATGGAAGGTCAGAGTTCTTTGACCTTTTCTTTGAGGTAATCTCTGAACCTCTGTCCGAGTTCTGGGTGTTTAAGGGCAAAGGTTACCACCGCCTGCATAAAGCCGAATTTGTCACCGGCATCATAACGCGTACCTTCAAATTCGTAAGCATAGACCGGATGGTCGTCCTTCAGGGCCGCCAGGGCATCGGTGAGTTGGATCTCTCCTCCGACCCCGGGTTTGGTCTTGGCCAAATAATCAAAGATCTCCGGAATAAGGATATAACGCCCGATGATGGCCAGATCAGAATCTACCTCTTCTGGTTTGGGTTTTTCCTTCATATCATAGACCCGATAGACCCGATCAGCGACCCTTTCTCCAACGACAATCCCGTAACGGGAGACCTCCTCTTTGGGTACCTTTTGCACCGCAAGGACTGGGCCCTTAAATTCTTCAAACACCCTGATCATCTGCTTAAGACAAGGGACCTCGGCATCGACCAGGTCATCACCCAAAAGCACGGCAAAAGGTTCATTTCCTACCACGTGTCTGGTGACAAAGATGGCGTGTCCAAGACCCAAAGGCTTTTTTTGTCGCACGGTGACGATGTCTTCGATGAGCTCAGTCACCCGTTTTACTTCCTCCAAAAGATCCTTTTTACCTTTGGCCTCGAGATAGGCCTCAAGTTCGTAAGAATAATCAAAGTGATTGGCGATGGCCTCTTTGCCCGCGGCCGTCACCAAGATGATCTGACTCACCCCGGAATTGACCGCCTCTTCGACGATATATTGAATGGTCGGGCGATCAACCACCGTAAGCATCTCTTTGGGAATGGCCTTTGTCGCTGGTAAAAAGCGGGTTCCCAATCCAGCTACCGGTAGAACGGCCTTCCTGATCTGCATATTTCCCTCCTGTGTTTGAGATTCTGCCATACAGGTAAGGCTCGGGTAAAAGTTAGGCAAGGTCTCTGGTTCAGAGTTCCTTTTCTATCTGGGCCTGGGCCTGGCGAAAGGGAGCGTAAAATCCATTCCACAATTTCTTCGATTTTTCGTATATCTCTGAAAAACGGGGAAGATCACTGGTATTGACCACTAGATTTAAGCTGTTCAGCAGGGCTGTCCGTGGATCCATGGTTCGGACCTGAGGAGAGATCCAGACGGTAAATATTTCACGCCGTTCAGCAACAGGCACGGTGTCTAAGATTTTA
>Ga0256914_1004323_pt1 | contig 10703 bp, 9 predicted proteins | sample HulkmetaG_FD_191571 | JGI IMG/M metagenome (GOLD analysis project Ga0256914, IMG submission 191571) | Hydrothermal chimney microbial communities from Main Endeavour vent field at the Juan de Fuca Ridge, Pacific Ocean - Hulk | ecosystem: Environmental > Aquatic > Marine > Hydrothermal vents ...
CCAGGGGATGGAAGTCTACTATCCCGACCACACGGAAGAGATGATCGCCCGATACAGCCGGATCGCCGACACCTTCGGACTCATCAAGACCGGCGGCTCCGATTTCCACGGAAACAATAAAGAAGGAAGCGTCCTGGGAGACTGCGGTCCCCGAGGTTGCCCCACAGCAGATGTGATAGGACAACTGAAGAACTCTACAGAAAAGGCCTCCTGACCGCAGTCACAACTCAAAGACGGCGCTTCACTTGGTATATCACAACTATGACACTCTACGTTCTCGCTTTGATCGGCAGTTTCCTAATACTTCTGTACTGCGGCCACCTCTTCGTGACAGGAGCGGTAGGAATCGCTGAACGAAATCATATCCCCAAAATCATCGTCGGAACCCTTCTCGTCAGCATTGGCACCACACTTCCGGAGTTGGCCGTATCCGTCCAATCCGCCATCATGGGACACAGCAATCTCGCACTTGGAAACGCCATCGGTTCGGTCATTGCCGATGATGCCTTGGCTTTTGGCCTTGCCGCCTTGTTGGCTCCACTTCCCTTTATCGTCAACCGGAAACTCATACGTATCTCTTCGCTCGTTCTCATTATAAGTGCCGTTCTACTCTATCTTTTTGCCATGAACGGCACAATCTCACGCCCCGAAGGGATTATCCTTCTTTCCTTCCTCCTCCTTTATTCCCTTTGGTTCCTTTCCTATGCAAAACGCCAAAGGGACCTTCTACGTGCCGAAGATATCAAAACCCATGCCCACCCTCCGAAAAGCCAATCGAATTTTGTCCTTGTCCTCATGTTTTCCATCGGTCTTGCGGGAGTCCTCTTCTCCAGCCGTGGAGTGATCTGGGGAGCGACCGGGATTTCAAGACTCTTTGGTATCTCGGAAATCGTCATCGGCTTGACCGTCGTAGCCATCGGAACCTCTCTACCCGAAATCATCACATGCGTGATCGCCGCCAAAAAAAACGAAGGAGACATCGCAGCGGGGGATATCATCGGTGCAGACATCCTCAATATCCTCTGGATCATAGGAATGTCCGCCACTGCCCATCCCCTAGAAGCGAACCTGTCCACGGTCCATCTTTACTGCAGCATGCTCCTTGTCATGGTAGGTTTCTTCCTCTCCATCCTTCTCTTCGCGAACAAAATAAAAAAAATCCACGGCATTCTCCTTTTTTCCTTCTATCTCTTTTTCCTCGCCATTTCCTATTTCCACTTGAGATAAGGAAGTATGAAAAAACCATTTTTCACCCACAAAAGCATCGTCCTTATTCCCTTCATGGTGATGGGCCTCTTCTCCGTTTCCGCTTGTTCCTCCCCTCGGCTTTTTCATCAGGCCCAATGGATCATGGGAACCGTTGTGGAGATAACATGGTTCGGTTCCTCTTCTCAAGAAAACATCGTAAAGGAGGCATTCAACGTTATCAAAACCGTGGACAAAAAAATGAATCCGAATGATCCACGAAGCGATCTCGCCAAAATCAACTCCAATGCGGGTAAAGGAATCTTGACCATCGACCCCATGACCTGCTACGTGATTCAGCACGGCATTTCGATGGGCAAAAAAACGAAGGGCGCCTTCGACATAACGCTGGGCTCACTCATCGCGCTGTGGGGCTGGAATACCCCCTCCCCCCACCTTCCTTCTCCTTCGGACATCACTCAATCCCTCGCCCGGACGGGGGTAAAATACATCGAATGCCATCCCTCCACCCACCAAATCAGGATCACCCACCAAGGGATTCGGCTCGATCTTGGGGGTATTGCAAAGGGATACGCCGTCGACCGTGCCGTAAAGGTTCTCAAAGACGATGGGATGCAAGCTTTTATCGTGAACGGGGGAGGAGATCTCTACGCCTCTAGCCACCCTCCGAAAAGACTCTGGCGTATCGGAGTTCAAGACCCCGACAACCCTCACAGAATTGTTGTCACCCTCCGATTACAAAACCGGGCGATCGCCACTTCGGGCGATTACGAGCATTTCTTCATCAAAAACAACACACGATATCACCACATTCTAAACCCCCATACAGGCTATCCAGCGCGAGGGCTGAGAAGTGTTTCGGTGCTCGCGAAAACCGTGATGGAGGCCGACGCACTCGCCACCGCCCTTTTTGTCATGGGTAAAAAGAAAGCCATGACATGGTTGGCAGGCCATCCCCATTATCAAGGTATCCTCATCGACGAGTCTCTCCATGTTTACGCCTCCACCAGCTTGAAATCCATCGCCAGGTGGGATAAACGTTTCAAAAAATCCATTACCTACTTTTGAGAAGGAGCAAATATGAAAATTCTATTGACAGGGGGGGCAGGATTCATCGGTTCTCATTTCGCGGAAGCCCTTCTTCAAGAAGGCCATGAAGTCATTTCCATCGACAACCTGAACTCTTTCTACGACCCCGCAATCAAACAGAGAAACCTTGAAGAAATAAAGTCAAAATCGCAGCAGGGAGGTACTTTTCTCGATCTCAGAGGGGACATTCGTGACAAACATTTCATTGAAGACGTCTTTCAGACCCACGTTCCCGATGAGATCGTCCATCTCGCCGCCATGGCGGGGGTTCGTCCTTCCATCGAGGATCCCCTCACGTATCAAACCGTCAATATCGAAGGAACGATGAATCTCTTGGAGGCGATGAAAAAATTCGACGTCAAAAAAATGATTTTCGCCTCCTCATCCTCCGTTTACGGGAATAACCCCAAAGTCCCCTTCTCAGAGGACGACAACGTCGATTTCCCCATCTCTCCTTATGCCGCCACAAAAAAGGCGGGAGAGCTCATTTGTTATACCTACCACCACCTCTACGACTTTACCATCGTTGCACTTCGGTTTTTCACGGTTTACGGACCCCGCCAGCGCCCCGAAATGGCCATACACAAATTCACGCGCCTCATCGACGAGGGAAGCCCCGTTCCCATGTTCGGTGACGGAACATCCCAGAGAGATTATACATACATCGATGACATCATAGATGGAATGAAACGGGCGAGAACCATCGAAAAAGGATACCACATTTACAATCTAGGGGAGTCCCGTACGACCTCTTTACGAGATCTCATCCGACTTATCGAAAAGGCCCTCGGCAAAAAAGCAACGATTCAGTCTCTTCCGCACCAACCGGGTGATGTAAACATTACTTACGCGGACATCCGACGCGCGCGACGGGAACTTGGCTACGCACCCACCACCTCCATGGAGGAGGGAATCAAGAAATTCGTCGATTGGTACCGCCGCTTCAAACACGATTCCGCTCATAAATAATCCGCAGTCCCTCTAACGTTAACAGCTCGTCCGTTTCATCAATGGTACGGGACTTGCGCCCCACGAGACGCGAAAGCCCCCCTGTGGCAATAACCTTGGGCTTCCCCCCCATTTCCTCCATCACTCGGCGAACCAAACCGTCCACCATCTCAACATAACCGAAAAGGAGACCTGCCTGGATACTCTGTACCGTGGTCTTTCCTATGACGCGGTCAGGCCAACACAAGGCAACCCTCGGAAGTTTAGACGCAAACTGGAAGAGGGCTTCCATCGAGATGTGCACCCCCGGCGCGATAAGGCCTCCCAGGTATTCTCCTTGATCCGACACACAATCAAACGTGGTGGCCGTCCCGAAATCGACCACTATCGTCCGCATCTTGAAGCGCTCATACCCCGCTACGGCGTTGACAATCCGATCTGCTCCTACCTCCGCGGGATTGCTATAAAAGATCGGCATGCCTGTCTTGACACCGGGCCCCACGACCACCGGAGAAAAACCAAACATCTTCCGGATTGCGACGGGGAGCGCCTCCAACACGGTAGGAACCACACACGAAATAATCGATGCCGAAATAATACCCACATCGAATTCGTCTAGCTCGAAAAGTCGAGAGATGAGTACGCGATACTCATCCACCGACCGATTCGCCAGGGTGCTTATCCGCCAGCTTACCCTCAGATCCCTACCCTCAAAGACACCAAAAACGGTGTTGGTGTTTCCCACATCAATGGCTAAAAGCATCTTACTCCTCGGGAAGGACAAACGTCTCCAGATCGCCTGCTATAACCCGTTTTCGACTTCCCTCTTTGGTTTCCACAATCAGGGCACCCGAGGAGTCCACATCGACGACTCTCCCCACAATTTCCTCGTCAAACGATCGAACTTTCACATCCTTCCCCAAGATATCCGCTCGCTCTTTCCAATCGAGGAGAATCCGCTGATCTCCTCCCTCGCGCAAAAAGACACTGTACCAATAGTCCAATTGACGTAATAGCTCTTTTACGAATGCAACCCGTTTTGTTCTCTTCTTGGTTTCTTCATAAATCGAGGTTGAAGCATCGCGAATCTCCAACGGAAACTTGTTCTTTCGAACATTCAAATTGACGCCCAAACCAATCACTGCAAAATTCACCACATCCGTCTCTGAGTTCAACTCACACAAGATTCCGGCTACTTTCCTCCCGTTCATTAGTATATCGTTGGGCCACTTGATGGAAGGCTTCACAGCGGTGAGGGCGTAAATGGTTTCGTACAGAGCAATCCCTGCCATGTAGGTCAACATCGTCGCCACATACGGTACGATCTTAGGTCGAAGAACAACGGAAAGAGAAATGGACTGCCGTCTGAACGAGAACCACGTTCGGTTTAACCGTCCCTTCCCTCCTGTTTGATGATCCGTGACGATGACCAATCCATCTTCTCCCCCTTCCGTAGCGGCTCTAAAAGCCTCCGCATTCGTCGATTCCAAAACGGGAAAATACCGGATTTCTCTCCCTACGATCTTCGTGCCGAGGCGATAGCGAATCTCCGCCGGGCTCAAAATATCAGGAGAGCGCATCAACCGATAACCCATATTCTGTCTCGCATCAATCACGTATCCCAAGCTCTTCAAGGAAGAGATCCGTTTCCAGATGGCTGCCCGCGTGATGCCCACCTCACGGCTTATGATTTCTCCCGATACAAACCTCCCTTCATGATCTTTGAGAATGTGAATGATCTTTTCGTTGTCCATCATCATAGTCTTTTCCTCCTATGTGATTTGGTCATGTCGATAATACCGCATGGTAAAGTTCCCCCGCCCCTGAGTCAAAGAACGTAAGGTTGTCGAATACCCAAAAAGCTGTTTCAATGGCACATAAGCCTGTATCGCGGTAACCTTCCCCTGACTTTCAAGGCTGTGAACTTCACCCTTTCGGCTGTTAATATCTGAGATGACGTCACCCACGAATTCCTCGGGGGTCAAAATATCTAGTTCCATAATAGGTTCCAAAAGGATAACATCCGCTTTTTGGACACCTTCCCGCACGGCCGTGGCAGCCGCGATTCTCAACGAAGAGATCGTGTGGTCGTTTTCCTCCCACCGGACCTCTTTCACGGTAACGGAAACATCCACCATGGGACTTCCTGAAAGGGGACCAAATGACAAGGCATCCATCACCCCCTGGCGAACGGCCTCTTGATACTCCTGCGGCATGAGTTCCACCGTTCGGCCGGGATCGTATTGATTTCCCGACCCCCTCTCTCTAGGCTCCAGATCCAAAACAACCAGTCCAAATCCATGAACTCCCGCCATCTCCCGATCGAAAATCCCCTCCGAAGAAACAGGATTGACAATCGTTTCCCTATACACCACTTGGGGTTGTCCAACGTGAACCTTCAAGCCATACTCTTCCCTCAACCGCGTGGTCACCACATTCAGGTGAAGTTCTCCCATGCCTGAAATAACTACTTGCCCCGTTTCATCATCCGTTTTCACCTGGAAGGTAGGATCTTCCTCCATGATTTGAGCCAGCACCTCCTGCACGCGTTCCGCCTCTTGGCTCGACACCGTTTCGATGGCTACCGATATCACAGGTTCATAACTGTCAATAGGTTCCAAAAGAATGGGATGGGACGCATCACATAAGGTGTTACCCGTCGAGGACTTTTTCAGCCCAATCATGCCCACGATATCCCCCGCTTTAGCCACCTCGATACGTTTCCGGCGGTTGGCATGAATCTCCAGGATCCGCGCCACCTTTTCCCTTTTCTTCAAATTCAGATTGTACACTTCTTCTCCAACCTTTGCCTGGCCAGAATAGACCCTCACGAAACAGAGTTTTCGCCCCTGATCCATCATCACCTTGAAAACAAGCGCAGAAAAGGGGGCTTTTATATCAGGAGGGCGAGAGATTTCCTCCCCCGTATCGGGATCCACCCCCGTAATGGGTGGAACATCCAGAGGGGAAGGGAGATACGCCACAATCGCATCCATCAACGGTTGAATCCCCTTGTTTCTCAATGCGGATCCACAAAGGACGGGAACGATTTCCATGGATAGCGTCCTCTTGCGAAGTCCCTTGACAATATCGTCAAACGAAAGATCCCCTTCCTCCAAGTAACGCTCCATCAGTGTATCATCCGCCTCCGCCACAGCCTCCAACACCATTTCCCTATGGCGAGCCGCTTCTTCGCGCATCTCCTCGGGAATTTCTATAGCTTCATATTCGTTTCCCAACCCATCGTCCGACCAGACCAGTGCCTTCTGACGAATTAGATCCACAACTCCCCTGAACGTGCTTTCTATGCCCAATGGAAGCTGAAGAATCACAGGCGGGGTGTTAAAACGCTCCTTCATCATGGCTATGACGTTATGGAAGTCCGCACCAACCCTATCCATTTTGTTGATAAAGGCAATTCTAGGAACACGGTATTTATCCGCCTGATGCCACACCGTCTCCGATTGGGGCTCCACCCCACCAACGCCACAAAACACGACCACCGCCCCATCCAAAACCCTCAGGGAGCGTTCCACCTCGATGGTAAAATCCACGTGACCTGGGGTGTCAATAAGGTGAATCTCATGGTCTTTCCAGAAGAAATTCGTAACCGCCGAAGTAATGGTGATCCCCCGTTCCTGTTCCTGTGCCATCCAATCGAGAGCGGTATCACCATCATGGACCTCTCCCATCTTATGGATTTTGCCAGTGTAATAGAGCATCCGCTCCGAAACGGTCGTCTTACCCGCGTCAATATGGGCGATGATACCGATATTTCTGATCTTTTTGAGACCCTTTTTCATTCACCCAACACCGTTCTTCAATGTAAAACAAATTACAGGATGATATTATAAATCTTATTTTGAAAATGTCAATTGAATAAAAGGAATTTTTTCCATACCGACCAGAAAAACCCTTTTGAATTGTAAAGGAATTTAGACAAAAAACCGTAACGATTGAGACAGAAATCGGATAAAAATAAAGCTCCCTGATAATGTAAACCTTATCAGGGAGCCATGTTACTATCTCAAACCATCCTCACACTTTGCTTCCTCCTTTTTGAGCCCTCCCACACGGGCAAGGGGGCGTCCTGAATCGGTCACGACCAATGCCACCACGATTTCATCGTCCCGCGGAGCATCCTGGACCCGAATCTCCATGGCGTCAAAGTGTGAACGAACAAATGCCGCATCTTTGAAATGGAGCGGTACATCCAGCGGGGTTCCCGGACCACCCATCTTTTTAGCGGAAGGAATGATTGCCTTTCCGCCTCCCAAGGCTTCCCGGAAAGGTTTCCCCAGTTTTGGATGGAGGATAGCCGCGGCATGTTCCAGTTCCCCTTTGAAACCGACAATGGCTCCCTTTCCATAGCTTTCCGATTTCTCCTTGGGTATCCCCAACGCTTGAACCGCAAGCTCCCCTAGCATCTTTCCCAACTCTTCACCAATTCCCATCAATTCCGTCAAGTCTTCCTGGTACTTTCCCGCAAAAGGATTTTTTATGACGGCGATCGCCGCCGCCTTCCGATGAGGCGGATCAATCCGTCTCCCCATCTCTTCACGGGTTTCCTCTACAACCGTCACCACCTTGCGTATTTCCATATCATACCTCCTTAGTTAAAGATTATTCCCTTTACTCCCACCACTTCTACGGACTCACCTTGCAAATACATTCCGGCCCCAAAAATTAGACCCCTCCATGCCAATCGCCATGCCATCTTTTCACCGTTCTGCAAAGCTCGCCTTTTTTCATGCTCTTTTAATGTGCCGCAGGAAATCGTTACCCATGTATCCGGAATGTCCGTTTCAGGATCAAGTTCGACTGCTCGGCACTTTTTTACATTTCGTATCGATTCATCGTTCACATGGTTCCCCAAATAGGTCGCCGCCGCATCAGCCACAGCACCGGATGCAGCCACGGCAACCACCACATCCGCAATCCCCTGACTAAAACTACGCCCCCGCCAGCCGCTCGTCGCCACTCCAAAAGGGGATAAAGCACGGTCAATTTGAATCCGCCTCATATCCCCTCTTTTCTTCCAGGCCCCGCGGATTCCCACATTGATGGGTGCGTCCCTGAGATCAATCGCCATATCACCGCCATTATTGATGACAATACTTGACACTCCCGACCCTGCCACACCTTCTTCTAAATCCATCAACAGTTCATCCGCTATCGCTCCCGCCACGGCCGCCATGGGCGTAAGGGTCGCAGGATCTATCTGCTGAACGGCTTCGATCATTCTGCGAACGACGCCAGGCCAGCGATATTTCACCTTTATATCTCTCCCTTTCAATTTAAGGATGGGTAAAAAATTCAGCACTTCCCCCAACAACCTCTTCGCCACCCCCGATGACCTTTGTGCACAGACCTCCACCGCTTCTTTCTCTCCACAAACATGAACCCCTATCTCCAAGGGTCCATAAGAGATCTCCACGTGGCCTTCCGTCATCCCATCATTTACCGATCTTCCCGTCTCCTGAGGCAAGCCAGTCTAAAACATCCTTCCATTCCAACAGGGCTTCCTTGTACCCACCCATCGCCAGATAATCGTCCAACCGCATCGTGAATTCCAGAGGAGCCACCGTTGCCGGAGTCGGGACCCATGTAAAAGCCCCACTTTCCACCTCCTCCACATCCACCATGAAGGTAATTCCTCCCCCTGGAAAGATAAACGGTGTTGCTCCCCCCACCGTCAATTTTGCCTTTCGCGCATGAACGGCTTCCGTCAACCTTACCGGATACAGCACCACACTGACGCGAGCACTTCCCCCACATCCTCCCACGTAAACGGCCGAAACTCGGGATTTTTGGCTCGTTTGGCGTATCTGAGCAACCGCCTCTTCGGCCTCCTTCGTCAAGGGAATTTCCTCGAAGGTGTGATCCCCCTTCCATCGAACCAACTTGGCCCGTTGCCCCGTTGTCTCCGTGAAAAGGATTTTCATTCCAATCCTGCCGTGAGAAGGATCGATTCTTTCTATCAGAGAAACAGGGTCCTCAACGCTCGTTCCTCCCCACCCCTTTCCGTGATCCCCGAAATACCGTCCTGGAGTGCTCTTTTTGAATTTCAACTGAACCCCACTGAATGGAATGCCCAAATATTTTCCAGCCGTATGTTCCGTGAAGACACCGGTAACGTGAGAATCGATGACAATGACCTCATCAGCGGCTCTCTTAAAATGGGGCGCAAACAATCCCATGGAGGCACTTCCACATCCAACGCGCATTTTCTCGATGACCCGCCCGTCGATCACGGGCAATTCCCCCACCTTCAGTTTCAACGAAGCTCCGTCTTTAACCGTAAGTTCCACCTCTTTTTTGTTCGCGATATCGGCCACTACTCTCGCCACGACGAAACCATCTTTCCCCGTCAGAAGATTCGCCCCTCCCAAGGAAAGCATTTTCGATCCATACTCTTCCGTGGTCACATGGCCCACCCGATGACGCCCCGAATACACTGGCGCGCCTTCCTCCCCTATCGTTTCATCGGTGTCGATCTTCACTTTCACCCCACTATAGCTCAAAGGGGCCTCCGTGACCGCCGTTACCACATCCACACCGTCAACCTCCCCTTTAACGATAAAGGGAGCGGGTCGGTAATCGGGATAGGTGGTCCCGGCTCCTATCCCCGTAAGAAGAGGTTTTTGTATTTCCTGAGACCACAGGGGTTTGAAAAGGGAGGCGACATCCTCATACGTGTGGAGGCGGGTTGTCCTTACTCGCCGTCCCTCGTGGTTAAGGTAACGTCGGCAAGCTCCCACCCGACCGGGAGGAATATGACACCCTATGGGGCAAGCATCACATTGGATGGTTCCCTCAGGAAAAGGGGCATCCTCAATCGCTCCTGCAGGACAAACTTTCACACACGCCCCACACTGAACACACCCCGACGCTATATCCGCAACCTTCCCCTCCAATCTCACCACCTCGAGGGGACACACCTCCACGCAGAATCCGCATCCTTTGCATTTGTTTGGATCAATTTTCATCATGAGACGATCTACAATGTGGCAGCGCGCTTGGGAGGTGGCGTGTTTCTGCTTTTCTGAACTTTAATCTCCCCATCGACAATAACCTTCGAAATGCCCGGGATGTCTCCCGCTTCTAGGGCTGAAAGGGCATCGTCGCCAACGGATCCCATGGGAGCATCCATGATGACCAAATCCGCTGCCCTTCCAGGCTCTATGATACCGGCATCGATCTTGTGAACCCGCGCCGTATTTCCCGTTGCCATACAAATCGCTATCTCCGGAGGAATTTCACCCAAAGAGGCAATCATATTCAACACCCGCAAAATACCCAATGGGACAACCCCCGTTCCCGAAGGATGGTCGTTTCCTATAATGACACGGTCGTAACTATTCTTCTCGCGCGTCAACCGACAGACCTCAAGGATCATCTTCGGATTACCACAATGGGAAATCTCATAGACCAGATCCGTCTCCATCACGATCTTCCGC
>Ga0256914_1004324_pt1 | contig 10702 bp, 7 predicted proteins | sample HulkmetaG_FD_191571 | JGI IMG/M metagenome (GOLD analysis project Ga0256914, IMG submission 191571) | Hydrothermal chimney microbial communities from Main Endeavour vent field at the Juan de Fuca Ridge, Pacific Ocean - Hulk | ecosystem: Environmental > Aquatic > Marine > Hydrothermal vents ...
GGTCCGGGGGCTACAGGCGGCAATCACGATACGATTTAGGCGGTGTTCTTTGATCCTCTGGACGATCTGGGCCTGGGCATCCTGAGAACAGGAATAGAGTACGTCTTCGGCCAGGGCCACGTAAGGAAGAGTAGCGGCATAGTCTCTTACCGCCTTGACGTCAATAACACTGGCGATATTAAGCCCGCAATGACAGACAAAGACTCCAACCCTGGGTTCTTCCCGCTCGAGTTCCTCGTCTTCAGGGGGAAAGTGTTTCTCGATGGCCTCTTGCCCCCTGGCCTCGGCCAAGAGCTCCGAACACGTGGCCGCCGCCCCATGGGCCTGGACTACACTTTCCGGGATATCCTTGGGCCCTTGAAAGGCCCCGGCTACATAGACCCCAGGGCGGGTGGTCTCAAGCGGGGCTGCGGTCGAGGTCTTGGCAAACTGATAGGGATTAAGCTCTATGCCAAGCCGCTTGGCCACTTCTTCAGCCCCTTCCGGGGCCTCAAGCCCCACCGAAAGGACGACCAAGTCAAAGAATTCCCGATGGGTCTTCCCTTCTTCGGTCACATAGGTGAGGGCCAGTTTCCTGTCCACCTGTTCTACCTTGGGTACCCGGGCCCGAACAAGGCGAAAGCCGTATTTATCCACCGCCCGCTGGAAGCTCTCGTCAAACCCCTTGCCCTGGGTGCGAATATCCATGAAAAAGAGGGTGATCTCCGCCTCCGGCGCATGCTCTTTGAGCACCGAAGCCTCTTTCATGGCGTACATACAGCACACGCTCGAACAATACCCGTTGCCGCAGGTCACATCCCGGGAGCCCACACACTGGAGGAAGGCAATCTTTCGGGGATGGGCAAAGTCAGAGGGCCTGATCACCTCTCCCTCCGTAGGCCCAGAGGCACAGGTGATCCTTTCCAGCTCAAGGCTAGTGACCACGTCGGGATAAAGGCCGTAGCCGAACTTCTCTAAGACCTCTTCGGAGATACGCCCAAAGCCCAAGGCCAGGACCACGGCCCCAACCTCAAGCTCCCGCACCTCTTCTTTCTGGGAAAAATCAATGGCCTTAGGCCCGCAGACATTGAGACACAGGGAACAGGTCTCATAATTAAGCCGCAGACAGGCCTCTTGGTCGATGTAATAGACCGTGGGCACGGCCTGGGGGTAATCAATATGGATGGCCCGGGTAAAATCCAGGCGTTCGTTGTATTCATCCACCAATTCTCGTGGACAGCAGGTGACACACATGCCACAGGCCGTACACTTTTCTGGATCTATGTAACGCGGCTTTACCCGCACCTTGGCCTTAAAGTTCCCAGGCTCGCCTGAAAGCTCCTCTAGTTCCGCCAAAGTAATGATTTCGATATTAGGAGACCGACCGGCCTCTACCAGTTTTGGCGCCAATATTCACAAGCTACAGTCATTGGTGGGAAAGGTCTTGTCCAACTGGGCCATGACCCCACCGATGGAGGCCTTCTTCTCCACCAGGTAGACGTAATAGCCCAGCTCGGCAAGGTCCAGGGCGGTCTGTACCCCGGCTACCCCACCGCCGACAACCATGACCTTTCCGCTCTTTTTCTTCTCCATGCTCACCTCTCAGCCCGGTTTTTGCCCATTTTAACAAAAATACCAACCGAGACTAAGCCTCGGCCTCCTCTGGCTCTACGCGTAGATAAGTCGGCCCAAAACAGCCCAGACCATGGAAAGGCGTGGTAACCCTCGGGCCCTCTAGGGCACGACGCATGGCCATATCAAAGAGTATCCTGGGCTTCGGTTTGTCTATGCCCAAGGCCTTTCGTTTGGCATGGATATGATCAATAATGATAGAGGCTATCTCTGAAGGCGTTTTGGCCACCCGCCACAGACCACCAACCAGTTCTTCCATCCCGTGGTGGAGATAATCGGTGACCACTTGGCTCTTACTAGTAATGAAATCCGGCCCGAAGACGACCAAGACCCCGCTGCCTACGAAATAATGACCGATGGAGATGGCCTTCTCACTCATCCACTCCGGGGCACAACCAGCCACCGGGAGATCGCTGATGTCTTCCCCGAGGCCTCCGGTATAGACCATCTCCGTGGCGGCGATAAGGATGCGGCTGTTGTCCACACAGGAACCCATGTGAAGCACCGGTGGGCTGCCTACGGCCTCAAGGACCTCCCTTAAGCCGTCGCCGCAGATCTCTGCTGCCTCTGGACAAAGGAGCCCAGCCCGTCCAAGACCAGTGGCCGCACACCCAGTGGCCACGACCAAGACGTTGTTGGCCAAAAGCTCCTTGGCCACTTCGGCGTGAAATTCTTGATTGACCCGGTAGTTGTCACAACCAACAATGGCCGCCAGCCCTAGGACCCGACCGTTAATGATGTTTTCGTTTAAAGGTTTGTAAGAAGCCCTGAATCTACCGCCTAAAATGTAAAGTATGGTCTCGTGACTGAAGCCGGCGACCACGTCCATTTTGTGTTTGGGGATGTAGACCTTGCTCTTGTCCCGTTTTGGGAAACGTTCGATGGCCGCCCGCAGGATCTTCTTGGCCGACTCCAAGGCGTGATGATGATCAAAGGGCACATGAATGGCGCCCTCGATTTCGGCCTTCTCACTGGTGGTAAAGACCGCGGTGTGATAGTGTTTGGCGATGTCCGCAAGGCTCTGCATGATGCACTGGACATCTACGACCATGGCCTCTATGGCCCCGGTGGCCAGGGCCATCTCCTGTTGGATAAAGCTCCCGGCGATGGGAATCCCACGGCGCATGAGGACTTCGTTTCCGGTACAACAGATACCGGCCAGATTGATCCCCTTGGCCCCGACCTTCTTGGCCGCGGCGATGATCTCCGGATCTTCGGCGGCCATGACCAGGGCCTCAGCCACCACCGGCTCATGACCATGGAGGGTCACGTTGACCATGTCCTCCTTAAGGATGCCAAGGTTGACTACCGACCGAATGGGAACCGGGGTGCCGAAGAGGGCGTCCTGAAGTTCGGTGGCCAGCATGGAGCCACCCCAGCCGTCGGCCAGGGCACAACGTAGAGCGGCCTTAAGGATGTTCTTGTAATCCTGATCCACCCCCATGTGGGTGCGATGCATGAGTTCGACGATCTCTCGATCAACCCCGCGCGGTGCAATCCCAAGTTCACGCCAAAGGGCCTGCCGTTTCTCCGGGGCCCGTTTGACGAAGAAGATTTCCCCCTCCTGTTTGCCGAATTCCTCGATGGCCAGCCGCCCCACCTCAAGGGCCAATTCTTTGATGTCTTTCTTGGTATCCAGACCAAAATAATGGGCTATGAGCCGGACCTTCTTCTCATCGGTGATCTGATAAGGGGTCTCTCCCTTGGCGGTGTAATAAAAGGCAAAGGCCGTCTCACGTCCGTGATCCGAGTGGGCCGAGGCCCCACCGGCGACCATACGGGCAAAATTCCTAGCCGCCACCGTGGCTGCCGTGGCCCCACAGACACCCCGCATCTCCTCGACCCCTTCCACTACCTGACAGGGGCCCATGTTGCACTGTCGGCAGCACGTTCCGCCTTTGCCGAAGTAACACGGTACCGTGCCCCGCTTCTCTACCCGGTCAAAGGCCGTCCAGTACTCGCCGGCGATCACTTCCCATAGTTCTTGATTGACGGCACATTGAATAGAGGGGCGTTGTCTGGCCTTTCTGAATCGTGCGCGGGTGTCCATTAAATCCCTCCTAAAATCTAAGTTTCAAAGGTGCTTAACCCACTTCACAAGGTAGCCCGGCCCAGAGCTTGGCCGCTTCTACCGTGTTTTTCATGAGCATGGTAATAGTCATCGGACCGACACCTCCGGGCACCGGAGTAATGGCCGCTGCCTTCTCCTTGACCGAATCAAAGTCCACGTCTCCACAAAGGATGGCCTTCCCTTCCGGCGTGGTCCCGATCCGGTTCACACCGACGTCGATGACCACCACCCCTTCTTTTACCATATCCGCGGTGATCACCTTGGGCCGCCCGGCAGCAACGATCAAGATGTCAGCCCGTTTGGTGTGAAAGGTGACGTCTTTGGTCGCCGTATGACAGACGGTGACCGTGGCGTTGCCCACCGGCTTTCTCTTTTGCATAAGTAAGATGGCCACCGGTTTGCCCACGATATTGCTCCGTCCAACGACGACCACCTCCGCCCCGGAGACTTCGACCCCGGCCCGATCAAGCATGACCAGGATTCCATGGGGCGTACAAGGGAGGAAACAGGGTTCCCCGATGACCATCTTGCCCACGTTGATCGGGTGAAAACCATCGACGTCCTTCCGGGGATCGATGGCGTGGATGATCTTGCGCTCGTCAATGTGTTTGGGCAAGGGGAGCTGGACCAAGATGCCGTGGATCTTGGGATCTTGATTGTATTTATCGATCAGCTTAAGGAGCTCTTCCTCGGAGATATCTTCGGGTTGGTTGTCTTGAATAGAATAAAAACCGATATCATGGGCGGCCTTTTGTTTGGCGGTGACGTAGGAGACCGAAGCCGGGTTTTCTCCCACTAAAATGGTCACCAATCCGGGAGTGACACCGTGTTTTTCCTTGAGTTCCTGGACCTCCTTTTTTAATTCCTCCCGGATCTCCTTAGATATTTCTTTACCACTGATAATCTTAGCCCCCATAAAGACCTCCTCTACCCTTTTCTGCCGCGCGCCTTTTAAGCAAATTTTATACCTTTAACCAAAGGGCCGTATAAATTGATAAAAGTTATTTTGAAATAAAAGACAAAAACTTTTTTCTGGGGAAAAATTCCCCATTTATCAAAGAACAAGTGGGGCGAAAGCCCCCGATCGGGCTTCCGCCTCTTTATTAAAACAGGCCTTTTACCTTTCCGGTCTCTACGTCAACGTCGATGCGGCGGTAAGCAGGGTCAGAACCGGTACCAGGCATCAAGCTGATGTCTCCGGCCACCGGGACGATGAAACCAGAACCCCGATAGATGAGGACGTCGCGGACCCGAAGCTGCCAACCCTTAGGCACACCCTTGAGGACCGGATTGTCAGAGAGCGAGAGATGGGTCTTGACCATGCAGATGGGCATGGCGCGAAGCTCAGGATCGGCCTCGATCATCTTGATCTTGGCCTCGGCCTCAGGGAGATAGATCACTCCATCGGCGCCGTAGACCTCTTTGGCGATGGCCTCAATCCGCTCCTTCACCGGCTGATCGAGCTCGTAGAGGAACCGGAACTCGCTCTTTTCTTCGCAGGCATCGACCACGGCATCAGCCAGCTCAAGGGCCCCTTCACCACCCTTTAGCCAGTGCTCAGAGATGGCCGCCCGCACACCGTGTTCCTCGCAGATCTTTTTCACCAACTCGATCTCGGCCTTGGTGTCGGTATAGAAGGCATTGATACACACCACCGGGGTGACCCCGCTCTTTTTGACGATGTTCACGCAGTGCATGAGGTTTTCACAGCCCTTTTCCACCCACTCAAGGTTCTCTTCAAAATATTCCTTGGGGATCGGACGACCGGGAAGCGGGATCGGCGCCCCACCGTGACACTTCAAGGCCCTGATGGTCGCCACCACCACTACACAATCAGGCGTAAGCCCAGAAAGGCGACACTTTATATTCCAGAACTTTTCAAAACCGATGTCCGCAGCAAAGCCAGACTCGGTCACGTTATAATCAGCGAGCTTTAAGCCCACGTAGTCAGCAATAATCGAAGACTGACCGATGGCGATATTGGCAAAAGGCCCGGCGTGGATCAGCACCGGCTGGCCTTCTAAGGTCTGGATCATGTTGGGGTTGATGGCCTCCACCATCCAGGCACACATGGCCCCGGCCACTTCCAGGTCTTCGGTGGTGATGGGGTTACCGTATTTATCAAAGGCAACCACGATCTTGCCCAGCCGTTCACGAAGGTCTTTGAGATCCCGGGCCACAGCCAGGATGGCCATTACCTCCGAGGCCACGGCGATCCAGAACTTGCTCTCCATGGGGTAGCCGTCTTTCTTTCCCCCAAGCCCAATGACGATGTGCCGAAGGGCCTGGGCACAGAAATCAAGCACCCAGCCCATCTCCACCCGCTTGGGGTCGATGTTTAGGCGCTTGAGGTTTCTCTTAGCCAGGGTCTCATCGTCATAGTTGGCCTCGTGTTGCATCCTGGCCGTAAGGGCCACCATGGCCAGGTTGTGGGCATTCATCACCGCGTTGATATCACCGGTAAGCCCCAGGGAGAACTTATCCAGGGGAATGATCTGGGCGAGGCCCCCACCAGCGGCACTGCCCTTGATATTCATGGTCGGGCCCCCTGAGGGCTGCCTCAGGGCCCCGATGACCTTCTTGCCCCGTTTGCCAAGCCCTTCGATAAGACCGATGGCTGTGGTGGATTTGCCTTCCCCAAGAGGAGTAGGAGTGATGGCTGTCACGTCTATATATTTGCCGTTCGGCTTGTCCTTTAGGCGTTCCAAGACCTTTTTGTAATCGATCTTGGCCACATAATGGCCGTAAGGTAAGAGTTCCTCCTTCTCAAGCCCCAACTCTTCACCCAGTTGATAGACGGTCTTCATGTGTTTTTCACACTCAGCAGCAATCTCCCAATCCTTCATCTTGGTCGGATCAAGCTTCATAAACCCCCTCCTTGCTCAAGATCTTTGCTTTTTTAGGATAAATACTCTTGTTATCACTTTTGTTTAAATTTGGACAAAAAGAGTAAAGTTTTACCGTGTTAGAAATACGCTAATTTTTAGCTTAAAAAGCCTTATAAATTTAAGTAAACGGGATTTTGAGAATAAAAGAACAAATTAAGCCAATCGACGGCAGACTTCTTTGACTAATTCTTCCACCGAACGAGTGGTTTCTAGGGTAAGCAGTCTTTCTGGTGGGATTTCATCGGGGCCTTCAAAGACTTCTTTTTGTGTGAGATAGATCTCCCAGCGGCCATCAGAAGGTTCACCGTCCTTGCGGGCCCGTTCCTCAAAGCGCCTTTTGATCACCTCATCCGGGGCCTGGCAAAAGACAAAGAGGACCGAGGCCTGGAGATCTTTCATCTTTTCTAGGACCATCTGGCGGAAGGCCTTGGAACGAAAGGTAGCGTCAAGGACCACGTCTCGCCCTTGTTTGAGTTCTCTGGCCGCATACTCGGCCAAGGCCTGATAAGTCTGCTCGGTCATCTCCGGGCTATAGATCCCTTGGCCAAAGGGTTCGTAATGGTGTTCTTCAGGGGGGATCTCAAGGAGCCTTTTCCGGACAATATCTGAATTATAATAAGAGGCCAGGAGCTTTTCGGCCAAAGTCCGGGCCAGAGTGCTTTTTCCCGTGCCTGAAAGGCCAAAGACCACGATCAAGACCGGTTTTCCCCCGGCATATCGGTAGGCCAGATCAAAATATTTACGGGCCTCTCTTAAGCTCTTTTCCTTGGTCTCCTGATCTACCTCCGGCGAGGCCCAGGTAAAACAGCCGATCTTTCCCCGGACATAGGCCCGATAGCACTTGTAAAAATCAAGGATCTCGTAAAGCCCTTGATCTCCAGAAAGGGCAATATAGCGCTCGATAAAATAGCGGGAGAGTTCTTCAAGGCCGTGAAAATCAAGATCCATGGCCAAAAAGGCCAGGTCCTGAGCGACGTCACCGCAGCGGAAACGATCGTTAAACTCGATGCAGTCAAAGACGTAGACGTCGCCCTTGTCCTGGTCAAAACAGATATTGGCGGAATAAAGGTCCCCGTGTCCATCGCGGATAAAGCCCTGCCTGATCCGTTCTTCAAAGAGGGAAGCCTTCTCCTTCATAAAGGCCCGGGACCAGGAGACAATATGCTCGTATCTCTTCTCAGAAAGGGTAAGCCCTACAAAATCCTTGGTTTGGGAAAAGTTTTCCTCCACATTGAAGGAGATCGTCTCTAAAGACCCATATTGATTGACCTCAGGGCCGGTGGCGGCGGTCTGATAAAAAGGGACCAATTTTCGGACCAGAAGGTCAATATGCTCCTTGGTAAGCCTTCCCTGGGCGATGAGGCGGCCCATCATGCCTTCTTCTGGAAGGCGCCTCATCTTAACCGCCCATTCCACGACCCGACCCTTTCCTTCAAAGACGTGACGCCCGTCTTCTTCGGTGACCGGGACCACCCCGATATAGATCTCTCCGCAGAGCCTGCGGTTTAGTTCTACTTCGCGCTGGCAAAAAAAGAGGCGTTTCTCAAGGGTGGTAAAGTCAAGGAAGCCAAAATCCACCGGTTTTTTGATCTTGTAGACCAGATCATCGGCCAGAAACACATAAGAGATATGGGTTTGGACGAGTTCCACCCGCCTTGGCCGGTGAGGATAGGCCTCTTTTGAGAGCAGATCCTCGACCAGTTTAGGCAGATCACCCATGGGTGCCTCCTTTACGAACTTTCCTACAGACTAGTCCAACTTGTGGTCAAACTTCAAGGGCAGGCCTAGAGGATGGTCACCGGGGCATCATCTGGTTCTCTGGCCTCGATGTGGCCGATGACAAAGACCTCCTCGTTTACCCCTTTTAAGATGAGTTGGGCCTCTTGGACTTGTTCCTCAGGCAGGATGAGGACCAGACCAATGCCGCAATTAAAGGTGCGGAACATCTCTTCTTCCGGGATGCGTCCTTTTTCCTGAAGGAAAGAAAAGATAGGCGGTACCGACCAGGAGTCCTTCTTGATGATGGCCTTACACCCCCGGGGGAGGACCCGGGCAATATTGTCGTAAAATCCTCCTCCGGTGATATGGGCCACGCCCTTTACCTTGAGGCCATGCCGGATGAGATTGAGCACCGAGCGCACATAAATCCTGGTCGGGCGGAGGAGTTCTTCGGCCAAGGGGCGTTCCAGGCCTTCAGGCTGGTTGTCGAGAGAAAGCCCCAGTTCTTCGAAGATGATCTTGCGCACCAGGGAAAAACCGTTGCTATGGAGCCCGTTTGAGGCCAGCCCAATGATCTGGTCCCCTACGGAGATCTCTGAGCCATCGATGACCGTTTCTCGATCGACTACGCCCACGGTAAAGCCGACGCAATCATACTCACCAGGGGCATACATCCCAGGCATCTCCGCCGTCTCCCCGCCGATAAGGGAACACTCTGCCTGTTTACAACCCTCAGCAATCCCTTCCAAGAGCTCAAGGGCAATTTCTTCATCCAGCCGCCCAAAGGCTATGTAATCCAGAAAGAAAAGCGGCGTGGCGCCGGTGACCACGATGTCATTGACGCACATGGCCACCAGGTCGAGGCCGATACCCCGGTGTTTGCCGGCCATGGCCGCGATCTTTATCTTCGTCCCCACGCCGTCGGTAGAGGCCACCAGGACCGGGTTTTTATAACGACTGGTGTCCAAGGCAAAGAGCCCGGCGAAACCGCCGATCTCGGTGATCACCCCACGCCGAAAGGTATCAGCGGCCAGTTTTTTGATCTGATCTACCAGGCGATTGGCGCGGTCGATATCTACCCCGGCCTCGGCGTAACGGCTAGCTTTCTTAGTAGGCATAGAGTTTTCCATAGGGACGGTGCGTTTGTGGCCTGATCTTGACAAAAGACTCGGCCATTACCGTTTCCAAATCTAAACCAAAATCCTGACAATAGTCTTCGAGGTAACCCCGAAGGATCTTTTCGTCCTCTTGATCCGTTTCCTCAATCTTTAAACCCTGCCCTAATTGGGTCTCCGGAAGAGAGCCGCGGATGTAAATTACCCCGCCATGCATCCCGGTCCCCAAAAAGATCCCAGCCAACGGGCGCTTGGGATAACGGGAGTTGATCCCGAGCAGGATGATGACCCCACCAGCCATATACTCACCCAAGAAATCCCCGGCCTTACCCCCGATAATGATCACCGGGATCTTATCCATATAGGCCTTCATGTGGATACCCACCCGATAACCCACATCAGACTCGACATGGATCTTACCGCCGCGCATGGCGTATCCGACCACATCGCCGGCCATCCCGCGCACGACGATCTTCCCGTCATCCATGGTATTCCCAGCCCCGTCCTGGGTGTTGCCGTGTACCGTGAGCAAAGGGCCGCGCATAAAGGCCCCGAGATCAAGCCCCGGGGTCCCATAGATATCGATCTTGACCTCAGCCGAGACACCGGCAGCCAGGTAACGTTGGCCGTTTACGTTCTTAAGGACGATCTCCTTTTCACCCTGGGCAATGGCTGCCCGGAGCATCTTGTTCACCTCGCGATAATGAATGTCTTTGGCGTCTATCTCAAAAGCCATGGCCCTACTCTTCCTCCTCTTCTTCCTCGGCCTCGGGGAAACGACAGACCGGTGTGGAGATGGCAAAGGCCTCTGCCCGGAGATAACTCCGTTGATTAGGAATGGTATCGGGTTCAAGCTCAACGATCACCGGTTCACCGGCCTTGGGGCACCAGACTTCATCTGGATCAGGACAGATGGCCCGAATAGCCGCCTCTTCACTGGCCATGTAATAGAAATCGCCTTTTCTAGCCGCCACCAAAGGCCTAAGCTTGACTCGATCGTTCAACCCGACCAAACCGCCGTTGTAGGCAAATAGGATGGCAAAGGGGCCATTTAGCATGGCCGCTCCGTAAACCGCCCGCACAGCGGTGTAAAGACTCTTTTCCGGTTCCTCCATACGCTCGATCTCTGACCAGAAAGGCGGGGCTAAGGCCGTGCAGGCCACCTCTATGGGGAGACGGTGGCGTCTGATCAGGAGATCCAGGAGATAGGCCACCACCTCGGTGTCGGTAAGGAGGGTACAGTGATAGCCGAACATCTCCAAATACCGGCGGTTGGTGCCGTAGCTAGAGATCTCACC
>Ga0256914_1004325_pt1 | contig 10702 bp, 8 predicted proteins | sample HulkmetaG_FD_191571 | JGI IMG/M metagenome (GOLD analysis project Ga0256914, IMG submission 191571) | Hydrothermal chimney microbial communities from Main Endeavour vent field at the Juan de Fuca Ridge, Pacific Ocean - Hulk | ecosystem: Environmental > Aquatic > Marine > Hydrothermal vents ...
GGGGTATCCTGCCGCCGCCGGCCGGTTCCCGTGCCGTCCGCGCCCGCCCGGCGGCGTTCCTTCCCCCACGGCCCCCGGGGCCGCAGAGGAGTCCCGATGAAGACCGAAGCGAAGCGCATCCTTCCCGTGCTCGCCGCGCTGCTTGCGGTGGCCGCCTGGGCCGTCCCCGGCGCCGCCCTCGCCGGCGAGAAGATCGCCAAGGTCCCGGTCGAGGTGTTCACCCTCGACAACGGGATGAAGTTCCTGCTCGTCCAGAAGCCGGACGTCACCACCGTGTCCGCCGGCTGGGTGGCCCACGTCGGCTCGTCCAACGAGCGCGAGGGGATCACCGGCCTCACCCACCTCCTCGAGCACATGATGTTCAAGGGCACGAAGAGGATCGGGACGAAGGACATCGAGAAGGACCTCCGGATCATCGACGAGCAGGAGAAGATCCAGGAGAAGATCCGGAAGATCTACCGGGAGCTGCGGGCGAAGTACCGCCGCGGCGAGATCGACGACCCGTACGATCCGAAGAACTTCCCGCCCGAGCTGGTCGAGCTCAAGAAGAAGTTCCAGCAGCTCGTCAACGAGCAGCGGGCCAACATGGTCAAGGACGAGTTCGACCAGGTCTACACGAAGGCCGGCGGCTCGGGGATGAACGCCTTCACCAACCAGGACATGACGGTCTACTTCATCACGCTCCCGGCGAACAAGCTGGAGCTGTGGTTCTGGATGGAGTCGGACCGGCTCTACGAGCCGGTCTTCCGCGAGTTCTACTCGGAGCGGGACGTCGTCCACGAGGAGCGGCGGCTGCGCACCGAGTCGACGCCGACCGGGAAGTTCGACGAGCTGTTCGAGGCGATGTTCTGGCAGTCCCACCCGTACCACTGGCCGGTGATCGGGTGGCCTTCCGACCTGGTCGTCATCAGCAAGAAGGATGCGGACGACTACTTCGAGACCTTCTACCGGCCGAACAACCTGACCGCCGCGATCGTCGGCAACTTCGACCCGGCCGAGGTGAAGCGGCTGGCGAAGAAGTACTTCGGACGGATCCCGCGCAGCACGAAGGAGACGCCCGACGTCGTCACCCTCGAGATGCCCCAGCTCGCCGAGAAGCGGATGGTCGCCGAGTGCGACTGCCAGCCCCAGGTGGAGGTCCGCTACCACACGGTGCCGTTCCGCCACAAGGACTCCTACGCCCTCGAGGTCCTGGCCAACCTGCTGAACGGGCGCTCGGGGCGGCTTCACAGGTCCCTCGTCCTCGAGCAGGGGATCGCGACCAGCGCCTACGCGATGCAGAACTCCCAGAAGTGGGCCGGCTACTTCTCCTTCGGCGCCGAGGCGAAGGGGGACGCCACGCCCGAGCAGCTCGAGCAGGCATGGTACGAGGAACTGCGGAAGATCATCGAGGAGCCGATCCCGGACGAGGAGCTCCAGAAGGTGAAGAACCAGATCACCGCCGGCGCGTACCGGCGGCTCCAGAACCCGTTCTTCCTGATGCTCCAGCTCCTCTACTACGACGGGCTCGGTGACTGGACCTACATCAACGACTGGGCGGAGAAGACCCTCGCGGTCACCGCCGACGACGTCAAGCGCGTGGCGAAGAAGTACCTGACCAAGGAGAACCGCACCGTCGGGCTCTACTACCGCAAGGCCGGCACGAAGGCCGAGGAGATCCCGCCGGAGCTGGCCGACCTGCCGCCCCAGGCGAGGCAGGCGCTCTGGAACCAGGTCAAGGAGATCCGGAAGTCCACGGACCGGGAGCGCCTCCAGCAGGCCCTCGAGCGGATGGGCCAGCAGAAGGCCCAGGTCCCGCCCCAGTTCAGGAAGGCGTTCGACCTGATGGAACGGGAGATCCGGGCGCGCCTCGACGCGCTCTCGAAGGAGGGGGCTGCCGAGACCGGCAAGGCCGCGACCCCGGCGAAGGGAGGTGAGTGATGAAGCGCGCGCTCCTGCTGCTGACGGTGGCCCTGCTCGCGTGCGGCGCCCTGCCGGCGCTCGCCACCGGCCACGGGATTCCCGACCACCCGAGCAAGCTGAAGTTCGGCAAGCTGAAGTTCGACGTGCCGGACGGGAACCGGTACCGCCACGTCCTCTCGAACGGCGTCGTCGTCTACGTCGTCGAGGACCACACCCTGCCCCTCGTCAACGTCCAGGCGCTCGTCCGGGTCGGCGAGTTCCTCGAGCCGCCGGAGAAGGCCGGCCTCGCGGGGCTGACCGGCACGATGATGCGCGAGGGCGGCGCCGGCGATCTCGACGCCGACGCGTTCGACCAGCGCGCGGATTTCCTCGCCGCCTCGATCTCGTCCTGGATCGGCTCCACCCGGGGCGGCGCCTCGCTCAACTGCATCACGCCCGTGCTCGACCAGTCGCTCGACCTCTTCTTCGACATGATGCGGTACCCCCGTTTCCAGGAGGACCGCTTCGAGATCGAGAAGGGGAACCTCATCGAGGCGATGAAGCAGCGGAACGACGACGCCGACGACATCCTGCGGCGCGAGTTCTCCTGGCTGATCTACGGCCGGGACCACTACTCGACGCGCTACTCGACGAAGGCGACGATCGACGCGATCTCCCGTGACGACCTGGTCGATTTCCACCGGAAGTACTGGCAGCCGAAGAACATGATGCTGGCGATCTCCGGGGACGTGAAGACCGACGAGATCCTCGCGGCCCTCGAGAAGCGGTTCGCCGGCTGGGCGTCCGACGGGCCGGACGTCCCCTGGCCTCCGGCCCCCCCGAAGCACGAGCCGGTGCCGGGCCTCTACCACGTCGAGAAGGACATCCCCCAGGGGAAGGTCCGGATCGGCCACCTCGGGACGACCTGGAAGGACCCGAACCAGTTCGCCCTCCGGGTGATGAACGAGATCCTCGGCGGCGGCGGCTTCACGTCGCGGATCACGAAGCGCGTCCGATCCGACGAGGGGCTCGCCTACCACGCGGCCTCGTACTTCGGCATCGGCACCTGGTGGCCCGGAACGTTCGCCATCGTGTACCAGTCGAAGAACCCGACGGTCGCCCTCGCCGGCAAGATCGCCCTCGAGGAGGTGGAGCGGATCCGCCGCGAGAAGGTGAGCGACGAGGAGCTGACCACCGCGAAGAACTCGATGATCGAGACCTTCCCGCGCCGCTTCGAGTCGGCGGCCAGGCGCGCCTCCCTCTTCGCGGAGGACGAGTTCATCGGCCGTCCCCACGGCTACTGGAAGACGTGGCGCGAGAACGTCAAGAAGGTCGACGCGAAGAAGGTCCTCGAGGTGGCAAGGGAATACCTCCACCCGGACAAGGTCGTCTTCCTCGTCGTCGGCAAGTGGTCCGAGATCGAGAAGGGTGACCCCGAGGGACGAGCCTCGATGAAGGACTTCTTCGGCGGCAGGGTGACGCACCTCCCGCTGCGCGACCCGCTGACGCTCGAGCCGCTTCCCTCCGGGCAGCAGGAAGCCCCGGCCGCGAACTGACGAGACCACCACCGTCCCCCGACTTCTTTCCTCCTCCCCGACGACCACCGGGCCCCGCGGAACGCCGCGGGGCCCTTTTCTCCCGGGTACCTCCCCGGCTCAGGCGGAAACGGGCGCGACCGCCGCGGCCAGGGCGTCGGCCAGGCGGCGAACGATCTGCTCGTGGGCGGCGAGGGTGGCCGCGGGACCGGTCGGGGGTACCTGGTCGAGGAGCAGGGGGAGCATGCGGCCCACGGGCGCGAGGGCGGGCTCGCCCCCGAGCACCCGCTCCACGTCCCGCAGCCGCTCCCCGAGGCGGCGCAACCGCTCCGGCAGGCCCCCCGCCCGGCCGGCACGCAGGTCGAGGAGCGCCCCCCGGAGGAGCCTCTCGGCCTCCTCCGCGACGCGGGCGGCCTCGCCGAGGATCTCCTCGAGACGGGCCGCCGTCGCTGGTTCCTCGTCATGGAGGCGCCCGAGAACCCGCGCCGGGTCCCCCGGGTGCCGGGGAACCGCCGCGAAGGCGGCGAGCAGCGCCCGGGCGACGGTCGATGGCCCGACCCCCGGCCGGTCCGGCGGCCGGAACTCGCATCCCCCGACACCGTCGCCGGGGATGGCCTCCCGCGCCCGGAGGGTCAGGAACGCCTCCCGCTCGCCGGGCGCCGGCCGCCACCGGGCATCCCCGAGCAGGGCGTCGACCGCGGCCCGGACCGCCTCCACGGGGATCTCCTCCATCGGTCCCCGCGCGGCGGGCAGCGCCTGGATCACCGCGTCCCCGGTGCTCCCCGGACCCGTGTCTCCCGCGTGGGCGCCCGCGCCGAAGAGACCCACGACCGGCACGCCGAGGACCGAGGCCAGGTGGAGCGGGCCGGTGTCGGCAGCGACGAGGACCGCGCTCCCGGCAACGACGGCCGGCAGCTCCTCGAGGGAAACCTCCCCGCACAGGGACCGGACCGGGCCCCCGCCGGCGATGGTGACGATCTCCTCCGCCGCGGCCCGGTCCTCCGCGGACCCGAGCACGAGGACGCCCCGGCCCCGCCGGGCCAGGTGCGCGGCGAGGGCACCCCAGCGCTCGACCGGCCAGCGGCGGGCGGCGTCTCCCGCCCCGGGCGCCAGCGCCACCGGCCCCCCGGGGTCGCCCGCCCGGGGCAGCGGCGCGGGCGACGGGACCGGGAGTCCCGCGTGGGCCAGTGCCTCCGCGGCCAGGAGGTACCGCACCCTCGTCATCGGCACCCGTCCCCGGGGCCGGGTGTCCACGGCGGCCAGGGGCCAGGTGGCCCAGAAGCCCCGGAAGAGGATCTCCCCCCCTGGCGCGAGCACCGGGCCGACGACCCGCTCGGGGCCGGCCAGCGCACCGGCCAGGGCCGCGCCCGCGGCGTGCCAGGTCAGGTCGACGACGAGTTCCGGGCGACCGATGCCGAGGAGGCCCGCCAGTTCCTCTCCCCGTCGGCGGAGTTCCTCGCGCCCCGGGCGCCCGGCGTGCGCGGCGGCGAGAAGGGGCGCGAGGGCTTCCCGCGCGACCCCGGCGACGGCCACGCGGCTCGGCATGATCCGGCACGCGAGGGGCACGTAGCGCTCCTGCACGACGAGGACGACCCGGTCCACCTCGGCCAGGAGCCGGAGCGCGGGCAGGGACTGGGCCACGTCCCCCAGGCGCTCGAGCTGGACCGCGGCGATCATCCGGCGATCCGCTCCGCCCCGGGCACCGTCCCCGGGTAGTCCTCCGCGACGTCGACCCGGGCGTGCCAGAGGAGGCTCTCCTCCCCGAGGTGCTGCACCCGGCTGGGCACGGTCGCCGCGGGGAAGAGCCCGTGGGCGCGGAGACGCTGGCACCATCCCCAGTCCTGCAGGTGGTCCATCGGCCCGAGGGCCCGGACGTACGTCTGCCGCGGGATCACCAGGTGACACGCGCCGACCGACTCCTTGATCCGCGCGCGCACGCCATCGATCTCCACGACCCGGAGGGCCGGGTGCGCCTTCTCCGAGTGGAACCCGGTGACGAGCCCGACCCGTCCCTCCGGGAACTCGTGGCCGGCGAGGGCCCGCCAGGTCGCGAGCGAGGCGACCCAGGCGTCGGGGGCCAGGGCGACGTCCGAGTCGACGATCATCAGCCACTCGAACCCGCCGAGTCGCTCCTCCACGTAGCGGAGGATGGAGTTGGTTCCGACCGCCGGCGACCGGGAGGTGAACCCCTCGTTCCGCAGGACGTGGACCCGGTGGGGACCGGGGTCCACGCCCACCAGCAGTTCCCTCACCCGGGGATCCCGGCTGGCATCGTCGAGGCAGACGACGTCCGCGGGCGGCATCTCCAGCCGGCGGAGGTCGGCGAGGGTACGGGCCAGGAGACCGGGCCGCTCGCAGCAGAGCATCGACACGACGATGCGCGAAGCGGCGGGCGGGCCCTCCGGGGCCACGAGGACCCGCGGTCGCATCACGGTCTCGGCCAGCTCGTGCAGGGCCCGGAGCCCGGCGCCCTCCCCGAGCCCGGCCAGGGCCGAGAGGGAACGCTGGAGCGCTTCCACCAGGTCGCGGACCGTGTCCCCGGCCGGTCCCGAGGCCAGGTCGGCCGCGTCGACCCGGCCGGGGCGCAGGCCGACCCCGAGCAGGCCGGTGCGGCGCAGCACGTCGGCCAGGGCCTCGGCGGTGACCCGGTGGGCCGCCGGGGGGGGCGCCCCCTCCGCGAGGGCCCGCCCCGCCAGGCGAACCGCCCGGCCCGGGTCGCCTGCCGCGAGGGCGCGACGCGCTTCCTCGAGCAGTCGGTGCATCGCGTCTCCCTCCCCCGGGGCATTCCCGCCGCGCGGCGGTCCCCGGGCCCTGCACCCCTTCCCCCGGGCAACATAGGTCCGGGACCGGCCGGCGTCGAACCCTCCCGAACGGTGACGGACGGGCCGCTCAGGGGGACGGGTACGGGGGAAGGGCCAGGACCGGTCCGCTCTCCGCCGTCCGCACCTCGCCCCCCGAGCGGCGCGCCAGGACCCCGGCGACGGCGAGAAACCAGGCATCCGGGGGAAGGGGAACCGCGGCGAGACGGTCCACGTCGCGCGCCCCGCAGGCGACCTCCAGGTGCTCCCGTGAGACCGCGAAACGGCCCCGGCATCGGACCTCGACCGCCCCGGGAACCGCCGCGAGGACGATCGGCCCGGGCTCGCGCAGGACCGCGCGGGTTCCCCGCCACCACGCCAGGAAGAGCGGCCGGAGAACCGCTACCGGCAGCGCGACGGGAAGCAGGTCCCCCCCGGGACAGGCGACCCGCGTCCCGGCGTCCCGGTCGTCTCTCCCGCTCCCGGAAAGGGCCCGCCGCAGCACGGCGCACGCCTCCGAGGCACCCCCCGGAAGGGGCAGGGAGTGGGCGCGCGCCAGGGCGGCCAGCAGTTCGCGGTAGATCTCCGCCTTCCGGGAGGCTCTCCGGGCGAGGGCGATCACCTCCGGCGAGGGTCGCGAGTCGGCGCCGCCGAGAAGCTCGAGGGCGACCCGGACCGCGGCGAGCGAGTCGGCCAGGGCCGCCCCCAGGCGGGGCAGCGCCGGTTCTCCGGCGGAGCGGGGAGCAGGGAGGGAAGGAAACATCGTTCGGGGCCCTTGCTGTCCCGTCCCGGAACACCGCGGCCGGCGCGATCGTCCCGGAAGGAACCACTCTCCCCGGCCCCGGCCCCGGGGAGACGTCTCGCGAGGACTTCGAGCAAGGGGCGTGCCGCCCCCGGGTCAGGCCCCCTGGCCCCCGTGGACCTCCTCCCGCTCCTTCTCGAGGGCGTCCAGCTCCTCCTGGCCGATGTCGCCCGTCGGGTAGATCCCGGAGAAGCAGGCATGGCAGGTGTCCTCGAGGGCGAGGGGCGACTCCGCCGTGACCGCCGCGACCAGGTCCTCCAGGTCCTGGTAGATCACGGCATCGACGCCGAGCAGCTCCGCGACCTGCTCCTCCGTGCGGTCCCGGGCGATGAACTCCTTCCGGGTCGACATGTCGATCCCGTAGACGCAGGGATAGCGAAGCGGCGGCGCCGTCGATGCGAGGTAGACCTTCCGCGCGCCGGCGTCCCGGAGCATCCGGACGATCTTGCGCGACGTCGTCCCCCGCACGATCGAGTCGTCGACGAGAAGGATGTCCTTCCCCGCCACCTCGCCGGCGATCACGTTCAGCTTGTGGCGGACCGAGCGCTGGCGCGTAGCGTCCCCGGGCATGATGAACGTCCGGCCGATGTAGCGGTTCTTCACCAGGGCCTCGCGGAACGGCCAGCCGAGCCGGCGGGCCATCTCGAGGGCCGCCGCCCGGGACGACTCGGGAACCGGAACGATCGCGTCGGCCGTGATCCCCATCCGCCGGACCTTCCGCGCCAGCGCCTCGCCCATGCGCTCCCGGGCCCGGTAGACGGAGACGCCGTCGAGCGTGCTGTCCGGGCGCGCGAAGTAGACGAACTCGAAGACGCACGGCCGGCTCTTCGGCGGAACGACCTGCTCCCAGTGGACCGTCCCGTCCTCGAGGACCAGGAGCGCCTCGCCCGGGCGCGGCCGCGTCTCGACCTCGTAGCCGAGGATCTCGAGGACGACGCTCTCGGACGCGACGGCGTGCACGATCTTTCCGTCGGAGCGCACCCGCCTCCCGTAGCAGATCGGCTTGATCCCGTAGGGATCCCGGAAGGCGAAGAGGCCCTTCCCCGCGACGAAGCCGACGACGGAATAGGCCCCCTTGACCTCCGCGTAGACCTCGGCGACGGCGGCCCGGTAGAGCTCCGGCGTGAACTCGCCGCCCGCGCTCTGGCGGGCCAGGCTGTCGGCGAAGACGTTCAGGATCACCTCCACGTCGCACTTCGAGAGCAGGTGCCGCCGGGCCCGGCGCAGCAGTTGCTCCCGCAGGGCGTCGTAGTTCGCCACGTTCCCGTTGTGGGCCATCGCGATCCCGAACGGGTGCGTGACGACGAACGGCTGGGCGTCCTCGGCGCCGCCGGAGCCGATGGTCGGGTAGCGCACGTGGCCGAGGGCGACCTCTCCCCGCACGTTCGCCATCGCCTCCGGCGTGAAGACGTCGCGGACCATCCCCTCCCCCTTCCGGAGGTGGAATCGGCCGTCGTAGGCGACGATCCCGGCCGCGTCCTGGCCACGGTGCTGGATCGCGAGCAGCCCGTCGTGGACCTCCCGGACGGGAGCGTCCGTGCCGATCAACCCGATGAAGCCGCACATGGGTCGCCCCTCAGCGCCAGAGGAACTCGCCGACGCGGCCGCCGACGTCGATCACGTGCTGGAGGACGACGCCGCCGTCCTTCCCGATGGTCGCGATTCCGGCCTGCTTCCGGCGCGGGATGGAGAAGGCCAGGTACCTGCCGTCCGGACTGACCGCGATCGCCTCCGGCTCCTCGTCGAGGGGCAGCTCCCCGACCACCTTCCGCGTGTCGGCATCGTAGACCAGGATCTTCATCGGCCCCCCCGCGGCGACGAACGCGAACTTCCCGTCCGGCGAGAAGGCGATCCCGCGGGGGAAGACGGCGGCCTTCACCTGCTCCACCGTGGCGTCCAGCGCGTCCTTCCGCGGCACGAGAATCGCGAGACGACCACGGGGCGAGATCGTCGCCCAGACCTCGCCGGTGCCGGGGCGCCGGGCGACGTGCTCGGGGACGTTCGCGAGCCGGATGCTGACCGACCGCCGCTCCACGGTGTCGACCAGGCCGAGCTCGTCGCTCCCCCGGAAGCCGACGAAGAGACGGCGGCCGTCGGCGGCGAAGGCGAGGTCACACGGCCAGCCCCAGGACACGAGCACCGTGGCGGCAGGGTCGTCCCAGGGCGGTGGCAGGAAGAGCAGCGCCCTGTGCGCCTGGGCGGTCACCCAGAGGTTCCCCTCCCCGTCGAAGGCCAGGGCCCGGGGCGCGCAGTTCTCGCAGATGTAGCGCGTCTTGACCGGGACCATCCGGTCCGGGTCGATGACGGTCAGGCTCGAGGCGGGGGCACGATCGAGTCCCCGGTTGGCGACGACGAGGGAGTCCTTCCAGAGCGCCAGGGCCCGGGGCCCGACGCCGGTGGGGATCCGGGCGAGGAGCTTCCCCCCGGTGTCCCACGCCTGGACCTCGTTCTGCTCCACCACGGTGGCGAAGAGGACCGGCCCCTCGTGCGTCCCCCTTCCCTTCTCCGCCGCGAGCGAACCGGGAACCGGGAAGACCAGGAACAGGATGGCTGCGGCCGCGACGGCGACCCGGCAGATACGCTCCATCGTCGAAACCTCCATTGGCTGCAGGAACCGGCGCCGGGGGCGGGCCGCCCCGGGCGGGGAGCGGCCCTATTCTGGACCGTCGGCCCCGGGGGAGCCACCGGGCCGGGGCGGCGCGAACGGCATCGAACGTTGCACGGCGGGGGTTTCCCCGTACCTTGCCGGGCGACTCGGGATGCTGTCGATGGCCGGGGAGGCAAGCCCGAGAGCGAGCCAACCGTGATCCACCACCGGACCGCCCGTATCGGCATCCTCCTCCTGGGTCTCCTCGCGGCCGCCCCCCTCGCCGTGACCTCCGCGGCCGCGACGCCGACCGGGCACCGGTTGGCGGTGCCGGACCTCCACGCCCTCGCCCGGAAGGTGCGCGAGGCCCCCCTGGACCCGCTGGCCCTGTTCCACCTCGAGCTGGGAACCAGTCCCCGCCGGACCGCGGCGGTGGCCCGCCTGCGGGCCCCCGAGCGGCTCGCGGCCGGGGAGACCCGCTACGTCCACTACGCCCTCGCCCCGCTGCCCGGCCGGCCGGGTGCCCTTCCCGCCCCCGAGGGGATCACCGTCGTCGACGGCGACCTGTTCTACGCGGGCACGGGCCGGGACGAGGCCCGCCTGGTCGAGGCCTCGCTGGTCCTCGAGGCGCCGGCGGGACGCGAGGCGGCCCTCGATCTCCTGGTCTCCCGGCTCGGGCAACCCGAGTTCGAGGTCGTGATGCCGGGTGCGCTCCACCTGATGATCGGCTGGCGCACCCCCCGCGGTTACGTGCTCGCCACCTTCGACGACCTGCCGGTCTTCCGCGTCAGCGTCTTCGCCGACGAGGAGGAGGACCTGCTGGTCGGCTCGCAGATCGTGCTCTACGAGGGGCTCGCCGACTACGCGGAGCGCCTCGAGGCCGGCGAACCGGCCGGGGACCTGCTCCGGCGACTGGTCAACCTGGTTCTCTGGGTCGGCATGGCCCGCGACTCCCTCGAGGTCGTCCACTAACATTTCGACCGCATTTCAGGGGGGACGGGCCGTCCCGCGACCCGCGCTCCCGTTCCAGCGAAGGGCCCTCCCCCGGGAGGGCCCTTCTCCTCTGCGAGTCCCGGAGCCGCGTCAGCGAGCCGGGGGA
>Ga0256914_1004326_pt1 | contig 10701 bp, 6 predicted proteins | sample HulkmetaG_FD_191571 | JGI IMG/M metagenome (GOLD analysis project Ga0256914, IMG submission 191571) | Hydrothermal chimney microbial communities from Main Endeavour vent field at the Juan de Fuca Ridge, Pacific Ocean - Hulk | ecosystem: Environmental > Aquatic > Marine > Hydrothermal vents ...
ATTCTTCTGCTCTCTCGCCCGTCAAAAAATCGTTCAAACACAACGTCTCGATTTCCTGCGCTGCCATCTCTTCCCCGCCGCTTAAAATTTCGACACGCTTGCGTTCTCCGGGCAGCAGCACAAAACCCTGATCGGCAAACACCGCCTTCCCATGCCGCAAGGTCACAAACAGAACAGGAACCGAACTTTCCAATTCCACCGCTTGCTCCGTAAGACGCCAGCGCATTTTACCCTTTGCTGCGGGCAAGGAAAGGTATTTCCACGGTTTTTCCGCGTGTACGACGCGCGCCACAAGAGCGTTGTCCTCGTCGTAAACCGAGGCAATGCGCAGCACCGCCCGCCCCTCTTCTTTTCCGCCGAACAAATCGTAAAATTGCCCGCTCCGCAAATTTAGCGCAACGTGCATCACCGTTTCCGGTACCCCGTGCGGCACCTCCCAGTGCACAAGCTCCGCACGCCCCCGAAATCCCCCGGGCGCATCCGATTTGACCCGCAGCGTCACTCCCGCTTCCGTTTTGCGAAAACGCGCCAGCAAAGGAGCAAACGAGCGCCGCACCTGATAGTAACTCAATTTCGGTCGCAATCGGTAATCGATCAGCGACCAACTGCTTACGGGCCAGCAATCGTTCAATTGCCAGATTATCGCCCCGTTCGTACGCTCGTTATCACGCCAGTGTTCCAGACAGCTTTGCAGGGCAAAGGCCTGATTCAATTGCGTTAAATAGACAAACGCCGCAAAATCGCAATGCACCGGCAAATGCGCGCTCAAAAAACGGAACAAACGTTCCGGGCCTTCCACCTGTTTGTTGTGCGCCTCAAAGGTCTCGCCCTGCACACGCAAATTTTGCGGAGAAAGATATTTTTGCCAAGTAAAGACATCGGCCGGTGCCTGAAACCCGAATTCCGTGACAAACAAGCTCTGATCGTTGCCTACGGTTTGGTAATCCTGCCACCACGACCAAATTTCCCACACATGCCGATTGCCTTTGGCCGAACCGTTGGGATCGCTTTCCTCGCCCCAGGGCGTACCCGGCCAATAAGGTCGAAACGGATCGAGCTGTTTTAGCCATGCAGGGAACTCCCGATGGTACAAGCGATAGCCCGGCATTTCTGCCAACGGCGCATCGGTTTCCCGCGTCCAGATCCATTCGTTTTCGTTATTGCCGCACCACAGCACCACACTCGGATGATGCCGCAACCGCGCCACGTTTTCTTCCGCTTCGGCGCGCACTTCGCTTAAAAACGGCTCGTCCTGCGGATAGGCGGCGCAGGCAAACATGAAATCCTGCCAGACCATCAACCCCAGTTCATCGCACAGGGCGTAAAAACGCTCGTCTTCGTAAATACCCCCTCCCCACACACGCAGCAGGTTCATGTGCGCATCGCGGGCCAGGGTAAGCAAACGACGGTAGGTTTCTTCTCTGACGCGCGGCAGGAACGAATCGGACGGAATCCAGTTGGCACCTTTGACAAACACCTTGCGTCCGTTGATTTTAAAATAAAACGTATCCCGCCCATCTTCCTGCGTAACGAGTTCGACAGTACGAATACCCACCTTTTTTGTCAGTTCGTCCGTAACCTGCCCGAGGGCGTTTTTCAGGCGAATTGTCAAAACGTGCAACGTTGGCTTGCCTTGTCCGTTGGGCCACCACAATTGCGGCCGCTGCACACGCACAGTGCCCGTGGCCTGTGTTCCCTGCACGGTCAAATGCCCGGTAATGACCTCTTTTCCGTGCACCAATTCGTATTCCGCCTGTTCTGTGCCGTCCAACGTCCCCCAAAAATTGCAGCCAATCTGCAGTTCGGCTTCGCGAGACGTTAATGCCAGCACGTCAAAAGACAAATGCTCAATGCCAGCCGATTGCGCCCGCAAGTAAACCGGTCGCCAGATCCCCATCGTGGGCAAGCTTGGCCCCCAATCCCAGCCAAAGGAATACTGCGCCTTGCGCAAAAATACCCGCTGCGGGAAAATGGCCGAGGGCATCTGATGCAGAGCCACCGTTCGCTGCCGGGCCGCCGTTTCGGGTGCGGTGAACACCACACGCAATACATTTTTCCCCCGCCGGAGATGCGCACGCACCTCGTAGCGATACGAACGGAACATGTTTTCCGCCCGTCCCAGCAGAATGTCGTTCAAAAAAATATCCGCAACCGTGTCCAGGCCCTCGAACACCAAAAACAGTTTGTCCTCTCCGAGCCATCCGTCCGGCATATCGAAAACCGTCTCGTAACGCCAATCGTTGCGTGCTACCCATTGCACGGCCTCTTCGTTCCGGTCGTAAAACGGATCGGGGATCAATCCGGCCGCCTGCAAATCGGTGTGCACTGTGCCGGGCACCTGCGCCGGGATACCCGCGGCGGGAAACGCAAACCGTTCGGGTAGTTCCCGTTTTTCGTGCAAAAACAATCGCCATCCGCTATGTATTTCCAATGGTTTATTCATCGTGGCTCCGTCTCTTTTTGATTTCGAATGCGGCAACAAAACTCCTTTGCCGTCTTTTACCGATCTCATCCGTTGATTTTTGGGGAATGCCGTACGCATTGGTTACGGCATGATCCGGGTGCGTTGCATTTCCAGCAAACTCAGCAACGCTTCGATGGTCGATTCCGCTCCGGCGTTTAAATTGATTTTTTGCGGACTCAAAATACCGTCGAAACAGCGACCGGTTTGTGCCTCGTACATAGCGCGGTGTGCGGCATTATCTCCGGAAAACCAGGCCAAAAATTTCCGCGCCCGCTCGAGATATTTTTTTGCCCCGCTAAGCCGGTAAGCCCGCAAGCAGGCCCAAATCGCAGGACGAAAATCGTAAGCAATTTGCTCGAAGCGTATTTTTTGTTCGATGGAAACCCGACCGTTAAGCCGGGTTAAAGTAAGGGCGTGCAGATAACCCTGACGAATTAAAAACGGGTAAAACGAATCGATCTCGCGCAAGGCGGCCCGGTAGGCAGCCGAATCGCCGCTGATTTCAAAGTAGGCCAGCAGGGCATCGGCCTGACTGTTGCCGTAAGCGTGCCAAAAGTTTTTCCAGCTCAAAAACATGCCGTTTACCGGTGAAGCGGCATCGTTAACCTGCACGGCCAACAGACCTTTAACCTGTGCCCGCATCAACGGCACCCAGCTCGAATCGCCCGTCCAGCGAAAAGCGCTAACCATGGCGTTTAGCAAAATCGAGGCCTGATCGGCTCCGTACTTCTGCGGAAGCCATACAGGCAGCCGAAAGCCGCGTACGGTTTCGAATTTTCCCTGCTCGCGCGCCAGGGCCTCAATGTAAGGCCGTACCCGTTGCACGGCCAAACGCACAGAGTCGGTTAACGCTTTGTCCGTTTGTCGGTGGTGCAAACCGAATTCCGCCAGTGCCCAAAAAGAACGCCACGTCCACCAATCGGGCAGGGGCTGGCTGTTGCGGTTGTGCTTTTCGATGGTGCCGTCTTTGCGTAAAAAATTGTAAAAGCAACCGTTATCGGCCTGCAATTTCAACAAAGTCCGAACAAGCTGCCGCGCCTTTTGCGTAGCCGCGAAATCGTTGAAATACCGACCGTAACGTTCGTAAACAACGGCGGCCCGCGCAATATCGTCGGCACAGGTAAAGCCTTCGCCCTGCGCTACCACCGGCCGGTAGTCGGGATATTCGGCGTAAATGTAAATAATGGACGCAGAACCGTCATTTTTCAATTCGACCCGATCGTACAAATGGTTCAAATGGGCAAGATTAATCCGCAGCAAGGCATTTTCCGGCGGCGCGCAGGCCTGCAACATAGCCAGAACCGCAAGCAATCCCAAAACGAATGGCATGCGGCGCATCAATCGTCTCCTACGGGTTCGCATTGCCCCAGCAAAAAGTCAACACTTGTGGTCGCCACACACACATTGGTGTCGGCTCCGGAATAATAGATTTTTATTTCTCCGTCCGGTTCGGCAATCCAGCCGGTGGAAAAAATCACGTTGGGCACGTCGCCGCTGCGTTCGTAAGAGGTTTCCGGCGACAACAACGGATGGCGGGAACGGCCGATTACGCGAGTCGGGTCATTCAAATCCAGCAGCAGAACGCCCTGACGATAAATCATCGAGGTACCGATGGTACGCACGCCATGGTAAAGCATCAGCCAGCCTTTGTCGGTTTTAACGGGAGGGGTGGAGGCGCCGATCTTATCGCCGTCCCACAGGGGTTTACGGCGGCGAATCAAACAACGGGGCTGCCCCCAATGCTGCAAATCCGGACTGCGATTAATCCACATATCGCCCTCGTATTGCGAAATTTGCGGGCGGTCGATTTTCCAGTAAAAGCCGTTGATTTTCTCCGGAAACAGCACGGCATCTTTGTTCACCGGTTCGCTGATCGGTCCCCGGAATTCGAATTCCCTGAAATCTTCAGTAACAGCCAGCATGACCACCGGCTCGTTTTGCGAGTACCCGGTGTACAAAATGTAAAAGCGATCGTCTATTTGCGTGATGCGCGCATCCTCGATTCCCCAGCGCACGTATTCGTAGCACGTTTTATGATCCTGCGGAGTAATGGTTGGCTTGTCTTCCACCGAAAAATGGTAGCCGTCGTTGCTGCGGGCCACCACCAGAGAAGACAGTCCCTCAGGCATTTCTACCCGGCACAAAAGCAAGTACAAGCCGTTAACCTTTACGGCTCCGGCATTAAAGATGCTGTTGACGCGAAACGGCACGTCTTTGGCGGTTAAAATCGGATTTCCCAAATAACGAATAACGCTCATCCTTGTCTCCTTGTTATTCCCGAACCATGGATCGGATAACTTCCTTTACATTAAATTCGGCCAGTCCCGAGGCCGAGTCGGACATGGCATACGGTACGATCAAACGTTCTTTGTGTATCATGGCGCCGCAGGTGTAAACCACATTGGGAACGTATCCCTCGCGCTCGTTTCCTTCCGGCCCGAGCAGCGGTTCATGCAAACGCGCCAAAACCTTTTGCGGATTTTCAAGATCCAACAAACAAGCGCCCAATTGATATTTACGCATGGGCCCCACGCCATGCGTAATAAGCAGCCAGCCGTGCTCGGTTTTGATTGGCGAGCCGCAATTGCCTATTTTAGAAAATTCCCACGGCATTTTGGGGTACATCAGTGGCAGGGGATCGTTCCATTCAAACAAATTATCGGAAAACATGATAAAAAGATTATTGCCGTCCTGGCGCGAGATCATGGCGTAACGTCCGTCGATTTTTTGCGGAAACAGGGCCATGCCTTTGTCGCGAATGGCGTTTCCCTGCAATGAATGGAAGCGGAAGGTTTTAAAATCTTTGGTTTCCAAAAGTTTGGATTGAATTTGATAGCCGTCATAAGCGGTAAAGGTTCCGTAATAATTCACCTCCCCGTTTTCTTCAAAGCGCACCAGCCGCACGTCTTCGATGCCGTTGGATTCATCATCGGCCATGGGGAAAATGACTTGTTCCGAAAGCGGAATATCCCGGGCAAAGCGGGCTTCGAACACGGGATGATCGGCATCGATCTTTTGCACCCATTCCGGCCCGGTAGCAAAACCCGATTCGGGGTAACGGATTTCAATTTCGCCGTCGGAGCGCACCTGACCTTCCAGAAACTCGATGCTGGAAATATGCCCTTCTCCGGTGGCCCGCAAACTGAGCACAAAACGCTGCGCCTCGTCCGACGCGGCCTGGTTCACGGCCACGATGGAAGGATTGAACAAAGCAGCCGCTTCTACGGAATACTCTTTGGTGAAATAGGTAGCCAGCAACAAACGATCGGTTTCGCTCAAATTAAATCCGGCGGGCAAGAACGGTTGCAATTCCTTAAAATGTCGCTTCAAAATTCCTTCCAAATTCCGATGACGAGCGGCAAAATGGGCCAGTGTGTGTTCGTACAAACGTTGCCGTTCAGCCGAATCCAACTTCATCAGTTCGCGCGCAATGCGATCCACATTGGGCTGCTCGATGTTGTAAGAAAGGGTAATCACCCGACGCTCATCGGGATTGATCTGCAATTTTAATTTGCGTACCTGCACAAGAAATCTCCTATCCTTTAAGTCCTGAAGCCGCCATACTTTCGATAAAATAGCGCTGGAAAAATGCATAAACAAGCACGATGGGTACGGCCAAAAGCGTAGCCGCGGCCAACGTGGCTCCCAATTGTCCCTCGGCCTGACCGCCCACGGCAAAAATGGTCACCAATTGCGGCATGGTCATCAGCTTTTCGTTGCGAATGACGATTAAGGGCCAAAGCACATCGTTCCAACTGGTCATAAAGGTAATAATGCCTACGGTAATCACCACCGGACGCGACAGCGGCCAGATGATGCGAAAGAGAATGGTAAATTCCCCGCATCCGTCCAGACGTGCCGCATCGATCAAATCCTGCGGAATGTCCATGAAAAACTGGCGAAAGAGCAAAATACTAAAAGCCGTAACCATGCCCGGTACGATGAGCGACAGGTAGGTATCGACCCAGCCGAATTTGACCATGAGAATGTACATGGGAATTAAGGTAATCTGAAAGGGAATGACCATGGTAAACAAGATGACGGCCAAAATCAGATCGCGGCCCCAAAAATGCAAACGCGAAAGGGCGTAACCAACCATCGAGCCGAAAAACAAGACCGAAGCGGTAACACAGGCGGAAACGAACAGGCTATTCACCAGGGCCCGGCCGATGGGAATTTTCTGCACCACTTCCCGATAGCTTTGCAGGGTAAAATGCTGTGACCACAAACCGATGCTGCCGATTTCCATTTCGGGCTTTAAACTGGCGGCCAGCATCCATAAAAAAGGGTACAAAAACGTCATTCCGGCCACGATTAAAATCAGATAAATCCAATAGCGTTTCATTTGCTCTCCACCACCCGTTTTTGAATGAGAACCACAATAAAAATAATAAAGGCAAAAAAGAATCCCAGCGTGGCGGCGTAGCCCATGTGGCCGAAATAAAAAGCCTGATTGTAAATGTAAAGCATGGCCGAAAGCGTACTGTTCATCGGCCCGCCGCCGGTCATGACAAACGGCTCGATAAACAACGAGAAACCGCCGATGGTGGACAAAATAACCACCAGTACCATCGTACTGTTTAAGGCCGGTACGGTAATGTGAATGAATTGTTGCCAGCTATTGGCGCCATCCAATTCCGCCGCTTCGTACAAATATTTGGGAATATTTTGCAACCCGACCATGAACAGTACGATGTACAAACCCACGTTTTTCCAGGTGGCCATGATGGCAATGGACGGCATGGCCCAGGAAGGATCGTTAATCCACGGAATACGCTGCAAACCGATTTTAATTAGCAGCAAATTGAGCAGACCGGTTTCGTAACTGTACAATTGCTGCCACAGAATGGTAATGACCACACCGGACACAATAACCGGCATAAAAAAGATGGCGCGGAAAAATCCGCGAAATTTGATTTTTTGATTGAGCAGCACGGCCAGAAAAAGCGCCACTACAATTTGCAAAGGAATGTGGATGGCCAAAAAGATTAGCGTGTTCCAGATGGCGCGAAAAAATTCCACATCGTGAAACAAACGGTAAAAATTCCGCAGCCCTACCCAGCGCATGGGCGTGATGATGTTCCACTTGTGAAAAATCAAGATGAACGAAAAGGTCAGCGGAAAGGCCATGAACAAAGCAAAGCTGATTAAATAAGGCGCGGTCATCAAATATCCGACCTTGTCGCTGCGTTTTATTTTTCGAATCAGGGCACGCATCATAGGCTGTTCCACTTTCGAATAACCTGCACACGTTTTACGGCCCGTCGAACGGCTTCCTGCGGGGTGCGGCGGCCGTAAATGGCACAGGCTTCGTATTCCTGCGAAATGGCATCGAAAATTTCTTTTAAATCGGCCACGCCGTCCACACCGCGGGTAAAAGGCGCCTGTCGGGCAAAAATCACCATCTTGGGATGCTCCCGAAAGAACGGAGCGTACAGCGAATCGTCGCTTAAATTTTTACGAATGGGTATTTGATTGCAAATTTCCAGCAAACGCAAATCGGCCCGCGCCGAAATCAACCAGCGCACAAACTGCCAGGCCTGACGCGGATAATGCGTGGTATTAAAAATCGAAATGTTTTTGGGATCTCCGTAAGTGTAAACCGGGCCCTGCACGCTATCCGGCTTGGGGATGGGCATGATGCCGTATTCGAATCCTTCTGGTTTGAATTTTTCGATGTAGGCCAGTAGCCACGGCCCGGAAATTTGCGTAGCCAGACGCCCAGCCAAAAACTGATCGCCCTGAAATTGCGTAATGGGGATGTAACCTTTACGGTACATGGTTTGAAAAAAAGCAAAAACCTGCACGCTGGCCTGATTATCAAAGGCAATGCGGTCGCCGTCGAACAATGTTTTACCCTGCGAAGCGGCAATGTAAAAAGGGTAAAAATCGAACAGGCGCTGCCACCAAATGGGTTTGACGTCGCGGTACAGCATCCAGTAATCGGGCTGGCCGTCGCCGTCAAAATCGCGCACAATTTTGTGTGCCGCCGCCAGGAATTGATCGTAGGTGCTCAGCGGCGGCCGAATACCAAAACGTTTGAAAATCTTTTTGTTGTAAAAAATCATGATGGGATTGGTTTTCCAGGGAATCTGATAATAGCCGCCATCTTTAAAACGGAATTGGCGCAGCAGATCTTCGGGCACACGCCGACGCATGACGGACCAAAAATCAGGAAACGTGTCCAGACGCACCAAGCCACCGGCCGCGATGAATTCGTCCATGGCACCCGGCCACATGTTGGAGCACACATCGGGCGTGGTGCCCCCGGCAATGGCCGCCAGCAAGACTTCTTCCGAGGACTGACTGCTGGGCAACGGTTGCAGAGTAACCGGAATATCAGGATGAGCGGCATTCCACGAACGAACCAATTCCCTGGCCAAACGTACCTCCTGCGGATTGGCGGCGCACCAATAGATTAACTTACTTTGCTTTTTGTGCGTGCTCTGCGCCTTTTGCCGATTACCGCGACAGGCAAAAAGCAATAACACGAGCAGAACCAATAAAGTGCCTGTTTTCATCTACTTTACCACCAACGTTTTAACCACCCGCACCGTACCTTCAAATTGCAAGCGCAAAAAATAGACACCGCTGGATTTTCGGGGGGCACGCCAATGCAGCGCATGCCAGCCCCGGGCTTCTTCGGCCCGCAATAATGTTGTAACCCGCCGCCCGCGCACATCAAACACATCGAGCCGTACCTGCCCGGCCCGCGGCAAGTAATAGCGAATGTTCGTTTGCGGATTAAAGGGATTGGGGAAATTCTGCAAAAGCGTAACCTGCGCGGGGGCCAACCACGCCCCGCCCTGCGATGCAATGCCGGTCATCTGCCGATAAAGTTCTTGCACTTCTCCGCTTTCCAATGCCCGATTGTACAGGCGAAATTCATCCAGCGTACCCGCAAATCCGTATTGGGTATTGCCCGGAAGCGCCTGTCCCAAGACCAAATCGTAAGAGGTTTTCAACAACTTACCACTCGCCGTTTTTTGCGCGTTTTTTTCTCCGTTCAAATAAATGAGCATTTGCTCCCCGTCGTAAGTACATGTTACAAAATAAAACCGATTTGCGCTTAAAAGATCTTCGGAATCCAGATCGTAAATTTGCTTTTCCGTTTTTATCGTCCAGCGCACGCGGCCATCGCTCAGGGAAATTTTCCAGCGGTTTTGCCAGTTCCCGTGACTGACGGGATATTCTTCCCGTGTGAAAAAAGTATCTGCCTGCATCCAGAAGGCCACCGTAACGGCGTTTTGAAAATTGAGCGAGGGATGCTGCGTAACTTGCACGTAATCATCCTGGCCGTCAAAATGCAAAGCAGCGTTTGCGTTTCCGTAAAAATCCGCAACGGTTCGAACGCCCACGCATTGGCCGTTGTTGCCAAAAGGGCTGGCATCTTGCGCATTGCCATCCAGCGGCAACCAGAGTACCAAATCACCATCGGCAATGCCCACGCTGTCATCGGCCCGGCCGCCTTTGCCGTCATGCACAAGGCAATGCAGCCAATAAAAGCCCCGTGTTTGCGGAGCCGTCCATTCGGCCTGCGCGTTAGTGGCAAACGTATCCGCCCCGGCGATAAACCAACGATACCGTAACGAATCGTCGTCCGCATCCGAAGCCCGACATTCCAGCCGGACGGTGCAGCCGGGAAGAGTTTCTGCAGGCTCGGCGGCAAGAAACTCAATAACGGGAATGTGGTTGCTGCCGACGGTTAGTGTCAGCGTGTCCGCAACGGATTGAGTTCCGTCAGAAACCCGGCACACAATGCGCACCGTACCCGGTTGCTGCGGCGCCATCCATTGCGCCACGGCTCCCTGCCCGACAACGCGGCCCGCATCGGCCGACCATGCGTAGCCAAGTGTGTCGCCGTCCCGATCTTCGGCCGTGCAATAAACGCGCAACGTATCGCCGAGTGCCGCTGTCGATTTGTTTGCTTTAAGGGCCTTTATGCGCGGCGCGCGATTGCCGTTAAACGTGCCGGAATGAAAATCCACCACCGTGCCGTCGGCCATCAAACAATCGTTTTGCCATTGCAACCGGGCCTTTGCGGGAACAAGACACAACAAAAGTGCCTGATCGGCCGCAACGGAAATCGCCGTCCTACCCTGGGCCGCACTATTCAAGAAGCGGTTACGCAAAACATCGTAAAGACGCACCTCATCGCTTCCCACATCCAGCGTAACCAGCGTGTCGTGCTCGTACGGATTGTAAAGTAAGAACTCGCGCAGCGAATCACGGGTAAA
>Ga0256914_1004327_pt1 | contig 10699 bp, 9 predicted proteins | sample HulkmetaG_FD_191571 | JGI IMG/M metagenome (GOLD analysis project Ga0256914, IMG submission 191571) | Hydrothermal chimney microbial communities from Main Endeavour vent field at the Juan de Fuca Ridge, Pacific Ocean - Hulk | ecosystem: Environmental > Aquatic > Marine > Hydrothermal vents ...
CCCCAAGTATGGTATATGAAGCCAATATTTCTGATTATGTCTTGAAAAGTGCTCTCTCCCCTTTGCAAAGTTGGATATTTCATAATGGATATAGCCCTTTGATTCAAGGAAGCTTGAGGTCTCTATAAAAAACCTTCTTTTGGTATATTCATCCACTTCCAGGATTTCTCCCTTCTTAAGCTTTTTCCAGAAAGGGGTCTTTTTTTCAAACGTAAGTTCATAGCATGAGATATGCTCTGGAAAAAGGGATACAGCCATTTTTAATGTATCCATCCAATCTAATAGGTCCTGGCCAGGAATGGCATATATGAGGTCTATGCCGATATTTTCAAAGCCAGCCCCTCTCAATGACTCAAATGCTGCAATTGCATCCTTGGGTGCATGTCTTCTTCCAAGAAATCGCAATATATTACCATTGAATGACTGGATACCAAGGCTTATCCTGTTTATCCCCATGGATTTCAGGGAATGCGCTTTTTCTACGGTTATATCACACGGATTTGCTTCAATGGTTATCTCAGGATTATGAGAAATATTCATGTTTTCAAATACATGCCTTATCAGGGCGCCTATATGTTCCTCTTTCAGGGCTGTGGGAGTTCCTCCACCAATATACACTGTATCAAAGCATTTAAAGCCAAAGTGGTCTTTGTAATATGCTATCTCCTTTTTCAGGGCATCCATAAATAATGGTGCCAGTGAAAGGGAGGCAATGGAATAGAAATCACAATAGGGGCACTTGGACCTGCAAAATGGAATATGTATATATAAGCCAGCTTTTTTGTTCATTTTTCAGAACTCAGTACCGAGACAAAGGCACTTTGGGGAATGTTTACGGATCCTATCATTTTCATTCTCTTTTTCCCCTTTTTCTGTTTTTCCAGAAGCTTTCTTTTCCTTGTAACATCGCCTCCATAGCATTTTGCTGTAACATCCTTTCTGTATGCAGGAATGGTGGTTCTTGCTATTATTGTTCCACCTATTGCCCCTTGAATTGCTATCTTAAAGAGATGCCTCGGGATCTCTTCTTTTAGCCTTTCACATATCCTTAGTGCCCTTTGTCTTGCCTTGCTCCTGTGGACTATCTGTGATAAGGCATCTACTTTTTGGCCATTCACCAAGATATCTAATTTAACAAGATCACTTTCTCTATAATCCAGCATATCATAGTCAAATGAGCCATATCCACGGGTAACACTTTTGAGCTTATCATAAAAGTCATACAATATTTCTGCTAATGGAAGATCTGCCTGGATCTCTACCCTTCCCTTGGAGATGTAATTGAAGTGGACATTTTCCCCTCTTCTTTCAAGGCACAGGTCCATTACAGCACCAATGTATTTGTCAGGAATGATGATGGATGCCCTTATATAAGGTTCTAAGGACTTATCTATCCTTGTGGGATCAGGGTAGTTTACAGGATTGTCTATACTTATCTTTTCACCATTTTTTAACACAAACTTGTATTCCACGGAAGGAGGAGTCATTATTATGGAAAGCCCATATTCCCTTTCAAGCCTTTCCTGAACGATCTCAAGATGAAGAAGTCCTAAAAAGCCGCACCTGAATCCCATGCCAAGGGCAGGGGAGGAGTCTTTTTGAAAAACAAGGGCAGCATCATTTAGCCTGTATTTTTCAAGGGCATCTGCGAGGTCGTTATAATCTTCAGATGATATAGGATATATGGATGAAAATACCACTGGCTTTACTTCCCTGAATCCAGGAAGGGGCTCAGGTGCTGGCCTGTCAGCATGGGTTATGGTATCTCCTATTCTTGTATCCCTGACAGATTTTATTCCTGCAATGATATATCCCACTTCTCCTGCAGAGAGCATGTGCTTTTTTTCCCTTTTTAGCCTGAATATCCCTACCTCTTCCACCTTATACTGGGTATTATTGGACATGAGCATTATGGTGTCCCCTGGCCTTATTGTGCCAGAGAATATGCGGCAGCTTACAATTACCCCTCTAAATGGGTCATAATGGGCATCAAATATAAGGGCGGTAAGGGGGTCATCAGGGCTTCCAGAGGGCTGGGGGATATACCTGACTATTGCCTCAAATACATCATCTATGCCTGTGCCCTCTTTTGCTGAACAGAGGATTGCCATGTCAGGGTCAAGACCAAGCTCCACATCTATCTGTTCTTTTACCCTGTCTATGTCTGCAGATGGGAGGTCTATCTTGTTTATAACAGGGATTATTTCAAGGTCATGCTCCATTGCAGCATACATGTTTGCCACTGTCTGTGCCTGTATTCCCTGAGATGCATCTATAACCAATAATACTCCCTCGCAGGAAGCAAGGGCGCGGGATACCTCATAGGAAAAGTCCACATGCCCTGGAGTATCAATAAGATTCAATTCATATTCTTTTCCGTCCTTACTCGTGTATGGAAGAGTAACTGCCTGACTTTTTATGGTAATCCCCCTTTCCCTTTCGATATCCATATTATCCAGGATCTGGTCCCTGAAGTTTCTTTCATCCACTAAGCCCGCCTTTTGTATGAGGCGGTCTGCAAGAGTAGATTTTCCGTGGTCTATATGGGCAATGATGCTGAAATTTCTTATCTCTGGCATATCAGATACCTTCTAACTTAATTAGTTAAGATATTTTTTGCTATTTTATCAAGTTTTTCAGCTGATTAGAATAACATGGTATTAACATCAGTCTCCAGACTCAAAGAATACTTTATATCCCTTGTATGTCATATAAAAGTCCCCTTTATGGGCAATTTCAAATGGAGAATGCATAGAAAGTATAGCAGGGCCACAATCCACAATCTCTACCCCATAGGATGCGATAAATTTTGCCACTGTTCCACCTCCACCTTCATCTACCTTTCCAAGCTCCCCTGTTTGCCATATAACACCCTTTTCGTTGAAAAGTCTGCGTAACCATCCCACATATTCTGCATCTGCATCATTTGCTTCATACTTTCCCCTGTGCCCTGTGAATTTTGTAACACATACCCCATACCCAAGACGTGCGGCATTTTGTTTTTCATGAAGATCATCATAGTCAGGGTCAAGGGCGCCATTTACATCTGCCGATATGGCCTTTGATTTAGTAAGGATAGAATATATATCAGCAACAGATGGCTTTGTGCCCATCTCCCTTATAATCTCAGATATAAAAAGCTCTAAGAGCTTTGCCTTTGCACCTGTCGCACCTTCACTCCCTATTTCCTCTTTATCCAGGAACAGGGCTATTGCTGTTTTTTGGTTATCTGAGCAGTCTATTATTGCCTTAAAGGCTGAAAATGCGCATATTCTATCATCTTGGGCATATGCACCCACCATGGATCTATCCCAGCCCACATCCCTTGCCCTTCCAGCAGGGACAACCTCGAGTTCAGCACTTATAAGATCTTCCTCAACGATACCATATTGCTGTTGAAGATGTCTCAATATTGCAAGCTTAAATCTGTCCTTTGTCTCTTTATCTCCAATAGGAAGAGCTCCAATTAGTATGTTCATCTTTTCTGCCTTTATTGCCTCTGCAAGTTTTTTTTCATACTGCTCCTTTTTTGCAAGGTGAGGAAGCAGATCCAGGACCGTAAATACAGGATCATCTTCATTTTCTCCTACCTTTATATCCAATATGCTCCCATCTCCCTTTACTATTCTGCCATGTATTGCAAGGGGTCTGGTAAGCCATTGATATTTCTTGATTCCTCCATAATAGTGGGTCTTAAGAAAGACCATGTCCCATTTTTCATAAAGGGGCCTTTGCTTTAGATCAAGCCTTGGTGCATCAATATGGGATACAATAAGCCTTATACCCTTGGAAATCTCCTCTCTTCCCGGTTTTGCAAGGGCAACCACCTTATTGCGGAAGGCCTTAACCAAGGGAATCCCTGCCTTTTTTGCCTTGTCCTTTATATAAGAGACCGCCTCCCTTTCTGTCTTTGCGTTGTCTAAGAAGTTTTTATACTCCTCTGCCAGAGAGAATGCCCTTTCTTTTTCCCCATCCTCTATCTCATCCCATACAAGTTTTGGTTTGTATGTAAGCTTTTCTTCTAATTTTTTCATTTCATCTCTTTTCATTACTCTCCTCCTTTATCTGGCAATAAATTGAGCAAGCAATTTATCATAATCTTTCTCAGGGTTAAATGACAAATAACTTTCTGATTTATACTCTTGCTGTCTTTTGCAGTACTCTTTTCAGCAATTAATAAGAAAGATTCATGGAATATAGTGAAAATTTATCTTAGCTTTTGCTTGAGTTTATGAATTTCTTTTCTTATCTCATCAATGATTTCACGATTATATATCTCTTTTTTATTGTCCTTTTTGATTGAGAATACAACAAAAACCTTACCACCATAATTTCTTTCAAATTCTTTATGACTTTTATCAAGCTATTCTTTCCATCTATAAACTTCTGGTGTTTGTTCGTAAGTAATGGGTTTTATCTGAATACCAATATATTTTTCTCCAATCTGGATGTGAACTACTCCGCCCTTACGGACGGAGCTTCTGAGGGAGGCTGGCAGGTTATCCCTACCCTTATCCCTCTGGGCAGGTTCACACCGCCCTCTACTCCTATCCCCGCATATTGCAGAGATTCGGAGATACCTTCACTTAGCCTGTAGATCCTTATCCTCACTGCTCTTTTTAGTCCTGTTACAAAGTCAAACCAGCCCTTTTTGAACTTCCTTAAGATATTTCTTGCTCCGTTCACATCTGCATTGATAACTCCTTTGATGGGTGACAGAAAAAGCCCTCTCCTTATCCTCCTTCCGTTACCCTTGCTTTTTTTCACTGCTCCTGCTTCTCTGTCACAGGAGTCAGCAACGGAAGTGTAGCTTTCATTTACCAGCCTGACTTCTATACCTGCTTCTTTGAGTTTGTATGTCAGGTATTCTGTTACTTTACCATGTGGCAGCAGTTTAAACATCTGATTTACAAGGTCTGGTAAGTTATTTTTCCTGTTTTTAGATTCCTGAACTTTGCCAATTACTACTGTCCTGACTCCACTTCTGATTGCGAGTTCTTTTATCAGATTGCTTGTCTTATGAGCATAGTCCCTTATCATGTTCTTAACACTTTTCCAGAGCTTATGCAGTTTCCTTTTTACCTGATTTGCTGGAAGTCCTTTGTTTTTCAGATTATCGAGCCTGCTCTGGAGTTTGGCTATCTTTTTGAGTTTCTTCCAGAGTAAGTTCTTTAATCCTATTCCATCCAGTATGTAAGAGAAAGGATTTCCCTCTATCACGCATGTTGCAAAGTTTGAGACTCCATAGTCTATTGCCAGCACTCTGTTTCCTTGAGAAGACATCTCAGGTATCTCTTTTTCATACACCACTGCCAGCTTAAAGCTTATGTGTCCATAAGATTTATATGGAACTATCTGAACATTAAGGGCCTGGACATTCTCCAGGTCTTTATATCCTGTCTCTATGTACAGGTAATCAGGAGAAAAACCAGACTTTTTAAGCAGATGCTCCTTTAGTGCTTTTGAGATGGATAGTCTAACCTTGCTACCTTCTATCTTAAACCCTGTCTTATCCCAAACTACTGCCCTGTGAGGTATCTTAGGGTTTATATACTTTGGTGGTCTTACAGTTTCTATCCCTTTGTTTTTGTCATTTTCAGGGTCTTTCAGAAATTTGAAAAAGTTCTTCCAGCCTCTTGATAGTTCGTCAAGGACTATTTGAGCTGAGCGGGATTGTAGAGAGCGCAAGTGTATTGAGCCGTCTTTTAGCTTATTGTACAGGTCTCTGTAGTCTGGTTTTGCTAAGCTGTTCTTTATGAGGTAATTAGCCTGATTCCAGAGTCTTCCAGCGTGGTAAGTAAGGTATCCAAGAATTACTTGCTGTTCTTCTGACAAGTGGTTGAATTCTACTACCAGTGCTCTTTTTACTTTCATTCTGTACTTAATTTACACCTAATACTGTTTAAATTCAAGGTGCGTAAGCACCTGCGGGCTTTTATCCCCTCCCTCACGGAAGGGATCTTCCCGCCCGCAAGAGATAGATGTAATGAAAACAATCCTCTTCACTGACCCCCTCTATTTCTGCTTGAATAACCTCTGTGATCTTTATATAGAGTTTTTTCCCTAAGTACTCTATGTACTCTTGTGGAGATAGCTGAATATCCTTGGATTTTAAAAATTCTGTGAGCTTATTGTAGTAAAAAACTTCCCAATCTCTGAGTGCCCTAGGCCCACATTCACGAATCCATTGGGAGACTGGTCCAACACTGTTTTTTTTATTTAACCCCCATCTGTTTGTAGCCATATTCAATATCCATTCCTTAGCCATTTAGTGTTTACCTCTTTTCCAATTCTATAAATCTCGATTTGTGTTTATAATTTTTTGATTTGTCTGCTCCTGCCAGACCTGATTTAATTAAGTAAGCATTTACAAATATCTTATTTCTTAGATAAACATATGCCTCTACTATATCCCCATTTAAAATAGCTCCATTATCAAATTGCAAAAAGATTTCTTTTTTTAAAATATACTCTTGCAGGTATCTTAAGACCTCTTCTTTTTTGAGGATCTTAATTCCCAAAAATTTAACAATTAGTCCTGTATCTAATCTGATCTTATATTCATCTATGATATCCACAACCTTATAGAACCTATCATTGAACTTAAACTTCTTAGGATCTATTCTTGGATTGGCATCTTTGATTTGAGGGATATATTCTATTTCATCAATACTCGCCTCATCTTTTCGCATAAGTATTTCTATTTTTTTGCCAAATTGAAGTGACTTCTGTTTTAAATTGAATTTATTTTCTATAATATTTAAAAAATTTTTATTTATTTCATAGCCAATGGCATTTCTGTTAAGATCTAAGGCTACTTTTACTGTTGTTCCACTTCCCAGAAATGGATCAAGCACTACATCTTCAATAAAGCTATACATTTTTATCAATCTCTTGGGTAATTCCTCAGGAAACATGGCTTCATGTTCTATTTGTTTTGCTCCCCCAAAATGCCAATGTCCATAAAAGTATTCTTTCCACTCCTCCTTGGTTAACTTGGATATTTCTTTAATATCTCTGGAAATTTTTTTGGTTTTGCCTGGTTTCTTGAAAATAAGTATAAATTCATAATCAATTTCTACCATTCCATTTGGGGGATATGGATAAGAACCCATCACATTAGCGCCACCTGTAGTATTCATGGTGGTCTTTTTCTGCCATATGATGGAACCCATATAATCAAAACCTATGCTTTCACATTGGGATATAAATTCTGCATGTAAAGGAACGACCTTATATCGCCCATAAATTATGGAACGGGCAAACTGATCCCCAATGTTTATACATAATCTTCTACCCGGCTGTAACACCCTATAGCATTCTTTCCATACTCTATAAAGATCTCTTAAATATTCATGTAGAGATTGTCCATAACCTATCTGTTCAGAGACTTTATAATCCTTTATATGCCAGTAAGGAGGAGAAGTCACAATCAAATCTATACTTTCATCCTTCACCTCAATCATCTTTCTGCTATCAGCAATGATTATCTTTGCCCAGTTACTCATTCTAACTTAGTCATATATAATTTACGTTAATTTATCTTTTATTATATTCCCCATGTGTCATCATCTTTTTTCTCTAAGTCTATGTATTCATCTCTTCTGATATAGTTGTCTTCTATTCTACTGAATATGATCTCATTAAGGATCCAGCTTATTATGCTTATTATAATGGAGCCAAATACAGCAGACCAGAATCCAGTCACCACAAATCCTTTTATTACCCCTGATGCCATCATAAGGAGAATGGCATTTATAACAAATGTAAAAAGCCCTAAGGTAAGGATATTTACAGGAAGTGTAAGTATAAAGAGTACTGGTTTAAAAAAGATATTTAACACCCCCAGAATCGCAGCTGCAAAAAAGGCGCTAAAAAAACCACTTACTTTTATCCCCTCTATAAGATAGGAGGCTATCATTATGGATATGGTAAGTATAAGCCATTTTGTCATAAGCCATTTCATTATCTCAGGTTCCTTAAAAATATTTTGACCCCAGAAATTCCATCTTCTTCAAATATTCGGAGGCTTTGGGTTCCAATAACTGCTATCTCTGCTTTACCCCGCAGAAAGTCTATGTCCTTTTTTTCTTTTATTCCAAAACCTAAGGCAATGGGAAGATTTGTTGCCCTGTGACATAGGGTCAAATAATTGGCAAGCTCTTCAGAGAAGTCTGTCTTTGCACCTGTAACCCCTTTTCTCGCAACGCAATATACAAAACCCTCTCCAAAATCAGAAAGATATCTCATTCTGTCAAATGTGGTTGTAGGTGAAAATAGAATAATAGGAGAGAGCCCATTTCTCCTCATCAAGTTAAAATAATCTTTTCCCTCTTCAGGAGGAAGATCAGCAACAATGGCCCCTTTTAATCCTTTCCTCTTCATTGTTTCAATAAACCGTTTTATCCCGTATTTATAAATGACATTATAATATGTCATTATTAGAAATGGTATCTCAAATGTGTGTGCTATTTCTCCTGCAAGCTCAAGGCATCCCTGCACAGTTACCCCATTTTCAAGGGCCTTTTGATTTGCTCTGAGTATTACAGGGCCGTCAGCTATAGGCTCAGAGAACGGGATCTGGAGCTCCATAAGATCTACCCCTGAATCCACCATGGCCTCTACAAGCTCAAAGCATTCCTCATAAGATGGATAACCCACTACAATATGGGTCATGATCAGGATATCCTTTTTTTGCAATCTGTCTCTTATATATGACTCAAGCTCCATACTCTTTCGCCTTTCTCTTTATAAAGTCTATCCAGTTTGGATCCTTTAATGCATCAGCAATGGTGAATATGTCTTTATCTCCTCTTCCTGACATGTTGATAAGTACTATATCCTCCTTTGATAATCGGCCCATTTCCTTAAATGCCTGTGCAAATGCATGGGCAGATTCCAGCGCAGAGACCAATCCTTCTTTTTTTAGCACAAAAGAGAATGCATCCAGCACTTCGGTATCTGTTACTGCTTCAAATCTTATCCTCCCTTTTTCCTTTAAATCCGAGAGTATGGGAGATACACCAACGTAATCTAAGCCTGCTGCAACGCTATGGGTCTCCTTCATCTGGCCATCTTTTGTTTGAAGAAAATATGTTTTATATCCATGAGCGATTCCTATGGACGCATCTTTTGATGCTAAACGGGATGCATGAAATCCAGTATCAAGCCCTCTCCCCCCTGCCTCGACTCCTACAAGTTTCACAGGATCGTCTAAGAAGGCGCTGAATATTCCCATTGCATTGGATCCACCACCAACGCACGCATAAACAACCTTGGGAAGCCTTCCTTCCAGTTCTAAAAGCTGTTTTCTTGCCTCTTTTCCTATTATGGACTGGAAATAGGCAACCATCTCAGGAAATGGATGGGGCCCACAAACTGTTCCAAGCACATAATGGGTGGTGTCCATATTTGTTACCCAGTCCCTTAGTGCTTCATTTATGGCATCTTTGAGTATCTTTGTCCCATCTCTTACAGGCACAACCTCTGCACCGAGCTGTTCCATCCAAAACACATTGGGCCTTTGCCTTTCCACATCCACCTCTCCCATGTATATGGTGCATTCAAATCCAAACTTTGCTGCCATTGTAGCAGTGGCCACCCCGTGTTGTCCTGCCCCTGTTTCTGCGATTACCCTTTTTTTCCCCATTCTTTTTACAAGAAGGCCTTGTCCCATGACATTATTTATCTTATGAGCACCCGTGTGATTCAGGTCCTCCCTTTTTATGTATATCTTTGGGCCACCAAAGTAGGAGCTTAGATTCTCAGCAAGGGTAATGGGGGTTGGCCTGCAAGAATATGTGGAAAGGAGCTCCTCATATTCCTTCCAGAAGGAGGGGTCCTGTTTTGCATTCTCAAAGGCATCCACAAGCTCTGATAGAGTAGATACAAGGACTTCTGGAATGAATGCTCCTCCAAATTGTCCGTAATATTTTGTTTTAAGCATATCTGATCTCCCCGATGCATTCCATAATAAGCCTTTCTGGAATAAGACCCTTTCTTATGATTCTTGCTGGCTTTTCTGTTACATCTATTACTGTTGTTGCGGCCTTGGAGTCAAGAAAGCCCGCATCAAGCACTAAGTCAACACCCTGAAGCTGCTCTATTACCTCATCTGCACTTTTGCATGGAGGTCTTCCTGAGATATTTGCACTTGTTCCTGTAATTGGAACACCTGAAAACTCTGAAAGCTTCCTTGCAACAGGATTTCCAGACATCCTTATCCCAATCTTTCCTGTACTGGCAGTAAGAACCGGCAAAACATTTTTGCTTGCCTTAAATACTATTGTTAGCGGACCTGGCCAGAACCTATTAATCAATTTATGGCCAATATCAGGCATATCTTCAATCAAGGAATATAGCATCTTCTTATTACCTATAATCAAAAGGATAGGATTAGTCTCCCTCCTTTTTTTTATCCTGAGAATCCTTTTTATTGCCTCCTCATTTGTTGCATCTGCACCAATACCATAAAATGATTCTGTAGGATATACCACAATCCCACCTTTTTTTATCACCTGAGAGGCCTCTTTTATGTGATCTTCATATATCTCCAATATCTCAAGCTTCAAGACCATAGCCCCTTTTCATCTCCTGCCTATATTCTTCTATCCTTTTCTCAAGCTCAGGATATTTTCTTGCGAGTATTTGAATAGCAAGCATAGCAGCATTCCTTGCCCCACCTTTCCCTATGGAAACA
>Ga0256914_1004328_pt1 | contig 10698 bp, 10 predicted proteins | sample HulkmetaG_FD_191571 | JGI IMG/M metagenome (GOLD analysis project Ga0256914, IMG submission 191571) | Hydrothermal chimney microbial communities from Main Endeavour vent field at the Juan de Fuca Ridge, Pacific Ocean - Hulk | ecosystem: Environmental > Aquatic > Marine > Hydrothermal vents ...
AAGGAAGAAGACACCCGCATCCGGCGGAAAACGCGGCAGACGCGGCGGAACGGATCCCGTGGCCGACATCATCGGAGCGACGATGGAACTGGCGGCCGAACGTCCCTGGCGGGAAATCACGCTGACGGACATCGCGGAGGCCGCGGGCATGCCGCTGGCGGAGCTGCGCGGGCACGTCTCCTGCAAGGGGGACGTTCTGCGCGCGCTGGCCGACAGGGCGGACGCCGCGCTTCTGGAATCCCTGGAGGAGGAGCCGCTCGATGGCGAGGCGCGCGACCGGCTGTTCGAGGCGATCATGCGGCGGCTGGAGTTCCTCGCCCCCTGGCGCGCCGCCCTGCGCAACATCATGAACGAGCCCGCGGCGGCCGCCTGCGAATGTCCGCCGGTTCTGGAGCGCTATTTCATCAGCCAGCGGTGGATCCTGGCGGCGGCCGGTCTGGAGGCCCCCGGCATGGAGGGGGCGGCCCGCACCTTCGGGCTGGGCATGATCTACGCCCGGACCCTTCGCACGTGGGTGGAGGACGAAGATCCGGGACTTTCGCGCACCATGGCCCGGCTGGACCGGGATCTCGACCGCGCCTGCCGCATGGAGCGGCGCCTGGCGCCGGCGGCCTCCGCCGCCCGCGCCGCCTGCGGACTGTTCCGGGCCGTGGCCCGGGCGGGACGCGCCGCCCTGAGACCCGCCGCCCCCGCGCCGGAAGCTCCGGCGGAGGAAGGCGCATCCTGACATGACGGGCGGAACATCCGGGCCGATCACCTTCGACGACTTTCTGAAGGTGGACATCCGCGCCGGCACGGTGGTGGACGCGAAACCCTTTCCGGAGGCCCGCAAACCCGCCATCCGGCTGTGGATCGATTTCGGTCCGGAGATCGGGGTGAGGAAATCCTCCGCCCGGATCACCGACCACCATTCCCCCGAGGACCTCGTGGGACGGCGCGTCATGGCCGTGGTCAATCTCCCGCCCCGCCAGATCGGCCCCTTCATGTCGGAAGTGCTGGTGCTGGGGTTCCCGGACACCGCCGGCGCCATCGTTCTGCCCTCCATCGACGGCGACGTGCCGGATGGCGCACGTCTTTGCTGAGTCCATGGTGCAATGCAATCATCGCGGGAATTGACACCACCGGCGGCGAACGCCTACCCTTGCGCCGGTCGAGATCAGGAGAGGGGGAACGGGCCGATGGCCGAATACGACGAGGACTTGATCCGGAAATTCGCCGACAGGCTCTACGCCAGGGCGGGACGGACGGTCTTTCTCCATGTCCTTTCCGGCATCCTGATCGGGCTGGCGGCGGGCTGGATCCTGGGCGTCAGCGAGCCCGTGGCCATGATGCTGTGGGGCACGGGCTACGATCCGCAGACCCTGACCATGGCGGGCGGCGCCATCGCGTTCGGGCTGGCCGGACTGGCCCTGGGAATGCGGCGTTCCTTCCTCATGAAGCTGCAGGCGCAGCTCGCGCTCTGCCAGATGCAGATCGAGCGCAACACGCGCGGCACGCCCCGGCAGGGGGACACCGGCGGAGGGACGGACTGAAATTCAGCCCTTCCAGCGGTGTTCCGGCAGCAGAAGCCCCCGCGCCCCCTCGAAGGCTCCGGGCTCCAGTTCCAGATACAGCAGCCTGTCCGGATCGTAGGGCCCCGGCATGAGGATCCGCCCGGCGGGCACCCTCCGGAAACCGAACCGCCCGTAATACGGGGCGTCGCCGACCAGAAAGATCAGGCGGTGCCCCTTCTTCCGGGCCGCCTCGACCCCCTCCGAGAGCAGGCGTCCGCCCAGACCGTTGCCCTGGAAATCGGGATGCACGGCGAGAGGACCGAGCAGAAGGGCCCTGCGCCCGTCTCCGCCGACGCGCAGAGGCCAGAAGGAGATCACGCCGGCCAGCCGGCCCGTTTCCGCCTCCCGCGCGGTGAAGGACAGACCGTCCGCGATCCGCGCCCCTTCGCGCAGACGGTAGGAGGCCTTCAGACGCCTTTCCGGCCCGAAGGCGGTATCCAGGAGGCTGTCGGCCTCGCCCCCCGGCACGGCCCGTTCGATGATGAAATCTGTCATGGATCCGATGGCGGAAATCCCGCTCCCTAGCAGACTGGACGAACATTCCGCAGGGAGAGGAGACGGGTGGGAAACGGCTCTCAGCCCCCGCGGACGACGGGCATGCGCGCAGCGCGCACGCGGATGGTGCGCAGTCGTCGTCGCAGTGCGGGAAGGCCCTTCGCCATCGGGAAAAAGCTCCGTGAACGTATCCGTGCCGGCGCGTTTAGCACCATTCCCGTTCCCTGGCAAGCGCAAGCCCCGATTCGGCCGCGCTCCGCGCGTCCTCCACCCACGTCCACCCGCGCATGAACTTGCGGGCCCATGTCATCTGACGTTTGGCGTACTGGCGCGTCTCCGTGACCGCCCCCTGGGCCGCCTCCTCCATGGTGATGTCGCCCCGCAGGGCCGCCGCGATGTTGCGCACGCCATGGGCCTTCATCACCGGCAGGGACGGATCCAGCCGCCGCGCCAGCAGCCGCTCCACCTCCTCCACGGCGCCCCGCTCCAGCATCCCATCGAAACGCCGTTCGATGCGCCGCACCAGCGCCTCCCTCTCCGGAGCGATGAAAAGCCTCAGCACGTCCGTCCCCGGCGGCAGTCCGGGCCTGCCGCCGGAGCCATGGAACTCCTCCAGCCGCCGGCCGGTGGCAAGGCGCACCGCCACCGCGCGCACCAGCCGCTGCCGGTCCAGACCGGCATCCAGCCCCAGCGCCCGCGCCCGCGCGCGGAGATCCCCGATGTCCAGGGCCGCGATCTCGCGGCGCAAATCCTCCGGCACATCCGGAACCTCGGCGATCCCCTCCTCCAGCACGCGGAAATAGAGCCCCGTGCCGCCCGTGAAGATGGGAATGCGCCCCTCCGCCACGATCCGCCGCGCCTCGGCTCCGGCCTCCTCCAGCCAGCGCCCCGCGGAATGGCGGACGGCGCCATCCACATGGCCGTAGAGCGCATGCGGCACGCGCGCCTCCTCCTCCGGATCGGGACGGGCCGTGAGGATCCGCAGATCCCGGTACACCTGCATGGAATCGGCATTGACCACCACGCCCCCCAGCCGTTCGGCGAGGAAAAGCGCGGCCGCCGACTTGCCCGAGGCCGTCGGCCCTGCGATAAGGATGGCGCGTCCGTTCATTCCGCAGGTATCCACCGTTCTCCATGCAGTCCACAGACCACGTTATCGTGCTCATTCACGCGCCCGGCAAGGGGCAAATCGACGAGGACGTCCTCGCCGAGTCCATCGCCGCGGTCGCGCCCTTCGGTCCAGAGCTGCGCTGGCTGGACGAAGAGGGGCGCGAAGCCTGCGAGATCGCCTTCACGCCACCGCCGGAAAGCCACTTCAATCCTCGCTCGCTGGAGGACCGGATCCGCGGACGCCTCATGGGGCTGCCCGTGGACGTGGCGGTGCTGCCGCTCGGCGGCCGCCGCAAGAAACTTCTGATCGCCGACATGGATTCCACCATCATCGGACAGGAATGCATCGACGAGCTGGCGGCGGAAGCCGGCATCGGCGAGGAGGTCGCCGACATCACCGCCCGCGCCATGCGGGGGGAGCTGGGCTTCCGCGACGCCCTTCTGGAGCGCGTGGCCCTGCTGAAGGGCATCCCCGAGGAGGCCGTGGACCGGGTGATCGTCTGCCGCATCACCATCTCGCCCGGCGCCGGAACGCTGGTGCGCACCATGAAGGCCAACGGCGCCCGCGCGGCACTCGTTTCGGGCGGCTTCGAACCGTTTGCGGAGTATGTGGCCGGCGTCGTGGGTTTCGACAGCTACCAGGCCAACCGCCTGCTCCGGGAGAACGGGATCTTCACGGGCGAAGTCGCCGAACCCGTTCTGGGGAAGGACGCGAAGGTGGAGGCGCTCGAGAGGCTGGTGGAGGAACTCGGGATCACCGAGGCGGACGTCCTCGCCGTGGGCGACGGCGCCAACGACGCCGGAATGGTCGAGAGAGCCGGCATCGGCGTCGCCCTGCACGCCAAGCCGGTTCTGCGGAAGGTGGCGGACGTGCGCATCGACCACGGCGACCTCACCGCCCTGCTCTACATCCAGGGATACCGCAAGGACGAATTCGTCACCGACGGGGACCGGTAGCGTCCGCCCCCGCACGGACCATGACACCGGCCGCGCGGAATACGGAGCGGCCGGAACCGCTAGTCCTTCAGCCAGAGGGCGATGAAACGCGGATCGTAGCCCGCCGCCTTGCGCAGGACGAGGAAGGGAATGGCCTTGCGCCCCTTCTTGCGGAAGGCCCCGATCTGCCTCTCCACGTCCCCCGGCGTCGCGACCTCCACGTTTCCGGCCTCGAGGATGACATCGCCGGCGGCAAGCCCCTTCTTCTCGGCATCGGTGCCGGCCTTCACGGAAAGCACCAGCACGCCCTTCTTCACCTTTTCGGGAATCCGGTGCCGCTTGCGGGCGGCGTCGTCCAGCGGGCCGAGCTCCATGCCGAGAAGCGTCTTCGTCGTCTTTTTCTTCTCCGCCGGAGGAGCGGCCTTCTTCGACGCCTTGCGCATCTCCTCGGCCTTTTCCAGACGGCCCAGCGTCACCTTGATATCAAGCGGCTTTCCGTCGCGAACGACCTTCACGACCACCTCCGCGCCGACCGGCGTCTCGGCGACGATGCGCGGCAGATCCCGCATCTTCTCCACCTTCACGCCGTTGAACTCCACGATGACGTCGCGCGGACGCAGGCCCGCCCTGTCGGCCGGCCCGCCCTTCGTGACATCGGCCACCAGCGCGCCCATGGGCTTCTCGAGGCCCAGCCCCTCGGCCAGATCCTCGGTCACCGTCTGGATGCGCACGCCCAGCCAGCCGCGACGGGTCTCGCCGTACTTCACGAGCTGCGCCACGACCTTCTTCGCCAGGTTCGAGGGAATGGAGAAGCCGATGCCGACCGAACCGCCGGACGGCGAAAGAATGGCGGAGTTCACACCCACCACCTCGCCTTTCATGTTGAACAGCGGACCGCCGGAATTGCCCTTGTTGATGGCGGCGTCCGTCTGGATGAAGTCGTCGTACGGCCCGGCGTTGATGTCGCGGTTGCGGGCCGAGACGATGCCCAGCGTGACCGATCCGCCCAGACCGAACGGATTGCCGATGGCCAGCACCCAGTCGCCGACCTCGATTCCGTCGGAATCGCCGAACTCCACATAGGGAAGGGGCTTCTTGGGCTTCACCACCAGCACCGCGAGGTCCGTCTTCGGATCCCGCCCGCGCAGGGTGGCCTTCAGGCGCGTGCCGTCCTGCAGGTTGACGATGATCTCGTCGGCCCCCTCGATGACATGGTTGTTCGTGATGACGATTCCCTTGGGGTCGATGATGAATCCCGACCCCAGGGCCGAAGCGCGCCTGCGCTTGTGCTCCGGCGGCATCTTGCCTCCGCGGCGCTCGAAGAACTTGCGGAACTCGTCGCCGAACGGCCCGCCCTTGCCGTGGGGATTGACCAGCGGCGCCTTGCGCTTCATCGTCGTGGAGATGTTGACCACCGCCTTGCTGAGCACCCTGGCCAGCGGCGCGACGGAACGGGGCGCCTGGAAGTTCTCCACGAGCCTGTTCTGGGGCTCCTGCGCCCGCGCGGGCGGCGCCCCGGCAAGGGACACAGCCACGAAACCAGCCGCCATCAGAGTTGCCGGAAGGCTCAGCCTATTCATCTCCACGATCCTCTTCACCGTTTTCCTGCGGGCCGTCCGGGCGGTCGGCCCGACCGGACGATGCCGGCATCGTCCTACTGCGCCGGCGCGGGCGTTCCCGTGCCGTTTCCGCGGCCCTTGAGAGGCCGTTCGGAGGAATTCCCGAAATAGCGGAAGAACTCCGACTTCGGCTCCACCACCAGCGTCGCGCCATCTGTCAGGCTCTGTTCGTAGGCCTTCATGGAGCGGTAGAAGGCGAAGAAATCCCTGTCCCTGCCGAAGGCCTTCGCAAAGACCGCGTTGCGTTCGGCATCGCCCTGGCCACGGATGATCTCGGCCTCCTTCTGCGCGTTGGCCACCATCTCGACCTTCTGACGGTCGGCCTCCGCGGTGATCTTCGCCGCCTTGGCCCGGCCCACGGCGCGCAGTTCCGCCGCTTCGGCGAAGCGTTCGGCGTTCATGCGCTCGTAGGTGTCCTTGAGCACCTCCGGCAGCAGGTCGGTCCGGCGGATGCGCACGTCCACCACCTCGATGCCCAGATCCAGCGCCTCGGGACGCACCATCTGCGCGATCTCGCGCATCATGGCCTCGCGGTCCTTGGAAAGGGCCGAATCGAAGGTCCGGCGGCCGTACACGGCCCTGAGCGCGGCTTCGATGCGCGGTTCCAGACGGCTCTTGGCCCGCGTCAGGGACGCTCCGACACGCTCCAGGAAGCGGCGCGGGTCCTTGATCCGCAGCACCGTGATGGCATCCACCAGATAGCGGCGGCCATCGACCACCTGCACCGCCTTGTCGGGCGTGTCGAAGAACAGGATGCGGTCGTCCACCCGCACCAGCTCGTCGAGTATCGGGACCTTGAAGTTCAGGCCCGGTTCGCGCACCACCTTCTGGATCTTGCCGAAACGCACGATGAGCACCTGCTCCCGCTCGTCCACGACATAGAGGGCCGACCAGAGCAGAAAGGCGATCGCCGCCAGCAGGATCGCGCCCAAGGTCTTCATGCCGTTGTTCATTGGCCGATCCTCCCCTGGGTCTTCATGGACTGGCCGTCCGTGGCGCGCCCCAGCCTGTCGAGCGGCAGGTAGGGAACGACCGCGCCGCCCTTCTCCCCGTCGAGAATGAACTTGTTCGCCTTGCCCATCACCTTCTCCAGGGTCTCTATGTAGATCCGCCTGCGGGTCACCTCCGGCGCCTTGCGGTATTCCTCCAGCACCTGTTCGAAGCGGGCGGCCTCGCCCTGCGCCTCGGCGACCACCTTCGCCTTGTAGGCCTTGGCCTGCTCGATGATCTGGGCGGCGCGTCCGCGCGCCTCGCCGAGCACCCTGTTGCGGTAGCGTTCGGCCTCGCGGATGAACTTGTTCTGATTCTGCTCGGCGCGCTGCACCTCCTCGAAGGCATCCAGCACCTGCGGCGGCGGATCGGCCTTCTCCAGCTGCACGGATGTCACCACGATGCCGGCCTTGTAGGCATCGAGCGTCTTCTGGATCAGCTCGCGCACCTCCTCCTGGGCCTTGACGCGCCCACGGGTGCGGATCTCCTCCGCCGGGGTGCGCCCGACCACCTCGCGCATGGCGCTTTCCGCGACCATCCGGGCGAGAGACTGCGGATCGCGCACGTCGAAGAGATATTCCTTCGGATCCCTGATGCGCCACAGCACCGTGAACTTGATGTCCACGATGTTCTGGTCGCCGGCGAGCATGAGGCTTTCGTCGTTGGTGCCGCCGAAGGAGAGCTTGTTCTCCTTTTCGATCTTGGGCTTCTCGACGGTCTCGATCGGCCAGAGGGCGAAATGCAGGCCCGGCCCCGTCGTCCGGTCGTACTTGCCGAAACGCAGCACCACGCCCGCCTCGTCCGGCTGCACGCGATAGAAGCTGTTCATGCCCCAGACCACGCCGACGGCGACGAGCACCGCGAGCCAGACGGCCTTGCCGCCGAAACCGGAGGAGGAACCACGGCCGCCCCGGCCTCCGGAACCTCCGCCGAAAATGTCGCGGAGCTTGTTCTGCGCCTGTCGGATGATTTCCTCGAGATCCGGCGGCGTGCCGCCTCCGGACGGGCCGGACGGCCTTTTCGGCCCCTGCCCCCAGGGGCCGCCGGACGGGCCGCCCCCCTGATTGCTCCATGGCATGTGCGCAACCTCTCCTGATTTTAATGGAAAGACGCTTGACGCATCGTTTCCCCGCGGGCTTCCTGCCCGCAATTCCCGAACCTGAGTGTATAGGACAGGCGCGAGATGAAAGTCCAACGACAATCCTGTAATGATTCCACCTTGCGACGAGCCGCTGCGGGTTTTCTCATGCTGGCGATCTCCGCCACCGGCGCGTCCGCCGCGGAGGCTCCCTTCGGCTCCTGGCAAACCCGGCTCGATGCCGACAGTCCCCTCGTGGGGCGCATGATCGACACCCGAACCGGCCGCCGGCTCACCCGGGCCGAGGTGGAGAAGCGGGTCCGCAAGGCCCCGATCGTGCTTCTGGGCGAGGTGCACGACAATCCGGACCACCACCGCATCCAGGCGGAGCTGCTGCGCGCCTTCGCCAAGGGGCGGAAGAAGCCGCCCGCCGTGGTCTACGAGATGATCACGACGGACCGGGACGGTGCGCTGGAAGCGCTGAAGGGCGCCGGGAAGCTGTCCGCCGGGGCCGTCTTCGACATCGTGGATTGGGACAACTCCGGCTGGCCCTCCCGCGACGTGTACGAACCGGTGATGAAGGCCACCGTGGAGGTTTCGGGCGTGCCGGTGGCCGGCGGCCTGCCGAAGGACATGGTGCGCGCCATCGGCCGGAAGGGGCTGGCCGCCCTGAGCCGGCAGCGGATCGGGGAGCTGAAGCTCGGCCCCCTGCCGCCGGAGCTGGAGAAGCGGCTGGAGCGGGACATCGTGAAGAGCCACTGCGACATGATTCCCCCTTCCGCCGCCAGGGCCATGAGCCCCGTGCAGCGCACCCGCGACGCCCTGCTGGCGAAGCGGACGGCGGACGCCTTCCGCCGCCGCGGCTCGGCGGCCGTGATCACCGGCAACGGCCATGCCCGCAAGGACCGCGGCGTGCCCTTCTATCTCGCGCGCCACGACTACCTGCCGCCGCACGGAAAGGGACCGCGTCCCCTCGTGGTGCGGCTCGTCGAGGCACGCGGAGATGCCGAAAAGGTGGAGGACCTGATGCCGGAAGGCACGAAGCCGGCCGATCTCGCCGACATCGTGATCGTGACGCCCCGCGCCGAGCGCGAGGACCCGTGCAAGGGATTCCGCCGCTTTCTCGACCGCAAGAGGAAGAAGAGCGAAAAGCACGGAAAACCGGAATGACGTGGAAAGGGGAGGTGGTGCCTGGGGGCGGAATCGAACCACCGACACGCGGATTTTCAGTCCGCTGCTCTACCGACTGAGCTACCCAGGCCCATCCGCGCGGGACGACCGGCCATGCGGCTCATCCCCGCGCCCGCGCGTTATAGAGAATGACCGCCGTGCTGGCAAGGCATTTTGCAGGGATTTTTTGCCGCCTCGCCCGGCCGCGCCGGACGTCCCTCCGATGGAAGGGAAGCCTCACCTGCGTTCGGCCCACCAGGCCAGTCCCAGCAGCAGCAGGGCCAGGGCGAGCATGGGCAGGGTCGCGAACAGGGCCCGCCGCTCCACCGCCAGCAGCCGCGTCGCTCCGGCCTCCTTCAGCCCCAGCCAGCCGCCGCCGGCCATGGCGCGATCCGCCGGCACCTTGACGAGACGCGGCAGCGACACGCCCTTTCCATCCGCGATCCAGCGCACCGCACCGCCGGTCAGGGTGGTCAGCGGCTTCAGAATGTCGCCGGTCGCCGTCAGCGCGCGCATCTCCAGGCTGTCGATGTCGCCCATGGCCGCCAGCCTCTCGAGGGAGCCGCTCTTCAGGCGGTAGAGGCCCGGCCGGGCGTCCTTCACCAGTCCGCGCCACACGCCCGGCTCCACCCGCCGCATGGGAAGCACGGTCCTCTCTCCGTCCGGTCCGGTCACCTCCACCGGCGGCGGCGCGTCGGCCATGGTCCTGCGCGTCACCGACAGGCCGCGCGCCGTGGCCACGCCCTCCAGGGCCTCCTCCTCGAGATCCGGCTCCTTCATCAGCCAGTGGGCGAGCCTGCGCATCAGCTCCACATAGGGCCCGCCACCGTCGTACTTGCGCGCCCACAGCCAGATGTGATCGGACAGCAGCGTGGCGATGCGCCCCTCCCCCTTGCGGGCCAGCACCAGCAGCGGCCTGCCGTCCGGCCCGGTCATGACCACCTGCGCGTCGCCGTCCACGTCGGCGTCCACGGCCCGGAACCAGCGCCCCCAGCGCGGCGGAGCATCTCCCGTCCCCGCCCCGGCCAGGCCGCGCGTCACGGGATGACGGCGCCCCTTCTCCGGCACCGCGGGGCGGAACGGGCGTCGCACCACGCCCCCGGCGGGGCGGGCCGGAACGACGTCCGAGAGGCCGGTGTTGTAGAGGGAGTAGACGCCGGCGTACTCCGGCCCGGCGGTCAGCAGGACGGCCCCGCCGTTCCGCACGTAGCGCGCCACGTTGGCCATGTAGACGGCGGGCAGGATGGCCCGCCGCTGATAGCGGTCGAAGATGATGAGATCGAAGCTGTCCAGCTTCTCCACGAAGAGCTCGCGGGTCGGAAACGCGATGAGCGCCAGTTCGCGGATCGGCGTCCCGTCCTGCTTCTCCGGCGGACGCAGAATGGTGAAATGCACCAGATCCACCGACGGATCGGCCTTGAGCAGATTGCGCCAGGTGCGCTCGCCCGGATGCGGCTCGCCGGAGATCAGCAGCACGCGCAGACGGTCGCGCACGCCCTTGGTGACCACCACCGCATGATTGTTGCGCAGCGAGAGTTCGCCTCCGGCCATGGGCTCGGCGATGATCTCCACGATGTTCTGCCCGGCGTGTCCGACCGGCAGGTCCATCTCCACGGGCTTGCCGGGCGTCACCTTCAGTACGCCCCATTCCTCGCCGTCCACCCGTATGGTCACCGCGATCCGTCCGCCCTTCGTCCCCCCGTTCTGTTCGACATGGAAACGGATGGTGCGCTGCTTGCCGACGATG
>Ga0256914_1004329_pt1 | contig 10694 bp, 10 predicted proteins | sample HulkmetaG_FD_191571 | JGI IMG/M metagenome (GOLD analysis project Ga0256914, IMG submission 191571) | Hydrothermal chimney microbial communities from Main Endeavour vent field at the Juan de Fuca Ridge, Pacific Ocean - Hulk | ecosystem: Environmental > Aquatic > Marine > Hydrothermal vents ...
CCGATTTTGTAGAGTACAATCAGGATTAAAATGAGCAGGATAGATTTCCTGAAAAAGAGGTCTTTAAGTGGTTCTATAACCGCATCATAGAGTGTTGCCGGGGTTTGGTCCACTAATTTTGATTCCGGGGCAATAAGGGTAAAAATAATGCATGTTGTTATCAAGCATGCCATTATCAGATAGGTAGATTTCCAGCCTATATGGTCTGCAAGGACAAGGGCAAGGGCTCCTGAAACAAGCATGGCAATTCTATAGCCTGTCACCGTTAGTCCTACACCAAGCCCTCGTTCCTTTTCTTTTAATATGTCTGTTCTGTATGCATCAATGACTATGTCTTGGGATGCAGAGAAGAAGGCAAGCAGAAGGGCAAGCATAGCTGCGACCGATGTTTGCTCAGAAGGATCAAGAAGGGCCATAGCCGTGCAAAAAATGGCAAGGCATACCTGGCAAAGTAGTATCCAGCCCCGTCTTCTATCCAAGAATGGCAAGGTTATCCTGTCCATAATTGGCGACCATAAAAATTTGAATGTATAGGGTATGGCAACCATAGAGAACAGGCCTATGGTCTTGATATCGACTCCTGCTGTTGTGAGCCATGCCTGGAGGGTTCCGCCTGAAAGAGCAAGGGGTAGCCCAGAGGCGAAGCCCATGGGAAACATGATGGCAAGCCGCCTATTTAGTTTTACGTTTCTAATCTTCATAAATATTTTATTATTGTTTTTACTAAACAAACTTATGGATCATGCTTATGAAGGAAGTAAAACGTATTTACCTCTTTTGGGCCATAATTTTAATGGCTTTTTTTGCCATTTTATTACTGGGGCTATGGTATGGCCGCTATCCAATTTCATTCCATAAGTTGTTTTGTCTCCTGGCAAAAGGACCAGTTGAACAAGGAGATGACCTGGCAGCAATTATAGTTTTTAACATAAGGTTTCCCAGGCTATTGCTTGCTACTGTGGTAGGGGTTTCCCTTTCTACGTCAGGGGTTGTTTTTCAGGGACTGTTAAGGAATCCGTTGGCAGACCCGTTTACTCTCGGGGTATCAACGGGGGCAGCATTTGGCGCTACTGTAGCAATGATATTTGGCCTTGGTATAGGCTGGAGCTTTGGAGGCTTGGGGCTTTTACCAGTAATATGCATGATCGGTGCAGTAGCTGCCCTTTTATTGGTGATCCAACTTTCTCGTTCAAACGGAATACTCATGCCTGCTCAAATGATACTTGCAGGAATAGTGGTAAGTACATTTCTTTCTGCCCTTATAAGTCTGATGAAAAGCCTTGAGGAAGAGAGCCTTTCGGCAATAGTTTTTTGGATGCTTGGAAGTTTTTCAGGGCGTGGCTGGATTCATGTGGCCTTTGCATGCCCTTATGTTTTGGTTGGCCTGTTCTTGTTTATGGCTTATGCAAAAGAACTCGATATCATGACCCTTGGTGATAACGAGGCATATCATCTTGGGGTGGATGTTGGGAAAACGAGGTTGATTTTGTTAATCAGTGCCTGCTTGTCTACAGCTGCATCAGTGGCGGTAAGTGGAGTTATTGGTTTTATAGGGCTTGTTGTTCCACATTTGGTGCGAATGATTCAAGGACCCAACCACAAGAGATTGCTTGTTGGTTCTGCGCTTCTCGGAGCCTTTTTGATGGTTGTTTCAGACCTAGTTGCCCAAAATTTATTGCCAGGAGGAGAGGAGTTGCCCGTTGGTGTTATTACAACCCTTCTTGGAGGTCCCTTTTTTTGTTACATCCTCTCCCTAAGAAAGGGCAAGATATGAAAATTTGCACAACAAAAAGATGTTATAGATCCCTTTGGTTTAGCGCCTTTTTTGAAAAAATTCCTTCAATATAAAGGCGCACTTTTCTTCTAAAATGCCTCCCACAGCTTTTATCCTGTGGTTGATGCCCGGCAGGCGATTGATATCTATTACTGAACCAAAGGCCCCTGATTTCGGATCAGATGCGCCAAAAAATAGTTTCTCCACTCTGGCCCAAACGAGGGCACCAGCGCACATAAGACAGGGTTCTAGGGTGACAAACATGGTGGTTCCTGAGAGGCGATAGTTGTTGATTTTTTCAGCAGCCTCTCTAATGGCTACAATTTCTGCATGGGCAGTAGGATCTTGTGATGAAATTGGGCAATTGTGGGCCCTTGCTATAATGTTTCCATCTGTATCTATCAATATGGCCCCTACCGGTACCTCCTGGGCCTTTGAGGCCTTTTGGGCCTGTCCGATTGCAAGTTCCATGAATTTGATGATCTTTTCGGAAGACATGGTAACCATTACAGGGACTTTGTATCAGGTTCAAGGTTATTCAGAAGCCCAGACTCTGAAAAGCTAAAATAGCTTGCCGGTTCTGCAATAATTATATGATCTAAAAGTCTAAGCCCCACCAGGGGGCAGGCCTTAATAAAGGTGTCTGTAAGCCTTTTGTCTGCATCTGATGGGGTGAGTGAACCAGAAGGATGATTGTGAACAAGTATCAGCCCAGTTGCGTTTCTTATAAGGGCCTGCCTTAGCACCTCTCTTGGATAGACAATAGAGCTGTTTGTTGTGCCTGAAAAAACTTCCTCTATGTCTATAACAGAGTTTCTGGTATCGAGATAAATGGCGACAAAATATTCCCGTTCCTTTAGTGATAGCCAGTGGCAAAGATAATCTACGACATCTCTTGCACACTTTATGCTTTTTTTCTTCTTGACGCGTTGTCTGAGAAAACGGCGTGCCACCTCATGAATAAATTTAAGGGCAAAGACGTTATTAGGGCCTATTCCCTTAATTCTTCTTAGGCTTTTTACATCGGCTTCCAAAACCTCAGCCAAAGATCCGAACTGTTTGCAGGCTTCTCTGGCAGGGATCTTGCAGTCTTTTCTTGGTGTGCCAAGGGTCAAGAGAAGCTCTATTATCTCTTCATCTGTAAATGCGTCTATGCCATATTTTAGAAATTTGTCTCTTAGCCTTTGCCTATGTCCTTCAGCCATTTGATTTTATTGGGTAAGTCCTACACTTGCCATATATATTACGGTTTCTTCTTGACCGTCTAATTGGAAAAGGTGATTGACTTCATCATCAAAAAACGCCCCGATGGGGCATGCTCCTAGACCCAATGCTTCGGCTGCAAGAAGCACATTTTCACATATATGGGCCACATCCATAAAGATGTATCTTATTCCTCTTGAGCCATATTTGGACATGGTGCGCCTTGGTATGGCAGACCATACAAAGACTACCTGCCCCCTCCAGCACATTGGTTGCCCCATTGAGCGTTCTCCCAATTCTCTACCAAATTCTCCCGATGTTAAAAGCTCTAAATGAGAAAAGGCCACGTTGTAATGATAGAGGCCAGCAGGCAGCCCTGATACCGAGTTAATGCACAGGTATGTTTCAACCGGATAGAGGGCTCCTGCGCTTGGTGCAGTACGGAGAAGATAGTTGCCTATTCGGCCCGTTATGCCCTGTCCTGCCCATAGAAGTGCTGATAGATCCTCTATGTCAATGGTACCATCTGCATATTTGCGAATAGAACGTCTATCTTTGAGGGCATCCCATAGAGAGATGGCCGAAGGAGTAATTTGGGGGATCTCAAAGACTTGCGAACCAGGATATTGTTTAAATGGCTCGGCAGGGGTTATCTTTTTTCTCGTTTTGTCAAATAACTCCTGCCTGGAGTGCTTAGAAAGCTGAAGGTACTTAAAGCCAGGGCTATCTCTGAATTCTGGCATGATATCCTCCTGCGGCAACTTTTAAAGGTTGTTTTTGCCCGATAAAGGTGCTGTCTTTGAAGAATGAACTCCCGAAGTGTCAACAAAACCTCTTGTAATTTTTGTCATGTGTCTTTGTCTTGGAATCAAGCCCTAATTTTTAGAGTTAATCCTATGATAAAAGTTCTGTCTTGGTAAACAAGGAGACCAGCTTGAATCCATGCTCGGAAAGGAGTTGAGCGCCACCTTCCTCTCTGTCTACAAGGGCAAAAATTCCTCCGACCTTATATCCTTCAAGCTGGGTTCTCTCAATGGCCTTGATAAGTGTGCCCCCGGTGGTTACCACATCTTCTACCAGGGCAACAAAACTGCCTGCTTGGATATTGGATTTTCCTTCAATCCATGAGCCGGTTCCATGTCCTTTAGGTTCTTTTCTTATTATAAAGGCAGGAATTGGAGAGCCCTCCAGATAACTAATCACGGAAGTTGCAGTTACAAGGGGATCTGCACCAAGTGTCATGCCTCCTACCGCCTTCAAATCTGGTGTCTGGCTGATAAGCCCGAATAAGAGCTTGCCGCAAAGATAGGCCCCTTCTGCAGACAAGGTAGTCTGTTTGCAATCTATATAGAAGTCACTTTTTTTCCCTGAAGTGAGTGTGAAGACCCCCTCTTTATACGATTTCTCAAGCAGGATTTTTTTTAGCCTCGCCTTTTCATCCATTTTTTTCTCCTACTGTCCAAAGACCCTCTGAAAGATAGTATCTACATGTTTGAGATGGTAGTTTATGTCAAATATCTCCTCTATTTCTTCCCTTGAAAGATACTTTGGAAGATCTTTGTCTTCCAGCAGGCGTTCTTTAAAGGTTCCCATACCTTGCCATACCTCCATAGCCCGTCTTTGGACAATTTTGTAGGCCTCTTCTCGACTTACTCCCTTTTGAGTGAGTTTAAGAAGGACCTGTTGAGAAAAGATAAGTCCCTTGAGCATGTTCAGATTTTTTTTCATGTTTTCCGGATACACCACGAGTTTAGCAAGAAGGCCATTGAGACGGGCAAGCATGAAATCTGCAGTAATGAAGCCGTCTGGACATATGAATCTTTCTACCGAGGAGTGACTTATGTCCCTTTCATGCCAAAGTGGTATGTTTTCCAGTGCCGGAATACAGTACGCCCTTACCATGCGTGCAAGGCCGCAAAGATTTTCAGACAAAATAGGATTTCGTTTGTGTGGCATTGCAGAAGACCCTTTTTGGCCCTTTCTGAAATATTCCTCCGCCTCAAGTACTTCTGTACGTTGCAGATGGCGTATCTCAGTGGCTATTTTTTCGACTGTTCCTGAGAGAATGGCTAGGGCTGTAAAGACTTCCGCATAGCGATCCCGCTGAATTACTTGGTTGGAAACAGGTGCTGGCCTAAGGCCAAGTTTTTCACAGACATACTCTTCGACTCGTGGATCAACGTGGGCAAAGGTGCCTACAGCCCCTGAGATCTTTCCGGTGGCAATGGTCTTCTTGGCAGCTTCAAGGCGCTGCAGATTCCTCTTCATTTCATCGTACCAGATGGCAAGCTTTAGGCCAAAGGTTATGGGCTCTGCATGAATCCCATGGGACCGTCCTATCATTACAGTGTTTTTGTGTTCAAGGGCCCTTTTTTTTATGGTCTCAAGGCACTCCTTTACATCTCCTATAATGATTTCCATAGCCTGCCTCATGCGAAGTGCCATGGCAGTATCCAACATGTCTGAAGATGTAAGTCCCCAGTGCAAATATCTTGCTGCTGGGCCTACGTATTCTGCAACATTGGTTAGAAAGGCAATCACGTCATGTCTTGTCTCTTTTTCTATTTCCAGGATCCGTTTTTCATCAAAGTTGGCCTTTTCCCTTATTTCTCTGGCGGCTTCTTCAGGGATCACTCCAAGCTTTGCCCAAGCTTCCGCAGCTAAGATTTCGACTTCTAGCCATGTTTTATACTTATTCTCTTCCGTCCAGATCCGTTTCATCTCTTCCCTGGAATATCTTTCAAGCATTCTTAACTCCTTTTTGATTTTTTAATATTGGTTAGGCAAAGGCCTTAAAAAGGGCCTCTGCAACCTGTTCCTGTTCGCTCTTTTTGATAAAGGCATGTATTGGCAGGCTTAATACCTGTTTTGCTGCTAGTTCAGCTTCTGGAAAATCTCCCTTAGCAAAACCAAATCTTTTCACAGGTTCAAGAAGGGACAGTGGCTTCGGATAATGGACGGCAGTAGGAATCGACTGCTTCCCAAGGAGTTCCGCAACCCTTTGCCTGCCCTTTGACTTTATTCGTATCGTGTACTGGGCATAAACAGACGTACATTCAGGGGCAATAAACGGTAAACTAATAAATCCTTTTTGTTCCAGTTCTAAAAGCAGCTCATTGTAATATCTTGCAGCCCGTTGTCTTTGTTCTATTTCTTTTTTGAAATATTTGAGTTTGATCCTTAGGATTGCTGCCTGCATGGCATCAAGCCTTGCGTTCAGTCCAAGATAGCGGTGTTCGTATCTGCCAGTATCCCCATGAACCCTCATGGCTTTAAGTTTTTTATAGAGGGTCTTATCCGAGGTAAAGACCATGCCGCCATCTCCAAAACAGCCTAGGGGCTTCGATGGGAAGAAAGATGTCACTCCTATGGTAGCCAAGTTTCCAGATTTCTTTCCCTTGTATGTGGCACCAAGGGACTGACAGGCATCTTCGATAACAAATAGCTGGCGGTTTTGGCAGATGCGGTTTATCTGGTCCATATCTGCACATTGGCCATATAGGCTTACTGGTATTACTCCGGCCACTTTTTTGCCAGCCTTTTGAAGATTGTCTAAACGTCTTTCAAGTAGTTCTGGAACCATATTGAAGGTGAGGGGATCTATATCTACAAAAGCAGGCTCGGCACCAAGGAGCATAATGGCTTCAACAGTGGCAAAAAAGCTAAAGGGAGTAGTGACTATTACCTGTCCGGGACCTGCCCCAAGGGCCATAAGAGAGAGAATCAGCCCGTCTGTTCCAGAGCTTACCCCTACTGCGTATTGCGTTCCAGTAAAGTGGCAGAGTGCCTCCTCTAAGGCCTCCACCTGTCGGCCAAGGATAAACTGGCCAGAGGCCATAACTTGGAGCAAGGTATTGTTTATTTCTTCTTTATAGTGATTATACTGTCTCTTGATATCTACAAATTCCATCTGTTCATCCTTTGTCATAAAGGCGGAGGACTGTTTCTGTAATTCTATTTGCGGCCGTTTCTATTTCTTCTTCTGTGGTGAAGATGCCAAGACTGAGACGCAACATGCCAAGGGCAGCCGGCCTGTCAACTCCCATTGCAGAAAGTACATGGGAAATGGCCACACTCCTGTCATGGCAGGCAGCACCTGTTGAGGCCATGACATGTGGCAGGTTTTCAAGAATGCTTGTACCTGAAAGACCTGGGAAGGAGACGGCTAGAGTGTTTGGAAGGCATTTGTCAGCAGGTACGAATCTTACAATCTGCTTTACTTTTGATGCTAACATGGTGAAAAGTTTTTCTCTTAGCTGGGTTTGCCTCAAGGATTCTTGCCCTATCTTTTGATTTAGCAGGAGGGCCGCTTTACCCAAGGCACAGGCTCCAGGAACCGGTTCGGTCCCCGGTCTTTTCCCCATTTCCTGACCAGCTCCAAACAGTATGTTGGACAGCTCCACTCCCTTTTTTATATACAAGGCTCCAATACCCTTTGGGGCATACAGTTTATGGCCGGCTATGGTGAGGAGATCACAACCAATATATTGAACATCAATAGGAATCTTTCCCACCGCTTGGGCGGCATCGGTATGAAATATTATGCCCCTTTGTTTGCAAATTTCTCCTATCTTTTTCACTGGCTGTAAGGCCCCTGTCTCGTTGTTGGCAAGCATGACAGAGCATAAGATAGTATCTGGCCTGAAAAAGGTGGCAAGTTTTTCAGGCCAGATTATTCCGGTTTTGTTTGGGCTGACAAAATCTACCTCAAAACCCATTTCCATGAGATGGACGAAGGGATTCAGAACAGAAGGGTGTTCAATTTTGCTAGTGATCATGTGTTTGCCCCTTTTTGAAAGGGCCATGGCAACTCCTAAGATCGCCATGTTATTTGATTCTGTCCCGCCGCTTGTAAATATTATTTCTTCAGGAGATGCATTGATAAGTTTGGCTACAAAGCTCCTGGCCTGTTCCAAACGTTCTTTGGCCTTTTGACCAAGTTGATGGCTGCTGCTTGGGTTCCCCCAAAACCTTTCAAGCACCTCCTGGATTTCCTGACGGACTTCCCTTAGTACTGGAGTGGTGGCATTATAATCAAGATATATAAATTGAGGCATAGTGATTGCTTCCAATTACTGAATCCTTTAATTTTTCCGAAAAGGGTCAACAGAAAGATTAATAAACAAATTACAAACTTGAAAGAAAGACATTATACAAATGAAAAAGATTCATTCCCATTTGTTGAAGATTTTATACAATTTTTTAATGTGCTTTAAGGGGCATGGGGTCCTTTTTTTCCTATTGGCCTCTGTTTTTTTGTTTCAGCTTGGTGGCTGCGGGCCTAAAAGGCATATAATAAAGGGGAAGTATGCAAAAGGAACCTATAAGCCTTACCGTATAGGTGGCAAGACCTATTATCCTCTCCCCTCATCCAAGGGGTTTGTAGAAACTGGATATGCCTCATGGTATGGGTCTAATTTTCACGGCAGACAGACAGCCAATGGTGAAAAATACAATATGTATGCCATGACAGCGGCCCACAAGATTCTGCCAATGAATACCTATGTGCGTGTAGAAAATCTAGACAATAACCGTTCTGTTGTTGTCAGAATTAATGATAGGGGACCGTTTGTAAGGAACCGGGTGATAGATCTTAGTTACGCTGCAGCCAAAAGGCTGGGTATTATAGGGCCTGGCACGGCAAGAGTTAGGTTGGTTGCCCTTGGAGAGGTGGGTTCAATAAAGGAAGGTGTGGTGACCTTCAAACATGCTCCAGATTTTATGCATGAGGACTTTTATGTCCAGGTGGGTGCATTTGTCTCCAGGCAGAACGCATTTCGTCTGCAACAGAAACTTGTAGAAAGATTTAATGGCGTTACAGTAGTTAGAGGTTACACTAATGGACGTTCTTACTTTAAGGTACGAATAGATGCTCCTAACGATTATCGGCTTGCTAAAAAATTTGAGAAAAAAATAGAAGAAGCGGGTTTCCCCCAGGCCTTTTTGGTAGCAAGATAAGAATTGTAAGATATAATAAGGTGAATGCTAAAGAGGTCTGTGTTAGACTAACTATTTGAAATAAAATTCTTTTTGGAGGAAAAAGCTTGTTTGCCTTTAAGAAAGACAAAAAACATAACAATTGTGAATCAGGTTTTACCCTTATTGAACTGCTTGTAGTTGTTATTATAATTGGACTGTTGGCTTCTCTTGTTGCTCCCAAATTTTTTGGGAAACTCGGCTCCAGTCGTCAGAAGACAGCAAAGGCCCAGATAGAATTGCTTGGTCAGGCCCTTGATGAATTTCGGCTGGATAACGGCCGTTATCCTACTACAGATGAAGGTCTTGAGGCCCTCAGGAAGAAACCTGAAGGGCTTCCCAATTGGGCGGGTCCTTATCTGCCAAAGCCAGTTCCAAAGGATCCGTGGGGACGCGATTATGTTTACCGGTCTCCAGGTGAACACGGAGATTATGATTTGTTCAGCTATGGCCGTGATGGTCAGGAAGGTGGCGAGGGCGAAGACGCGGATGTTGTTAGTTGGAAATAAGTCCCATGTCTTTTGAACAACTAACTAATAAGATTGTCCCTGCCTTAAAAAACATAATTCCTGGCGGCGTTGGCAAAGGTGCTGGCTCCGGTACCCAGGAACCGGCCTTGGAAGACGACCAAAATCAGGAAAGCTCGTCCTTCATCAATACTCTTCCCAGGCTTGAGGCTAAGGATTTTCCAGAAAAACCTCCCATGGTCAATGGTCTGACTTCTCAGCAGATGCAGCAGTGGAAAGTGTTGCCTATTGAGGTCACAGATGATGCGGTAGTGGTGGCTATGGCAGAGCCCGCTGACGTATATCTTTTAGAGCTCCTTGAAGATATATATCAGAGAAATGTTCAACCTGTTGTTGCTCATGAAGAGGATATCTTATCTACTATCTATAGATGGTATGAGGCGGATTCGGATATGGAGGCTGAGGATGACGAGCAGGATGCCTCTCTGGCAGAGGGGCTGTGGGACGATCCGGAGCAGTTGAGAGATCTTGCTACAGAGGCACCGGTAGTTAGGCTTGTAAATCATGTTATTAATCAGGCCCTTGAGATAAAGGCATCTGATATACACTTTGAACCCTTTAGGGAACACCTCAAGATTCGTTACCGGATAGACGGTGTCTTGCATGATGTTGAGACGGTTTCTAAAAAGCTCCAGCCTGCTATAACATCCCGCCTGAAGCTCATGGCCAAAATGAATATTGCTGAGATGCGTCTTCCTCAGGATGGCAGGATAAAGGTAAAGGATGGCAGGAGAGAAATAGATATTAGGGTTTCCTCCCTTCCCACCATTTTTGGTGAAAGTATTGTGCTTAGATTGCTTAATAGAGACGAGGTGAAGTTAGAGCTAGAATCTCTTGGAATCGCCCAAGATATCCTTACAAAATTTGATAGACTTATACGCAAACCCTACGGAATGATCCTCGTTACAGGACCTACTGGCAGTGGTAAAACAACCACGCTTTATAGTGTAATGAACAGGATCAATTCTCCAGACAAAAAGATAGTGACGGTAGAGGATCCGGTAGAATATCAGCTTGATGGCATAAATCAAATACAGGTCAAATCCAGCATTGGGCTTACTTTCGCCTCTGCTTTAAGAACTATTCTCAGGCAGGATCCAGATGTTATTCTTATTGGTGAGATCAGGGATGCAGAGACGGCAGAGATAGCTGTTCAATCTGCCCTTACAGGACACCTGGTTTTTTCAACCCTTCATACAAATGATGCGGCAAGC
>Ga0256914_1004330_pt1 | contig 10694 bp, 10 predicted proteins | sample HulkmetaG_FD_191571 | JGI IMG/M metagenome (GOLD analysis project Ga0256914, IMG submission 191571) | Hydrothermal chimney microbial communities from Main Endeavour vent field at the Juan de Fuca Ridge, Pacific Ocean - Hulk | ecosystem: Environmental > Aquatic > Marine > Hydrothermal vents ...
TTTTGCTATTAAAAAAAAAACAAACACAAACACATTCAAACATTTTTTATTATTTTTTTGAAAATTAAAAACATTCTAAAAAAATATAATTTGAGAGAAAGGTAGAGAGATTAATTATATTTTTGCCCCGTCGACAAAAATATAAAAACTTTCTGTTTAGAGCATCAAATATAAATATATATAATATAAATATATTACTTGTTTTAAACTGCTAAAAAACAGATATGTAATACACATATCTGTTTTTTTATTATATAATTTTTTTTAAATCAAATAATGTCTTCAACTGAATAAGCTTTATATCTTTTTCAATTTTTATATTTTTTTCTAATAATTCATGTTTTAAATTTTCAAAAGTAACATTTGTCATAGTTGGAACAACCGCCTGATTAAACCCCAATTTACAAGCTTCCTGAATTCTTTTTGCAATATTATTAACAGACCTTACCTCACCCGAAAGACCTATTTCTCCAAAAAATACAGTTTTTTCAGGAAGAGCTGTTTTCTTTTTTGAAGAAAGTAAACTTGCAACAATTGCTAAATCAGCCGATCTTTCTTTTATTTTTAAACCACCAACTATATTTATGAACACATCATCATTTTCCAATTTAATAGATGTATAACGAGAAATAACCGCTAATAAAATTTCTAACCGATTTGAATCAAATCCACTATTTGACCTTTTTGGGTAACCAAAATTTGTAGGTTTAGAAAGAGCTTGAATCTCTATCAAAAAAGGACGAGACCCCTCAACTCCTGCAAAAATTGCACTACCTTCAGCCTTATCAAGTCGACCTGACAAAAAAGAAGCAGAAGGATTCCGAACTTCTTTCATACCAGAAGCATGCATAGAAAAAACACCAATCTCCGAAACATCACCAAATCGATTTTTTCTCGATTTTAAAATTCTAAAATCAGAACCAGACTCCCCTTCTATATGCAACATTGTATCAACCAAATGAGCCATTGTTTGTGGACCAGCCATTTCCCCAGTTTTTGTTACATGACCTATCAAAACAGTTGGAATATTATACTTCTTAGAAAGCAACATTATCCTTTCTGTAACTGCTGTATTTTGCGTAACCGAACCAGACATGCTTTCTATATCAATAGATGCCAATGTTTGAACAGAATCAAATAATATAAAACCAGTTTCTGATAAATCCAAACTATTTATAGCTGTTTCCAATATACTTTCCGAAAGTAAAAATAAATTTTTTGGAGGATTTTGAGTAATTCGTAGCAATCTATCTGTAATTTGACTTTCTGACTCCTCCCCAGAAATAATAACCACTTTTTTTTCAATTTTTTTTGCAATTGCCAAACATGCCTGTAAAGACAAAGTAGATTTTCCAATTCCAGGATCTCCTGTTAAAAGAGTTATACTTCCTTTAAAAAAACCTCCCCCCAAAACCCTATCCAATTCTAAAATTTCAGTTTTTATTCTAATATTTTTATTTGCATTATTTTTTAATTTTTCTGGATTATTTAATAACTCATAAGGGGAAACTAAAGACTTTTTATTATTTTCAAAAACAGTTTCAGAAATTTTATGCCCTAATTTTTCTTGTGTTTTTTTTGAAATTTTTACCTCTTTAAATTCCTTCAATGTATTCCATTCTTTACAACTCATGCATTGTCCAGACCATTTTAATTGAACATCTCCGCATTCTTGACACAAATATTGAACATTTTTTTTAGCCATTATAATTAAATAAAAAAACATTTATTGACAAATGTCAAAACAAGTACTACAATCTAAACAACAATAACCACCCACAAATAATACAAATATTACACAGTTCTTATGATTAGCCAACAAAATCAAAACACCAACCCAAATGAAGAAGTTATTATTGATTTCATAGAAGAGAAAGAAGTCCATGAATTTGCTAATAATATTCAAAAGAAAAAGAAAATTATAACAGCTTTTATCATTGGAGGAACTTTTGCATTACTGGCAATTTCTGCATATATATTGCCAGATTTTTTATCAACAAATCACAAGAAACAAATGCAATACAGTGCCAATAGTGTTATATTTAGCAATCCCGATATCACCACAACAAAAATATTAAAAGATGAGATATTGCATGGTGCTAACCATTAGTATATTTTGACGCACTAGTAAAAACTGTATCTAATTGCCCAAACATTAGCATTATAGAAAAAATAATTATAACAAAACCAATTAAAGTCATAGCCGTAACAGTTCCACCAGAACCAAATATACTTTCTGCAAATGACCATGACCCCATCATTTTATACAACTGATACCTATATTTTATAAGCAAAAAACCCAAAGCCACACCAACCAATCCATAAAATATATTCATATTTAAATATTTATAATTCTTCTGTTATTCTAGAATTATCATCTAAATCTGCAGGTCTTACCGAAAAATCTTTAATATTCCCGAGGATAATTTCAGAATCTTTTAGACGAGAAGTGATTTGTAAATCACCGCCATTTTCAACAATAATTTTAGATTTTTTCACATAAGGAGTTTTTAAAACAGCTCCTTTTTTAATAGTAATTGTAGACTCCTTTATATATCCAGTAATCTCAGTTGTTCCAGATTCTATGATAAGTGTAGATTCTTTGACGTCTTTAAATATTTGATTTGTTCTAATTTTTGCATTTTTACTTTTAACACTTTGTGTTTTTGAAGTTTCAAGCTTTATAATTGTTCCATCTTTTTTTGTAAATGTTTCTTGCGTTAAATCTGGTCGATATATATGTTTAACATTTGTAGAATTTTCAAAATTTGTATCAGAATTAACACATCCTGAAAATAAACCAAGAGACACAAACAACACAGAGCTCAATATTTTCTTCATATTTAAATTTTTAATAATATAAAATTATTTATAATAATACAGCTTGTGTACTATCTTTATCATCATCATTACCACTATTCTCCTCATTTTTTTCAAAATCTTCTCCTGCGGACTTAATAACCGACACAGAAGAAACCATATCTCCTGCAGGAAGCCTCATTAAAATAACACCCTGAGTTGCTCTTCCTTGCGATGGAATTGAATTCGAAGAAAGTCTAATTGCTTGCCCAGATTTAGCAGATAAAATTAAATCACAAACTTCATTTTCTTTTAAAATTCTCCCACTAACTACTCTTCCTGTTTTTTTGGTAACATTAGCTGTTTTTACACCAGACCCACCTCTTGCCTGTTTTCTATATGCAGAAACAGGAGTCATTTTCCCAAGTCCGTTTTCCATTACAACTAATAAATTTGAACTCTCATCTTCTGATTTTACAATATCCATTCCAACAACTTTATCAGAGATTTTCAATTTAATTCCACGAACACCTGCAGCAGTTCGCCCCATAGATCGAATTTCTCCTGCCTGAAATCGAATACCCTTTCCTTCGCTTGTTACAATCATTGCTTCATCATCATCTTCACAAGGTTGAACCCATTTCAAAGTATCATCCTCCTTTAAACCAACAGCCTTCAATCCATTTTGTCGAATATTTGCAAATAATTCAGTTTCTGATCGTTTTACAACACCACCTTCCGTACAAAAGAATAAATATTTCCCAGTATTTTTTGTAATATCTAAAATAGAAGTAATAGTTTCTCCATCTTGTAAATTTAAAAAATTTACCACCGCTTTTCCTTTTGCTGTTCTGCTTGCTTCTGGAATTTCATAAGCAGGTAAAGAAAATACACGCCCTTTAGAAGTAAAATATAATAAATTATTATGATTTGACGTAAACATAGAAATCATTAACTCATCATCACTTTTTGCTGCAGAACCCTGTTTTCCTTTTCCACCTCGCGCTTGAGCCTTATAAGAGTCAGGAGAAAGACGCTTAATATACCCACTTTGAGAAAGTGTTACAATCATTGGTTCATTTGGAAGAATATCTTTTGCAGAAATTTCACCAAGAGCATGATCGAAAATTTGAGTTTTTCTTTCATCTCCATAGTTTTCTCGAATTTCTTTCAATTCATCTGTCATAATTTCTACAATCCTTTCTGGTTTTGCAAGAATATCCAAACAATCAGCAATAAATTCTAACTTTTCTTTTAATTCATCCTCCAATCGTTTTCGCTCTAATCCAGCCAAAGCCTGAAGTCGCATTGCTAAAATTGCATTTGCCTGAATTTCAGAGAAATTAAACCCATTCATCAATTTTTCCCTTGCGATATCTCTATTTGCCGAAGATCTAATCAAAGCAATAATTTCATCTATATGATCTAACGCTTTTGTCAATCCTTCTAAAATATGGGCTCGTGCTTGCGCAATTCGTAGTTCATACTGAGTTCTTCTTGTAATTACAGTTTTTCTATGTGCTAAAAATTCTTCTAAAATTGATATTAAATCTAAAAGTTTTGGCTGTTTTCCATTATCAACAAGAGCAATAAAATTACACCCAAACGAAGACTGAAGTTGAGTGTTCTTATAAATTAAATTTAAGATTTTTTTTGGAAAAGCATCTTTTTTCAAATCTACAACTACTCTAATTCCCTCTTTATTTGATTCATCTCTAAGACCAGAAACACCTTCAATAATTTTTTCACGAACAAGATGTGCAATTTTTTCAACTAAATTTGCCTTATTTACTTGATACGGAAGTTCACTAATTATAATTCTCGCTTTTCCAGTTTTTGTTTCTGTAATTTCTGCTTTTCCTCGCATAACAATAGACCCTCGTCCTGTGGCATAAGCTGTTTTAATAGCTTCTTTATCATAAATTTCTCCTGAAGTAGGAAAATCTGGCCCTTTTATAAATTGCATAATATCCTCTAATGTCGCATCTGGATTTTTTGATAAATGCAATAAACCATCTATAACTTCCGTCAAATTATGAGGTGGAATATTTGTTGCCATACCTACAGCAATACCCATAACTCCATTTAAAAGAAGATTAGGAACTCGAGAAGGCAAAACGGTTGGTTCTTGATGAGAACCATCATAATTATCTTGATAATCAACAGTATCTTTTTCAATATCAGCTAAAATTGTCTCTGTTATAGATTGCATTTTTGCTTCTGTATACCGCATTGCTGCTGCATTATCTCCATCAATCGATCCAAAATTCCCTTGCCCATTTACCAGCATATATCTCAAAGAGAAATATTGAGCCATACGCACCATTGCTTCATAAATAGAACTATCCCCATGTGGATGATATTTCCCCATCACATCACCAACTACAGTTGCAGACTTTCTATATTTTGCTCGAGCAGTAAGCCCATTTTTATGCATTACATACAAAATTCGACGATGAACAGGTTTTAATCCATCTCTCACATCAGGTAAAGCACGAGAAATAATTACACTCATTGCATATGAGATATATGATTCTTTCATTTCTGTACAAACATCCCTATTTATCAATCGAGGATCATGAAGCTCTGGCAATTCTAAACCTACAGGATTTTTAGCATTATTATCAGTCATTACAATTTTTTTTAAATCAAATTATTATAATTTTTTCATTCTAAATAAATAGTATCATGTAAATAAATAAAATTATATATTTTTATTTTTTATATTATTTTTATACAATATATATACTAAAATTATAAATAACCATGATTATAAATATATGATTATAAATATTAAAGTAATAACAAATGCACCTCAATCCGAATTACGAGAAATAATGGAAGACGGAACTCAAAAAGTGGCACTATCTGCAATTCCAGAAAAAGGAAAAGCAAACAAAGAACTTATTAAATTTTACAAGAAAAAATTAGGAAAAAATATTAAAATTTTAAACGGTGAAACAAATTGCAGAAAAAGAATAGAGATTTTAAATTAACTATTTTTTTATTTTTTAAATAAAAATTTTTTTGCCAATCTAAATATATCATCAATAACACTTCCATCATTATTTTGATCCAATAAAGAAGTTAATATAGAAATATTTCCAGACTTACCAACAGATTGTCCTAATTTCCCCATAACAAGTGGAGCTGCAATAGTAAATATTTGAGATACAACATCTGAACTAAGATCATTTTTTTCCGCTACCTTATTTTCTATTGATGTCTTTTTTTCTGCATCATTACCAAAAATATGTCCTAAAATTTTATCACCTTTTGCAAAATTTGGATTAGAAACCAAACCATCAAGTTGATCAAAAATACTTCCATCTGAATGATTTTTTTGCAAAGTATTTTGCAAATCTTGTGAAGATTTTTCATCTGTAGCATTATTTTTTACGCCACTTAAAATTTCTGGCATAAGCATAGACAATGCAGAATTTGCCTGAGATTCAGAAATTCCAAACTGAGATGATATTTTTTGAGATAAACCTTTTTCTGCAGTCTCCTGTAGCAAGCTTTGAATAAGAGCATTCATAAGAAATATGTAAAATATATATAAATTAAAATTGTTTTAAAAATCGTATATCATTTTCGAAAAAAGATCGTAAATCTTTCACTCCATATTTAATCATAACCATTCTTTCAATTCCAAATCCAAATGCAAATCCATTCCATTTTATAGGGTCAACATTTACATTTTTCAAAACATTTTCATGTACCATTCCAGCACCTCCAATCTCTAACCATTTCTCCTCACCATCCACTTTTAATAAAGCATCAACTTCTAATCCAGGTTCAACAAATGGAAAATAAGAAAGCCTAAATCTTAAATCAACATTTGGATCAATTAATTCTCGCAATGCTGAAAGTAAAATAAATCTTAAATTTGCAAGACTAATATTTTTATCAATCATCAAGCACTCAATCTGATGAAACATTGGAGAATGTGTCGCATCACTATCTTTTCTATATACTTTTCCAGGAGCAATAACCCTATATGGAGGCTTATTTTCTTCCATAAATCGGATTTGCATATCTGAAGTTTGAGTTCTTAACACATACCCTTTTAACTCTTCATTTTCTATAAAAAATGTATCTTGCATTTCTCTTGCAGGATGATCTGGAGTAAAATTTAAGGCTTCAAAATTATGAAAATCATCTTCAATCTCATATCCTTCTGCAACTTCAAATCCTAATTTTCCAAAAACTTCTTCACATTCAAGCATAAATTTAGAAAGTGGATGCCTCTTTCCTTTTTCTGTTTTATTAATAGCAGGCTCTGTAACATCAATTTTTTCTACACTAGCAAGAGATGAATATTTCTCTTCCTCCAACTCAAAATATCTATTTGCAATTTCAGCTTCCACCTCTTTTTTTGCAATATTAGCATTTTTCCCAACAGCTCCTCTTTCTTTTGGATCTAATGTTGGAATTGCTTTTAAAATTTCTCCAATCTTTCCAGACTTTCTTCCAAAATATTCCAATTCAATATTTTTTAACTCATCTTCATTTTGAGCTATTTTAATTTTTTCAATTGCACTACATTTTAAATTTTCAATCTTTTCCAGCATAATTCATTATATAAATAAATACATATATACACTATATACACACTAATAATACATTACAATAAAAAAATATAAAATTTAGCCCAAAATTATTATTTTTTAATTTAATATTATATCATTATATATTTAATTATCTAATAATATAATTATTTTACTACTTTTTTTTGCTTAACTCTTCCTCTTCATGCAACAATTCTTGTCTTTTTGCAAAAAAAATCTTTTAATTTAGTTTTAAATATTTTAAGATGAATTATGAATGAGTTACTATTTGTGTTTTTAATTATACTAGATATATGTCTACAACCGTAAAAAATTTTGAAGCAACCGATGAAAAATTAAAAAATCTGATTGAAGACTTTTTTCTTATTTTATCTCAAACTGAAAAAAAAGTTATAACAAAACGATTTTCGTTAGATGATCAGCCAAAGCAAACATTAGAAAAAATTGGACAACATTTCGATGTAACAAGAGAAAGAATTCGACAAATAGAAAATAATGCATTAAAAAAATTGCAACGTAATGTTATGAATTCACATATTCGAAATATAACAGATCTTGCAAGAAATATATTACAAGAAAATGGAGGAGTTTTAACATCTGACAATCTTATATCTAAAGCACTTATCTCTTTACACAATAATACTTCGTACACAGCAAATGTTATCCGTTTTGCAATCAGACTAGACAAAGAAATAGATGAAGTTCGAAGAGACAAAGATTTTGAACCTATTTATCATTTTTCTGCTATTAAATTTACTCAAATCAAAGAAACATATAAAGTTGTAAGAAAATATCTTCAAGAGAAAAAAGAAGTTATGTCTTTTGCGGCTATATACAAAGATATAAAACCACTTATAGATGTAAGCAAAATAACAATGGAAGCAGTTGCAAAATCTGCAATCAACATATTAGAAGTAAGCGAAGGACACATAGGGCTTTCAAAATGGCGACACATCAATCCCAAAAGTATAAAAGATAAAGCTATTTTAATATTTCAAAAAGATAAAAAACCTCTTCATTTTATTGAACTTGCTAATAAAATTTCAGAATTTGGAAAAAGCCAAAAACATGTAACTGTTCAAGCTGTTCACAATGACTTAATTCGATACAAAGACTTTGTATTAGTTGGACGAGGAGTTTACGCATTAAGTGAATGGGGAATTCCTGCAGGAACAGTCATGGATATTATTGCAAAAGTATTAAAAGAAAAAGGTCCGTTAAAACGAAGAGAAATTATCGAAGAAGTTGAAAAACTACGAGACGTTAAAGAAAATACAATCTCTTTAAATCTTCAAAAATCACCTGCATTTGTACGAGTCGGACGAGCTGTTTACGATTTTGACGAATCAAAATGGGAAGAACCAGAAGGAGGACGAGGACGTGCATACCTCAATCAAGAAAAAAAGAAATAAATAAATAATATATATAATTAATTATTTTTAAATTTTAAAATTTTGAATTAACAAAATAAATAAAAAAAGTTACACTAAAATAAAAATAGTGTAACTTTTTTTTATAAAATTCATATGAATAACATAAACGAAGAAAAACAACAAGAAGAACAATTATACAAACACCTAAAAAATCTAAATATCTCTTTTGAAAAATTTGAACACGAAGCATTTCCAACATGCCAAGCATCTGGAAATTATTACACAGAACGAAAAATGGGCAAAGACTGCAAAAGTATTTTTATGCGCAACAGAAAAGGAAAAAAACATTTTTTAGTCATACTACCAGCAGATAAAAAAATTGATGTACTTTTTCTTGCAGATTTCCTAGAAGAACATCGAAAAATGAGCTTTGCATCAGATGAAAGACTAAAAAAATATTTAGGATTACAACCAGGAAGCGTAACACCATTTTCTTTATTACACCCAAATTCAAAAGAAGTTACTGTTATTTTTGATAATGATATTTTTTCAGAAGAAACAATTCATTTTCATCCATTACGAAACACTGCTACACTTCATATACTAACTTCAGATTTTCAAAAATATATCAAAAACTTAGAACAAGAGGTTAAATATATCACTTTTTAATATCCTATAAATATGCAAGTTCCATTAAAAGAAAGATTTTATATAAATGGAGGAAAAGAACTTTCAGGTGAAATTGAAATTCCCGGTTCAAAAAATGCAGCATTACCAATTCTTGCAGCAACTCTTGCTGTAAATGGAATTTCTAGAGTAACAAATATTCCAGACCTATCTGACACTCGCGGATTCATGGAAATAATGAAATCTATTGGAGCAAAAATAAAGCAAGACTCTAGCAACAAAAGAAATTTCACCATAGATGCCAGAAATTTAACAGGTGGCGGAAATGTATCAGGAAGCTATATCAGCAAAATGCGTTCAAGTATAATGTTTCTTGCTCCAGTATTAGTACGATTTGGAAGAGTAAATATCCCATTCCCAGGAGGATGTGTTCTTGGAAAACGATCTGTAGATACTCATTTAAGTGTTTTTAAAGAACTGGGAGCAACTATAATAGAATCCGAAACACATATAGAAATAGAGCTTAAAAATAAAGAAAAAAGCTTTATAGGAAACACATTTGTAATGCCAGAACTTTCTGTAACAGCAACCGAAAATGCATTAATTGCAATGGCTTTTGCAAAAGGAAATTCAAATTTAAGACTTGCCGCCTCTGAACCACATGTTCAAAATTTATGTGAATTTTTACAGTCAGCAGGATCTCATATTTCTGGAATAGGAAGCCATGCGTTAAAAATTTCTGGAATAAAAAATAATGACAATATTTCCGCAGAAATAAAAGTAACATCAGATTATTTACAAGTTGGAACATATGTTTTAGCAGGAATTTTAACAAATTCTGAAATTACAATTAAAAATGCAGAAATTTCACATCTCGACTCTTTTATAGAAAGATTAAAACAAACTGGTGCACAATTTGAAGTAAACGAAGAAAAAAAATATATCAAAACACTTAAAAGAGATTTAAATAATCCAAGTGAAAAATTAACAGCAGTAGATATTCAAACAGGAGTTTTTCCTAAATTTGCCACAGACTTGCATCCTCAATTTGCAGTTTTACTCACACAATGTGAAGGTATTTCAAAAATCCAAGAAACTCTTTTTGAACGAAAATTTGCATATCTTTTAGAACTTGAAAAAATGGGAGCAGACGTTGAAATTCAAAATCCACATGTTTTTAAAGTAACAGGAAAAACAGATTTAATCGGAACAACTGTTGCATCTCAAGATATCAGAGCAGGTGCTGCTATGATTCTTGCAGCACTTATTACAGACGGGATAACTGAAATAACCAATATTCACTACATTCATCGAGGATATGAAG
>Ga0256914_1004331_pt1 | contig 10694 bp, 13 predicted proteins | sample HulkmetaG_FD_191571 | JGI IMG/M metagenome (GOLD analysis project Ga0256914, IMG submission 191571) | Hydrothermal chimney microbial communities from Main Endeavour vent field at the Juan de Fuca Ridge, Pacific Ocean - Hulk | ecosystem: Environmental > Aquatic > Marine > Hydrothermal vents ...
AACGAAAACACTAACGTATCCCGTCCATACAACATTATTAAATCGTAGTCATTCCAACTGTTATCCGTTACGTATACATAACCCCTTGACCGCTTGTTACTAATTTCAGCATTGATTGTATCGGCATATTCGGGCACATAGTTCCAACAGAATACAGGTGTATAAGAAGTATCTTGTCCGTTAGCCAGCACATTGCGTTCTTTCCTGTCATTCATATATATAAACTTCCGATAGACGCCTTCACCTATCAACATATAAGGTAAAATGTCAGTTGAAAAATCGGAAGTTCGAAAAACACCTATTAACCGATAATACTTACCTTTCAATTTGTCATTCGTGTCATCTGTGTCGTTATATTCTGTTGATATTACAAAATCTATATCCGCCAGATTGTCTTTGTCCTTTATAATATATACATAATAAAACGTTCCTTGATTGACACTTATATAATCAAATATATTAATTACAACATCGGCGGCATTGTGTATCTGGACTTTGCTTTGTGTATTCGTTGGTTTACATACACCTTCTGTTATCAATAGTGAATTATAAGAATTCCGCTTTACCTGTAAACCGTGAATATTAATTGCTGTATAATCATAACCCATATTGCATTACTTCCTTACATTACTTCTTTGAATTCTTTTAATTGCTGTTTAAGGTTACTGGCTTTTATATAATCACCAGTCTTAACTGCCAATACTATATCCTTTTTTAACCTTTTGATAATGTCGCCTTTTGTGTCCCGTTTAGGCTGTTCACTGATTACTTCATAACCTGTATCTATGTTTTCCTGTTTGCTTTCCTTTGACTTTTTCATAGTTATTATACCTACTTTATCATAATTATATAAAAGGCGGCTGCGTTCAAACAACCGCCTTTATATATACTGTCATTATCTGACTATTGAAATACTATTCAACACTTTCAAGCGCAACTATACCAACCTGTTTAGATAATTCATAGTACAGTTCCCAGTTGTTAGGGTCGGCAAGGTCGGCGTCTTCTGGGTTGTTAGGTGCAGTATTCTTATAGGATATACCCAGTGGTGCATAAACAAAATTAATGTCATAACTGATTATGTCAGCCTTTGCAAGTGTGTCCCTTTCTTTTTCAAGGTTAAAGTCTTTCTGAAAACCAAGATAAATTGAATTATCAGAAAACAAGAACCCTGTATATTTTCCAGTTGCACTATCAAACGGCACGTCATCAGTTTCGTAAATTATAACACCTGCTACTGTTGGTATCCGTCCTGTTACTGCTATTAAACCCAATTCAGTCTGGGCGTCCTTGAATTCTACAACACCGTCTGCTACAAGTTTAGCAACCTGTGCACTATGGAACGCAGCGTATTTTAAGTTCCGTCCGTTGTCGCCTAAAAGTTTCTTTGACTGAATAATGGCGTCTACGGATATATTACCACCTGCGTCATATACGTTGTTTAAGCCGCTTCCACGGATAGCACCGTTTAAAACAAGAAAACCTAACTGCTGCATATTCATTGCCACTTCAACTGACATTCCGTCTGCTACAGACTGATTAAGTGTTTTCTGTTTAAATGTTGACGCAGATAATTCTGCTATGTCTTTAATAGCATAAGCATTACCACGTCTTATTACGGGTGCATATCCTGCTACCTGTTCAATTTTTCTTGTTTCAAGACTGGCACTGTCGGATAATCTTTGCCATTTTCTGTTAGGGAAGCGGTTAGTTGGTATTGCAAGAACCTGTCCGCCTTCATTTTTGATTTTTCCGTCAACATCAACAAACAAAGCACCCATATTTTCCAATACTAACTGGTTTGGTAACTTTGCAGTTACAAGTTCGTTGATTATATCAACACTAAAAGTATCGCTTGTTTTTGTAATTTCGTCAGCCATAATTTTTCACCTTCCTTTTGTTATTTTCTGCGCCGTCTAAAATATTCGGCTTTCAATCGTTCATAAGTTTCCCTGTGGTTTGTCATATAGTCTAACAACAGGGTTTCGTTGTTAAGTAAATCTTCATACTTTGTTACAACATCAGTTGTTGACTTGGTGTTACCAACACCTATATTAGTATTAACTTTACTTGGTTCATTACTTTTGAATAAATAAGGCTTTAATTCCTTTAACTTTGCGACGGCTTCCGATACGCCTTCCACCTGTCCGCTTTCAATATTAAATATTACATTACTTACATCAACCAATTTGACGTCATCGGCGTCAATCATTCCTTGTTTCAGCGCTTCAAGTTTCAAGGCATTATTAATCTGTGCTTGTTGCCATTGTTTAGTCAGCCGTTCTTTTTCCTGTTTTTCCTTTTCGTACAATTCCTGAAAACGTTTCTGTTCTTCAAGTTCCTTTTGTTCTTTTTCCTTCTGTATCTGTTCAAGTTTTTCAAGCCGTTCCAGTAGTTCCCGCTTTTCCTGTTTATACTTTAACATATCATTCTTAACGTTTTCGTATACATCAGCGGGTATATACTTCTTATCATTAGAAGTATTATCTGATTGTTTTACATCGTCAACACCTGTTGCCGATACTGTTTCTTTTGTTTCGTCTGCCATACTTGACACCTTCCTTTTACATTATTTTATCCGCAGGATACTATCCTGCTTTATTCTTACACTATATAAGGTAAAATTATTGACAAAATATCACAGCATTGGTGATATTTGTATTATTTTTTACTGCTATCCGTCTTTTTGTCCTTCTTTGCATTCCTGTCTTTATAATACTTTAATCGTTTATCATATATATCCGTATTGGCGCTTCCTAATAAATTATACTTTGTTGTCCGTTTATACTTCTTACCCCGTTCTTTTTCAATCTGTGCTATCTTTTTCTTTGCCAGTGTAATAGGTTCTTTTACTTTGGTTTCCATACCGTCCACATAGGGTAATAATACACAGTGGCACGTTCCGTATCTGGTGCATATTGTGTTACGTTCATTCGGACGCCCCGTGCTATTCCAATATTCAGAAGTTGCTACCTTTCCGTGTAGTTTCAAGCAGTCTTTACACGTATTAACAAGGCGTGCGACCCATATTTCTTTTTTGTATTCTATGTCTTTATTATAATCTTGTTCAATTGCTTTTTCCATTTTGGTAGTGTATAGGTTTGTATCCTGTACTGTTTGGCGCAGAAGTGTATCATATACAAGCCCGCCTTCCTTGAATTCCGTAGATATATTCTGTAATATTGTGTCATCGGATAAGCCTGCGTCCTTCCATTTTTGTATCCTATCTATTATTGTATTAAGTGCTGTGTCAACATTCTTTTGCAGTTTGGTATTAAGTTTATCAACACTAACTAATATTTCTTTTAGTGTTGTATCTGTCAATAGGGGTATATTCTTTGTCAGTGCATTCAATAATTCTTTGTATGTATCCGTGTTTACTTTGTCAGCCATTCCGCCACCTTCTTTAAATATCGTTTTAATATTACCCGACGTCCTGCGGGGCTTATCCCCCAGAAGTAATACCCTTTTTCCTGTACGTATTGTCCTATGTCCCTGCGGATACTTTTAAGTGTTATCTTAACATTATGTTGCTGTGCATTCATAGAATATGTACTTTTACTTACCAATAGCCCCTTATCTATTAATGACTTACTGTGTCCTTTCCTTTTGATAGTTGACGGGGCGTTCCGCTTCAATTCCTTTTTATCCGTTATTTCTATTTGATTACGGATATGTTGTGTTATATCGGATATTACTATTTTTCCGTATTCCTGCATATCATTCACGTTTATAATATTCGGGTATTCATTCAGTTTACGTTTTACTTTGTTTAACCCTTTCACTTGTTAGACTTCCTTTTATATGCTTTTGTAATAGCCGTCCTTTCCTTTGCTTTTTCCTTTAATATATCTGGTAAATAATCCTGTATGTATATATATAGTATATCCTGCATAGCCCGCTTCAATGTTGTTGTTGGTTGACTAATTAAGCGTTCTATCTTTATACTATCTAATATGTCCTTGACGTCCTGTTTAAATAGGCGTTCACTATCAACCTTGAATTGTCCATATTCTTTTACTGCTTTATACACATCTGCCATTATCGTTTATCCTTTTACTTAACAAGTGGTTTTTCTTTTAAGAATTGTGCTATTATGTTGTCAATACTAACATCATATGTTGCGCTTATCCTTGAATTAATTTCAACATTCTGTTTAAGCACCTGTTCCGCCTGTTCGTAGTTCTTTATATCAGGGTTTATTGTCATTATATAATCTAAAACATTCTTTGCGCCCATCATTATATCAAACTTCCACTGCTGCCTTACTTCTAATGGGTCTTGTTTTATTGTTATGTCTTGGAAGTCAATATTGAATATAGAATTAATGTTTATGTGCTGTTTATCCTGTGTATGATAGTTCCAAACCACCCGCATTACATCAAATAATTCGTTTTCCTTTGACCTGTAAATAGGCAGTTGTTTCTGGCGGGCTTCAATCAATCCTTCTTTTTGTATTTCAAGTGCAAACCCAGACTGCGCCGTCTGTTGCAGTTTGAAGTTAGATAATGACATACCATAATTGTTTGCCACTATTCCTATCTTTTCATAGATAATGTCCCATACCTGTTTTATATCTGCGTTTTCGTTTAATACCTGTATACTGGCGTTTTCACCTTTCAATCCTATCGGATAGGCGGGGTCTAATATTATGTCCTTACTTATCTTTGAAAAATCAGCATTCAGTATTGCCAATTGTTTAAAGGACTGCCATTTTACTAAATAGTTTAGGTATGTCAATAATACACCTATCTGTATAGTTGCGCTTATTACATCATTACCTGCCGTTGTATCGAATATACTATCTATCATATAGTCCTTTGAAAAAATAACAAACGGAAGTATTGTTTCGTTAGGGTTGGCGGGGTTCACGTATGGGTTTATCCCTTGTTCGTTGTTTGGTATGGGTATTACATTATAGTCAGCGTCATATACTTTATAGTTTCCGTGTATATCCCAGTATTTATATATTATCTGTGTATCGTATGTTGTATCCGTAAATGTATCTGTTATTATTATGGCTTCCGCTTGCGTCGGGTCGTCGGTTCTTTGTATAACGTCAACGTTGTTAGGTGTATATATAGACAACTTCAATCTATTGTTGACAAACGATACACCCACAATACAGTTATTCAATAGGTTTGTATACTGGTTGACATTCTGCATTATCAAGTTAAAGTCCATTATGGAAGTTATGGCGGCGTTGTAGTTTGTATCATACCCACTGTCTAACGTTGCATATCTTTTAGGTTCTTTTGAATACACTGTTGATATTTCGTTTATAATCCGCTTTGTTACGTTGACGCTGTCATCTATCAAGTTTTTTAAGCCTTCCCTTGTCTTATCACTAAATTGTTGATTAATGGCGGCTTCCACATAGTCCTTGAAGTTGTCCTTGTATATATTCAATCGTTTTTCAACTTCAAGTTTACGTTCATAATTATTAACTTCCTTCATACGTTCAATACTTTCAATAATTAAATCTTTGCCTTTACTTGTTTGTATCATAGTATATTACCTTCCTTTTGTTTTAATCTATTAGTACGACTTCACCTTCCGTTGCGTCCGCTTTGTGTAAATCTGTGAAATATGTGTATATAAAATAACGCAGTGCGTCGACGGCGTGGTCGTTCTTTTTCACTGGTTGTTCTTTTATTATCCGTCCCCCTAACTTTGCCCACCTGTACGTTTTTAATTCATTAATTAAGTGTATCACGTTTGCCTTGTTTATAAATAACTTGTTGGTTCTAAAAAAGGACTTTACCTTATCAATACCAGCCAGCACGTCATTGTAGGCGGGCTGCACTGTATATCCTTCATTAATTAACTGTTGTATAAATCCCTTTCCGGACGGGTCGGCATATCCCCGTAGTGTCTTTATATTGTATGTTTCCTTCCAACTTTCAATTGTATCAATCCAATCTATCAACCCCGTCTTTGTCTTGTAGAATTCGTCAACAACATATACATTATCATTATTATCTATTCCTATTAATAATATGGCAGCGGGGTTCGTATAACCAAAATCAATAACAAAAAACCACTGCCTTATCATAGATAAATCTACATAATCAATCAGGTGCTGCTTATTAAACATATCATATATAACACCTTCAAATACGTTCCAGTGTCCTAATATAAATCTATCATAATACTGTTTATCATATGTTTTTACATCTTCAATGTAGTCATCAGGTAAATATATATTTTCTAATGTGTTTGTGATTATCGTTGCATAGTTTGATTTTCTTGTGTGTTCAACGCCTTCACCTTCAAAAAATAAACGATAAATCCAGTGGTAAGTTGTGTCGGGGTTTGTTGTTAGCCAGCCACCACGGAAGCCTGCATACCTTAACGACAGACGCCCCTTTAACATCTTAAATATTTCATAGTCAATTTCAGTGGCTTCATCCAGATAAAACCACCCCAGACTTAACGACTTTAATCTATCCGCTTTATCAGCATTAATAAATAATATTTCACTATCGTTTATAAATGTTAGTGTGTTTTCTGTTTTATTATACTTCTTTATCAACTTACTATTCTGTAACGTAGTTATGTGTCCGTCGGCGTGCATTATGTATATATCATTCAATAACGTTTTCCGTGTTGTATCCCGCAGTTCAGGGTATGTTGCACGCATTATAACGCCCCTGTTGTGTGAATACTTTGTTGATTGTTTGACGGCTTCAATACAACCAGCCAGTGTCTTTCCTGCCCGGAACGCACCCGAATATAATCTATACTTGGCGGCGGACTTATGAAATTCACGCTGTTTTTCAAGTGCTTCATACGGGACTATTTCATTATCGACACGGACGCATACTTTCCACCGCTGTTTTTGACTGTTTATATTGTGTATCATATCAGTATTATCTTTTTATCTATCCTTCTTTTTAATTATATTATTCTTGTGTTGTGGCGGCGTTCTGGTTATTATGTTGTTTTTCAGTACGTTCTTTACGACGGCGGCGTTCGTCTTTCCTATAATCCACCGTGCTATCGGGGTCGTTATCTATATCCCCGAATTCCACAACTATATTACCTAAATTAACATCCTGCTTACTATCGGCTTCACCTAATAGTAATAGTTCCAGTCTAATCAGTTTATCTATGGCGACGTCTATCTTATTAAAGTCTATTTCGTTTGCCTTTGCCTTTTGTATTAACTGGTCTTTTAGTTCCCTTACTAACGATAGGTTTTCAAGTCTTATTTTTGCTATACTGGCGGCTTCCTGTTCCCATTGTTTTTCCAATATCATATTAATCCGCTTATCCCACTGGTCTATATTCTTATATCGTTTAATCGTTGACTTTGATATACCCGTCTTTTTGTAAACGTAGTGCATACTTTGTTTTTCAAGGTATGCCTTAAACATCTGTTCCCGTTGCTTATCTGTTATTTGACTTCTAATTGCCATAGTTCCACTTCCTTTTACTGTGTAATACTTTACACTGTGTTAGAATACTTACATAAGATAATACTATATCCTACACTATATAAGGTAAAAATATTGACAAAATATCACTAACGTTGTGATATTATACTATTATCAGTGTATCTTGTGGAACGTTTCTGGGTCTATGTTGTATGTTGAATATAATCGTTCTAAAAACATTTCTTCCTTGTGAAAAAGGGATAAATCATATATCCTTATGTTATTACGGGTTGTGAATATTTTATCTGGCGGCGCCTGTTCCAGTTTTTGCAGTGTCTTATAATATATTTCGTGCGTTCCTAATCTGAAAAATAATAATAATGTTTGGATACCTAAATCATTATATAATTGTTGGCGCAGTTTAATCTGTCTTACATCTAAACCTATGCCGTCAAATGCACCGTATTGCGGCATTCTGGGGTTTCCGTGAAAAATGTCTTTATGTTTAACTTCTATTACTAAATACTTATTATCATTTGTCTTAACCAGATAATCTAATTGTTGCATATTATAAATCTGGTGTATGTGTAGCCAATCACGTGCGGCGCTTTCAGCCAGCCTTCCAATATTCTGTATATATCGTTCTTGGTTTGCTGTGTGCATAAGACACCCCCTTATAAATAATATTCTTTAAATACATCAGCGACTATCTGTTTAATGGTCTGTGTTACGTTAGATATATATGCTTGTGAATATTCAAGTATCTGTGATATTTCTTGTTGTGTAAATCCTAATAGCAGCAGTTCGTATATACTATAATATATATTATCCGTATTATCTGTATCGTATGTTTTAATAGCACGTTCTATATCTATTTTTAGGTCTATATTATCCGTTATCATTACGTTTAACGAATGAAAAAAGTTTACTGTGCGTGTATTATTATATATATTCTGACGTCCAGCGGGTAAATCGTATCGTATCCCTGTATATTCGTGTTTACGAACCTTCCGCCAAAAATATATTTCGTGGTCGTTTAGTCTGTTTATTTCAGCCCGCAGTTCGTCTGACATCGGGACGTCTGCATAATCGTCAATATAATCATATCCTACTTTACGTTTCATAATCAGCCCCCTTATTCAATTATATATTGTAATAATTCATTACGTATCTTATCATAGGTTATCCTATCGTGCATTGATAGGGTAGATATAATCTTATCAGTATTATCCGTTGTAGAATAAATAACCTTATCCTTTGTTACAAACGCACCGTCGGGTATAACAGTTATGTCATACTTCTGTATTAATTCTGTTGAATGAATGGCGCAGTTGCTGCCAATAATAGTCCCGTTTGGTATTATAACATTATTGTCAATAAACGTATTGTTTCCTATTACGGAACGTTCACCTATTACAACATTGCTACCAATCAGTGCATTACTGCCTATAAATACATTATTAGATATGGCGGCGCCCCGTCCTATCTTTACATTATTATTCAAGATACTTCCATTACCTATCAATGAATAAGGCATTATCATAACATCATACCCTATAAATACCTTATTCATAATGTCAGTTTTTTGTCCTATGTTTGTGCCTTCACAAACGATAATATCATTACGTTTTACATACCTTAAACCAAGTTTGGTAGGATAATCAAGCAGAATATCATAGTTTTCTTTTAGGTGCTTAATCATATCCCACGTCTTGTCAAACTGGTCTGGTTCAATTAATACCAATGTGTTTGGTTTTTCTTTTGTTTTAATGTACATCATATCTTTGTACCTTCCTTTTATAATATTTACGGGTTAAGCCCCGTATGGCTTCTGTATATTAACTTTTACATTCAATTTCATAATCCTTAAAATTGAATATCTTTTTTATACTACTTACTATCTATCAATATAATGTTGGTAGTATAAATTATTGTTTGGTGTTTAAATCCAATCAAATAGTTGCGTTGTTATCCTTTGGTATTCGTTTAATTCGTTTATCATTACGTGTATATTAGCACCCGTTATCTTTAATACCTTATTATTATTATTCAGCGGCGTCCTGTTATCTATTACTGTATTTGATAGTATATAAGTATTGCGTCCTATCAATACATCGTCTTTGATTATTACATCTTTTTCTATAACGCAGTTACTTCCTATGTGTGTAAACTTTCCTATCTGGACGGCGGGCATTAATATCGTATTATGTCCTATAATTGTGTTATTGTGAATATGGCATCCGTCCCCGATATAACAACCATTATAAATAGATACATTGTGGCTTATTACAACATCATTACCAATATATACATTCGTTCCTATCTGTATATTACCCTGTATCTTTACGTTGTTACCTATCAGGATACCATAGTCATTAAGTAGTATGTCTTTAATGTTTGACAGGCTGGTATATGTTATCCGTTCTACCCTGTCGTTGTCTTTGTAAATAAATAATACTTTCATTTTACGTTACCTACCTTTTATAATATTCGGACTATCCGTCAATATAATGTTGATAGCAAGTTATCTATCTTTATAACTGCTTTCATATAGAATAGTATCTTTTGACGTCAAAATATCGAAAAATATATTTGATTTTAAAATACTATGTCCTATCATTATAATGTTGTGTTTGTCGTTTTTATTATACTATTATATTGTATATGTAGGTAAACGTAGGTGTGGCGGGCTTGTCAATTAAAACAAGCCTATAAAAGCGGGACGCCCGCATACTGATAGGGGTATATCAGCAGCGGGCGCTGTGGTAGGTAATTATATAAGGGATATATGTGGGGGCTTATATTATCTAATTTAATCCACTAAAATCATAAACAGGGTATTGATTATTTATATTGCTTTCAATTTCGTCAAGGACTGCGTCTAAAACAGCCACGTCAATAGTTATTATATTATCCCCTGCTTTGTAGTCTGTGTCTATATATTTATTGTCTATGTCTATTATGTCCCTGTGGACAGCATACCTTTGTTGTTCCATAAAACCGTCGTCAACGTGCATTGTGAATTCTGGCTTATCCTTTGATAGATTGCGCTGTGCCACTATTGAATTCTGGCGTGCAAAATCAGGGTTCAATATTTCAGGTGCGTCGTCAAACATAGACTGGTATATATCAGTTTCCTGTATATTGGTGTTGGCAACTTCAGGTGTTTTACTTGTATCAACATCAGTATATTCGGTTGTATCATAAAACCCTAACTTGTGCATATTATTATCTTTTTCTGCGTCGTCTAACATTATTTCTAACTGTGATTTTAAGCGTGCACCAACAAATACTTTATATGTTTTTCCGTCTATC
>Ga0256914_1004332_pt1 | contig 10692 bp, 9 predicted proteins | sample HulkmetaG_FD_191571 | JGI IMG/M metagenome (GOLD analysis project Ga0256914, IMG submission 191571) | Hydrothermal chimney microbial communities from Main Endeavour vent field at the Juan de Fuca Ridge, Pacific Ocean - Hulk | ecosystem: Environmental > Aquatic > Marine > Hydrothermal vents ...
ATATGAAATCGTAAAAAAACACGGTGGCGACATTCGCGTTGAAAGTCAATACGGAAAAGGGACCACGTTTATTTTCACGTTGCCGGTTTCCTCTTCGGTTACGCTTCTTGTCGATAAAAATCCCGCGGAACTTGTGTTATATTCCAAACTCGTAAAGAGTTTATTTCCTGAGTTCAAAATCGAAACCGCGATGCGCAAAGCGGAAATAGAGAAAGTGATAAAAGAAAAAGCGCCGATGCTTATGATAACGGAAATCGAAACGGAAGATTACAATATTTACGATTTCGCAAAAGAATTGAGCGAAAAAGAAAACGCGATTGCACCGCGCATAATTGTGCTTTCTCACAATTTGGACAAGACGGCGGAAAAAAGACTTGCGGAATTCGGTATCACCAAGGCTTTTTCGAAACCTGTCGATTTATCCAAGTTCAGAGCCGCAATTTCGGAAATTCTTAAATAAAAACATCCGTTTAACCGATTTTTCAAGGGCTTTAATTCCTTCGCAAATTAAGGACAAATGATTATATTTAGAGCGTTCGATTTCTGAAAATTAAAAAAGGAGTTAAATAAATATGACTAACATTAAAAGCCTAAAGCGTTATTCGAAATTGTTACTTGCGCTTTTGTTTTCGGTCGCTCTTACGTCGTGTTACACCGATTACGGTTTGACAACGGAAGATTACGACATTGTTCTCACCAAATACAATCCCGAAGCCAATTTCGCTTCGTACAAAACTTTCGTCATGCCCGATTCCGTTTATCATCTGATTGGCGACGACGAAGACGACACGCTTTCGCGTCAATTCGACGCTTTAATTTTGAGCCTCGTCGCGGCGAATTTCGAACGTAGAGGTTACGTAAGAGTTAACGACGTCGATTCAGCCGATGCTGTCGTGGTGGTCTCCGCCGCCGACCAGACATACAGCGGTTCGATTTACTACCCGCCATACTGGGGATACCCTGGTTGGGGCTGGGATTGGTACTATTACCCGCCTTACTGGGGTGATATTTCCTATTATGAATACAACACAGGCTCGTTGTATATTCAATTTGCCAACATAGAAAACGTGGACGGTGAAAATATTCTTTATACGGACTGGATGGCAATTGCAAACGGTTTGCTTTCTTCGAACATCGTACAAACTCAATCAAGATTGGAATCTTCGATTAATCAAGCGTTCAAACAATCACCGTATTTGAAAACGAATTAAGAAGGATAGAGAAATGAAATTTAAATTAACTTTAATGGCGTTCTTGTTTTTTGCCGTATCTCTTTCGGCACAAAACTTTTTGAACATTATTTCGTATAGTACGGCTTTGCCTGTAGGACACACAAGCGATTTTATCGACGATTTCAGTTGGCGCGGTTTTTCAATCGAAGGAAGAAGTTTCACGCAACGCAATCTTTCTTTCGGTATTATGTTCGGCTGGAATTATTTCGACCAACGCACCGATGAAACCGTACAAATTCCCGACGGTGCGGTTACGGGCACACAAATTCATTATTTGGACGTTATTCCGATTATGGCAAACGTACATTATTATTTCGGCAAAAAAAGAAGAAAAAGTATGCGCGCGTATATGGGTTTGAGCGCGGGCACTTACATTATTTCGCAAAGAATGGATATCGGAATTTGGGCGTTTCGCCGTAGCAATTGGCATTTCGGTGTCGCTCCCGAAGTCGGCGTACTCGTTCCGCTCGGCTCGACTTCTCTTGCGCTTGCGGTAAAATATAATTACGCTTTTAATGCCGGCGAAACATTTTTCGATGCAAACGACAATTCGCACTCTTACATTTCATTTAATATCGGATTCGCTTTTTATTATTAATGAAAGAAAAATTTGCAAATTTGAAAGCCGTTCATTAGAACGGCTTTTTTTATATATAAAGTAAAAATTAATTCCCGCTTGTAGCATTCCGACAAAATCAACTCAATAATCTCCTCGTAAAGACTGAAAAACTCGCGTCATTGCGAGCGCCCACGACTTGTCGTGGGCGCGCGGCAATCTGTCGGTTCGTCAGCGAAAGACTACTCGGCGCAGTAATTTGACAGATTCCTTCGTCCCGCCAAAGGCGGGACTCGGAAAGACTGTGTTTGTTCGGTTTAGCGCAGTAGTGCTACAGATTGCTTCGTCAACCCGCTAAAGCGGGTTTCCTCGCAAGGACGTGTAATCCTAACCCTTATTCAATCACTCAATCATTCATTCATCCAACCAATTCATCATTTTTTCAATCCCGCCGCGGCGAGACAACCATTCATTCAATCAATCATTCATTCAACATTCATAATTCATCATTCATAATTTAAAAAATCGTGTCATCCGTCTTCTATCAAAACCTTACTTCATCAAAATCATCTTCTTCGTAGCAACGAACTCACCCGCACGTAAAGTGTAGAAATATACGCCGCTCGGAAGATTACTTGCATTAAACTGAACGGTGTATTTGCCCGCCGCTTGAGCTTTGTTTACAAGCGTTGCGACCTTCTGTCCGAGTGTGTTGTAAACGGTTAAAGATACATTTACGATAGATTGCGTTCCCGCCATGGCGGGACTCCTCGCAATGACACTTGGAATTGAATACATAATCGTGGTTGTCGGATTGAACGGATTAGGATAGTTCTGTTTTAAAGCAAATTTTTCAGGGAGAATTTCGTCTTGAACATCGTTAATATTCGAATCGAATACAAAAACCGCAATTGCGTCTTTGGTAATTTTCTTCCCGCTTACACTTTGCACATTGTTAATTCTGACAATATACATTGAATCGACAATATTCGCGGTCGTCGTAAGTTTTACAATCGAATTATCACCGTTATAGCCGAGCGATGCGCTTTCGATTCCCAATTGTCCGCCGATTAACGAATAATTGGCGGCAACTTCCGCGGTGGAAGCATCGGCGTTTTCTGAAAATTTCACAATGAATTTATCGGGACCTATCATTTCGGCGTATTCGATAATCAAACTGTCGGAAATGTAAATTCTATCGGCGAATTCGGGATGATCGACAAAGGGATTACGGTTGTGTTGGAACGATTCGACAACATTATTTCTACGACGCTCCCAATCGTCGGGCGGGTCGAAACGATTCCATGCGAGCAAGGTGGAAAGTTTGCCGAAGTAAGGTGTATTGCTCGAAGTCGGAATATTTTCGACAAGACGCAAGTCCAACGCGGGAGAATTATATCGCGTTGCCATATAAAGCATACTGCGAGCGACATCACCTTTGACCGCATCGCGGGGTTCCCACGAAATGGAAGTATAATAACATCCCGAAGGCACCGTCCCGCCGTCGTAATATTCCTGTCCGCCGTTATCGAAATCCTTATTTCCGCGTGCTGAGTTCGTCGATGCGTCCGCAGGGTGTAAATGATGACAATCGGTGTAAGCCGTATCGCCCGAACTCGGGAAACCGTGTGATTTAGCCCAAACGTGTTCGCGGTTCCACCCCGCATTGTATTCACCCTCCGCATCGAGAGAATATCCCATGTAAATCGTAATAATATTTGCGGGATTGTTCGGGTCGCGGTCAGCCACTTTTAGAATATCCCACGTATCCGTCGAACTTGAAGTGTAGGGGTAACGCGTGTGATTTTTGATTAATTCGAACAAAGCGTTCTGCAATTCGTCGCCGTAAAGTCCCTCCGCAGAAGAATAATCGACTTGCGCGAAATTTTGTGTGAACGCAAAAGAGAAAAACAGAATAAATAAAAATAATTTTTTCATGACACCACTCATAGTTAGTTTAAAAAGTAAAATGTTTAATTTTCTCGCCTTTCGCTCCTATTTCCATCATCGCATCAATTCCGATTTGCAAGTGCAAATCGACATAACGCGAAGTAACTTTCTTATCCGACTCTTCGGTTTTTATACCTTCTTTAATCATCGGCAAATCGGAAACAAGAAGCAATGCGCCGCGCGCAATTTGATTTGAATAGCCCGTAACGAAAATCGTCGCGGTTTCCATATCGATTCCGATTGCGCGGAGACGTCTTAATCTTTCTTTAAATTTTTCGTCCCATTCCCAAACGCGGCGGTTAGTCGTGTAAACCACCCCCGTGCGATATTCCAATCCGTGCTCGACTATTTTGGACGAAACGAATTTGTGCAACTTAAACGAAGGGAGAGCGGGAACTTCGGGCGGCATGTAATCGTCGCTTGTTCCTTCTCCGCGTATCGCCGCTATCGGTAAAATGAAATGCCCGATTTCCGTCGTTTTTTTCAATCCGCCGCATTTGCCGAGAAACAAAACACCTTTCGGTTGTCGCGCGGTAAGCAAATCCATAATTGTCGCCGCATTGGGCGAACCGATACCGAAATTAATAATACTAACTCCTGATGAATTAGTCGCGACCTGCATCGGACGACCTTCGCCCTTTATGTCAACGCCGAATTGTTCTGCAAATATTTGTACGTAATTCCCGAAATTGGAAAGTAAAATATAATCGCCGAATTCGTCTATTTTCGCTCCCGTATATCGCGGAAGCCAATCTTTTGCAATATCGAGTTTCGTTATCTCACTCATTAAAGACTCCTTTCAAATTAATTTTCTTCAAAACATACGTAAATCCGTAACCTAATGCAATTCCGATTATCGCTCCAGCAAGCACATCGGAAAAATAATGGACGCCGACGTAGGGGCGCGAAAACGCGACCAGCGAAGCGACGGCGAATAAAATTTTCTTGTATTTTTCGTAAAGCGAACCGAAAAAAGCCGCAACGGCGAAATTATTCGTCGCGTGAGACGAAGGCATCGAAAAGGAACCACTGCACCCGACAAGCAAACGTACATTTTCAAGAGCATTACACGGACGCGGGCGCGCGATGAGATTTTTCAGCAAATGACTGCTCAATTGGTCGGAAATCGCTACAAGCGCAATTACGACAATAGCAGCAATTCGTCCTTTCTGTCCGCCTTTTGCGAAAAGAAAAATCAAGAAAAAAAGATAAAGCGGGATCCAATGCTTTACATTCGTAATGAAAACAAAGAACTTGTCGAACAGCGGATTTGCCAAAGCGCCGTTAATGAAGTGAAAAACGGCGACATCAATATTTTGTGCAAACTCTAAAATTTTCGCTCCGGTTTTACAAATCCGTTTTTAATCCACCAATCGTCGTTGTAAATTGTGCTGAAATATTTATAACCCGAATCGGGGAAAATCGTAACGATGTTCGCCTCGCGGTCGATTTGTTTTGCAACTTGAATTGCGCCCCAAATATTTGCGCCGCTTGAACCTCCCGCGATAATTCCTTCTTCTCCTGCAAGTTTCAACGTCCATTCGAAAGCCTCGGCGTCCGTAATTTTTAACATATCGTCGAGCACTTCAAGTTGCGCTGTTTTGATGAGAAACTCGTCGCCCAAGCCTTCGAGTAAATAACGCGAAGGTTCGACAAGTTCTTTTCGTTTAAAATAATCGTAAAAAATGGAACCGACAGGGTCAACCGCAATGATTTTCACGTTCGGATTTTTTTCTTTCAAAAACTTACCCGCTCCGCAAACCGTTCCGCCCGTTCCGATACCCACAACAAAATAATCGATTGCGCCGTCGGTTTGTTCCCAAATTTCGTGACCCGTCGTCATATAATGCGCTTCGTTGTTATCCAAGTTGTTGTGCTGGTCGATGTAGTAATAATCTGGATTTTCCGCGGCAAGGTTCTTCGCCAAGTTGTTGTAAGAATCCGGACGTTCGGGCGGAATAGATGCATCCACCGTTATTACGTCCACGCCGAGAACTTCAAGCATTTTTAATTTTTCTTTACTCGTCGTATCTCGAATTACGATTTTCAGCTTGTAACCTTTTTGCCGCGCGACAATCGCCAAGCCCATTGCGGTATTACCCGAAGAGTTCTCGATAATCGTATCGCCGGGTTTCAGTTTCCCTTCGCGTTCGGCTTTTTCAATCATATATTTTGCTATGCGGTCTTTAACGCTTCCGCCCGGATTGGTAAATTCGAGTTTCGCGAAAATTTTCGCTTTCAAACCTTTCGTAATATTTTTCAGTTCAACCAGCGGCGTGTTGCCGATTGCATCAAGTAAAGTCGCCATATATTTACCGTTCAAATTATTTCATAAAATAATTTACAATAACGCCGAAGCGATTTCGTAACCGCGCAAAAATTCCTCCGCGGTCATCCGTTTGCGTCCTTCGGGTCGAATTTCAAGAATTTCGACCGCACCTTTTCCCGCACCGACAAACAATTCCTTTTTTGTTCTACCGACCTCGCCGGGCGACAATTCCACATCCGCGACTCGCGCTTTGTAAACCTTGTAAATTTTCCCTTCGCTTTCGAAAAACGCCGCGGGAAAAGGCGATAAACCGCGCACAAGATTTACTATTTTCTCCGCGTCATCGTGCCAATTTATTCGCGCCAAATCTTTCGTGATTTTCGGGGCTTTCGTTGCCGCCGTGTCGTCTTGCGGTAGCGGTTCGAAATTCCCGTCGTTAAGGATTTCAACCGTTTCAAGAACCGCATCGGCGCCGAGCAAACTTAATTTATCGTGCAACGTGCCGAAATCGTCGTCGGGAGAAATTTCGATTTTCTTCTGCAAAATGATGTTGCCCGTATCGACTGTTTTTTCAAGCAGAAATGTCGTGACGCCCGTTTCCTTCTCACCGTTTATCAAAGCCCATTGAATAGGCGCCGCGCCGCGATATTTCGGCAAAAGTGACCCGTGAAGATTAAACGCGTATTTCGGTAAAGTGTAAACGGCGGAAGGCAGAATGCGAAAAGCAACAACAACAAAAACATCGGCGTTAATTTTTTTCAGTTCCGCGATGAAATTTCCATTTTTCAGATTTTCCGGTTGGAGGACGGGCAAAGCGTTTTCAATCGCAAATTCTTTGACGGGCGTAAACGAAACTTTTCTTCCGCGTCCGCGTTCTTTATCCGGCGCGGTAACCACGGCGGCAACCTCGTGAGAACTTTCTATCAATTTTTTTAACGAAGGAACGGCGAAATCGGGTGTGCCGAAAAAAACAATTTTCATTTTCGACCTATCGTTTTTCGGTAATTGGATAATTCACTTCCACGTTGCGGTTCATTATATCGCGAAGTTTGTTCTGTAATTTTTTTCTGATTTTCGGTTCTGTTCTGTCGGGTATCATTTTTCCGATTAAATGATCATACTCGTGTAAAATAACGCGCGCAAACAAATCGTCCGCTTCAAGTTCCACAAGTTTTTCATCCGTGTTAAGATAACGAACCTTTACGATTTCGGGACGTTCCACTTCCGCCGTGAGCGTCGGCAAACTCAAACAACCTTCCTCGAAAATCACAGTTTCGTCCGAAGTTAAAATAATTTCGGGATTAATCATCGCCACGGGCTTGATGTGTTCCAAGCCTTCCACGACGCTTACGTCAACGACAAAAATTTGTTTGTCAACGTTCACTTGATTCGCCGCGAGACCAATTCCGTAGGCGTTGCGCATCGTTTCAAACATATTGCGAACGAGTAAAATAATATCATCGTCGATTTTTTCGACGGGCTTCGCCTTTTCGCGCAAAATTTTATCACCGTAAACTGTAATCGGTAAAATCGCCATTTGCAAACTCCGTTTAAAATGAACTTTTAAAATAACGAAAAAAAATATCAGAATAACGGGAAAACATGCAAAAGGGGGTGCCTTGTATCGTTAACTTATTCTACAATATAAGTTAATTCGGTACTTCCGCCGTAAAATGTCGTAAACCGAAAAAAGCGACAAAAAAAGCCGAATGCTTAATGTCATAAACATTCGGCTTGAATTTATTTTGTATTAAAAATGCTTTTATTCTTCCGGCACTTCGAGACCGACAAAGCGCTTGCTTCCGTCGGGATAAACCACTTTCAGCAATATTGCGCCGCCTTCTTTGTCCTTCAAAACTTCTTCAAGTTGCTCGACGTTTTCAATCTTTTGTCTGTCGGCTTCCGTAATTACAAGTCCGCGACCGATACCCGCTTCGTCCGCCTTTCCGAAACGCTCGGTTTTCACCACCATTACGCCGTTATCAACGCCGTATTCATCATATTCGTTGTTATACAAATCGCGAACCGTCAATCCGATATTGCCGAATTCCTTGGTTTCTATTTTGTGTTTACCTTTTTTCTTCTCGCCTTTTTTACGATGTGTTTTGGCCTTGTTTTTCGGGGCTTTGAGAGTGACATAGCGTTCAATTGTTTCGCCGTCACGATAAAGCGTAAGTTTTACGGTATCTCCGGCGCGTTTTTGTGCAATATAACTTTGCAATTCGTTCGGTTGGGTAACTTCCTTGTCGTCAATTTTCAAAATTATATCGCCTTCCTTAATGTCCTTTTCCGCGGCGGCGCCATCTTCAACAATTCCTTGAATTAACACGCCTTTCGGCTTATCGAGCCCGACTGCGCGCGCCGTGGCGTCGCTTACGGCTTCGATTCTTACGCCGATGTAACCGCGACTAACTTCGCCGTTCTCAATTAAATCTTCCGCCACCGCTTTTACAAGATTAACAGGAATGGCAAAACCGTAACCGATGTAACTCGGCGAAAATCCGTTGGTTGCAATTGCCGTGTTTATTCCTACAAGCGAACCGTGCAAATCGACAAGCGCGCCGCCGCTGTTTCCGGGATTAATTACCGCGTCGGTTTGAATGAAATTTTCAACGCCGTAACTATCTTTAATCAAACGCAAACTTCTGTTTTTCGCGCTGATAATTCCCGCCGTAACGGTTGACGAAAACGAAAGCGGGTTGCCTATTGCCATTACCCACTGCCCGACTTTGATTTTATCCGAATTGCCGAAATGTATCGGTTGAATATCATCCGCATCTATTTTAATTACCGCCAAATCGGTAAGCGGGTCGGTGCCTACCACTTCCGCATCGAACTGCCTTTTGTCGTGGAGCGTAACCGTAACATTCGTCGCATTTTCGACTACGTGATTATTCGTGACGATATAACCGTCGTCGGAAATAATTACGCCGCTTCCCGTTCCTTCCTGTTCTTTCGGCATTTCGAACGGAATTCTGAACGGCAAGCCTTCGTGAGGATTTTCCTTGATTTTACTAACAACTTTTATTTCCACTATCGAAGGAGTAACTTTTTCCGCCACATTGATGAAAGCGTCTTCAAACGATTGTAAATCGCCCGAAATTTGCTGAACGGGTTCGCTTTCGCTACCGAGTTTAACGTCGCCCGCATACGCTTTTTTCATATATCCGAAATTTCCGACAAGCGTGGCACCGAAAACCGCGCCGATTATCAATAATCCGAGCGCGTTCCAAAAACCTCTTTTATTCATCTTTCCTCCTAATTAATAATCAACTTCAACGTTTTGATTTCGTCGAACTCTTCAATTTGATACGCCAAATATTTTTCGAGAAAAGCGACGATTTCGTTCAGCGTTTTCTCGTTTTGTCCGCAATCGAAATCACGCGAAGTTAAACACTCCATTATTTTATAATGTTCCTCGTCGAAAGAAAAATTAACGATTTCCTCCGCGAAACATTTACGGCACAAAAAACCTTTTTGGTAATTGAAGCCTATTTTCGTTTCCTTGTGTAAATCCGCGCCGCACTTGTTGCACTTGCCGAAAATCAATTCGTAACCGAGAATTTCAGAGAAGAAAAAAAGGAATTTCACAAAAAAAGTTTGTGCGTGTTCCGGCGCGGCGTTCATCAATTCCAAAATGCGAAACGCCCCGCGAAAAAGCCTTTCGTTAATTTCCTCCGCGTGAATTAGTTTATCGATTAGCTCCACAACGGCGCTTGCGTAAATAAGCGCCGTGAAATTATTTCTCAATTCAGTGAAATGTTGGACAAGCGAAGCGTCCGAAGCAAGTTGAATTTCGCGCGTCGGTTTTTCGTAATAAACGAGTTCAATTACGTTTAGCGGGTCGATTATTTTTCCGCTTTTAGATTTTGCCGAACGCGCCGCTTTAACGATTACGGAAATTTTCCCTTTCTCTTTCGTGTAAATCCGTGCAATTTTACTCGACTCGCTGTAATCGAGTTTGGAAAGCACTATTCCGAGCGTTTTAATTATTTTCGACATCGAACTTGAACGGCGGTTCGTAAATTTTCTCTTCCGTAATAATTCCGCTAATAAGTTTCGCGGGCGTAACGTCGAAAGCGGGCGCATAAAAATCGTAATCCGAGCGCGTGATTTTCGTTCCGCGAATTTCATAAATTTCACGCGGCGAACGCTCTTCGATTTTAATTTGAGAACCGTCGGCGCAACTTGCGTCAATCGTCGTTTTCGGCGCGGCAATGTAAAAAGGAATTCCGAAATGCTTGCACAGAACCGCAAGGTTAAACGTTCCGATTTTATTAGCCGTATCGCCGTTCGCCGCAATTCTGTCCGCTCCGACAATCACCAAATCGACTTTCTTTTCGCGCATCGTAATTCCCGAAGCGGAATCCACGATTACGGAAAACGGAACGCCCGCTTTTTCAAGTTCGAACGCGGTCAAGCGCGAGCCTTGCAAAAGCGGACGCGTTTCATCGGCGTAAACATATTTCACAAGTCCTTTTTCATAAGCCTTTTTGATTACGTTCAGCGCCGTTCCGCCGCCGCCAGTGGCAAGCGCGCCGGTATTGCAGTGCGTGAGCACAACGGATTTCTTTTTGAAAATCGCCGTGCCGTTTTCGGCAATTGCGTCGCACATTTCAATATCCGCGCGATGAATTTCGAACGCTTTTTCAAGTAATATTTCGAAAATGTTTTCCACATTAACA
>Ga0256914_1004333_pt1 | contig 10689 bp, 9 predicted proteins | sample HulkmetaG_FD_191571 | JGI IMG/M metagenome (GOLD analysis project Ga0256914, IMG submission 191571) | Hydrothermal chimney microbial communities from Main Endeavour vent field at the Juan de Fuca Ridge, Pacific Ocean - Hulk | ecosystem: Environmental > Aquatic > Marine > Hydrothermal vents ...
ACTCTCCTCGCTTATCGCCTCCACATTGTAAATAAGCTCCTCTCTTGAGACGACTCCCCCCTCTTTTTTTATCAAATAGGCGAGTATTCCGTATTCGGCGTTCGTTAGAGAGAGAGGTTTTCCGTGAAAGCGAATCTCCATCCTCTCCTCATCCAAAACTATATCCTTGACGGAACCGTCCTCTTTTTTCCCGTCCGACTTCTCCCTCCTTCTCAAAAGACTTTTTATTCGCGCTTGAAGCTCTCTCGGATTATACGGTTTAGGAAGATAATCGTCGGCTCCCCTCTTTTCAAGAGCTTCCACCTTATCGTTTATGTCGTGTCTTGCGGAAGAGATTATTATGGGTATGTCCGATTTTTTTCTTATTTCGCTACAAACCTCCAATCCGTCCATATCGGGAAGAGTGAGATCGAGTATCAAAAGATCGAATTTCTCAAGATCGAGTTTGGACATACCTATATAGGGATTTTCCACATTCGTTATCTCTATGTCGAACTGCTCGAGATATTCGGTCAAAATCTCGGCAAGCTCCACGTCATCCTCTATCATTAAAACCTTTATCATATTTCCCGACCTTTTAACGCTTTTTTTAGATTATAACAAAAATTTATCTCTCTTTATAGTTGGAAAGCAAAACGCTAATCCATTCGGTCTTTTCGGAATTTTCGAAAGCGAGTTTCAAAGTCATCGTCAAAGGGGCGGCCAAAAACATTCCGACCATCCCGAAAAGCCACCCCCAAAATATGAGGGAGAAAAAAACGACGGCCGGAGAGAGATTCAACCCCTCCCCCATTACTTTAGGCTCCAAAATATTGGACACGAAGATATTTATTACAAGATAAAAAACGCTTACATATAAAGCCGTTTCGAACCCGAAAGTTACCAAAGCTATCAAAATTCCCGGAATGGAAGCTATAATCGAACCGACTACCGGAATATAGTTAAACAAAAAAGAGATAAAGCCGAACAAAAACGCATAAGGCACCCCGAACGCATACAGCGTGATCCCTATCAAAAGTCCCGTCAAAAAACTGGTGAAGGTTTTTATAATGAAATATTTTTGCACGCTTTCGAAAAAAGCTTTGAAGTAGTCGGGATTTTTGGTTATCAAATCGAGCTTCTTGCCGAAATCCTTAGACTCGAAAAGCAAAAAGGAAACGCCTATGACAACGACCAGAAATCCGGAAATTACGGTTCCGGCTTTCCCTATGAAACCTTTAAGAACCGATACGAAATCCATGCTTTGAAAGTATGAAAGATCCAATTTCAAATCGTATTTTTTCAAAAAAGAGTTAGCGTCGTTTACGACGGAATTTAATTTGGCCTCGTAAAAAGAGATGTTGGAAACGAACTCTTTTACGGAATTTTCCACTATATAAAAAACTCCGCTAAAAACGACCACGAAACCGGCAAGAGTAATAAAAAACGCCAAAACGGCGGGAAGCCCTTTTTCGTCGAAAAACTTGAAAACGGGAGCGAGCAAAATCGTTATAAAAACGGAAAGTATGATATAAACCAAAACGGACGAGAGAGATTTTAACGCTATTATGATTATAAAAGCCGCGGCTATATAAAATATCTCCATAAGTTTATCTATCCTCTCTCTCCGTAAAAATTCTATTTAAGAGCCTCTTCAAGCTCCTTTTGCGAAGTTATGTATTTAACGTCCTTAATCTTTTTGTTTTCCAAATATACAAGAGTTATCTTATCGGCGTTTTCTCGATTTTTCAACTTCGCCGCAAGTTTTTTGTCGTATATCAGCAAAACGCTATAATCGCTTTTTCTAAGATCCGGCAGCGCGAAAGCGTTTCTTATGACAACAGGCATGGGACTGATATCCGCTATGAACAAAGCCGACTTGCTTTCTAAAAAACCTTTGGGTTTATCTTTCAAAAAAGCCTTAACGGTATGTCCGGTAGATTTCGCAAATACCACAATCAAAAGTTTCGTATCGTTTTTAAGCTTATAAGCCTTATCGAATTGATCCGGAAGCTTAAAATCTATAACGCTCCCCTTTTTCAATCCGTTTTCCGCTTTTATATAATATTTGGAAGGATCGTAAGTGTCTTTTCCTTTAACGATTACGAAAGTTCCCAAAGCTATCGCGACTAAAACAACTACCCCTATAACGATCTTTTTCATCAAATCTCCTGCCGTTTAAATTAATCCCGCTTCTTTTAAAAGCGGCTCTATCTTTTCGCTTATCTTCATAAGCTCTTCGAGAAAAGTTCCGAAAGCCTTATCCTCCATATACCATTCTTTAATATGAGCTAAGGCGTTGCTCTTTTCCTCTTCGTTAAGTTCCGGATGATTTTTTATGGCTTCTTTTATTTTTTCGAGTTTCTCATGATGCTTATGATGAGGCATAACGACTCCTTTTTATTGAAATTATAACCAAATAATACGCAATAATACAAAAACTCTTTTAAAAGAGACTCTTCTTTATCTCAAACGCTTTCTCATTCAATCTGCTTAACCCAATCCGAAACATTAAACATGATTGACATAGACTAAAGTTTTATGATATAATTGCTATAAAAAATATAGGAGATCGGAGTGAGCAAAAGTTTATATGAAACATTGGGAGTGAGTCCGAACGCATCTGCGGACGAAATAAAAAGAGCTTACAGGAAATTAGCAAGAAAATACCATCCGGACGTCAACAAAAGTCCGGAAGCCGAAGAGAAATTTAAAGAGATAAACGCCGCATACGAAATACTCAGCGACCCCGAAAAAAGAGCCAAATACGACCAATTCGGCGACGATATGTTCGGAGGCCAAAGTTTTCACGACTTTACGCAAAGTCATGCAAACGCCGCCGACTTGGACGAAATACTAAGAAACATTTTCGGAGGAGGTTTCAGTAGCGGCGGTTTCGGAGGATTCGGCGGTTTCGGATTCGGAGGAGGCTTTTCGGCGCCGGATCTGGACGTCCACGCGAAGATAGTAATTCCTTTCGATACGGCTTTACACGGAGGAACTCACTCCATCAACTATAACGGAGAAAATTTCGACGTCAGAATTCCGGCGGGAATAAAAACGGGAGAAAAACTAAGAGTAAGAGGGAAAGGAAAAAGCTATCAAAATCAAAGAGGAGATTTAATCTTAAGCGTAGAGGTCGCTCCGAGTCCGGAATATACACTAAAAGGAATAGATCTTATCAAAGATATTCAAATCGCCTTGAAAACGGCGATTTTTGGCGGTAAAATAAAAGTAAGAACTCCTTACAAAGAGGTTACCGTAAAAGTGCCCAAAGGAGTTCAGTGCAATCAGAAATTAAGAATAAAAGAACACGGAATGATAGATAGAAAAACAAAACGAAAAGGGGATCTCTATCTCAAATTGAACGTAAAAATACCCAAAGAAGAGGAACTCGATAGAGATCTCGCAAAAATGATGGAAGAAAAACTACCAGGAGACGCAAATGCATAGTTACGACGAACCGGTATATTTAATAAGCGTGGTGGCGAAGGCTTTGAACATTCATCCTCAAACTTTAAGACAGTACGAGAGAGAGGGACTCATCTCTCCTTCAAGAACGCAAGGTAAGATGAGACTCTACTCTCAAAAAGACATAGACAGAATCAGTACGATTTTGAGATTGACGAGAGACCTCGGGGTCAATCTCGCAGGAGTCGATATCATCTTGCAACTAAAAGAGACGATAGAGGAACTCGAAAAAGAGATAGAGGAGCTAAAAAAAGAGTTAAACAAATACAAAGATCTCTCCACCATCGAACCGAAAAAGAGTCTCGTTAAGAAAAAAAGCAGCTACGAAATAATCATCTTCGGAGAGTAAACTACTCTTTCAGCCTCTCGACGGAGGCCCCTATCTTCGTCAATTTCTCCTCCAAGTTCTCATACCCTCTATCCAAATGATATATTCTATGAACGAAAGTTACTCCTTCCGCCGTCAAAGCGGCCAATACCAAAGCGCTACTCGCTCTAAGATCGGTAGCCATGACATCCGCCCCCGTTAAAGGAGTCTTCCCTTCTATCGTAGCTATATTTCCTTTGAGAGTGATTCTCGCTCCCATTCTTTGAAGTTCGCTTACATGCATAAAACGGTTTTCAAAAAGCCTCTCCTCTATAACGCTCGCTCCTTCCGCCTGAGTCGCAAGAGCCATAAATTGAGCTTGCATATCCGTAGGAAAGCCCGGATATTCCGAAGTGGCTATTTTAACCGGTTCTATTTTGGAAGCCGGTTCTATTTTAACGAAATCCTCTCCCGTCTCCACTCCAAATCCCATTTCCCGCAACTTAATGATTACCGATTCCATATGCGAAGGAATGACTTTTTTGACGGTTAAAGAAGAGTTGGTTATGGCGCCGGCGCAAAGATAAGTGCCCGCCTCTATCCTATCGGGAATGATTTTTAAAGGTTTTATATCCAAAAGCTCTCCGTCCCTTCCGTGTACGACGATTTCGTCGCTGCCTATGTTTTCCACTTTAACTCCCGATTCATCAAGAACTTCGCACAGTTGAACCACTTCCGGCTCTTTAGCCACATTTATAATCTTCGTTTTTCCCTTTGCCAAAGCGGCCGCCATAATTATGTTTTCGCTTCCCGTTACGGTTACCTTATCGAAAACGATAGTGGTGCCGACCAATCCTTTCAAGGCCTTAGCCACGACATACCCTTGCCTTATCTCTATCTCCGCTCCCATCTGTTTTAAAGCCTTAAGATGCAAATCTATCGGCCTTTGTCCTATGGCGCACCCTCCCGGCAAACTCACTTCGCAATGACCGAATCTCGTAAGAAGAGGACCTAAAGTAAGTATGGACGCCCTCATCGTTCTTACTATGTCGTAATTGGCTTTCGTATGAGATATGCAACTTGTATCTATAACGGCTTTATGATCGGAAAAAGAGTAATCGGCCCCGAGATTGGAGAGAAGTTTCAAAAGAGTTTTTATATCCTTAACGTCGGGCACGTTAGAAATCTCCACTCTATTTTTAGCCAAGATGGAAAGAGCCAAAAGAGGCAAAGCGGCGTTCTTGGCTCCGGATATCTCAACCTCTCCTCTTAACTTTTTACCTCCCTCTATTCTTAAAAGATCCATTCATATCCTTAAATATTTTATTTTATTTTTTCAAATTATATCCAAATATAAAACCTACAAAAATTAATAGCGAGAATACATCAAATATCTTTCATCTAAAGGAAGCTTATCCCTATACTTTTCCTTAACCGCGTTCAAAATAAATCCGGCGTTTTTTATACGATACTTCTCAACCACTTCGTTTATCTTTTCTATAAATCTTCTGTCCGAAAACTCGGACTTGCACACAAAAAGTACCAAATCGGCGTATTTCATCAGCAAAATAGCGTCCGAAACGAGGTCTATCGGCGGAGTATCGAGCACTATATAATCATACTCCTTTTTAAGACTCTCTATAACCTCATCCATCTTTTTGGAATCCAAAAGCTCATAAGGACGCGGCGGAATAAAACCCGAGGTTATGATATCGAAATTGTTAAGCTCTTCATGCTCCCAAATAACGTCTTCCAATCGAGCCTTTCCGGTTAAAACGTGGCTAAGCCCTATACTGTTTGGAATACCGAATTTAGCATGAAGCTCCGGCCTTCTTAAATCGCACGAAACCACTATGCACTTTTTCTCGCCCATCCCCAAAACCGCGGAAAGATTGGCCGTTACCACCGTTTTTCCCTCGTTGGGAACGGTAGAGGTTATAACTATGATTTTGCTTTTCTTCACGGGAGGGGAAAACTCTATGCGAGTTCTTATATTTCTAAGAGCCTCGCTTGCCGGAGAACGGGGATCGTCCAAAACGTAGGCGCTTCTGTAAAGTTTTTTATCCTCTATAAAAGGAATCTCCCCGTAAACGGGAATTTTACTTATCTCCTCTATATCCCTTTTGGTCTTTATTTTCGTATCCAAAACGTATCTTAAAATCGTAACCAATACGATAGCGACCAGTCCCAAAAACGAGCTTACGGCAAGAATTAGAGATTTTTTGGGTTTAACGGGAGTTCTGTTCTCTATCGCCCTATCCAAAATCCTTTTTTCCAAAACGGTTGCGGCTTTGGCCACTTTCATCTCGGATTCTCTTTCCAAAAGATAGTTGTAAAGTCTTTCGTTAACCCTAAATCTCCTCTCCAAATTCGCATATCTTTTTTCTACGGACGGAAGGGCTATAAGCTGTCTCTCCATCTTTTTTAAAGATTTTTTCAACTCTTTTATGCGAACCGTTACGCTTCTTCTGATGCCTCTTACCGTTTTTTCTATGGCTCTTTTTACGTTCTCGAGCTGTTTCAAATTGGTCTGAACGAGGGGATGAAGTTTCGTATATTCGTTTAAAAGTCTATCTCTTTGACTTAAGAGGTTTTGATACTCCGTTATGAAATTGGCCAAAACGGGATATTGAGCGGAAAAACCGACTATCGCTTCATAATTTCCTCTTTTTATCTCTTTAAGCAAAATATCCAAAGAGTCTTTTTCTATGGAAGCCTCCGCAAGTCTCGCCTCATACGCGCTCATCCTTCTTATCAGATCCTCCGATTGGACTCCCATGTTTACGAGTCTGTTTTTCGCTTGAAACTTCTTTAGCTTCCGTTCCGACTCTTGAAGTCTTTTATTTACTATCTTCAACTGCTCTTCTATAAATTTCAAACTGTTGGAAGTCTCTTTCGTTCTCCTCTCTATGCTCTGCTTAAGATACTCCTCTCCCAAAGCGTCCAAAAAATCTTTGGCTCTCTTAGGATCGGTATCTTGATACTCCACTTTCAAAACGGAGGATTGAAAAGAGAAAGGCTTTACGGAGAGATTGTTTAAAGCGCTATTTACCAAAGAGTAAAAAGGATTTATTTTAAAAAAGTAGCTATCTTGAGGTTTCATTCTTTTTAGTTTTTTTATAACGAAAGAGAAATCTTCGTTATCTATCTTTTCTCCGAAAGTATAAATTTTTTCGAAATATCTCTTTTTAGGATTTTTAATATGAACCCACTCAAGCAGCTTCTCGAATATTCCCTTTTCCAAAAACAGATGAAAACGGTCGCCGTCAAGAACTTTTATCTTAAAAAGTTTGCCGTAATAAAAATCGTTTTTTATTTTCACGTCTTTTACTTTAAAAGGAGCGAAACCGTAAATCTCGAAAGTTTTAAAGTTTTCTTTCTTAAAATACTGAACCTCAAGATCCAAATTCTTTAAAGCCTTCTCCACCAAAAATCTGGATCTCAATACGTCCATTTCCGTCTCTATGCCTTCGCTATTTTGTCTTATACCGGTCAAAAGGTCGTTTTGATTGTTTTGATTGTTTCCCCTCTCTATCTCTATCGTCATGTAAGTTCTATATTCGGGAGTGGTAAAATAGATATATAAAATACCTCCGGTTAAAAAAGCTAAAAATAAAAACATGTTAAATACTTTATATTTTGACAGTAAATATAAAATTTTCTTAAAGTTTATGGAAACGCCGGTATAATAAACGCTATCTTTTTTCATTTTACCCTCATATTCTCATTATCTTAACAATTATCGACAACTTTTCATATAGTTTTTAACCTTTCTCCGCCGAAAGCATACTTTTCCGCAACGTAACTTATATAAATAAACATAAGAAGGATCTGTTTGTCGTAATAAGAAACCGATCCCATATCAACAAGCAAAAGAGCCGCAACTATCGCATAAAGATAAAATTTCAAATCTCTATCTCCGACTTTGGCTATCTTTACGAACAAAAGAACGAAAATGCAATAGTATAGCAACTCTCCCACAAGACCGACCCCAAGCAAAAGCTCGACGAAATTATTATGCGAGTACCCTCCGTAGTAATATCTGAAAGTATCTATTCCTATTCCTCCGAAAGGGTGATTGAAAAACATCTCGAGACCTTTTTCTATATACTCCTTTCTCTCCAAAGTACTCTTTTCCATATCCGCTCCCGCAAGAGTGTTTATCACATTCAAAAGCCTAAGGTAAACGTCTTCAAGATATTTAACTATCTTTTCCGTATCCGCAAAAAAGAGCAGATACGAAACTATCAACAAAACCACTCCCGCAAGGTAACCGACTCTTTTTAAACTTTTCAGCATGGTAAAAACATAAACGGAAACCAAAAAAGCTCCCAAAATAAGGCCCGTTCGGGAAACGGTCAAAATAATCATGTAAAAAGCGAGAATAATATTAATAACATTTAATATCTTGTATTTCGTATCGATATCCTGCCGCAAATAGATCATACTCGCGGCGATATTCAAAACCATCGTTATGGAAAGAGCGTTAGGATTTCCCATCGTTCCGAAAAACCGATATCCCAAATATGTAGGCATCGGAATGTGTATCAAATCGAAAGCTATAAAATAATTGATAAAAGAGCCCAAAATGGTACCGTTTAAAAATGCGTTGCCTATATCAAACCTCTTAAAAACGTTATACATTATGATATTGTTTATAACCAAAAGAAAAAGAGTTTTCGCTTTTTCTCCGGAAGTTACGGGATCTACGGTCCAAAAAACGCTACTTATCGCAAAAACGGAAAAGAGCGCGTAAGCGATAACCACGTCGTTTATGAAAAATTTCCGCTTCTCGTCCAACAGAAAAATAAAAAAGTAATAAACCATAATAAGAAGATTCAAAACATTGCTAATCTTATTATAAGGGTGAATGGCGAAAACTATCTGAGAAGCGGCATATACGGTTACTAAAAAAGAGAGTATCCTTATTTGCAAAGAGCCTTCGAAATATTTTTCTTTATAAAGCATACTGTTTTTCATACCACATCTCGAACATCAAAAGTAACCAAATCCTTTTGGCGTATTCGTTCTTACCTTCGCAAAACCCCTTCTTTATCCTCTCTATCTCTTTAAAATCAAATATATTTTCCCTATCAATCCTCTCCTTTTTCAAATATATCTCAAGATAGGAGCTTAAATCCTCTCTAAGCCACTTATCCAAAGGTACGCTAAAACCTCTTTTGGGTCTGTCCATAATCTCTTTGGGAATATATTTATGAACGATCTCCTTCAAAAGATATTTCTCTACGGAATTTTTTCGTTTCAAAGAAACGGGAACGCTCGCTAAAAACTCCACAAGCTCCCTATCCAAAAACGGTTCATGAAGTTCCATACCGAAAAAAGCGGCCGGATTGGAGATTTTCACCAGCTCGTCATCACTCATATAAACTTTAAAATATACCCCGAGCATCATATCCAAAAAGTTTTTCTCATCCACTCTAAAAAATTCATCCTCTTTAAAATAGGGAGCTTTGGGCAAAGTTTCTCTTAAAAAAAGTTTTTTTATCTCCATAGCTCCCATAACCTGCTCTTTAAATTTGATGAAATTGACCATATCCCCTCTTTTTAAAAGGTTGCTCCATTTTTCATATCTCGTAGGAAAATTGGTAAACGAAAATTTCTCTATAAAAGAGGGGGGAATCTCTCTCATCAAAAAAGATACGCATTTTCTAAGAATCAAAGGAAATCTGTTTATCTTTAGGAAAAGATCCATATCGCCGCCGGTAGCGAATACTTCGTCTCCACCTTCTCCGCTAAAAAGAGATTTTATCTCTCCACGAGCTTTTTCAGCCAAAAAGACCGTCGGCAAAGCGGCCTTGTCTCCGAAAGGCTCGTCATAGATATCGGGCAAAGATTCCACGACCGCTCTCGCATCTTCCGAAGAAAAATAAAATTCGTGGTGTCTGCTTCCTATTTTTTTAGCTATCTCCTTAGCAAACGGAGCCTCGTCATAACCGTTTTCATAAAAACCTATCGTATAAGTGTCTATCTTTTCAAAACTCATTCGAGATAAAAAAAGAGATACGGCGGCGCTATCGTACCCCCCGCTTAAAAAAGAGCCTTTAGGGGAGGAGGAAGAGTTATATCTCTTCTCTACCGATTTTTCCAAAAGATATTCGCTTCTTTCTTTTATTTTCGACTCTTCCAAATCGCTTTTATCGTTATAAAAATCCAAAATATTCCAGTAGCTTTTCTCAATAACGCTCTTTTTTTTTAAATCTATCTCAAGATAAGATGCGGCATTCAGCTTGAAGAGATTTTTATAAATAGTATGAGGATGAGTGATGTAACCGTACTGCAAAAATAGAGCCAAACTTTCTAAATCAAGTTCTTTATTAAAAAAAGGATAGTTGTAAAAATCTCTCAGCAAAGAGCCGAAAACAAACCTATTCTCGCTTTCAAAATAATAAAAAGGTTTAATTCCCGACCTGTCCCTTACGATATACAAAAAAGCGTTCTTTGCATCCAATAAAACGAGAACGAATCCTCCGTCAAAATCGTTAAAACTCTCCTCCCCTTTTCTTTTAAAAAGAGAAACCATCTCCTCGCCGTCTTTCATATCGACGATATTTCCGTCAACCCAAACGGCCACTCCCTCTTTATAAATCAAAGGTCGTCTATTTAATCCCAGCACCCCCTTATCGTACTCATACCAAAAAACATCCTCTTTAGCTTTCAATAAAAGTTCATCGGCAACAGCTTTATTATAAAATTTTTCATAATCTACAAAGCCGTTTAAAAAAGCCATAAATCAGCCCTTATTTAAAATAGTTTCTTGGTATATCGTCGATATTCTATCCACATTAAACATCACGGCTCTTTCGTAAGCCTTTTGCTTCAAAGATTTTCTAAGTTTTTCGTTTCCTTTTAAAAGTCTTATCGCTTCGGTCAAAACCTCTACGCTATTCATCGGAATCAAAATTCCGTAATCT
>Ga0256914_1004334_pt1 | contig 10688 bp, 7 predicted proteins | sample HulkmetaG_FD_191571 | JGI IMG/M metagenome (GOLD analysis project Ga0256914, IMG submission 191571) | Hydrothermal chimney microbial communities from Main Endeavour vent field at the Juan de Fuca Ridge, Pacific Ocean - Hulk | ecosystem: Environmental > Aquatic > Marine > Hydrothermal vents ...
AATATCCCTGCACTAAAAAATAGGGGTGAGCCTGTTACCACATATAGTATATTTCTACTCCTATAGTTTTTTAAAATATACTCTTTTGCCTCCCTAAAAGTTAGCTTTAAAATTTTATCTCCACTCTCTTTAAAATTTCTATCACATACTATTATATCAAACTTATCAATATCAATAGAGAGATTATTAAAAGTGTAATCCCCCATTCCATTTCCTGCCACTGTTAACACTACTTTAAAATCCTTATCTCTATATCTATTTGTGGAAACCATCTATCTATCTGCATTTTAGCCATCTGCTCTATTAGGGTATATAGTTTATCTTTGAGATTTAGCTTCTCTAGTTGCATGGAGAGACCTTTAACCGTTTTAGTAGTCTGAATATCTATCTCTACCCCTAAACTCTTTTTTATATCTCTCTTTAGCCAATTAAAATCTATTGAACCAAATCTATTGTGAGTATTTTTATACCCTTGATATATCTTTACCATTTTGCCAATACCGGCTATAAATAGAACCTTTGTAATATTCAACTCTTGAGCTATTTTAAATGAGTCATAGACAAAATTTCCAACTTCGACTATCTGCTCTTTACTATAATATCTCTTTGCATACTCCAATGAACTATTACCAAGAGTTAATATAGCTTCTCTATACCCATTTGCTTTTATAAAATTAAGTTCAACTCTTATGGAGTTGATATATGCACTGCTAGAGATTGGTTTTACAAATCCTGTTGTACCCAAAATGGATATACCACCTTCTACACCAACCTTAGAATTTGCTGTAAACTTTGTCAATTGATTACCATCTGTTACTGAAATTGTACTAAATATAATTCTATTTTGACCAAACTTTCGATATATACCCTCTATACTTTTAAGAGGAGTTGGATTTATTGCTGGATAATCTTTTGATATTTTTAGCCCATTTTTTGTAACCACTCCAACCCCAATACCTGCATATAGAGATAGATTGTCTATAATATGGGGTTTATGTTGTATTGGATTTAGTTTTAAATCATCTAATCTATTTGAGATAGAGACTACTATTTCGCACCCTTTAGTAATATCTAAATCACTATTATCCATCTTATTTGTATAAGATATACTTTGCCTATTGGTTGCAACAAAAGTATCTAATGCAGACCTAAAAGCAAAAGAGGCGTGAACTCCTGTAGTGTAGCCTCTTCTTAAATCTCTACTCATAAGCTCTCATAGGGATAAAATCATCTCTATCTAACTCTTCAGTCAAGATTTTATCTTCAGATAAGAGGGTTAAAATCTCTCTCCATTTCTTCTCTGTAAATTTATGTGTCTGTTGTAACCATAATGCACTATTTTTAGGATTTCCATTAACCTGTGTATTCTCTGTAATTTGGCAAACCTGTTTAAATCTACAAGCACCATAACAGCCTGTTCTTGTAACCTTAATTCTATTTTTACCTTTATTTAGTCCCATCTCTTTTATAAGTTTTCGTAAATAAGATGCCTTATCTATTTCCCCTGTATTACTACATCTTGTGCCACTACATATAAGTAAAAGAGTCTTATAGTGCATCATGGCTCTATTTGGGTCAAAATCTTTAGGTTTACACTGAAACCCCTCAATAACCTCTGAACCCATCTCATTTATTTGATTTGCCATATTATATCCTTTTTATATTATATAGTTTATTTTTTTACTCTCAAATTATATCTTATTTTAATATAATGTTAAAAAAAATTAAAGTGGTTAATGTATGGTAATAGTAAATTCAATAAAAGAGTTAAAAGAGAATATGGCAAATTTCAAAGGAACGGTCGGTTTTGTTCCCACTATGGGTGCTTTGCATGAGGGGCATTTAAGTCTTATTAAAAGAGCAAGAGAGGAGTGTAATAGAGTTGTTGTCTCAATATTTGTAAATCCTACACAGTTTTTAGAAGGAGAAGATTTGGATAAATATCCAAGAAGAGAGGAGGCAGATAAGCAGATATGTAAATTGGCAAAGGTTGATACTCTATTTATGCCAACAGTAAATATGATGTATGGAAAAGATGAGTTAAGAGTGGAAGCTCCAGCTATTAGAGGTTTTATTTTAGAAGGGAGTCAAAGGGCAGGTCACTTTAATGGAGTGTTGCAGATTGTAATGAAACTATTTAATCTAATGTTATATAATAAACCACAAAAACTTAGGGCATATTTTGGAAAAAAAGATGCTCAACAGTTAATTTTGATAGAGCAGATGGTTAAAGATTACTTTTTAAATGTAGAAATTGTCCCTTGTGAGATTGTTCGTGATAGTGATGGGTTAGCTCTTAGTAGTAGAAATCTATATCTTAAATCTAAAGAGAGAGTAGAGGCATTAGCTATATCTAGGTCTTTAAAAAGAGCTTCAAAATTGGTTATGCAAAACATATTAGATAGAGACTCTATAGTAAAAGAGATGCGAGAGGTAATGAAGGGTATTGAGATAGAGTATATAGCCATTGTAAATAGAGAATTTAAAGAGATAGATAGAGTTGAGATTACAAATACTATAATATTGGTAGCCTCTAGGGTGGGAGGGGTACGATTAATAGATAATATATGGATTTAATAAAAAATAACCTTTAAGAGCATATTAGATATAATATCTGCCAATTTTAGAATTTAAATATTTATATAACTAAAGGGATTTTATGAGTGATTTGATTGAAGAAAATCAAGATATACAAGAGGTATTAATAGAAGATAGTATGAAGGGTTCTTACCTTGATTACTCTATGAGTGTTATTGTGGGTCGTGCATTACCAGATGCTAGAGATGGGCTTAAACCTGTTCATAGAAGAATTCTTTATGCGATGAATGACCTCAATTTATCTCATAGAACTCCTTATAAAAAGTCGGCTAGAATTGTAGGAGATGTAGTGGGGAAATATCACCCTCATGGAGATACAGCAGTTTATGATGCTTTAGTTCGTATGGCTCAGGATTTTTCTTTAAGAGAACCTCTAATAGATGGTCAAGGTAACTTTGGCTCTATTGATGGTGATAATGCGGCCGCAATGAGATATTGTGTAACTGGCGATACTATTATTAAAACGGATAGCGGTCTTGTTTATATAGAAGATTTGGTTAAAAATAGTAAAGTAAATAGTGATAATAGTTTAAATATAGAGGTTTTGTCTATAGGTAATAATAGAAATAGAGCTTCTAAATTTTTTAATTCAGGAAAACAGACTATATATGAGTTAAAGACTAAAGAGGGATATAGTATTAATGGAACCGCCAACCACCCTATCTTAACAGTAACTAGTGATAATAGTGAAAAACCTACCTATAGCTGGAAAAGATTAGATAAAATCTCTTTAGATGATAAGATAGTCATTGATAAAAGTGGAATTAATTTAAGTGGTAAAAAGATAACTCAAGAGGAGAGAAATAGAGCTATTATTGCAGGTCGCTTACTCTCTGAAAAATTAAATAGTAATTTAGAATTAGAAGATAAAAGAGTTCCTAAGTTTATACTTCAATTTTCAAAAGAGGCTCAAGAGCTGTTTTTACAACATCTATTTAATAGAAATGATAGTTTTTTAAAAGTGAAAAAAGATACTCTTTATATTTCATGCCCAATAGCAAATGAGAGATTATTACAAGATATTCAAATTTTACTTTTGGAGTTTGGAGTTGTTGGAAAGATTACTCAAGTTTCAAATCAAGATGAGGTGAGACTCTATCTTGATAATTTAGAGTTTTTAAATAGCAACTATTATTATGCCTCTGTAAAAAGTTGTCAAAAAACAGATAGAGAGGATATAGTCTATTCAATTAAGGTAGATAGTAGCTGTCACTCTTTTGTGGCTAATGGATTAATAAACCACAATACTGAAGCTAGAATGACAAAAATTTCAGAAGAGTTACTAAAAGATATAGAGAAAGATACAGTTGATTTTGTACCAAATTATGATGACTCTATAAGTGAACCTGATGTACTCCCATCAAGAGTCCCAAACCTACTTTTAAATGGTTCAAGTGGTATAGCGGTTGGAATGGCAACAAATATCCCTCCGCATAGATTAGATGAGTTGGTAAAGGCACTTCTATATCTAATAGAAAACCCAAATTGTAAAGATAGCGAGATTTTTAATATTATACAAGGACCAGACTTCCCAACCGGTGGTATTATATTTGGTAAAAAGGGGATATTAGATGCCTATAGTACAGGACGAGGTCGAATAAAAATTAGGGCTAAAGTGCATATAGAAGAGAAGAGAAATCGAGAGGTTATTGTTGTAGATGAACTTCCATATCAGGTTAATAAATCAAGGGTTATTGAGAGTATAGCATCTTTAGTAAAAGAGAAACATATTGATGGCATATCTGAAATTAGAGATGAGTCTGACCGTGATGGTATGCGTATAGTAATTGAGCTTAAAAAAGATGCTATGAGTGATATTATCCTAAATAATCTCTACAAAAGCACACAGCTAGAGGTAACATTTGGCATTATTATGTTGGCTATTGCAAATAAAGAACCAAAGGTATTTAAACTTCGTCAACTACTAGAATTATTTTTAAAACATAGAAAAACTGTAATTATTAGACGAACCATATTCCAATTGGATAAGGCTACTGCAAGAGTTCACATATTAGAGGGGCTAAAAAAAGCTGTTAACAATATAGGTAGGGTTATTAAAATTATTAAAGAGAGTAAAGATAGTGAAAGGGCAAAAGAGGAATTGATGAGTGGCTTTGAACTATCTATTACTCAAGCTGTTGCAATTTTAGAGATGAAGCTTAGACGATTAACCGGTTTAGAGCAAGAAAAAATAGATAGTGAGTTGGCTGAGCTTTATAGAGAGATTGAGTATCTCCGTTCTATTTTAAAGAGTGAAAATATTTTAAATGGTATTATTGCTAAAGAGTTAAAGGAGATTGGAGATAGTTTTAAAAGTAAAAGGCGAACAGAGATTATAGATGACTATGATGATATTGATATTGAAGATTTAATCCCAAATGAACCAATGGTAGTAACAATTACCCATAGAGGATATATTAAAAGGGTGGCAGTTAAACAGTATGAGAAACAGAAAAGGGGTGGCAAGGGTAAAATTGCCCTTACAACTCATGATGATGATTTTATAGAGCAGTTTTTTATTAGTAGTACACACGATACTCTAATGTTTGTGACAGATATGGGTCAACTCTATTGGTTAAAGGTGTATCGAATTCCAGAGGGTAGTCGAATTGCAAAAGGTAAAGCTGTTGTAAATCTAATTAATTTAAGACCCAATGAGAAAATTATGTCTATTATTCCAACTACCGATTTTCATAAAGATAAGAGTTTAGTATTTTTTACAAATAATGGTATTGTAAAGAGAACAAATTTAAAAGAGTATTCAAATATTAGAGCAAACGGTATTAGAGCTATAAATCTCGACGACCACGATTCATTGGTTACTGCAAAAATAGTAAAACCAAATACAAAATGGCTATTTATTATAACTAAAAAGGGACAGTGTATTAGATTTAAAATAAGTGATGTAAGGGAGATAGGAAGAGCGGCTAGGGGAGTCACAGGTATTCGATTTAAATTAGATGGTGATTTTGTATGTGGTGCTACAACTATAGAAGATAAGAATGATGAGTTATTAATGCTTAGTGAAAAGGGCATTGGAAAACGGACAGTGGCTTTAGAGTATAGAGAGCAGAGCCGTGGTGGAAAAGGTGTAATTGGTATGAGACTTACAGCTAAAACTGGTGATGTTGTTGGAGTTGTATTTGTAGAAGATGATAAAGACCTTATGTGTTTAACTAGTATTGGAAAGATGATAAGGGTTGATATGCACACTATTAGAAAAGCAGGACGAAATACATCAGGGGTTAAAGTTGTTAATGTTGAGAAAAAGGATATAGTAGTGAGTATGGCAAAGTGTCCAAAAGAGGAGACAGATAGACCCGATGTAGTAAATGATGAAATTTTATAAAGTATAGGAAAAAAATTAAAAGATGAAGATACATTTTATAGGAATTGGTGGAATAGGGCTTTCAGCATTAGCAAAATTTTTAGCAAATGACAAACATGAAATAAGTGGTTCAGATATTAAACAGAGTGAAATTACAGATGATTTAGCTCTAAATTTTGGAGCTAAAATAACTATACCTCATCATAAAGATGCGGTGATTGGAGCAGATAGAGTTATATACTCGGCAGTAGTCCGTCCCAATAATCCTGAATATAAAAGTGCAAAAGAGTTGGGAATTGAGCTTCTTTCAAGAAAAGAGGCATTAAAAAGTATTTTAGGCAATAAAGAGGTTTATGCTGTAGGTGGAGCACACGGTAAGAGTACAACTTCAGCAATGTTATCCTCTATTATTCCAAATTCCAATGCTCTAATTGGTGCAATAAGTAAGGAGTTTGGTTCAAATGTAAGATATGCCAATAATGATAGAGTGGTTTTTGAGGCAGATGAGAGTGATGAGAGCTTTTTAAACTCCAACCCATATTTAGCTATAGTAACCAATGTTGAGCCTGAACATATGGAGTATTATAATTATGATGAAGAGAGATTTTATAATGCTTATAGAAATTTTTTAAATCTATCTCAAATTAGAGTAATAAATGGAGAAGATGAGTTTTTATCAACATTAGATATTGAGGCTATTAGACTATATCCATCAAAAGATATAGATGCGGTTGAGCTTACTTTAGTAAATGGAGAGCCACACACTAAATTTTCTCTAAAAGATTTTGGTCAATTTGAAGTTTTTGGTTTTGGATACCATATTGCTATTGATGCTAGTTTAGCAATTTTGGGTGCTTTAGAGCTAGGTGAAGATATTGAAGATATTAGAAGAAATCTTTTAAATTATAAAGGAATTAAAAAACGGTTTGATATTATTCAAAACTATGAAAATAGTGTAGTAATAGATGATTATGGACACCACCCAACAGAGATAAAAGCTACTATGAGTTCACTTAAAACCTATAGAGATTTAAGAGGATTTAATAGATTACAAGTTATATGGCAACCACATAAATATAGTAGAACTATCGATAATCTAGCTGGATTTGTTAAATGTTTTGAAGGGGTTGATGAGTTGGTTATCTTACCAATTTGGAGTGCTGGAGAGTTAAAGGTAGAAATAGACCTAAAGGGTGCATTTAGCAGATATAAGCTATATATGGCAGATAGTATAACGAGAAGAGATGGTATAGTACAAGTTATTAAAGATGGTAATATTATTACAGAGTATCATGAAGGGCTTACTGTAGCATTTGGAGCGGGGGATATTACATATCAAATTAGAGGTGAATAATATTATGACGAGTGACTATTTAGTTGATTTAGTCGTATTGACTAAAGAATTATGATTTTTTTGACTAAAACTACTTGAAAAATTATTAAAAATATATTACAATTCCAAGAAAAATATATATAAGGATTATATACTATGGGCAAACATCAGTTTCAAACAGAGATAGGTCAACTCTTAAAATTAATGGCACACTCATTATACTCCAATAAAGAGATATTTATAAGAGAGTTAATCTCTAATGCAAGTGATGCAATTGATAAGTTTAATTATATAAAATTAACTGATGAAAAATTTAAAAATGAAAATTGGAATGGAAAAATTAATTTAACTTTAGATGAAGATGATAATAGCATAACTATTGGAGACAATGGTATAGGTATGAATGAAGATGATTTAATTAATCATCTTGGAACTATTGCAAAATCTGGTACAAAATCTTTTATTGAGTCTTTAACGGGAGATGCAAAAAAAGATAGTCATTTAATTGGTCAATTTGGTGTAGGTTTTTACTCTGTATTTATGGTTGCAAAAAAGGTAGATGTAATTACAAAAAAAGCAGGTGAAAGCCAAGCCTATATGTTTAGTACAGATGGAACGGGAGAGTTTGAGATAAAACCTGTAACCAAAGAGGAGCATGGTACAGTTGTATATATTAAACTTAAAGATGAAGCAAAAGAGTTTTTAAGTAGATGGAGAGTTAAAGAGATTATAAAAAAATACTCAAATCATATTGCTTATCCTATTATGATACACTATACAGAAGAAGAGAGTGAGGGTGAAGGAGATAAAAAGGTAACTAAAAAGGTTAAAAAAAGTGAACAGGCAAATGAAGCGACTGCACTTTGGATATTGCCAAAAGCATCACTGAAAAAAGATGATTATATTGAATTTTATAAAACACTTTCACATGGGGATAATGAGCCTTTAACCTATTTACATAATAAGGTGGAAGGAAAAAATGAGTTTATAACCCTCTTTTATATTCCAAAAACCGCTCCTATGGATTTATATAGGGCAGATTATCAGAGTGGAGTTAAACTATATGTAAAAAGGGTATTTATTACAGATGATGATAAAGAGCTATTGCCAACATATTTAAGATTTGTAAGAGGTATTATTGATAGTGAAGATTTACCATTAAATATTAGTCGTGAGATTTTACAAGAGAATAGAATTTTAGCAAATATTAAACAGCACTCAACTAAGAAAATTCTTCAAGCAATTAAAAAATTAAAAGATGATGATGCCAAAATATTTACCGAGCAGTATAATAAAGTTATCAAAGAGGGGATTTTCCAAGATTATACTAATAAAGAGACACTTCTTGAGATAGTGAGATATAAAAGTTCTACAGAAGATGGAATGATAGGGCTTGATGATTATATCTCTCGTGGAAATTCAGAAAAGAAAGAGATTTATTATATTATAGGTGAAGATGAGAAGGTATTAAAAAACTCTCCTCTATTAGAGGCGTATAAACAAGCAAATATTGAAGTTTTAATCCTAGATGATAAAGAGATAGATGAGATTGTTACTCCTACTATTGGAACATTTAAAGGGTGGACATTTAAAGATATTACTACTATAGATGCACCAGATGGTAAAACAGAAAAAGAGAAGGAAAAGATTAGTGAGGAGTTTAAAGGATTAACAGATAAAATTAAAAAGGTTTTGGGTGATGAGGTAAAAGAGGTAAAAACCACTACAAGATTAACAAATAGTCCGTCCTGTGTGGTAAAAGATAGCTCTGACCCTATGGCAGGAATGGCTCATATGTTTGTGCAGATGGGTCAAAAAATTCCTGAAGTGCCTCTAATTTTAGAGATAAATCCAGACCATGAGATGATTAAAAAATTGGATAAACTAGAGGATAAAGATAGATTTGCCGATATAGTTTGGATATTATTAGATAGTGCAAAATTGTCAGAGGGATTAGAACCTAAAGATAAGTCTGCATTTGCATCAAGAGTTGCAAAAATTACCACAGAAGCTCTATAAATTAGCTTTTCATCTGTTTTTGTAAGATATAATCCTATAAAAACAGATGGGTTTTCCATAAAAAAAGGATACAAAATGAATAAACATATAAAAAAGATTTCAAATTATGCAATAGTAGGTAGTATGAGTGCTTTAGTAATAGCTTCAATGCAAGGTTGTGGAGATAATCCTCAAGAGAGTAAATCAGCAGAGCAATCAGCATCTAGTGCTATTAAAAAAGAAGGTGCAACTGTCACTATTCAAGAGACATTTAACAAAGATATAAATAAGAGTACCTATAAAATCATAGATGAGATACCAAGTGCTACTACAAGGGTTATTTTACGAGATGCAAATGGAACAGAGAGAATTTTAACTCAAGCAGAGATAGATAAACTTGTAAAAGAGGAGGCAGCACGAGTAGATGCTGGAACATCAGCTTTAACTAAAAATCCTGAAGAGGTAAAAGATAGTGGAGGTTTAGGATTGGCTGGAACTTTAATGGCAAGTATGGCAGCTGGTATGGTAGGTTCATATTTAATGAATAAACTTATGAATAATCAAAACTATCAGCAAAATAGAAGAATGAGTTATAGCTCTCCTAGTGTATATTCCCGTTCTCAGAGTAGTTTTAGCAAGGCACGAGCCACAAATTCTGCAATAAGTAAAAGAGCTACAACCTCATCTTCAGCTACTCGCCGTTCAGGTTTTGGAAGTAGTAGAAGTACAAGTAGTCGTTTAAGTTTTGGAGGTTAATAGATGAAATTAACCCCTGTGAAACTGCCAGATAATAAATTTTTAGAACAGATTGGTTTTTTTTGGCATACCGACCCAGATAAAACCCCTTACGTAGCATCTGAAATTGTTGATATTACTCCAGACGAAGCAGATGGATATTATGAAGCTGTAAATGAGCTTTATGAGATGTTTGTTGAGGCTGGTGAGTATGTTATAGAAAATGAACTTTTCCATGAACTTGGTATCCCATTTAATTTAATTGATGCTATAAAGATGAGTTGGGATAATGATGTCCATTGGCATTTATATGGTAGATTTGATTTAGCAGGTGGGATTAATGGTCAACCAATTAAATTATTGGAGTTTAATGCAGATACCCCAACAGCCCTTTTTGAGACATCTATTTTACAGTGGGCAATTTTAAAATATAATAATATGGAAGAGACCCACCAGTTTAATAGTGTTTATGAGACCATTAGAGATAACTTTAAACGGCTTGTAGTATTAGATGGTGATATTAAAGATTTTGATAAATATTATGAGGGGTGGAAGATACTATTCTCATCTGTTAAGGGAAATGAGGAGGAAGAGAGTACTGTAAAACTTCTTCAAACTATAGCTGAAGATGCAGGATTTGTAACAGAGTTTGCATATATGGAAGATGTAGAGTTTTCTGGAGTAGATGGAGTATTT
>Ga0256914_1004335_pt1 | contig 10687 bp, 12 predicted proteins | sample HulkmetaG_FD_191571 | JGI IMG/M metagenome (GOLD analysis project Ga0256914, IMG submission 191571) | Hydrothermal chimney microbial communities from Main Endeavour vent field at the Juan de Fuca Ridge, Pacific Ocean - Hulk | ecosystem: Environmental > Aquatic > Marine > Hydrothermal vents ...
GGATATCGCCGAGGAGTTCGACCACAACCCCTCCACCATCTCCCGGGCCATCGCCAACAAGTACCTGATGTGCGACCGCGGCATCTTTCCGATGAAATCCTTTTTCACGGCGGCGGTGGATGAAGATGTGAGCAACAGCGCCATCAAACAGTTCATCGCCGAGGCGATCGCCGCGGAGGATCGGGACAAACCGCTGAGTGACAACCGGCTCCTCGAGATGATCGAGAAGCGGTTCGGTGTCAAGATGGTGCGCCGGACGGTGACCAAGTACCGAAAACAGATGCAGATCGGGGGCTCGAGTGAACGGAAACGCTTCTACCGGCTTGCGTGAGCTCCTGGAGGCGGAGGTGGCGAGGCGGAACGATCCGGCCGAACTCCTCTCAGGCCGTCCGGATCCCCTGCTGGTGGCACGAGAGCAGAGGGACGACCGGGCCATCCTGCTCTGCGCCCTGTTTGGCTATGGAGATGCCGGAAGAGTCGTCGCCTTTTTGAAGAGGTTGGATTTTTCGCTTTTGCGTGCCGATGAAGCGCGCATCAAAAAGGCGTTGTCCGACCGATACTACCGGTTCCAGGCTTCCGAGGACGTGGCGCAGATCTTCCTGACGCTCCGGCGGATCGAAGAGGGAGAGCTGCGGGAGCGCTTCATGCGGGGGTACAGACGGGACGGCCGGGTGATCGACGGCGTCTTCGAACTGATTGGACTCTTCGGGGCCCGAAACGCTTTCGAGAGCCGGGGATACCGTTTTCTGATCGGAACGATCCCCGCGAAGCGGAGCGCTTGGAGCCCCTACAAGCGGTGGATGATGTTTCTGCGCTGGATGGTGAGAAAGGACCGGCTCGATCTGGGACGCTGGAAGGGGGTCGCACGCTCCGACCTGGTGATACCTCTGGATACGCATACGTTCAGAGTGGGACACGGACTGGGACTTTTGAAGCGCAAAAGCTACGACTGGAAAGCGGCGGTCGAGTTGACGCAGTCGCTCAAAGAGTTCTCTTCCGACGATCCGGTGAAGTACGATTTCGCCCTCTACCGGATCGGCCAGGAGGGGCGTCTTAAAGCCTGATTAATGGATGTTGTGATAGAATCGCACAAATTTAAGATAAAGGAAGCCGGATGGAAGGTGTATTCACCTATTTTGGTCTCATTTCCCACTCGCATGGATTTCTCTTCGTCACACACGTACTTTTGACCGCGATCATCGCGCTGGCCCTGGCAAAGATGGCGATGAAGTCGCTGCGACTCGTACCGACGGGTACGCAGAACGTCATGGAAGCCTACCTGCTCGGTATCGTCGCGATGGGTCGCGACGTCATCGGCGAGAGCAACGCCAAGAAGTATCTTCCCCTCGTGGCCACGATAGGGATCATGGTCTTCATCGGCAATGTACTGGGAATCATCCCCGGATTCGAGTCGCCCACCGGAAACATCAACATGACGCTGACGCTCGCACTGATCGTTTTCATCTACTACAACTTCGAAGGGATCCGCAAGCACGGTGTCGTCCACTATTTCGCACACTTCGCGGGACCTGTCAAGTGGCTGGCGCCCCTGATGTTCCCCATCGAGATCGTCTCCCACATCTCCCGTATCATCTCCCTCTCGTTCCGACTCTTCGGAAACATCAAGGGTGACGATCTCTTCCTGTGGGTCCTGCTGATGCTCGCACCCTGGATCGTGCCGCTGCCCGCATTCTTGCTGCTGGCCTTTTCGGCCATCCTGCAGGCCTTCATCTTCATGATCCTGACGTATGTCTATCTTGCCGGAGCCGTACTTCTGGAAGAAGAGTCGCTCTGATGGAGCTTTTTTGAGACAGACCCTCGTCGAGATTCTCATAAACTTTCTGCTCGGTGCCGCATGGGCGATCGCCCTGCTCGGCGCCATCTATTTCTTCTGGTCGTTCTACCCCTTCGGAATCCTCTTCGCTTCGATGGCCGCCCTGGCCGGAGCGCTTCTGGGTCTTCTTCTTGTCGTGTTCTTGGAGTTGGCGTTTTTGCAGTTCGAAAAGTTTCGGGAGATGAAGCGCCAGACACACCTGCTGGAGTCGATCCGAAAAGAGCTCCGCGATGCTGCGGTACGCGATCACTGACCCGAAGTACTACGGGTCCGATCCCGCGTCGCTGAAACGCTCCCTGGAGCGGGTGCTCTCTTCAAAACCGGTCGATATCGTCTGTCTGCGCGACAAGGAGACACGCGACTACGAGTCTCTTGCCAAAGCGTTTCTCTCCATGAAGAGGCTCTACCCGAAAACGCACTTTTTTCTTCATACGCAGGTCGATCTTGCCCGGCGTCTTCAAGCCGACGGTGTCCATCTTCCCTCCGCGATGCGAAAGGAGACGATCCATGCCCGCATGGCGGGGCTCAGGGTGATCGTGAGCACCCACTCTTTCAAGGAGGCAAAAGAGTCTGAAGCCTACGGCGCATGGGGAGTCACCTACGGTCCGATCTTCCAAACGCCGGGCAAAGGCCCTCCCAAAGGTTTAGAGAAGTTAAAAGAAATTACGGGTAAAATATCCATCAATCTCTTCGCACTCGGCGGCATCGTCACGCCCGAACATGTCGACGCGGTCGAACGATCGGGTGCGGACGGTTTTGCATCGATACGCTATTTTGCCATCTCAAGGATGTAAATGTTTGAAGTCATCATCGGTCTGGAAGTCCATGTGCAGCTCAACACGAAAACGAAGATTTTCTGCAACTGCGCCACCAGTTTCGCCGACAGGCAGAACACCCACACCTGCCCGGTCTGCCTGGGACTGCCCGGGGCGCTCCCGGTTTTGAACGTCGAAGCGGTCAAGAAGGCGATGATGTTCGGCAATGCCGTCGATGCGACGGTCCATCGAAAGTCGATTTTCAACCGGAAGAACTACTTCTACCCCGATCTTCCCAAAGGGTACCAGATCAGCCAGTTCGAGGTTCCGATCGTCGAAAAGGGCCACCTGATGATCGACTTCGACGACGGAACGCAAAAGCGTATCGGTATCACGAGGGCCCACCTCGAAGAGGATGCCGGAAAGAGCATCCACAAGGGGGAGCGCTCCCTGGTCGATCTGAACCGGGCGGGAACACCCCTGCTTGAGATCGTCAGCGAGCCCGACATGCGCAGCGCGGACGAAGCGGTACGCTATCTCAGGAAACTGCACGCCATCGTCCGGTACCTCGATATCAGCGACGCCAATATGGAGGAGGGGTCGTTTCGCTGCGACGTCAACGTCTCGATCCGACCGAAAGGAGACGAGAGGCTCTACACGCGTGTGGAGATCAAGAACCTCAACAGTTTCCGTTTCATCCAGCAGGCGATCGCCTACGAGGTGGAGCGGCAGATCGAAGCGTGGGAGGATGGCGTCTACGAGGACGAAGTGTGGCAGGAGACGAGGCTTTTCGACCCGCTCAAGGGGGAGACCAGGTCGATGCGCGGCAAGGAGGAGAGTGCCGACTACCGCTATTTTCCCGAGCCGGACCTCCTTCCGGTCGTTTTGAGCGACGAAATGGTGGAGGCGGCGAAGAGGATTCCGGAGATGCCCGATGCCAAGCGGGAACGGTATGTGAAGGATCTTGGCATCCGGGAGTACGATGCGGCGGTGATCACCTCCGAAGTGGAGATGGCGCGCTTCTTCGAGACGATGATCGAAGAGGGGGTGACACCCAAACATGCGGTGACGTGGCTGACGGTCGAGCTGCAGGGACGCCTCAAGGGCGGAGTGACGCTCGAAACCTCACCGGTCGACGCACGGCATCTTGCACGGCTAGTCAAGCGGATCGAAGATGGAACGATCAGCGGCAAAGCGGGCAAACAGGTGCTCGACTACCTTTTCGAACGGGAGGGGGGCGATGTCGACGAGGCGATCGAAACGCTCGGTCTCAGGCAGGTGAGTGACGACAGCGCCATTCTGGCACTCGTCGACGAGGTTTTGGCCTCCAACGCAGAGAAGGTCGAAGAGTACCTGGGCGGCAAAGAGAAGCTTTTCGGTTTCTTTGTCGGTCAGGTGATGAAAGCGAGTCGGGGATCGGCCAACCCCGCCAAGGTCAACCAGCTCTTGAAAGAGCGTCTGAAGCGTTGAAACGGTTTCTGGTTCGGCAGATCGTATCGTTCGCGTACCTCCTGGAGAGTTCGCCGCGTTATCAGCGCGTCAAGCGCTTCTTCAACGATCTGTTGAACAACGACGACTACCCCTACAAAAAATATTTCGATCTCTTCATGATCTTCGTGATCCTCTCGAGCGTTTCGATCCTCGTTATCGACGTGCACGAGCATGTCGCCTACTGGCTCGACTTCTACGACCTCTATATCGTCACATGGATCTTCATCGTCGAGTATCTGCTGCGCCTGTGGGTCCACAGCGACATCCACAAGGTGATCATCGCCCACTACGAGGAGTCGGAGTTTTTCGAGAAGCCCTTCTCCTTCTGGAAGATCTTCAAACAGGTGGGCCAGGAGAAGTGGGCCTATATCACCTCGCCGGCCGCAATCATCGATCTCATCGCCATCCTCCCGAGCTACCGGGAGATCCGGGTTCTGCGCGTCTTCGTCCTCTTCCGGGCCTTCAAGATGCTCAGGTACAGCCGGAGCCTGCTGCAGTTTTTCGACATTCTTCGCAGCAAAAAGGTGGAACTCTACACCCTGTTGACGCTTCTTTCCTTCTTCACCCTCACCGCTTCGATCATGATCTACGTCTTCGAAGGAAACGGAAGCAACCCGGGAATCACCAACCTCTTCGACGCCGTCTACTGGGCACTCGTGACGATCACCACCGTCGGATACGGAGATATCTCTCCCGTGACGACGGAGGGGAGAGCGGTCGCGATGCTGGTGATCCTCACCGGTATCGGGGCGATCTCGTTTCTGACGTCGATCATCGTTTCGGCCTTCAGCGAGAAGCTTCCGGAGATCAAGGAGACGCGTGTCATGAACCAGATCGCCAGGAAGCGCGATTTGAACCTGATCTGCGGGTATGGTAAAATCGGTCAGCTGGTGGCGAAGAAGCTGAAAGAGAACCGACGCCATTTTCTCGTCATCGAGAGTGATCCGCAGAAGGTTCAGAAAGCGGAGCTCGACGGATGCGATGTCCTGATGGCGGATGCGACGAAGAGCGATACGCTTCTCAAACTCAAACTGAGCGAAAATGTCCGGTCGGTCATCTGCGTGACGCACGACGACATCATCAATGTCTTCATCACGATCAACGCCAGGAGTCTCTGCAGCGACGTGGAGATCATCGCCCGCTGCAGCGACAAAAGCGTTTCGAAGAAGTTGCGGATGGCGGGAGCGAACCATGTCATCATGCCCGAGGAGATCGCCGGTATGTTGGGGTCGGTCTATATCGGCCAGCCGGTGGCGTTCGAGGCGCTGCAGGCCATCATCACCCAGAAAAGGACGGCGCGCATCGACGAGGTTGAGATCAAGCTGGGCTCCTTTCTTGACGGCGCGAAGGTGGGGGATTTCGACTTTACCGCCAACAAACTGGTCCTTCTGGCTCTCCTCAAACGGTTCGATTCGACCGATAGGAAGAGCCACTACGTCCTTTTCAACCCCCCGGACGAGACCCCTTTGAGGGCCGGGGACATACTGGTGGTCATGGGCTACAGCGTGAGTATCGCCGATTTCAAAGGGAGGCTGGAGCAGAGTGTTCGATACAAAAAGTAGCAACCTCGAGATCGTCCTCTTCGGGTACGGTTCGACCGGCAGCAAAGTCTACGAGATGCTCTCGGCCAACTTCACCAAAATCACCGTCGTCGATCGGGATGAAAGGCTCATCGAGAAGGCGAAGGAGGAGGGGATCGTCACCTCCGTCACCGTCGATCTCACCAACGACAGCGAACTCGAGGAGCTCGGGCTCGAGGGGAAGATCCTCTTCTGTGCGATGGACGAGATGGCGCTCAATATCTTTCTTGCGCTCTCGCTCAGGAGTATCGCGAGCGATTCGACGATTCTCTCCGTCTCGACCTCGGCGGAGAATACCCGCAAGCTGAAGTTCATCGGGGTCGACAAGGTGATCGATATCTACGAATCGAGCGCCAACAGAATCGTCGACATCATCACCCGGCCGGCGGTGACGCGCGTGATGGACGAGATCATCTACGTCGACAACGGTATCAGTATCGAGGAGATCGAGATACCGCCCGACTCTTTCCTGGAGGGAAAGTGTGTACACGATATCAACTTCAGGGAGTACGGGCTGATACTGATCGGGATCTCCGACAAGGAGCTCGGAGAGGATTTCATCTTCGTCTCCCGCGGCATCAACCACAAATTCGATGCGGGAGATATTCTCGTCTTGATGGGGGAGACTCCGGCGCTGGAAGCCTTTTACAAAAAACTGACGGAGAAGAGATGAGAGAGATAGCGGTGATCGGGGCCGGAAAGTGGGGCCAGGCGTTGGCGTTCGCCCTCGGGCAAAGATGCGATGTGGTGATTACATCGCGCCACAGAAGGGATATTCCCGGATTCGTCTCTTTGGACGAAGCGCTGGAGCGTGAATGGCTCGTCATGGCCATACCCGCCCAGTCGGTACGGGAGTGGCTGGGCCGCAACTACGGATTCAGAAACCACCAGATTCTCGTCGCCGCGAAGGGAATCGAAGCAGAAAGCGGGGCGTTTTTGAACGAGATCTTCGAACAGTTCGTACCCGATACCCACCTGACATACCTGAGCGGCCCCTCCTTCGCGAAAGAGGTGATGGAGGGGTTGCCGACGGCCCTGGTGCTCAACAGTCGTAACAGGATGGCCGCGGCGGCCTGGAGCGACCTTTTCCCCGATTTCATCAAAACCTATGTCAGTACCGATGTCGTCGGTGCGGAGATCGCGGGAGCGTACAAGAATGTCATCGCGATCGCCGGCGGCATCTGCGCGGGTCTGGAGCTTGGGGAGAACGCCCATGCGAGTCTCGTTGCGCGTGGGCTCGTGGAGATGGCCCGCTTCGGTCGGGAGTTCGGTGCGCACGAGGAGACCTTTCTCTCCCTCAGCGGAGCGGGGGATCTTTTCCTGACCGCGGGGAGCAAACTTTCGCGCAACTTCCGGGTCGGACTGGGTTTGGCGCAGAAGAGGGGGGTCGACGATATCCTCGAGGAGATCGGAGAGGTGGCGGAGGGAATCGGTACCGCGAGGGCCCTGCACAGGATATCCAGAACCAACGATATCTATCTTCCCATCGCCAACGAGGTCTACGCCGTTTTGGAGGGGAAAGACCCGATCATGAGTCTGAAAGATCTGTTGAACAGGAGAAGGAGTTGATATGGAGAACTATCTGAAAGCTGCGAAAGATGCGTCGTCCGTTCTGGCGACGATGCGGGGCGAGAGAAAGAACAGGGTGCTTCGAACGATCGCGGATGCGTTGGAGGAGGAGTCCGGACGCATCATCGAGCACAACAGGCTCGATATGGAAGAGGGGCGGCGCAACAACCTCTCTTCCGCACTGATGGACCGGCTCTATCTCGACGAGGGGCGCATCGCCGCCATGGCCCAGGCGGTCCGGGAGATCGCCGCGCTCAAGGAGCCGGTTGGGCGTATTCTCGACGGCTGGGTGACCGAGAACGGACTGCGGATCGAGAAGGTGTCGATTCCCATCGGTGTCGTCGGTATCATCTACGAGTCGCGTCCCAATGTGACGAGCGATGCGGCGGCTCTTTGTATCAAAAGCGGCAACGTCGCCATTCTCAAAGGGGGGAAAGAGGCGCACAGGAGCAACGAGGCGATCGCGCAGACGATTCAGAGGAGCCTCGAATCGGAGGGGCTTCCCAGGGAGCTTGTCAGTCTCCTTCCCGATGCGAGCCGGGAGGGGGTCGCGAAGCTCATCAGGATGGACAGGTATGTCGACCTGATCATTCCCAGAGGGGGTGAGGCGCTGATCCGTTTCGTCAACGAAAACGCGACGGTGCCGGTGGTCAAACACGACAAGGGGCTCTGCCACACCTATATCCACGCCGATGCCGACATCGACGAAGCGATCCGGATCGCCGTCAACGCCAAGTGCCAGCGCCCGGGTGTCTGTAACGCGATGGAGACCCTGATCGTCGACAGGGAGATCGCCCCTCTTGCACTGCCGAAACTCAAAGCGGCGTTCGATGCCGAATCGACGAGGCTTCTTGGCGACGAAGAGACGCGAAAACTGATCGACGTCGAGGCCGCGAGCGAAGAGGATTTCGATACCGAATACCTCTCCAACACCCTCTCCATCCGCGTGGTCGAAGGCATCGACGAGGCGATCGCCCACATCCGGAGGCACGGATCGGGTCACAGCGAGGCGATCCTGACCAACAACCATCGTGCCGCCGAGAGGTTTCTTGATGAGATCGATGCCGCGTGCGTCTATGTCAACGCCTCGACCCGTTTTACCGACGGGGGCGCTTTCGGCTTCGGAGCGGAGGTCGGAATCAGTACCAACAAGCTCCATGCCCGTGGCCCGATGGGGATCAACGACCTGACCACCTACAAGTACAAGATCTACGGAGAGGGTCAGATCCGCTGATTCATGGAACAGACTCCCGTCCTGCAGATCGAAGGCCTGACGTTCGGCTACCGCGGCCAGAAGCTGCTCTACCGCGACTTCTCCCTGAAGCTGTATGTCGGCGAGATCGTCACGATCGTCGGACCCAGCGGGAGCGGCAAGAGTACCCTTTTCGAGCTGATCTCCGGGAACCTGAAACCGATCGCGGGCACGATCGAAAAGGCCCCGTTTTCACAGGTCTTTCAAGACCCCTACAGTTCGTTTCACCCCACCTATACGATCGAGAACCAGATCGAAGATGTCGCCGATACGGAGGGGATCGAAACGATCTGCTCCCAGATGGGAATCGATCCGGCGCTGCTGAAAAAGCGGCCTCACGAGCTCTCCGGAGGGCAGCTTCAGCGGGCCTCCATCCTTCGCGCTCTGTTGATGAAGCCCAGCCTCCTGCTCGCCGACGAGCCGACCTCCGCACTGGACAACCTGATCCAGTTGGAGGTGATGAAACTGCTGCTTCGGACGCTAGAGCACGTCGGAATATTGATGATCACCCACGACCGCGACCTGGCTGAATGGTGCAGTGACAGGATCGTGGAACTTTCGTAGGGAAAGAGGGGGTGGTATAATGGAAATATGAGACGATGTGTCGCCGCCTTTTTCACTCTCTCGCTCCTGCTGTTTGCCAGGGATCTGCACCCCGTAGCGACGTTCCGCGCCTCCGGGTACGTTTCGGATTTTGCCGTGGAGGATGGAAAACTCTACGTCGGAACCGATCGGGGGAGCGTCGATCTCTTCGAACTGCAAAGCGGTAGACACCTTTTTCAGATTCCGCTCGATCCGGTCCCGGACGGGCGCGGAGGTCTCGTTCCTGCGAGAGTCCTCAGTGTCGATGTCCGCGACGGGGAGCTTCTGATCGTCTCGATCGGAGAGGATGGCTACCGGGATCTATGGATCTACCGGAACTTCCGATTACGAAAGATCGCAGGCAAAGAGCGAAGACTCTTCGTCAAGAAGGCACGCTTCGCAGACAGCGGAAAGATTCTCTTTGCGACCTACGGATCAGAGCTCGCTCTCTTTGCGATCGAGGAGGGGTACGAGATCTACCGAAGCCGCCCTTCGGAGAGTACGATGGGCGACATGGTGCTCTCCGAAGATAGGAAAAAGATCCTCTTTTCGGATGAGAGCGGCCGGATCGTCGTCGTCGATACGCAGAGCGGCCGGATCGTGGAGCGGCTCGATTCGAAACATCTCGACAATGTCCACCATCTCGCCTACGCGAGAGGCGTTCTTCTTAGTGGCGGACACGACAGGAGAGTGGGGGTTTTTCGTAGAGAGAGAAAACCCTACTTCATCCCTACGGGCTTTCCCGTCTTTTGCGTCGGTCTGAGCCCGGATGCCAAAATCGGTCTCTTCTCTTCGGGGGATGCACAGGTTCTCCAGCTCTTCGACGTGGAGACCGGAAGAGCGACCGACCGCCTCGTAGGCCACCGTGCGATTATCAACCAGATCAAATTCGTAAACGAACGGACCCTTTTGAGTTCCGAACGGGGCAGAACCGTCTATATGTGGCGTCTTGATCAATAGGTATCGTACAGATACGCGGCGATCCGTCTCGCTTCATCTTCGCCGATCGATCCCTTCATGGAGGGCATGAGCCCGAACCGTTCCATCGCCTCCTTGTTGAATCGGATCTTCTCTTGCGCCGGATTCATGATATAATCGGAGACAAAGGAGACAAACGCCTCCTTGCTGCCGAGACTCTTTTTCAGGTGTCGCGCCACACCCCACATCGGAGGTGCGACCATCTGTTTGACCTGTTCGATCGTCGGGTTGTTGGTCATATGGCAGCCGGCACACTTTTTCTCTACAAGCTGCGCTACCGGCTCGGCACCGAACGCGAACGACAGAGTCAGAAGCGCCAGAGGAATCGATCTTTTCATCATTGCATCCTTCCTGAATACTTATGCATATGATAACTGTAATCTATTTACGAGAAGTTTAAACCGAAAGCTGTTTTGGTGGCTTCCTCGCGACGGGATGGTACAATGTCGTAAAGTCCTCGGTCGGGAATCCCGGTTGCGGTGACCCTTCCGAAAGTCAGCCAAAAAGGGAGTGGAGAAGTCAAGATGAGAGTCAACCTGCCGGAATGGATGGAAACGGAGATAGCGTCTATCGAAAACGACAGGGTGCACGGTGCCACCTATCTGACGGAGAGATCCATCCGTCTCGTGCAGAAAGCGGCTGCCGG
>Ga0256914_1004336_pt1 | contig 10687 bp, 9 predicted proteins | sample HulkmetaG_FD_191571 | JGI IMG/M metagenome (GOLD analysis project Ga0256914, IMG submission 191571) | Hydrothermal chimney microbial communities from Main Endeavour vent field at the Juan de Fuca Ridge, Pacific Ocean - Hulk | ecosystem: Environmental > Aquatic > Marine > Hydrothermal vents ...
CCGTTGGTGCCCATGTCCAAAGGGATGGGCTCCGGGTTCGAGGCCGACATGCGTGCGTCCGCCCTGTCCCCCACGGGATATCCGGCACCCGATCGTGCGGCAAGCGGTCGAGCGGCCTGTGCCCTACCGATGACGACCCGATCGGAGGCGCTCCTCGATGCGGTATTCTTCGCTTACCACCCGCCAGCCCGGTGCCGTCGAAAACATGGCGCGACGACGGTCTGCCTGCCATGGATCGGGAGGAGCGGGCCCGGTCGCCCGGCTTTGGATCCGGCTGCCTTCCCGTCCCCGCTTTTGACGGTGCTGCAAGCTTGTCGGCAAAGCGGGCCCGGCCACCGCCGTTGAAAATGGTGGGGAAACAGGCTGGAGGAAGACGAGGATGAATGACCACACCCTGAGATTGCCGGCGGCGACACGCTACCGCTTCCGTTTTGTGCTCGAAGAGCCGATGCGCCCGGCGCCTTACTTGGGATCGGCCTGGCGCGGCTTGCTTGGACACGGCCTGCGCCGCGTGGCCTGTGTCACTGCGCGCAAGCATTGCGACGGATGTCCGCTGCTGGAGGCGTGCATCTACAACCGTTTGTTCGAGTCCCGCACCGCGGCGCCGGATGCCGGTCGCCACCGGGTGCGCCCCCATCCCTTCGTCCTGGAGCCGGTACAGCCTCGGACTGGCGAGCGGCTGGAGGCGGGCGATGTCATCGAGCTGGGCATCACCCTGCTGTCAGACATGCACACCGCATTGCCCTTTCTCGTCCAGGCCATGCATCAGGCCGGCCGGCGCGGGCTGGGGCGAAGGGGCGGCCGCTTTCGCACGGTGGCTCTGTTTCAAGAGACGGACCTGGGCAGCGACCGTTGGACGCTGGTGTGGAATCCCGATGCCGGGAAACTCTCTCCGGTGGAACCGAAGCCGATGGTGCCGCTTGAGCCGCCGCGCACCCTGGCGATCGAACTCCTCACGCCGTTGCGCATGAAATTCGGTGGCCGCTTGGTGCGTCCCGAGACGTTTTCTTCCGACCTTTTCCTCACTCAACTGTGGCGCAGGATACGGGATCTGGCCCATCACTACGGCGGTGGGGACGGCGATCCGGTGGTGTCGCTGCCGCAGGAGCGACCCGAAGGGGTCGAAACCCTGGACGCCGCGCTCGAGTGGAGAGACTGGACCCGTTACTCTTCTCGTCAAAGGTGCCACATGAAAATGGGCGGCCTGGTGGGACGATGGCGACTGCCCGAGTCGGCGGTGGCCCGGTGGTGGCCGCTGCTCTGGTACGGCCAATGGCTCCATCTTGGCAAGGGCACCAGCATGGGGCTGGGTCATTACCGGCTTCAGGAGGTCGGCAAGCTTGCCGTACGGGCATCGGAGGCCGAGGTCTCCTAGGATCGGCGTTGCGGGGGCGGCCCAAGCGGGAAGGGCCGGAAAGACCAAGGAAGGCGCCCTCGCACTTTGTTTCTGGTTTTCGAATGGAGGAGGACGATGGAACGCGATGAAGCCAAGAGGCGCCGGATTCTACTGGCGGTCACCGGCCTTTCGCCTCAGGTGGTGACCGAAACCCTCTATGCGCTGGCGACCGCCGAGGCCCCTTGGATTCCGGACGAAATCCATCTCATCACCACGGCGGAAGGCAAGCGGCGGGCCGAGCTGGCCTTGTTGTCGGACGAGCCGGGTTGGTTTCACGCCCTAATCCGCGAATATGAACTGCCGCCCATGAAGTTCGATGCCCAATCCATCCATGTACTCGAGGACACATCCGGCCGTCCCCTGACGGACATCCGCACCCCGGAGGACAACGAGCGGGCCGCCGACGCCATCACCGAATGGGTGCGCCGCTTCACCGCCGACGCCGACAGCGAGCTGCACGTCTCCATCGCCGGTGGGCGCAAGACCATGGGGTATTACCTCGGTTACGCCCTCTCCCTTTTCGGGCGGGTCCAGGACCGGCTGTCCCACGTGCTGGTGGACGAACCGTTCGAGTCGAGCTGGGATTTTTTCTATCCCAGCCGTGCCAGCCGGGTGATCCAGACCCGAAACGACACACTGGCCGATTGCCGGGACGCCCGGGTGATGCTGGCGGAGATTCCTTTCGTACGCTTGCGCGAAGAAGTGCCCGAACGGTTACTCGAAGGGCGGGCCCGGTTCAGCGAGACCGTGGCCGCCATCCAGAAAGCGCAACAGCCGCCGCAACTGGAGATCGACCTCGAGCGACGACGGTTGTTCGCGTCCGGCGAAGAGATCGCCATGGAGCCGGCGGACCTGGCGTTCTATGCGATGATGGCCCGGGCCAGGCAGAAAGGGCTGCACCCTCAGCGCCACGACAGCGAAGGTCTGGCGGCCCGCTACCTTCACGAATACCGGCGCCTGGTGGGTGAGGAGAGTGGAGATTACGAACGGGTGGCGCAAGCGCTCGATTGCGACGACCTCAAGGAGTGGTTCGAGCAGCGCAAGTCCAAGACCAACAAGGCCATCCGAAAGGCTTTGGGAAGGCGCCTGGCTCAGATATATGAGATCGCAGCCACCGGCAAGCGTCCGAAGACCCGTTATGGACTCACCCTGCCGGTGGAAGCCATTCGATTCACATGAGGTGATTCGTCGGTACGAAACCGGCGTTTCGGAAGGGAAAAACAGAATGAAACGCCCCGCAATCGGCTGCATTGTTCGCATCGCCGTGCGCTCGATCCGGGCGGGTGTTTCGAACCTGTCCGTATCACCGAGACACGACCGATCGACGCTTCCAGTCATGTGCGCGGCGTCCGCCAAACAACGCCGTTATCCTCGTTCGATTGGTTGCTCTATCCATGGCGGCCCATGCCGTCATCGTCGTCGACTGGAGAGCGGCGCCATGGCGGGAGAATGCGATATTCAAGCGGCGCGGTTTTCGCGCGGGCCGGCCAACGGGACAGATTCATGAGAGCTCGGATCGAATGGATGAAAAAATGGGGTTGAACATGGAAACCGTGCTTGTATGCACCGTCGGTGGTTCCCACGAACCCATCGTCACCGCCATCGAGAGCCTCTCGCCGGATCGGGTCTGTTTCGTCTGTTCCCGTGACGACGGGGCGACGGGTGCCAAAGGTTCCTATCTTCAGATCACCGGCAAGGGAAATGTGCTCACGGCACGCCGGCAGGACGACAAGCCCAGCCTGCCCAACATTCCCACGCTGATCGGGTTGTCCGAAGATCGCTTCGAGGTGCTCCTCGTCGCCCCGGACGATTTTGACGATGCTCGCCAGCGGATCGCGGAATGGCTTGCAACCCAGCATGGAGAGACGTTGCGCCTGGTGGCCGACTACACCGGGGGCACCAAGACCATGAGTGCGGCTCTGGTGTGCGCCGCACTGGACGACGGCCGTGTGGCGCTTCAATTGGTCACCGGCGCCCGTGCCGATCTGACCAGAGTGGAGAGCGGAAGCCAGCAGGCGCTGCCCGCCAGGGTGTCCGGAACCCGCTTTCAGCGGGAGCTGGACCGGGCGCTGAGCATGTGGAAAAACCATGCCTATGAGCAGGCGGTCCTTCTGCTCGAAGATATCACGCCCCCCATGGAAGGGATGCAGTCGTCGATTTACCAGCGGGCGCGTGACCTCTCTCGCGCATTCACCTTGTGGGACCGTTTCGATCACCAGGGGGCCCATGCCGTTTTAAGCCGTTACAGGCCGGTCGTGGGTCGCCACTGGGCGCCGCTGCTTCGCGTCCTGGATCTCCTGGTGAAAGAGGTGCCGGCACGCGAGCCTTTACGTCTGTTCGACCTGTTTCGCAATGCCGAGCGGCGTGCCGCTCAAGGCCGCTATGACGATGCGGTCGCCCGCCTCTACCGCATGCTGGAGTGGAGCGCCCAATGGCTGCTGCGTGAGCGAGCCGGCATCGATACGTCCGATGTTCCCGAAACATGCATTCCACCGGGGTTGGTCCTGCCGGAGAACCGCCGCGGGCGCCGACAGGCGGGGCTCCATGCCGCGTGGCAGCTTGCCGCAGCGCATGCCGGAGAGACGGTTGCCCGTTTCTGGGCGTTGCATCAAGCGCAAGTGCTCGACCTGCTCACTCGGCGCAACCACTCCATCCTGGCGCACGGTTTCACGCCCCTTACCGAAGCCGATTGGCGGTCGTTTTACGACTGGACTCACGACCACCTGGTTCCCCTGCTCTTGGAATCGAGCGGCGGGGAACCCTATCGGGTCCGAACCTTGCCGGATCAACTGCCCACGCGGATGCCAGAGTGACCGACCGCCTGCTCAAGCCTCATACCCACCTCTGTCTGGTCTCGGCCCAGCCGGTGCCCAACCTCACGCCGCTGCTGGACCAGCGCACCGCGCCCCGCCGCGTGATTCTCATGGTGAGCCCGGCCATGGCGCAAAGGGCCGACTGGCTGGAGTCGGTCATCCGGCCGCGAGGCATTCGAGTGGAACGGCTGTCCGTCGAGGATCCCTACGACGTGGAATCCCTCCAGAGCCGGGTGATGGAACTGCTCGAGGGCCTCGGCCTGGAAAGAGGGGCCATTGCCCTCAACGCCACCGGCGGCACCAAGCCCATGAGCATCGCGGCTTACGAAGCGTTTCGCGCCTGGGATCAACCCATCTTCTACGTTCATCCCGAGCGTGACCGCCTCATTTGGATGTATCCCGACCATCTTCCGCCGGTGGATCTTGCCGACCGCGTGAAGCTCGAACCGTTCCTCGCCGCTCATGGCGTCGAGATTCGTGGCGAGGCGTCGCGCAGCGTGTCCCCTAAAGACCACCTGGCGGTGGGTGCCGAGCTGGTCAAGGAAATTCGCCGATACCGCCGCGCCATCGCCACCCTCAACTGGTTGGCCAAAACCGCGGAGAACGACGAATTGCGCTCCGAGCCGGTGCCTGACGACCGCTCGGATCTCGAACCGCTCATCGAACTGTTCGCCGGGCATGGGCTTTTGACGCACCGTGAAGGCGCTCTGGTGTTCACCGACGAAGACGCCCGCTTTTTCGCCAACGGCGGTTGGCTCGAATACTACGCGTTCGAGACGGTTCGCGGGCTGGGGCGCACCCGAATGATCCAAGACCAGGCCCACAACCTGGAAGTGATGCGTCAAATCGGGGCCAAGCGGGTGTGCAACGAGCTGGACGTGGTCTTCCTCCACGAAAACCGGCTGCATATCATCGAATGCAAGACCCGCCGCTTTCGTGAGAAGGGCGAGGCCTCTCCAGCCGGCGACGCGCTCTACCGTCTCGACACGCTCAAGGAGCTCATGGGCGGCCTCCAAGCCCGCGCCATGCTGGTCAGCTACCAGGATCTGTCCAAAGCCGACCGCACCCGCGCCCAAGACCTCGGTATCGCGGTGTGTGCAGGAGAGCAGTTGCTCAACCTGCGCGACCACCTGCTCCGTTTCATGCGCTGACCTTCGGCAAGCTTGTCGTCCCTGAAACCTCCGTTCATTGCGGCTATTTTGACGCCATGAACGGGCGAAAACTCCACCTTGCCGCCTACGACGTGGCTGATCCCGAGCGGCTGCAACGGGCGTTGCGCGTGCTGCGCGACTATGCCACCGGAGGCCAAAAATCGGTGTTCGAGTGTTATCTCACACCGGGGGAAAAACAGGCGCTGATCCAACGCGTCCAGGCCGTACTGGATCTACAGGAGGACCGTTTCTTCATCCTTGAACTCAACCCACGGCGGAAAACCCGCACCTTGGGGGTCGCTGTTCGTCCCCAGGATCCCGCCTGGTTCTATTTCGGATGACCATGGGTACCCTCTACCTCGACAGAAGATACGCCACCATGGCATGCCGCGGCTCCACCCTGATACTGAGCCGGGCGGATGCCGACACCCAAAGCATTCCTTTGTCGCTTCTGGACCGCGTGGTGGTGCATGGCAAAGTGTCCACGGACACCGCCACCTTGGGCAAGCTCGCCGATGCGGGCATTGCGGTGAGCCTGCTCAGCGGACGGCATGGCCGTCACAGGGCGAGCCTACTGGGCATGCCCGGCAAGGAGGTCAAACGGCGCCTGGCTCAGTACGACGCTTACCGCGATGCCACCGTAAGGCTGGATCTGGCCCGATGTTTCCTATTACGCAAGCTGGCCGGGCAGCAACGGCTGCTGATGCGTGCCGCCGCGCGGCGACCGGACCTGCGTTTCCCGTTGCGCAAAGCCTGGGTCCGGCTCCGCGCTTTGCGAGGTGAGCTGAAAGCGGAGGTGCACGACCTCGACAGCCTTTTGGGTATCGAGGGCGCCGCGGCGGCGGCCTATTTCGAAGCCTACGCTGGGCTCTTTCCCTCTGCGCTCGGTTTTCATGGCAGAAAACGGCGGCCGCCTCCAGACCCCGTCAACGCATTGCTCTCTTTGGGTTACACGCTGCTCCATAACGAAGCGGTGAAAGCGATCCATGCCGCGGGCCTCGACCCTTACCTGGGCTACCTTCATGCTCCGGCCCACGGTCGCGCCTCCTTGGCGTCGGATTTCGTGGAACCTTTACGCCCTCGATACGATGCCCTGGTCTGGTGGGCCTTTCGCGAACGGGTGTTCCGCGCGCACGACTTCACCCGGGACAGCGGAGGCTGCCTGCTCTCCAAACACGCTCGGGAAAGGTACTACCGCCTCTACGAACACCACGCATCACCAGCCCGGCGGTGGTTACGTTTGGCGCTCCATGCCTTCGTACGCCGTTTGAACCCATCGAAAGACGACACCCATGGCTGAACCCGCTGTGCCTTTACCCAAACCGGTGCACATCGAGCCGTCCCGCCGAGCGTGGGTCGATTTGGACGGCGCGTCGTTACGCATCCGGCGTCCGGGCCAAGCGCCGGCCTGGGTGCCTCTGCGGCGCCTTTCCCGGCTGACACTCTCCACCCGTGTGGAGATCACCATGGAGGCGCTGTTGGCCTGTGCCGAAAGGGGCATCGTCATCGTCGTCCATGACGACAGGGAGATCCCTGTTGCCCGCGTGGTGGGCCGCGTTACGGACAGAACCGGCTTTCGACAGCGCCTGGCCGACTTGACATGGCAACCCGATTGGCGCGCCCAATATCACGAATGGCGCAAGGCCATGCAACATCGGGTCGCCACCGTCGTGGCCCGGCGGCTCGGACTGCCGTCCGAGATACACCGGAAGCCGCGAGTGCTTGCCGCTTTGCTGCGTTACGACATCCGTCGCGTGGCGGGCGAACAGATCGAACGGCAAACCCGTCACCTGTTCCGTCAACAGGCGCTCTCCTGGACCCAACATCGTCTATTACAGCTTGGCTGCGGGGCCGAGGACGAGCTCTGGTTGACCGGTTCCCCCGATTTGTCCCAAGACCTGGCCGATCTGCTTGCATTCAGGTTGGAGACCATTCGTCATGGATGGTTGCTGGGGCGCGGTCGGGCCGCCCGAATGCAAGGCCGACCTTTCCCTCCTCTGGACAGAAAGACCGTCATGACCAGAATCGAACGGATCCGCCCCCGGATGGATCGACTCGGACGGGATCTGGTCAACCGGTTCCACCTTTGGCTGGTGGAGAGGAGTGCAGGCCAATGAAAGGCAAAGCGGCGGCCCATCTGGTTTGTTACGACATCAGGGACCCGGTCCGCCTCAACCGGGTGCACCGCCTGGTATCACGCTGGGCAGTGATGATTCAATATTCGGTCTATTACTTCCATGGTGATGACGAGAAGGTGCAAGCATTGTGCAGCGCGCTGCGCACGCTCATCGACGAAAAACAAGACGATGTGCGCATTTACCCATTGGGTGCCCAACCGAAATGGCATATGATGGGCAAGGCACTCTTTCCTCCGGGCGCGGGGCTCTTCGGCGAGGGGCCTTTGCGTAACTTCACGGTGGCGTCGGAGGAAAAGGAGTCATGATGTCCCGCGTGACCTTAACACGACCACGTCTTGGAAATTCTGCCAAGGGGTTCTGCAACCTTCTGAAAGATAAGCGGAAATTTATAGGGGGCGGTTAGAAACCTAGACCCGATACAAAGGGGATTAAGACTCATAACCATCGTTAAAACCCGTGTCATAGGTTTCGTTAGAAACCTAGACCCGATACAAAGGGGATTAAGACGGTAATAACATTTCTCATTTATTTAGTCTTTCCTGTTAGAAACCTAGACCCGATACAAAGGGGATTAAGACATATTTATTGACAGCTTTATCTAACCATCTGTTGTTAGAAACCTAGACCCGATACAAAGGGGATTAAGACCCAGCGGGTGGCTAAAAGTAAAGAACGGTGCGGCGTTAGAAACCTAGACCCGATACAAAGGGGATTAAGACTTGCACCGGCTGTCCGGTTGCGGCGTCCATCCACAGTTAGAAACCTAGACCCGATACAAAGGGGATTAAGACTGGAGTGACGACAACAAAACGCCGTCAATGTCATGTTAGAAACCTAGACCCGATACAAAGGGGATTAAGACTCTTCTACAGTGATAATGTTCATTTCTTATCTCCGTTAGAAACCTAGACCCGATACAAAGGGGATTAAGACCCTTGGCCAAAGATGAGATTTCCCCCTCTGACAAAGGTTAGAAACCTAGACCCGATACAAAGGGGATTAAGACCAGTGTGTGGTGGCGATAGTAATCGGCATCTTTGGGTTAGAAACCTAGACCCGATACAAAGGGGATTAAGACATCCATTCTCACCTTTGTTTCGGGTTAATCGGTGGTGTTAGAAACCTAGACCCGATACAAAGGGGATTAAGACAGAATTAAGAGGCGGTTTCTAGCGCCTCGATGAGTTAGAAACCTAGACCCGATACAAAGGGGATTAAGACGGCTTATGCCCCGGTGGCGTCTTGGTATTGCCGCGTTAGAAACCTAGACCCGATACAAAGGGGATTAAGACCGTAACGCTTGGCCTTCCCTTGCAGCTCGGCGCCGTTAGAAACCTAGACCCGATACAAAGGGGATTAAGACCGTAACGCTTGGCCTTCCCTTGCAGCTCGGCGCCGTTAGAAACCTAGACCCGATACAAAGGGGATTAAGACTGACAATGGCAACAGATTACTTTTTACTGATTGGGTTAGAAACCTAGACCCGATACAAAGGGGATTAAGACCTATAAAAAGGGCCATTTATAGGTTTATGAGCGGGGTAGGTAAGGATAAACGTTGCGTTCCTATATAGGTTATATTGGCCAACAATAAGAACGAGCAAGTGTTCGAGAGCTATGCTCGAATCTGGTGTACAGCATTGATTGAAGAAGGCGGCGTACCCTGTTGAAATCGGTTTTGCCCAACTGATGAACAACAGAGGAATACGCCGCCATGAGTAAAGATAACGTAGTTGCCTTTGAGTCGCCAGCAGGCATTGACGATCCACTGAGCGATCTGCTGCGCACGGGCGCCAGACGCCTGATACAGCAAGCGGTCGAGGCGGAATTGGCCGAGCTGCTGAACGAGCACTCGGACCGGATCGATGATCAGGGTCGCCGGGCGGTGGTTCGGAACGGCTACCTGCCACAGCGGGAGATCCTGACAGGTGTGGGACCGGTTCCGGTCAGGGTTCCGAAGGTGCGTAGTCGCAACGGTGAGCCAGTGGTATTCCGCTCCTCGCTGGTACCGCCGTATGTGCGCAAGGCTCGACGGGTCGAAGCCGCCCTGCCGTGGCTGTATTTGAAAGGCATTGCCACAGGGCAGATGCAAGAAGCACTGGAAGTGCTGGTGGGTCCGGAGGCCAAAGGCCTGTCGGCCTCGGTAATCAGCCGCCTGAAACGGGAATGGGAGGCGGAATACACCGACTGGTGTCGCCGGGACATGAGCCGTGATCGTTGGGTTTACCTGTGGGCTGACGGCATCTACAGTGGCCTTAGAGCAGAAGGTCAGAAGCTGTGCGCCTTGGTGATCATCGGCGTCAACGAACGGGGCGAGAAACATTTTCTGGCCATTGAGGACGGTGTGAGGGAATCGACCCAGAGCTGGCGCGAAGTATTGCTGGATCTGAAACAACGCGGCCTTGAAAAACCGCCCGAACTGGCGGTGGGAGACGGCGCCCTGGGCTTCTGGTCGGCCCCAGAGGAAGTCTACCCGCAGACCCGTCATCAGCGTTGCTGGGTGCACAAGACAGCCAATGTGCTGAACTACCTGCCGAAGAGTGTACAGCCCAGGGCGAAGAAAGCCTTGCAAGAGATCTGGATGGCCGAAGACCGGACATCGGCGGAGAAGGCCTTTGACCACTTTGAACGCAGCTATGGTGCAAAGTACCCAAAGGCAGTTGGCTGCCTCACAAAAGACCGGGATGTTCTGCTGACATTCTATGATTTCCCAGCGGAGCACTGGGTTCACATCCGGACGACGAATCCGATTGAATCGACCTTCGCCACCATTCGTCACCGGACGAGACAGGCCAAGGGCTGCATCAGCCGGACCACCATGCTGGCGATGATCTACAAGCTGGGCATGAGTGCCGAGAAGCGATGGCGAAGGATCCGGGGCTTTGCCTACCTGGCCAAGGTCATCGAGGGCGTGAAATTCAAAGATGGTATCGAAGTGAACAGCGAAACAGACGAAAACAGGAGCGTCGCCTGATCATGGCATACACCAGATTTGACTATAGCCCCTAATTTGGTGGAATCCCCACGAAGATCACTCAACCATGTGTGAGCACGCTACCGCCCTGCCGGTTCATCAAGAACAGCATCAATCCACCATGGCAGAGCCGTGATTCCGGCACCGATAGACAGACCGGGTTTTCGCGACACACATCCGCGTGCCTTGGCATCGGGCTTTATTACAAGCGGATAG
>Ga0256914_1004337_pt1 | contig 10685 bp, 6 predicted proteins | sample HulkmetaG_FD_191571 | JGI IMG/M metagenome (GOLD analysis project Ga0256914, IMG submission 191571) | Hydrothermal chimney microbial communities from Main Endeavour vent field at the Juan de Fuca Ridge, Pacific Ocean - Hulk | ecosystem: Environmental > Aquatic > Marine > Hydrothermal vents ...
GACTACTATTTTTGGAATATTATCTTTATTTATTTCATAGGGTTACTTAGCCTTTCCACCCTATCGGAAAAGCCGCCTTGCATGGGATGTGCGAATATTGGTGAAAAAGATGTTTAAATCTTTGTTGAAAACCCTTTCGCTGCCCTTGTGAAGAAAGAATACAAGAGATTTCCATGGAGTTTTCAAGAAATCTTTTTTTTATATTTCGGTAAGTTATTCTCTGTTTCAACAAAATCACACCGATAATAAGATCAATAAAAGAAAAAAATAAATAAGGTTAATTATGGGATTTCATTTTTCCGTTGAAAGAAAGGATCTCCTCGGCGCCATGGCAGCGCAGCAAAATATAACGAGCAAACGGGGAACAATGGCTATTCTTTCAAATGTACTGCTCGAAGTTAATGATTCCAGTATCACCTTTACCGGCACCAACCTGGAAGTGGGTCTCAAACAGGTAATCCCCGCCGAGGTGACGGAAAAGGGTTCCCTGACCCTGCCGGCAAAAAAACTCTTTGAGCTGGCCCGCGAATCCGCCTCTGCCACCGTTGATTTTGTGGAACAGGAAAACAAGTGGGTGCAGATTACCGCCGGTTCCAGTCTCTATAAATTGGCGGGAATGGAAAGTGAAGAATTTCCCGAATTTCCCGCCTACGATGAATCCTCACTGGTGGAAATGGACAGTGCGATTTTAATCGATCTGCTGGAAAAGATAACATTTTCCATTGCCCAGGATAAGGAAAACATCTATTCGCTCACCGCCGCTCTCATCAAAAAGGAGAAAGTCGACGGTAAAAACCGTTTAACCGCGGTCTCCTCCGACGGCCATCGTCTGACGATCATGAGTCGTGAAACGGAGAACGGTTTTGATGAATTACGGTTGAATCCAGTGACCCTTATCCCCAGAAACGGTGTTGTTGAGATCAAGAAGTTCTGTGAAAACAGTGAAAAGGTGCTCATCGGCTTTGAGAAAAAGCAAGCGGTTCTTAAAAATGATTCCGCTTTGCTGATCATTCGCCTCATGGAAGGCGAATTTCCCGATTACAAGACCATTCTCGAAGTCATTCCCCGGGATACCCACATTGAGATCGACCGGCTCTCCTTCCTCGAATCCATGAAGCGGATCAATCTCTTTGCCGATGAAGATTTCCACGCCATCCGCATTCGCATTTCCAACAACCTTCTGGAACTCAACTCCCAGAATGCCGATTACGGCAGCGCCCGTGACGAGATGGCCGTCGAGTACGCCGGCGAGGAGCTGGAGCTCGGTTTCAACTGCCGTTACTTTATCGATGCCCTGCAGGTCATGTCCGGTCCCGTGATCAACGTCTATATCAGTACCGATGAAAGTCCCTGCCTGATCACCTCGGATGATGATCCGGGTCTTCTCTGCATCATCATGCCCATGAAACTCTAGGCCCCCTTCCCTTTCCGCTCCGGCGGGGGAAACTGCAGGAACAAAAAAAGAATCCAAGGAAAAATATCGTGAGCGAGGAAAAGTCATCCTACGAGGCCGAACAGATCAAGGTTTTAGACGGTCTGGAGGCGGTCCGCAAAAGACCGGCCATGTATATCGGCAATACCGCCGAGGAAGGTCTTCACCATCTCATCTACGAGGTGGTGGACAACTCCATTGATGAGGCCCTGGCCGGATACTGCGACCGTATCGAGGTCATCATCCATCAGGATAATTCCGTCACCGTTGAGGATAACGGCCGCGGAATTCCCGTTGATATTCATCCCACCGAAAAGGTGTCGGGATTGGAGCTGGTCATGACCACCCTCCATGCCGGCGGCAAATTCGACGATTCCACCTACAAGGTTTCCGGAGGTTTGCACGGTGTGGGTGTCTCCGTGGTCAATGCCTTGAGTGAATATGCCGAGGCCGTGATCCGCAGAAACGGCAAGATCTATCGCCAGACCTATGAGTACGGAACCAAGACCAGCGAACTGGAGGTGATAGGCACCTGTGAAAAAACCGGTACCAAGATCACCTTCAAGGCCGATCCCGCCATATTCACTGAAACCACGGTCTACCGCTACGAGATCGTCAGAAAAAGGTTGCGGGAGCTCTCCTTCCTCAACAGCGGGGTTCGGATCTTCCTCAAGGATGAACGCAGCGGCGCCGAGGATAAATTTCACTTCAAGGGCGGCATAAAATCCTACGTGGAATATCTCAACCGCAACCGTACTCCGATCCACGGTCAACCTGTCTACATCAGCGGCGAGCGCGATCAGGTGCAGGTGGAGATATGCTTTCAATATTATGACGGTTATTCGGAACGCCTTTTCTCCTACGTCAACAATATCAACACCAAGGAAGGCGGAACCCATGTGGCCGGTTTCCGGGCGGCTCTGACCAAGTGTATCAACCGCTACGCCGGCGAAGACAACGTACCCAAGAAACTCCAGGCCCGCATGAAGGGTGACGATGTGCGCGAGGGTCTCACCTGCATTATCTCGGTCAAGGTGCCTGATCCCCAGTTCGAGGGACAGACCAAGACCAAGCTGGGCAACAGCGAGGTTAAGTTCATTGTTGAATCCCTCTGCAATGAGAAACTCACCATCTTTCTGGAACAGAACCCGGCGGTTGCCAAACAGATTCTCAGCAAGGCCGTTGATGCCGCCCGGGCCAGGGAAGCGGCCCGCAGGGCCAGAGAACTCTCCCGCAAAAAGGGGGGAACCAGCCTGCTCATGGCCGGCAAGCTGGCCGAGTGTCAGGTCAAGGATCCGGCACTGCGCGAGATTTTCATAGTCGAGGGCGATTCCGCCGGCGGCAGCGCCAAGCAGGGTCGCGACCGCTCCATTCAGGCCATTTTGCCGTTGCGCGGAAAGATCATGAATGTGGAAAAGGCCCGTTTCGACAAGGTTCTCGGCAGCGACGAGATCAAACAGGTGATCGCCGCGCTCGGCACCGGTATCGGCAAAGATGAGTTTGACCTGGAAAAACTTCGTTATCACAAGGTGATCATCATGACCGACGCCGATGTTGACGGCGCCCACATCCGCACCCTGCTGCTCACCTTTTTCTACCGGCAGATGCTGCCGCTCATCGAGCATGGCCATATCTACATCGGCCAGCCGCCGCTCTACCGCCTTGCCAAGGGAAAGAAGGAGCGCTATTTCATCGATGATCAGGCCCTGGATACCCACCTCTATAACAGGGCCCGGGAGATTCTCTCCATCCGTATCGATGACCGGTCTTTTGATGGCGATGAAATGGTCGGTTTACTGCGTGATCTCTCCACCTTTGAAAAACTTGTCAATTATCTTGAACGATTAAATATTACAGAAAAACTCGTCATCTTTCTCCTGGAAAACAACGTCCACTCCGCCGACCAGTTCAAGGAGAGGGAGTTTATTGATCACCTGGTGGAGAAAATAGGAAAGATCGAAAACGTCATTACCGGCCCGGTGCGCTCCTGCCGCTGGCGTCCCTCCTGCTACGAGGTGGATGTCACCTTCAAAGGTCAGTCGCGGATCATGACCACCCTTGGTCCCAATATTCCACTTATTTCCGAATATCGCAGCGGTCTTGGCATCTATCCGCGCATCAGCGAAACCTTACGCGGCAGCAGCTACACCATCATCCGCGGTCATGACGGCAAGGAAAGGGAGATCGGTGTGGACTCCTGGCATGAACTCATCAGGTGCGTGCGTGAGGAGTCTTTCAAGGGCAGTCATATCCAGCGTTACAAGGGTCTCGGCGAGATGAATCCCGAACAGCTCTGGAAGACCACGATGAATCCCGAGAACCGCACCCTGCTGCGTGTCCGCATCGAGGATGCCGAGCAGGCCGACGATATCTTTACAACCCTCATGGGCGACAAGGTGGAACCGCGTCGGGAATTTATTCAGAACCATGCCCTGGAGGTGAAGGAGCTGGATATCTGACCCCATTGTCCCCTGCCCTTCTCTCTCCCGGACCAGCTGAACGTAATTGATCAGAACCACTGTATCCTCACTTAAATCTCTCCCGGCTGCGTCGTGGGCCCGAGCTGCCGGGATAAATCTAAGCAAATCGCAGCTGCTGCGACCGATTATAGTTTGAAAGCCGATATACCGCGGGGTTACATACCCTGTGACGGGTAACTTCCGAACTGAAAAACAAAACATTATGAGCGTGGAAACAGAACCCCAAAACCAGGACTCACCCACCGTCTCCATTGAAAAGGAGCTACGGAAATCCTATCTTGAATACGCCATGAGCGTCATTGTGGGCCGCGCCCTGCCCGACGTTCGTGACGGCCTCAAACCCGTCCACCGCCGCACCCTTTACGCCATGCGGGAACTGGGCAACTACTACAACCGTCCCTATGTCAAATCGGCGCGTATCGTCGGTGACGTCATCGGTAAATATCATCCCCACGGCGATACCGCAGTCTACGATACCATTGTCCGCATGGCCCAGGACTTTTCCCTGCGCTATCCCCTGGTGGACGGCCAGGGCAACTTCGGTTCGCTGGATGGCGACTCCCCTGCGGCCATGCGATACACCGAGGCGCGCATGACCCGGCTTGACCGGGAGATCATCGCCGATCTTGACAAGGAAACCGTCGATTTCGTCCCCAACTACGACAACTCGCTCACCGAGCCCGAGGTGCTGCCCAGCCGTATACCCAATATCCTCATCAACGGCTCTTCGGGTATCGCCGTGGGCATGGCCACCAATATTCCCCCCCATAACCTCACCGAGGTTATTGACGGCCTCATTGCTCTTATTGATGATCCCAATATAACCATCAGCTCCCTCATGGAACTGATCACCGGTCCCGATTTTCCCACCGGCGGGTATATTCTCGGTCGGGCCGGGGTGCGCGAGGCCTACGAAACCGGCCGCGGACGTATCCTCATGCGTGGCCGCACCCATGTGGAACAGCGGAAAAACGGTATGGAATCCATTGTTATCACAGAGATTCCCTACCAGCAGAATAAGGCTGCCCTGGTCAAAAAGATGGCTGAACTGGTCAAGGAGAAGAAGATCACCTCCATTTCCGAGGTCAGGGATGAGTCCGATCGCCACGGGCTGCGCATCGTCCTGGAACTGAAAAAGGATGAAATACCGGATATCACCTTAAACCAGCTCTACAAACTCACGCCGCTGCAGAAAACCTTTGGTATTATCCTGCTCTGTATCGTCAACAACAAACCTGAAATTCTCAATCTCAAACAGATTCTCGAGAATTTTATCGCCCACCGGCGGACGATCATCTATCGCCGCACAAACTATGAACTGCGCAAGGCCGAGGAAAAGGCCCATCTGCTCGAAGGGCTGAAAATCGCCATCACTCACCTGGACGAGGTGGTGGAACTTATCAAGAGCTCCGAAAATCCCGCGGTTGCCAAAGCCGAGTTGATGCGCCGTTTTTCCCTTTCCGAAATCCAGGCTCAATCGATCCTTGACATGCGGCTGCAACGGCTCACCGGGCTTGAGCGCGACAAGATCATCCGTGAATATGAGGAGATTCTCGAGAAAATAGCCCATTACCGGCGACTGCTTGCCGATGATCAACTGATCATGGATGTGGTCAAAGAGGAATTTGCCGAAATCCGCGATACCTACGGTGATGAGCGGCGTACGGAAATCATCGACGCCCCCGACGAAATCCTCCCTGAGGACCTTATCACCCCCGAGGAGATGGTGGTGACGGTGAGTAACACCGGCTACATCAAGCGTAACCCGGTCACCCTTTATCGGGCCCAGCGCCGCGGAGGAAAAGGCGTCAAGGGGATGACCACGGTTGAGGATGACTTTGTCGCCCAGCTTTATACCGCTTCCACCCTGGATACTTTTCTCTTTTTCACCAATCTGGGGAGAGTTTTCTGGCGCAAGGTCTACCAGCTTCCCCTCGCCGGTCGGGCCGCCAAGGGAAAACCCCTGGTCAACCTTTTGGAATTGCAGGAAAATGAGATGGTCGCCGCCATCCTCCCAATCTCTGATCTTTCCGAGGCCGGCCGCAACCGGACGGTTTTCATGGTTACCAAGAAGGGTCGGGTGAAAAAGACCAGCCTTGGGGAATTCCGAAAGCCGTTACGTAAGGGCAAGATTGCCTTAACCATCAGGGATGATGATGAAATTCTCTCAGCCGCCATCACCGGCGGTGACGACGAAATCTTTCTGGTCACCCGCAAGGGCATGTCCATTCGTTTTCACGAAAATGATGTCCGTACCATGGGTCGTGCCGCCGCCGGCGTCAAGGGAATCACCCTGGCCGGTGACGATGAAGTGGTGGGCGTCGTTGTTTTAAAAAGCAGTGACTCCATTCTCACGGTAACCGAAAACGGCTACGGCAAACGCACCGCGGTCGAGGATTATCGGCTGCAGTCACGCGGCGGCAAGGGCATCTTCGCCATCAAGACCAGTGAACGCAACGGTATGGTCATCGGCGCATTGCAGGTCGTGGATGATGATCAGGTGATGATGATCGCCAACAGCGGCAAGGTTATCCGCATGCCCATGGATACCGTGCGCATCATCGGCCGCACCACCCAGGGAGTCCGCCTGATCAAACTCGACCGGGAGGAAAAGGTGGTTGCCCTGAGCATGCTTGCCCGTGACGATGAATTCAACGATGAAGATCAACAATGACGATTTTCTATATAATACGTTGAAATAAAACGAAAAATGGAGAATGACAGGAAGAGAAAAACAGCCGTCATCGGAGCCGGCAACTGGGGTACGGCCCTGGCAAAGCTTCTGGGCGACAAGGGAGAGGATGTCGTTCTGTGGAGCCATCGGCCGGAACACTGTGCCCAACTGCGGCAGCACCGGGAAAACCGCCGCTACCTCCCCGGCTATACCCTGCCGCCGAATATCCACATTGAGGAAAATCTGCAGGATGCGGTGGACTCCTGCCGCTATGTGGTCATGGTGGTACCCTCACACGGCTTTCGGGAGGTTTTTTCCCACATTGCTCCGCTGCTTGCCGAAGGCACCATTGTGCTCTCCGCAGTCAAGGGAATCGAAAACAAAACCCTGGCCACCATGACCGGAATTATGGCTGATCTCCTTCGTCGGCACGGCAAGGAAGAGCAGTGCCGCTTGGGCGTGCTCAGTGGTCCCAGTTTTGCCGATGAGGTCGCCGCTAGGCAGCCCACGGCCGTCACCGTAGCCTTTGGCGATCAGGAGGCGGCCACCGAGGTACAGCAGCTCTTTTCAACCGATTTCTTCCGCGCCTATACAGGTGACGATGTCATTGGTCTTGAAATCAGCAGCGCCATGAAAAACGTGGTGGCCATTGCCGCCGGTATCAGCGACGGACTGGGATACGGTCTCAATACCCGCGCCGCCCTCATCACCCGCGGTCTTGCCGAAATCACCAGGCTGGGGACCCGTATGGGTGCCAATCCCCTCACCTTCCTCGGCCTGGGTGGATTGGGAGATCTGGTGCTCACCTGCACCGGAAATCTCAGCCGCAACCGGACCGTGGGGCTGAAACTGGGAGAGGGGAAATCTCTTCAGCAGGCCCTGGCCGAGATGAGTATGGTTGCCGAGGGAGTACGCACAACCCGTTCATGTTACGCCCTTAGCCGGAAACTGGAAGTGGAGATGCCCATTCTTGAGCAGACCTATCAGGTACTCTATGAGGATAAGCCCGCCAGGACGGCGGTCCGCGATCTTCTGGGACGCAGTCTCAAGAAGGAGCTGCCCTGAAAAACCCTACCACCTGGAATTACAGTAAAATTTCCCTGTCAACCCCCCTCCTCAACGGAAATATCCAGTACCGTATTGGTGCTAAAATTTTTATCATCGCGCCGGGGATAATCCTTGATAAAGTGCAGGCCCCGCGACTCTTTTCTCCTTGAGGCGCATCTGACAATGAGATCCGCCACCATGGCAAGGTTACGCAGTTCCACCAGATCCGGGGTCAGCAGATATTCAAAGAAATGGTCCCTGATTTCTTCGAAAATGGGAGCAAGCCGTTTTCTGATGAGCTGCAACCTCTTCTCTGTCCGGACGATACCCACATAGTTCCACATCAGTCTCCTGATCTGATCCCAGTTGTGGCTGATGAGGACATACTCCTCGATACTCTTTGCCTTGTTGACCCGCCACTCTTCCACGGTTACCGCCTCCAGGGCCCGGATCGATTCCCAGTTTTTTTTGATAAATACATATGTCTGATGGGCAAAGACAACGGCCTCCAGAAGGGAGTTGCTGGCCAGGCGATTGGCGCCGTGCAGGCCGGTACAGGCGGTTTCCCCCAGGGCGAAGAGATTGGGAATGGACGCCCTACCCCACCGGTCCGTCAACACACCGCCACACATATAATGGGCAGCCGGTACCACGGGAATCGGCTCCCTGCTGATATCGACACCGTTTTCGCTGCAGGTCTGATATATGGTTGGAAATCTTTCGCGGAGGAATGATCGTGACCGGTGACTGATATCCAGAAAAACACATTCAGCACCATCCCTTTTCATCTCCGCGTCAATGGCCCGGGCAACCGCATCGCGAGTGGCCAGGTCGCCGCGGGAATCGTAGCGTTGCATAAATCGTTCACCGCGGGAGTTGATCAGCACCCCACCCTCGCCGCGCACCGCCTCGGAAATGAGAAAATTTTTCGTCTTCTTGTTATAGAAACAGGTGGGATGAAACTGAACAAATTCCAGGTTTGCCACCCGGGCGCCGGCATGATATGCCATGGCAATACCGTCACCGGTGGCGATATCCGGGTTTGTGGTATAGAGGTAGACCTTGCCGCAGCCACCGGTGCAGAGAATGGTCACCCTTGCCTGCCGGGTTTCCACCCTTCCGCTCCGACGGTCCAGAACATAGGCCCCGACGCAGCGCTCCCGTCCGTCGTATCCCGCCGTTTTCGATGCCAGCAGCAGATCAATGGCCAAGTGGTCTTCCAACAACTCGATATTATCGGTACAGGAGATTTTCGCCAGCAATGCGGTTTCAATCTCCCTCCCCGTCAAATCCAGGGCATGGACCACGCGGCGCTGAGAATGACCCCCTTCCATCCCCAGGTCAAACTCCTGCTGATCTTTCTCCCGTTGAAAACGTACCCCGATGTCGATCAACTCCTCCACCCGCGCCGGTCCGTTCTCCACCACCATCCTGACAATTTCTTCGTCACAGAGACCGTCGCCGGAGCGCAGCGTATCCCTGATATGAAGGTCAAAGGAATCTTCCTTCGAGAGAACCGCGGCAATACCTCCCTGTGCCAGGTTGGTGGCGGTATCTCTCCGGGCCTTCTTGGTGATGATGGTTACCTTGCAAAAGCGTGAGAGTTTGAGGGCCAGCGACAGGCCGGATATACCGCTGCCGATAATAAGGATATCTGTTTGGGTTTTCATAACTGATTACACAGGTGGAAGAGGGGAGTGCCGGATAATTTTTTCCGATGTTTCACGTGAAACATCGGAAAAAAATTGCCTTCATCAATGGGTGTCGAGTATAGTACCATCCACTGCAGGGAGGCAAGATTTATGAAAGAGAAAAAGCCGAAAAGAAGAAAAGGAAAGGTTGTAGCCCTGGCCAACCAGAAGGGTGGGGTGGGGAAGACGACAACGGCCGTCAATCTGGCCGCGGCGGTGGCGGCAAGAAAGAAAAAGGTGTTGCTGGTGGATACCGATCCCCAGGGGAATGCCTCAAGCGGTTTGGGGGTGTTGCTCAAGCCGGAGGAAAAACATCTCTATCACTGTCTCCTGGATAATGTCGGCGCCGGGGATGTGATCCGACGGTCATCCGTGAAAAACCTTGATGTTTTACCCACTTCCATCGATCTGGTTGGGGTGGAGATAGAGCTTATCTCCGCGGAAAAACGAGAAAAAAAGCTAAAAAAAGTATTGCGTCCGGTGGTGAACCGTTATGACTTTGTCTTTGTGGACTGTCCGCCGTCGCTGGGGATTCTGACCATAAACGGGCTGAGCGTCGCCGACTCGATCATCATTCCCATGCAGTGTGAGTATTTCGCCCTCGAAGGGCTGGCACAGCTGATCAAGACCGTGCGTTCGGTGAAACGCACCCTCAACCGGGGCCTGTTTATCGAGGGGTTGTTGCTGACCATGTATGACCGTCGCAACAACCTCACTCATCAGGTGGCCGGGGAGATCCGCAAGCACTTTGCAAAGCAGGTCTTCGAGACCTGCATCCCCAGAAATGTCAGGCTCAGCGAGTGCCCCAGTTACGGAAAATCCATTTTTGAATATGACCGCCGCAGTGCAGGCGCCAAGGCCTATCGGCAGCTGGGAGCCGAATTCCTGCGCCGTAACGGCTAGGAGGGAAACAGGGAGAAGATATGGCAAAAAAAAACGTCCTGGGCAGAGGGGTAGGGGCCCTGTTGCCGGAAAGCGGCATCGACAGTGATTCCGACGCCTATTTCCGCCTTGATATCGACAAGATAGATCCCAACCCCCATCAACCGCGCAAGAATTTCGATGAGGAAAAACTGCAGGAACTGGCGGACTCCATCGCCGAGCACGGCATTATCCAGCCTCTCATCGTCGCCAGGAACGATGAGAACCGCTACAACGTCATTGCCGGTGAACGGCGACTGCGAGCGGCAAAACTGGCGGGTCTTGATGAGGTTCCGGTGGTTCTCATCGACTCCGGCTCGGACAACGATCAACTGGAGTTGGCCCTCATAGAAAATATCCAGCGCCAGGACCTCAATCCCATCGAAGAGGCCATGGCCTATTCCCGCCTGATCAAGGATTTCGGTCTCACCCAGGAGCAG
>Ga0256914_1004338_pt1 | contig 10684 bp, 9 predicted proteins | sample HulkmetaG_FD_191571 | JGI IMG/M metagenome (GOLD analysis project Ga0256914, IMG submission 191571) | Hydrothermal chimney microbial communities from Main Endeavour vent field at the Juan de Fuca Ridge, Pacific Ocean - Hulk | ecosystem: Environmental > Aquatic > Marine > Hydrothermal vents ...
TCGATAAACAATTAGAAAAATTAATAACAAAATTTGAAGCCAAATATCCTTCTCAAGAGTTGAGCGTAATTGTTTTATCAGATCATGGATTTCATCCTAGTGCTCATCAAGACGTAGCTTTATATCCTTTATTACGTTCATTAGAAGTTATCCCTAAACAACCACGATGGTGGTTAAAGTTAGCAAGGGGTTGGAGAAGATTAAATCAAAGAACATCTAAATCAGGTTTAATAACAACCTATGGCATGTTTGTAAGTGATCAAAAATTGAGAGGTGAAATCGTAGAAAAGTTAAAGTCAATTAAAATAAAAGGAAAATCAGTATTTCAAGAAGTAGTTTTGGCTGAGGATTTGTACGGTCCAAATTATGCTTCAGAAATTCCTGATATTTTATGGTTAATGAATGAAGAATGGGCTCCTAATGCAGATCCTTTGGCCGACCAATTAACTTATCCTAAAAAAACTGTTTTAAAGGGTCATCATTATGCCGACAGAAATGGAGTTTTAATAATTAAAAGTCCGAGACTTAAAAAGAAACAAAATTTAAAACAAGAAATTAACATATTTGAGATAGGAAACTTAATTACCGATCTTTTAACTACTCCTGCTCAGACAATGCAAGCACATCACTTTTATCTTAAAAAGCAACATTTTCCTGTAGAAGTTAAAACTCAACAAGCTCAAAAATTTATAAAACAAATGCTGAGAAAATATAAAAATCCAGCTATTGCTTGGACTGGAGGAAAAGATTCAACAGTGTTATTACATTTGGTAAGATCAGTAACAAATAAAAAATTACCGATAATGTTTATCGATCATCAAAATCATTTTGAAGAAACCTTAAAATTTGTAAAACGATTGAATGAAGAGTGGCAATTAAATCTAATCACCGTAGGAAACAAAGAAGCAATTGCAGCTTATAAAAAAGAAAGGGACGTAGCTAAAAGAAAAGAATTAGCAAGAATTGTTAAAATTAAATCAATTGCTGAAGCTATTGAAAGATATAAGTGGGATAGTTTATTTGTAGGAATTAGATGGGATGAGCATCCTGCCAGAAGTCAAGAAAAGTCCGTTTCTAAAAGAAAAAATCACGATCGGCTTCATCCAATTTTAAATTTTACTGAAAGAGATATTTGGGATTACATTTATTTGTATAAAGTTCCTTATAACCCTTTATACGATCAAGGTTACCGATCAGTAGGCGAAAAAGAGTTTACTCGACCTGTATGGCAAAAAGGGGCAAGCGAACGAGCCGGACGTGAAAAAGAAAAAGAAGAAATTATGGAAAAATTAAGAAAATTAGGATATTTTTAAAAATCGATGAATGGCATATTACCCGTTTATAAGCCACAAGGAATATCATCTTATGATGTAATCAGAAAGTTTAAGCGAGAAAGTGGTTTCAAAGGTAAAGTAGGACATGGGGGAAGTTTAGATCCTTTTGCTGAGGGGGTTTTGTTACTCTTATTAAACAAAGCGACAAAGAAGTTTGATGAAATTCAGTTGTGGCAAAAGAGTTATCGAGCTACAGCTATACTAGGAGCAAAGTCAGAAACACTAGATAGTGAAGGAGCCATTAAAAAACAAATAGATTGTCCTGTGCCAAAACTGGAAGAAATTGAGTTTGAAGCTAGAAGTATGGTTGGAGAATTAGAACAATTAGTTCCACTTTACTCAGCGGCTAAATACAAAGGAACACCTCTCTATAAACTAGCAAGACAGGGTAAAAAAGTACCACTAAAAACTAAATGGATCCATATTTACCATATCTCGATTAAAAAATATGAATTCCCAGAGCTAGAGTTTGAAGCCGATGTATCTAGTGGTACTTATATTCGTCAGTTAAGTTATGACTTGTTGAAAAAATTAGGAGTAGAAAGTTATTTAAAAAAATTAATACGCTTAAGTATTGGAAAAATAAGCTTAGAAGCAACTTGCCAATTAGATGATTTTAAAGATAAAAATTGGCGAGATTTTATACTGCCAATAAACGAGTGATTGTTGGCAAAGCTGCTTGAATAGCTTTCTCGCGGTGAGAAAATAAATGACGATGAATCTTTTCTTTTTGAGGTAATTGATGAAGATCACCTAACATCATTTGATATTCTGGGATATAGAAAATTGATTCAAAAGGAAAACCTTTTATTCTAAGAGAAATTGGTTTTTCGACAATAATTCCTCTCAAAATACCATCAAAAATATAAGAGTCATTATTTTTTTGACCAAGAGCAATTACCGTTCTAAATTGAGCTCCTCTTTTTTCTTTGGGGATATTTTCCATGCGTTCCATACAATATTGAATGATTTCTTCATCTTCCATTCGATATCCTTTCCAACGACGAACACGAATTCCAGGCTCTCCATTAAGAGCATCAATCTCTACACCAGTATCATCAGCCATAACAACTACATTTTGAGGAACAAATTTAAGATACGCTTTTAATTTTAAAAGAGCATTTTCTTCAAGAGAAGTACCGCTTTCTTCAACATCAATTGTTAAATTGAAATCAGAAGGAGAATAAACTTTAATGTTATATTCGGCTAGTTGCAAAGTAACTTCTTGTAGTTTCCCTGGATTGCTTGTAGCATAAAGAAGTTTTTTCATAGTTAGTTTAAATTAATTTTCAGGTGGTAATTCTGGATAATGGCATTTTTTCCATTTTTTGCCAGAACCACACCAGCAAGGATCGTTTCGACTAAGTTTATGTTTGTGTTTAACAGTTTTAGGGGTTGATTGTGAAAGTTGATTTTGAGATTCAGATTTCGGCTGTAAAATATCACGTTTTTCAAGAACAACGTTTTGAGGTTGTTGGGCTTGTTGTTGAGCAACCATAGGAGTAAAACGGTAAATCTTTTGGGTAACTGTACGTTCAATACGATCAATAAGTTGACTAAAAATATTGAAGGCTTCTTGTTGATACTCGACTAAAGGATCGCGTTGAGCATAGCCACGTAAACCAATACCTTCGCGTAAACTATCCATAGCATCAAGATGATCCATCCACTTTTCATCAATAGTTGAAAGATAGACATATTTTTCAATTTCAAGCATCATTCGTTGACCAAATTGTTGAGTTCGAGCTTGATATGTTTTAGTGGCAATATCTTTAAGAGTTTGAGCAATTTTAGTCGGCTGTTTTAATTGAAGAAGAGTTTGAAGTAGTTTTTCTTGAGAAGTATCATCAAAAGGAATCATAAGAACAAAATCTCGCAAAACAGCCTCGATTTCTGATTTAGTGAGACCTTGATCTTCACGAACACCTATAGATAAATCAATTTGCCGATAAATAAGATCTAAGATGCGTTGATGTAATTTATCAGGATGGTTCTGGGCTTCTTCTAAAATTTGATCGCGCAAGGAATAGATGACTTGACGTTGTTTATTAGCAACATCATCATACTCAACTACTCGTTTACGCATATCAAAATAAAAACTTTCAACTTTAATTTGAGCTTGCTCAATAGATTTAGAAATCATAGAATGCTCGATAGGTTGATCTTCGGGAATTTTAAGAGCAGTCATTAAAGAAGCAATTTTTTCGCCACCAAAAATTCTCATTAAATCGTCTTCTAAAGAAACGTAAAAGCGAGAGGAACCAGGATCTCCTTGACGTCCGGCTCGACCTCGCAACTGATTATCAATACGACGAGAGTCATGACGTTCAGCCCCAATAACATGAAGACCTCCTAATTCTAAAACACGATCATGTTCTTGTTGCCAATCTTCAGGATCACGATCAGCAGGATCGCCACCTAAAATAATATCAACACCTCTACCAGCAATATTAGTAGCTACAGTAACTGCTTTAACTCGGCCAGCATCAGCAATAATTTCAGCTTCACGAGTATGATTTTTGGCATTAAGAACATTGTGAGGAATTTTTTTGCGTTTAAGATAGTGAGAAATAATTTCATTATGTTCGATTGATTTGGTACCAATTAAGACAGGCTGACCTTTTTGATAACGTTCAGCAACATCTTTAACAATAGCGGCATATTTAGCTCGCATCGTTTTGTAGATTAAGTCTGGATAATCTTGGCGAATAACAGGTTTATTTGTAGGAATGACAACAACGTCAAGATCATAGATTTTTTTAAATTCTTCAGCTTCAGTAGCAGCTGTTCCCGTCATACCTGCTAAGGTTTCATACATTCGAAAATAGTTTTGAAGAGAAATGGTTGCTAAGGTTCGAGATTCGGCTTGAATAGGAACACCTTCTTTAGCTTCAATAGCTTGATGAAGTCCATCTGAGTAGCGACGGCCATACATTAAACGACCAGTGTGTTCATCAACAATGATAACTTGGTTATCTTTAACCACATAATGTTTGTTTTTTTCAAAAAGAGTAGCTGCTTTAAGAGCTTGTTCAACGTAATGAACAGTTTCGTAAGATTCTTCATAGAGATTATTAACACCTAAACGTTGTTCAAGACGACGAATACCATAATCAGTAAGAGTAGCAGTTCGCAATTTTTCATCAATTTCATAATCAGTACCCCTAGAAAGAGTTTTGACTAATTGAGCATATTCATAATACTTTTCGGTTGGTCTAGCATCGGGAGCAGATATAATTAAAGGAGTTCTAGCTTCATCAATTAAAATTGAGTCAACTTCGTCAACAATAGCAAAATAATGACCTCGTTGAACTTTCTGAGATAAATCTTGAACCATATTATCGCGAAGATAATCAAAGCCAAATTCATTGTTAGTCCCATAAGTAATATCAGCTTGGTAAGCTTGTTGGCGAGAGACTGGTTTGAGGTGTTGTAATCGTTCGTCTTTCTCAGTCTCATCGAGATAATCAGGATCAAGTAAGGCTGCAGGCTGATCTCCCATTCCACTATAGATAACTCCTACAGATAAACCTAAAAGGTTGTGAGCTTGACCATACCAACCAGCATCGCGACGAGCCAGATAATCATTAACAGTAACTACATGAACACCTTTACCATTAAGGGCATGAAGGTAAGAAGCTAGGGCAGCAGAAAGAGTTTTTCCTTCTCCAGTTTTTTGCTCAGCAATTTTACCTTGATGAAGAACTAGAGCTGCTAAAAGTTGAACATCATAAGCTCGTTCACCTGTAATCCGACGAATAGCTTCGCGGATAGTAGCCAAAGCTTCCGGTAAAAAATCGTCAACAGTTTGGCCTTTTTTGAGTCGACGGCGAAAATCGGAAGTTTTAGCTGCAAGTTGTTTATTTGAAAGAGGTTTAATTTTTGATTCCCAAGCATTAGTAGCTTCCACAAGAGGCTGAAGTCTCTTGAGCTCACGAGCGTTACTATCGAAAAGTTTAGCTAACCACTTTAACATAACTGCTCCATTCTAACACGCTAGTTCATTTTTTGGTTGGCGGTTGGATATGGTCGAATCCAGTGTAAGGGACTAAAGGATCAGGTATTTTGATACTTCCGTCTGGTTGTTGGTAGTTTTCCCAAAGAGCAATAAGAATGCGAGTAGAAGGAAGAGCGGTGTTATTAAGCATATGAACGAACTTAAGAGTTCCATCTTTGGCTTGATATTTAATGTTAGCACGGCGAGATTGGAAGTCTAACATGATAGAATCCGAAGCGGTTTCACCATAATCTCCCCTACCCGGCATCCAAGTTTCAATATCATATTTTTTAGCATGAGGTTCACCCATATCACCAGTACACATAAGAAGAACGCGATAATGGAGACCAAGTTCTTGTTGGAGTTCTTCAGTAAAATTCAACATCTCTTCATGAAGACGACGAGATTCTTCGAGATCGTTCTTACAAATTACAACTTGCTCTATTTTCCAAAATTCATGAACACGATAAAACCCTCGAGTATCCTTACCATAACTACCAGCTTCGCGACGAAAACATGGAGAATAACCAATCATCTTGATAGGTAAATCTTTTTCCTGAAGAGTTTCACCAGCATAGTAGGAAACTAAAGGAATTTCGGCAGTACCGGCAAGAAAGTAGGCTTCTTTAGTTTCATCATCTAAAAGTTTGTCTTCGGCTGTAAGTTTATAGGTTTCTTTGATCCCCCAGGGGAAATGACCAGTATTGTAAAAAGTGAATTCTTTGGTGATAGCAGGAGCAATCATGGGAGTATAGCCTTTTTGAACAAATTTATCGAGAGCATAACGCATAAGAGCCATTTGCATAATGGCCCCCTTACCTTTTAGAAAATAACCACGAAAACCAGCTACTTTAGAGCCACGTTCTAGATCTAGAATACCTAAAGAAGTACCGAGTTCGATATGATTTCTTGGTTTAAAACTAAATTTTGGTTTCTGACCCCAAGTCCGAACAACTTGATTATCAGTTTCATCTTTACCGATCGGGACTTCTGGTAAAGGTATATTGGGTAAGCGCAAAGCAAGTTGATGATGTTGAGTCTTTAGTTGTCTGAGTTGAGGTTCTAGTTGAGTAAGTTGATGTTTGAGTTGTTTAGATTGTTCAATTAGTTCTGGCAGACGTTCTTGTTTGAGTTGTTGATTAAGTTGATTTTTTTGAGAGCGAAGTTGTTCAATTTGTTGGAGTAGTTGACGGTATCGAGTATCAATTTGAATAAAGTCGTCAACTATTTGAGGATCAAGATTTTTTGATTGACAAGCCTGCTTAACCTTGTCTGGATATTGACGAACAAATTTAAGATCTAACATAGTATCCTCCTATTAAAAAAAGCACCTTACCCTCATTGAGGGTCCCTTGAAAGGGACGGTGCCACCTCATTTTTTACTTAATTCCAGCTATCACGGGCTTACCCGGATCGGTTTCGGTGAGTAAAACTCCTCCCCCGATCAGCTTGTCCGTTGGAAGCGGACTCAAACGCTTTTTAATTGGCTTCAATATATCACAATCCAAGATCTTCAGCAATTTCTTGCATAGCTTTTAAAACGGTGGGTACATGTTCTGTCCATAGATCAACCCCTAAATCTTGAGCTCCTTTTTCAATATCTTGACGATTAACTCCTCGAGCAAAAGCTTTGTCTTTCCATTTCTTTTTGATAGATTTTATTTTCACATCAGCTATTTTTTTGGAAGGTCTAACTAAGGCAACAGTAGTAATTAAGCCCGTCAATTCGTCACAGGCATAAAGAGCTTTTTCCATAAGAGTTTGACGAGGAACACCTGTGTGATCGGCATGAGATAAAATGGCACGAATTATTTCTTCATCAATACCTTTTTTACGAAGAATTTCAGCACCTTTTAGGGGATGTTCTTCTAAAGTGGGGTGAATTTCCCAATCAAAATCATGAAGCAAACCAACAACTCGCCACTTTTCTTCGTTTTGATTAAATTTTTTAGCATAAGCTGCCATAGCCGCTTCAACCGCCAACATATGGCGAACTAAATTTTCATTTTTAACATATTGACGAACAATGGCTAAAGCTTCATCACGAGTAATCATAAAACCTCCAAGGTTATAACTTATAAATTTGTTTGGTTAAAGGATCTAAACGACGTTTCATTTGAGGAAAAAGGGTGCCTTCTCTTGCTGTCACATTCTCTAAAAACCAAAAAACTCGCTCACTTTGGCCATAACCAGATGTTGGAGGCATACCATACTCAAGCATTTCGACAAAATCAATATCGAGCATTTGAGCTTCTTCATCACCAGCTTCTCGAGCTCGTTGTTGTTCAAGAAAACGTTCTAGTTGATCAAAAGGATTATTAAGCTCGGAATAACCATTCCCTAATTCAGAACCAGCAATAATGACATGAAATCTTTCAGTAAGTTCAGGATTGTCTGGTTTAGATTTTGCTAAAGGAGACATAAATTTAGGTTCATTGATTAAAAAGGCAGGACCGGTAATAGTTTTACGGATAAGCTTCCAAAGATTATCAACTAAACGATTGCGATTAATCTCACCACTCATCTTAACTTGATTCTTCTTTAAAACTTTGAGCATTTTTTCTTCACTATCATGAAAAATATCTATACCTAATTTTTCTTGAATAATAGCGACATAATCTATTTCTACCCACTCATCTGCAAGATCAAAAGTATGTTCTCCTTTTTGAAACTTTGTTTTCCCATAAACTTCTTTGGCTATGAATTGGAAAAGTTCTTGAACCAAACGCATATTGTCGCGATAGTCGGCATAAGCCCAATACCATTCAAGTTGGTAGAATTCCTGTAAGTGTTCAGCGTCGATACCTTCGTTGCGGAAATTAGGTCCTAAAGTAAATATTTTCTCAAAGCCACCACCAATAAGACGTTTTTGGTAAAGCTCGGTAGAGATTCTAAGATAGAAGTCTTCATCTAAAGCATGATGGTGAGTAACAAAAGGTCGAGCATCGGCTCCACCAGTGACATGCTCCATAACTGGGGTTTCGACCTCAATAAAACCATGCTCAGTCATAAAACGACGGCAAGTTTGCCAAAATTTAGATTTACGAATAAATAACTGACGATGATCAGGGTTCATAATTAAGTCAAGATAACGACGGCGAAAAATTAGCTCAGGATCTTTGAGACCATCCCATTTCTCTGGTAAAGGTCGGATAGATTTAGTTAATAATTTCAAAGACTTAGCCATAAGACTAATGGTGCCAGTTTTGGTTTTATCAACAACTCCAGTAACTTGAATAAAATCACCAACATCTAAAAGATTGAGATGTTCATAACCAAGAGTTTGATTAGTTTTTGAAGTTGGAGATAGATCATTTCTTTTAAGAACTACTTGAATAAAACCAGATTGATCTTGAAGATCAAGAAAAGTCAAAGCTCCATGCTTGCGTAAAGACATTATCCTTCCGGCTAAAGTCAAAGTTTGGTTCTGATATTGGGAGAAATTATTGACAATTTCTTGGTTGGTATAATCTTTTTTGGCTTGGGAAGGATAAGGGTTGATTCCTAAGGATTGAAGTTGTTGAAGTTTTTGAATACGACGATTACGAATTTCAATAAAACGAGATTTCATAAAAGATTTCCTTTCTTATATCTACAAGTATATCATCATAAAAAAACTCGGCCTTGCGGCCGAGAAAAATACAAGCCGCAAGTAAAACTTAGTGAATTTTTTTGACTTGATAAACAATCTTACCAGCTGGAGCTTCAAATTCAATTCTATCTCCGGCTTTTTTGCCGATTAAAGCTTGTCCTAAAGGCGAAGTGTGAGAAATCTTCTTTTCCATAGGATTAGCTTCCCATTCACCAACGATCTCATAAGTATGTTCTTGATTACTATCAGTAACTAAAGTAACTTTACAACCAATAGCGATTTTATCTTTAGACTTAGAACTTTTAGCTACTTTAGCTTGTTTAAGCATTTCTTCAAGTTCATTAATACGCCCCTCAATAAAAGAAAGATCTTCACGAGCAGCGTGGTATTCAGAATTTTCTGAAAGATCGCCAAATTCACGAGCACGAGCAACTCGTTCGATAGCTTCTGGTCGCTTATGTTCTTTAAGCTCTGTTAATTCTTGCTTAAGAGCCTTGAGACCATCGGCGGTGATTTGAATTTTATTTATTTGAGTCATAAAAATTAAACCCCTAAGGGAATTTAAATAATTAGTTCAGATTATGTTAGCTGATTGGGAAGTTAAGGTCAATATGTAAATAATGCGTTTTAATTATTAAGACGGGTGACCCCACCGGGACTCGAACCCGGGTTTTCGCCGTGAGAGGGCGATGTCCTAGACCACTAGACGATGGGGCCTCATTAGTGAAGATATTATAAAGAATCAGGTCTAGATTCACAATCAAATATCCCCTATTATAGGGGTATGAGGGGTTATACTAAAGGAATAAAATACAAACAATACTTTGAAAAAATGCTTGAAGAAAATGAGGTTCTGTTTACTGAGTTTGAGAATTGGCACCGACTTTATCAAAAACGACAACTAAGTCAGGAAGAATATAATCAAAAAGGAGCGATGGTGATGAAAGTGATAAAAGAATGGGAAACACGATTGTGTGCTCATATGGAAAGTGGTCAATACGGAACTTATTCAGCTAAGTTAGCAGAAAAATTTTGGGAAGAAGTTAGGAAAAAATTTCCTTTGATTGATTTTGTCGGAGTTAAGATTGAAAAAGTAGCTCCATAAAAATAGGCCTCTACTTAAAAATAATTAAAATAATTAACCTTTAAGAGAGGCCTAATTAATTAACGTCGAAAATGATTACGACGTTCTTGTTTAGCCCGAGCTTGGTTTACAACTAGTTTACGACCATCGAGTTCGTAACCAGCAAATTGTTGGATAGCTTGTTGAGCATCTTGATCGGATGCATATTCAACAAAACCGAAACCACGACTACGACCAGTGTTGCGATCAGTAATAACGACAACATCACTAATTTGACCAACTTGACCAAATAATTGAGCAAGGTCGTCTTTACGAACACTCCATGGCAAATTGCCTACGTATAATTTCATCTTTTTTCACCTCCTTTCGGGAATCGTTCTTGAGAAAAAAGTCAGTGGGAAAAACCAAACTAACTACCTCGAAGAAACTAACTGAAGTAATTGAAGTTATTTTAACGGAAATAACAATAAAAAGATATAGTTAATGATAACTACTTAGGTAAACCTTGAGGCCAACAATGGTGACGTAGGTCACATTTAGCACATTGAGACAGATCTTTGGTTCGAGGAAATTTAAGTTGACGAATAGCAGTCATGGTATCTTGAATTAGAATTTTAAGATCATTAACTTCTTGATCGGTAATCCGAAAACGACGTTTTCCAGATTTGTGATTATCT
>Ga0256914_1004339_pt1 | contig 10684 bp, 8 predicted proteins | sample HulkmetaG_FD_191571 | JGI IMG/M metagenome (GOLD analysis project Ga0256914, IMG submission 191571) | Hydrothermal chimney microbial communities from Main Endeavour vent field at the Juan de Fuca Ridge, Pacific Ocean - Hulk | ecosystem: Environmental > Aquatic > Marine > Hydrothermal vents ...
TTCAGATAGAGGAGCCCTACCAAAATTGGTATGTAAAATTATACCTGTGCCATTAATTAATTTTTTCAACTTTGGAGAAAAATAAGATTCTAATTTAATGTTAAGTTCATTAACAATATCTTCTACTATTTTAATTTTATTAATATTCTTAATTTTTCCAGAAGAAATTTCTTTTCTAATTTCATCCAATATTTCATTTAAAAATTTCTTTACTATTGATTTTCCATATTTCTCAATTAATTGTTTAACCTCATAATTATCAAGAATTTTATCAACTTTTGGCAAATTTTGATAAATGTTCATTTTTCTCATCCTTAATTAAACTTCTACAATAATCTCTAAAATTATTAACACCTATAAAAAACTCTCTCATCATAATAACCCAGAAATACTGCCCTTTTTCAGTTAAATAAAAACATTTTTCATCTTCTTTTAAAGCACCTATAAACTTAAAAAATAAAATCTCTTTAAAAAGCTTTTTATAAAATCTTTTATTATACTTTTTTTCAATAAATTCTTTGGAAAGGTTAATACCAAACAACTTTATTAAAAAATCGTACTTCATCTGCTCTAATTCTGTAAACTTTTTCTCAGCTCTTAATGGTAATTTACCTTTATCAATCATCTGAAAATATTCTGAAATTGAGAAAGTATTTGATAATATTCTACCATTGTAATATCCAAATGACCCGCTCCCTGAACCAAGATATTCGTCATAATCTATAATATATTCATCTATCATACTCTTTTTTTTGTTAAAACACCAAGCTGTACCTGGAGTGTAACTTCCCTTTAGCTGGTTTAATATCTCAAAATATAGCAACTTTTCATTATAATAACTTAATTTTCCAAATTTCTCACAGATAATTTTTTGCGTTGAATTTGATGCCATTAAAGGATAAAATGTAACTTGATCTGCATTTAACCTTTTTATAATTTCACAATCCCGAATAACGTGCTCTTTTTTCTGAGTGGGAAAATTAAATATCATATCTATATTTAAAGTTTTAAAATGGCCAATGGTATTTTTTAATCTTTCTTCTATCTCCTCTCCACTACCATATTTGTGGTATCTCTGCATAAGCTTTAAAAGATTATTGTCGAAACTTTGCACACCAACAGATAACCTATCAACTCCACATTGTTTTAAAATTGAAATATTGTGCTCAGTAAGATGATTAGGATTGGTTTCACAAGATACTTCTTTTATAGAAAAGTTTTCTCTAATAAAATTTATTATTTCAGCAAGCTCTTCAATAAGTATAGTTGGCGTGCCTCCCCCTATATAAGAGGAGAAAAAGTCAAAACCTTTATCTTTATAAATCTCTATCTCTTTTTTTAAATATTTAAAATATTTGTGTGCAACCTTACTTTCAAATTTAAACCTGTTAAAAGAGCAATAGGGGCAAAGCTCTTCACAAAAAGGTATATGAATGTAAAGTAATGGCTTTTTCTCTTTTTCAGGCTCAGGTGAATGGATATTGAAACTTCTCTCAAATATAAGATTTCTGCTGTTATACCAATTTAAATATCTACCTATAAAATTTTCTATTAACATTAAAATTTAATATCAGGAAAAAAGAAAAAATACAAGACCATATATTGTTTGAAGTTGCAAATTTATTAATAGTTATTTATAGAAATTTTTAAGTTCCAATACTCCACCACCTCCACACCCTGCCTCCATCATCCAAATAAAACGTTACTTTCTAAAAACTATCTCTGGTAAATAAGTAACAATTTTTGGGAAAAAAGCAACAATTGCAATACTAATTAACTGGATAACAACAAAAGGAATTATCCCTTTATAAATATGCCCGGTTTTTACTTCAGGTGGTGCAACACCTTTTAAATAAAATAGAGAAAATCCAAATGGTGGTGTAAGAAATGATGTTTGCAAATTCACTGCAATAAGTACAGCAAGCCATAAAGGATCAACTCCATAGCTTATCATAATTGGTGCAAGCACAGGTATATGAATAAAAGTAATTTCAATAAAATCAAGAAAAAAACCTGCTGTAAAAATTATAAGCATTGTTATTGTGAGAATCCCCCATTTACCAAATGGTAAAGATTTGATTAAACCTCTAATAAACATATCACCATCCATACCTCTAAAAACAAGACCAAATGAAGTGGCACCAAGTAGTATAATAAAAACCATACAGGTTAGAAAAGTTGTTGCCTGCATTACTTCATTTAATGTTTTCATATTAAATTTACCATAAAGAATTGTTAATATAGATGCCCCAAGAGCTCCTACACCAGCAGCTTCTGTAGGAGATGCAATACCTGCAAAAATTGAGCCTAACACAGCAACCATTAATATGAGCGGTGGCACAAGAGCCTTCATCACTCTTTTAAAAGCAACTTTTCCTTTAAAATGCTTTAACTCTTCCTCAGGCATTGGTGGAAGAGAATCAGGTCTAATAACAGAAAGGAGAAGAATCCATAAAATATACATTGCCACAAGTATGAAACCTGGCAATACTGCTCCAAGAAAAAGGTCGCCAATTGGAACATTAATAATTGTGCCAAGCAAAACAAGAACAATACTTGGTGGTATTATCTGTCCAAGTGTACCTGATGCAGATATGACGCCAGTTGCAATTTCTGGAGAATAGTTTCTTTTCAACATTGTTGGTAAGCTGAGTAAGCCCATTGTAACAACTGTAGCTCCAACAATCCCTGTAGATGCAGCAAGTAAAGCTCCAACAACAACAACTGAAATAGCAAGACCACCCTTTAATCTACCAAAGAGCATTGCCATTGTTTCTAATAGCTCCTCAGCTATTCCACTTTTCTCAAGCATAACTCCCATGTAAATAAAAAGTGGCACTGCAAGCAAAGTAAAATTTGTCATCCTGCCCCAAAACCTAAGAGGAAGCAACTTAAAAAAATCCCATCCAAATGTAGCTCCACCAAATATTAATCCAACTCCACCAAGTGTAAAAGCAACAGGATAGCCGCCTAAAAGTATGGCAAAAAGAAATAAAAACATAATACCAGGTAATGCTTCTTGAAATGCTGTAAAATGCATACTATACTCCTAAATTAGTTTTTTATTCTCCATAAATTTCATTTAATTTTAATTCATTTTTATCCTGCTCTGAACCAAATATAAATAGAAAAGCCTTCCCTGCTTCAGCAAGCCCCTGAATAAAAAGTAAAATAAAACAAAGAGGAACACACGATTTTAAAAGGTATCTCATTGGAAGTCCACCAGGATCAGGTGAAGTCTCCCTAATCATCCATGATTGGTAAACCCAATCTTTTGTAGCATAAACAACCAACACACAAAAAGGAAGAAGAAAAACAAAAGCACCAATTAAATTTACCCAAGCTTTTACTTTTGGAGAAAATCTCGCATAAGTAATATCTACCCGAACATGCCTATCATATTTAAGTGCATATCCAGCACCTATTAGAAATATTATTGCATAAATATGCCACTCAAGCTCATACATTGCTGGATTAGTATGTTCAAATAGATATCTATTAAAAACATCATAGCATACTACAAGAACAAGAATAGTTGTAAGCCAATTAGCAACAAAACCAAATCCTTCATTAATTGCATCTGCTATTTTAATATACCATTTAATAACTTTTTTCACTTTTTCCTCCTGCTAAAAAAATGTATACAAAATACAACCCCTATTATAAAGAATTATTATTAATGTCAAGTTTAATTTTAATAAAAAATAGTTTAAGTTCGCAGAACCCTTTTATCTCCTTTTCTCACAGTTAATTTTACTGAATCAAAATGCTCTAAAATAGGAATCATATATTTTCTTGAAGCATTAATTATCTTTTTAAAATCTTGCAAACTTATCTCTCCATTTTTTTTCAAAAAATTAATAAGGTTTTTTTTAATTTCATTGTAAACATTGTAATCAAGAAAAAAATCTGGTTTAATTTTTACTATTTTATTTTCTGAAATCAAAATATTTACAAAATCTGAAATTTCTTTCTCCTGTATGTTAACTTCTTTAACAATTTGGGATAAAAAAGGAGGTGTGGTTTTACCAGATTTAATAATATTGTAAATAGATTCTTTTTTTGCTTCATCCTGTTTGTTAAGTTTAATTGAAAATTCAGATAATGACACCACTCCATTTTCTATTTTTATCTTCCCATCTTTTTTCAGCTCATTCAATATTAACTCAAAAAGATTAAAGTTTAAATCTAAATAAATTCGATGTCTCAGCTCTTCCAGGGCAATTCCCTGCTGTTTGCTATGATTTTTATGAAATTCATCAATAATTTGAAGTGCCAAATTTTTTAATTTATTAAAATTAATTTTGTTTATAAAAATATTCTTTTTGGCATCAACAACCAAAAGGTCTAATTTTTTTAGCTCATTAATTAAAATCTCTTTTCTTATGTTTAGCTTTGCCACTAATAAATCAATATCAATTCCATAACCACCATATTTCTCAATAAGAATATCTAATTTATCTAAAAGGTCACCAGTTTCAAGAATTTTAAGATACTCAACACTCTCTTCCCTGAATCTTTTCTTTTTTTCTGGTGAGCCATCTAAAACAATTCCTCCACCAAGGGTTTTTTTATCATCAAAGCTTCTAATTATAAATCTGTCTCCATGAACATTAAAAATCTTTCTATCAAAAATAAATTGAACAAAAGCTTCTTCTCCTGGTATTAACTCTTTTTTATTTAAAATAATTATTTTAGCTGGAACTGCATTGGTACCTGAATGATATTTAACCTGAATCCTGTTCTTTAAAGGCTTTTTATTAGATGAAAGGTAGAGCAGTTTCGCATCAACTATATTTGATGGATTAAAGTAGTCAGGTATTGTAAGAACATCTCCTCTTTTTATTTCATTTTTGGAAACACCCTGAATATTAATAGCAGTTCTGTGACCAGCAACAACTTCATCAACATGAATTCCATGAACCTGAAGATTTCTAATTTTTCCATTAATATTAACTGGTAAAATCTTTATTTCATCACCTATCTTAATTTTACCTGACATGGCAGTTCCTGTAACAATTGTGCCAAATCCTTTTAATGTAAAAACTCTATCTATAGGTAAAACAAAATATCCATTGGAAATCTTTTCTTTAGTTTGCTTTGGAAGAGTATAAAGGTAATTTTTTAATTCTTCAATTCCTTCATTGGTTTTAGATGAAACAAAAAAGATAGGTGCATCTTTTAAAAAATTACTTTTTTTAAAATCTATAATCTCTTCTTTAACAAGTTCTTTTATCTCTTCATCTACAAGATCAATTTTAGTTACAACTATTAATCCTTTTTTAATCCCGAGGAGATTACATATCTCCACATGCTCAACTGTCTGAGGCATAATTCCTTCATCAGCTGCAATTATTAACATTACCACATCAATACCACATACACCTGCAACCATATTTTTAATAAATCTTTCATGTCCGGGGACATCAACTATACCAATTATCTCATTGTCAGGGGTTTTTATAAAAGAAAATCCAAGCTCAATTGTAATCCCTCTTTCTTTTTCCTCTTTCAATCTATCAGTATCAATACCTGTAAGGGATTTAATTAACGTAGTTTTTCCATGGTCAATATGTCCTGCTGTACCAAGAATAAAATCTGCCATTGCACCTCCATCTATTATTTAAAGAAATTTCAATTAATACTATTTACATTTTTACCAAAAAGATGTAAAGAACTTTATTTAAAATTTCACAGTATAAGGTTTGGGATTATGGAAAACAAAAGAATACTTGTTGTTGACGATGATAAAATTATTCTTGATATTGTAAAAGATGCTTTAGAAACATTTAATTTTTCTGTAGTTGCAGTAAATAACACTGATGATGCTAAAGCAATATTCGCTACAGAAGATTTTGACCTGATTCTTTGCGATCTTTTTATGGAGCCATTAAATGGTATTGATTTTGCCAAATATCTTTTCAATGAGTATCAGAAAGTCCCACCTATTATTATTATGACAGGATATGGAAATGTGGAGTCTGTTATTGAGGCAATGAAACTTGGTGTTAAAGATTACATATTAAAACCATTTAAAATCACATCATTAATTCAGCATATTGAGAAAGCCATCAGGAATTCTGAAATAGAAAATGAAAACCTCAGATTAAAAGAGATTCTTGAAATTTACTCAGTATCAGAGCAAATTAATAATTCACTTGAATTATCTGAAATTGCATCAGTATTTATCAAGAACTTACAAAATATTATCAAAACAGACTTAGTAGCACTATATCTCAATAATGAATTTAATATATTAAAATGTGACAAAAATTACTTTGCTGTTAGAAAAAAATTTGAACAGATAAAACATGATCTTTTTGAAGAACTTCCCAAAAAATTATATCTGAAAGATGTGTTAAAATATTTTACAGATAAAAAGTGGCGTTTTTATTATACAGATGAGAAATTGGACATTGGTATTGATATGTCATATAAAAGTATAGGATTTTATTTGCTTAAAAATGCTGATAAAATAATCGGAGTTGTTCTGCTTTTAAATTTTAATGAATCATTTGAAAAAATTAAAGACAAATTTGTTCCTTTAAAAATTCTATTTGATGAAGCAGCAATTGCAATTGAAAATGGTATTCTCTATCATAAAAATCAACAGATGTTTTTAAGAACCTTACAATCACTTGCAATGACAATTGATGCTAAAGATAGTTATACTCACTATCATTCTACAAATGTTAGCAAATACTCAAAAGTCATAGCTCAAAAACTTGGTTTACCTGATGAGGAAGTTAAAAAAATCGGTTTTGGCAGTTTACTACATGACATTGGTAAAATAGGGATACCAGAAAGTATCTTAAATAAACCAACATCTTTAAATGATGAAGAATTTGAAATAATTAAGCAACATCCAATAATAGGGAAAACAATCCTTAATCCTATGAAAGAGCAATTCCCAGACATGATTGATATGATATATTACCATCATGAGCGTTTTGATGGCAAAGGATACCCAGAAGGCATAGGTGGTGATGAAATTCCTTTAAACTCAAGGATTGTTTCTCTTGCAGACGCATTTGATGCAATGACCTCAGACCGTTCATATAGAAGGAGATTAAAATTTGATATTGTAGTTTCTGAGATTCAAAAAAACAAGGGCAAACAGTTTCATCCAGAAATAGTTGATGCTTTTTTTGATGCATTACCGGAAATTAAGGCTCTTATGAAAATTTAAAAATAATAACATAATTTTAAGGGGGTAAAGTATATGGGCAATGAAAGAAAAATCAGGGTATTGGTTGCTAAACCAGGTCTTGATGGGCATGACAGAGGAGCAAAAGTGGTAGCCAGAGGGCTTAGAGATGCTGGCTTTGAAGTAATTTATACTGGACTCCATCAAACTCCAGAACAAATTGTTGCAACTGCCATTCAGGAAGATGTTGATGCAATAGGGCTCAGCAGTTTGGCAGGTGCTCATGAATATTTATTTCCAAGAGTTATGGAGCTTTTAAAAGAAAAAGGAGCTGATGATATAGTAGTATGGGGTGGCGGAATTATTCCTGAAGAGGATATTCCAAAGCTCAAAGCAATTGGGATTAAGGAGATATTTTTACCAGGAAGCAAAATTGAAGACACTGTTGAGTGGGTTAGAGCCAATGTAAAGCCAAAAGAATAAATTTTACAGGAGAAACCAACAATGGAGGATTTTATTAAGAAATTGAGAGAAGGTGATATTAGAACTGCTGCCAGATTAATGAGGCACATTGATGATAGAACTCCAGGTTATAGAGATAAGTTAAAAAAATTATATCCATACACTGGTAATGCCTATATTATTGGGATTACAGGTGTACCAGGTGCAGGAAAAAGCACTCTTACAGATAAATTAATTTCTGAGTTTTTAGATAGAGGAGAAAAAGTTGGGGTCATAGCAATAGACCCCTCAAGCCCATTCTCAGGAGGAGCAATTTTAGGTGATAGAATAAGAATGCAATCTCATTGTGAAAATCCAGATGTATTTATTAGAAGCCTTGCTACAAGGGGTCATCTTGGTGGATTATCAAGCTCTACAACTGAAATAATAGATGTAATGGATGCCATGGGTAAAACAGTTGTTATTGTAGAAACAGTTGGTGTTGGCCAGGATGAAATAGAAATAGTTGATACTGCTCATACAACTATAGTTGTGGTTATACCTGGTATGGGAGATGATATTCAGGCAATTAAAGCAGGAATACTTGAGATTGCTGATTTATTTATATTAAATAAAGCTGATAGAGAGGGAGCTGCAAAAACTAAAAGAGAATTACAGGCTATGCTTGACCTTAGTAGAAACCTTTACAAAGATAGAAAAATACCTGACATTGCAGAAACTGTTGCGCTTTTTAATAAAGGTGTAAAAGAGGCTGTTGATAAAATTTATGAGCATAAAAATTATCTCATAGAAACTGGAAAATTTGAAGAGCATAATAAGAAAAAAAGGGAGCTTATGTTTCTGAAATTGCTTCATGATGATTTACAGGAAAATATTTTAAAAACTTTTTACAATAAAGAGCGTGATAATTTAATTTCACAAATTAGAGATAAAAAACTCAATCCATATGAAGTTGTTGAAGAGATTATGAATGAAATAGATTTAGAGCATTTTTGCAAAGTTCATAATGGATAAATCTTTAGTAACAATAAATATTCCTCTGCCAGATTATTTTACGTACAGTGCAGTAAACATTTATTTAATTAAAGAGGAGCCAGTAACATTAATTGATACTGGTCCATATACAGAAAATATTCTATTAATTTTAAAAAAAGCTTTTAATGAGCATAATTTATTATTTTCTGATATAAAAAGAATTCTTTTAACACATGGTCATGTTGACCATTCAGGGTTAGCTGGATATTTTGAAAAAAATTTTGGAACAGAAGTTTTTATCCATAAAAACGATTATTCAAAAATCGCATCTAAAAATGAGGATAAAATAAATTTTAAAAAAAGAACTTTTGTAAATCTTTTGGAAAAATTTGGTTTTGAAAAATATTTAATAGAAAAATTAACAATTTTTTTTAAAGATTTTTATAAATTTAACAAAGAATCTGCTAATCCTATTAAAATATTAAATGAAAAAACTTTGGAGTTTGAAAAAAGTAAGATAAAGATATTAGAATTGCCTGGTCATACTGCTGGCAGCATTGGTTTTTTATTTAATGAATCAGCATTAATTTCTGGTGATACTATTCTCAATTCTACTTTTGTTACACCTATTCTTGAATTTGATGAAAATTTTAAAAGTTATAAAAATTTAAAAAATTACTACATGACTTTAAAGAAAATATTAAGGTTAAAAAATATCAAAATTTTTCCAGGACATGGTAAGGGAGATTTTGATTTTCAAAAAAAAACAGAGGAATTAATTAAATATATTGAGAAAAAAGCTTTAGAAATAAAAGAACAACTCGATTTTTCAAAAACATTAAAAGAAAATTTTGAAAATTTTGTTAATACATCTCCAGAGAAATTTTTTTTCCACTTTTCCTTTTTTTACGGTATTTTAGAATTTCTTGAAATAGAGGATAGATTTCTATGAAAAAGATTTTTCATTACAAATTAAAAAATAAATTAGAAGTTATTTTTGAAAAAATTAAAGATGTAAATATTGTTGCTATCTTCTTTGTTGTAAAAACTGGAAGTGGTAATGAAATAGAAGGTAAAGAAGGTATTACTCATTTTCTTGAACATCTTATTTTCAAAGGTAGTGAAAAATTCAGTGCAAAAGATATTACAGAAAAAATTGAATCTTTAGGCGGTTCCATTAATGGATATACGTCTCCTGATGAAACTGCATTTTATATTTCCATCCCTAAAAGGAATTGGCAGAAAGGTTTTGATATTTTACAAAGTATGATTTTTCATGCTTCATTTACAGAGGAGGATTTTAAAAAAGAGAAAAAGGTAATTTTAGAAGAATTAAAAGATGGCAAAGATAACCCTTTCAGGCTACTAATAGATGAAACTTTCTCAACTATTTTTAAGAAACATCCATATAAAAATCCTGTTATTGGTTATGAAAAAAGTATAGAAAATATCTCTTTTGATGATATAAAAAAATATTATAAAACCTTTTATATCCCTAAAAATATACTCCTTGTCATTGTTGGCAATTTAACTGAAAATGAAGTGAAAAATAAATTATCAATACTTGAAAAATATAAAAATAATCCTGCTTATATAAAAAGCTGTAAAATCTTTGAACCTGCTCAGAAGAGTTTTCAGGCAAAATTTTTTCATTCAAATGTTAATCAGTTTTATCTTAATTCTGTTTTCAAAATAAAACCATCTAATTTAAAAGAATTTATAGGTATCCAATTACTTTGTTCCCTGCTTGGAGAATTTGAGCACTCATTTTTAAAGGAACGACTCAAAATTAAAACTCAGCTTGTTACTGATATTAGCTCATTTATATATTTCACAAAAAATTTTCTCATTTTTAACATTCATTGTCAATTTTCAAAAAATATCAATCCAGAAACTGTAATTGAAACATTAATAAAAGAGTTAAACAATTTCCTAATTGAACCTATTTTACCCGACCAGTTATTAAAAGCTAAGATAAATTTTAAAACTGACAAAATATATATGCAGGAAAGTGTTTCAGGAGAGGCAAGAAATATTATTTTTTACCATTTAACAACTGGTGATTATAAAAATGAAGAAAAATTTGATGTAATATCAGAT
>Ga0256914_1004340_pt1 | contig 10681 bp, 11 predicted proteins | sample HulkmetaG_FD_191571 | JGI IMG/M metagenome (GOLD analysis project Ga0256914, IMG submission 191571) | Hydrothermal chimney microbial communities from Main Endeavour vent field at the Juan de Fuca Ridge, Pacific Ocean - Hulk | ecosystem: Environmental > Aquatic > Marine > Hydrothermal vents ...
TGAGTTATGAAGTCTATAAAATAAAAATTGATTTATCTGATAATTATCTGGTAACACTATTTGGCAAAAGAAAAAATAGAGTTAAATTGTTGAAAATTGAATAAAATTTTTAATGATATAATTTACCTGTCCTTTTTTTCTTTTTTTTATATCTAAATATCATAAAATTCGTATTTTTAACATTCCTATTTTTGGGGGTAGGGGGCATGGGTTTTCTTCTCATTCCAGAATAGGAAAAAGAGAGATTTTTATTTTTCCTGCTTTCTTCCTTGTGCTGACGAGTTGGAAGGACATTTTGAAAAATTTTGAAAGAGCCGTCAATTAGCGGAGCCATTTTAAAATCTCTTTAAGTTCAGCTATTCTTTTTTTGTTAAGGTCAGTATCTGTAAAATATATTTCATAAAATTTAGAAACAAATTTTTCTGCCTGAAATTTAAGCTCACTATCATCTATTCTATCAATTAACTCATAAAGAGATTCATTACTTTTTCTTTTATAACCTGATTTCTCAAGTTTATTTAGAAAAATTTCAATTAAACCTTTATCTTTCCTGTTAATTATCTTTTGTTTTGTAAGTTTAAAAACTATAAATAAAAGAAAAAATAACAATATTCCATAACAGAGAAATTTAAAAAAAATTTTTAAAAATTTTTTATTAAAATTTAAATATGCAATTTTTTTAAAAATTTGAAATTGGGTATTAAAATCATAATTTATAAAATGAGTTATCCAAAAGTAGTTTATAAAATCTAATATCAATTTAAAATCTAAATATTTTCTGATGTTATTAGCCTGAAATCTATTTTTCGCAAAATTTACTGGGTCAATCCTTACCCACCTTTTCTTTATATATGCTTCTACCCACACATGAGCATCTTTTTGTGTAACAATGTAATAATTCCCCAAATTTGAATAGATACCACCTTTATAACCTGCAATTATTCTTGAAGGGATTTTAATCAGCCTGAGCAATATTGCAAAAGCTGATGCAAAATATTCACAATTACCTTTTTTGGTTTTAAAAAGGAAATCAGTTGTGGGATGTTGAGAAAAAGGAAGACCTTTTAAAGTGTACGTTAGATTCTGATTTTTAAAAAATGTTTTTATATCAGAAATTGTTTTTATTCTCCTTTTCAATGATAATAATTTTTCTGGAAGATTTTCCGGTAACTGAAGATAAATCTTTCTATCTATTTTATTTATTTTATAATTTTTCGTTGCAATAGAATAAGCTTTATATTTTAATCTTTTATTAATGTTTTTACAATATTCAAAAGTTAAATTTTTAAACTTTTTTACTTTTTTTAAATCTATTTCAACAGGCTTATCAAGTGCAAAAAGATACTTGTTGTAATAAGGTTCAAGATAAATTAATTGTTTTATTTTACGATATTTACCTTTTATCCTCAATTTTTCCACTGGTTGTTCTATGTTCTTTTCCCATGTTTTACCATTAAATCTACTAAGTACAATGCCTCTCCAGTAAAGATTTTTCTCTGAAATTTTTTCCATTTCAACTCTAAAAACCACAGAATCATCCTCTTGAATTGTGGATACATCACCAAGCTGTATTTTGTCTGAGAATCCAGTAACAGCTTGATTGGAATTGTTAAATAAGTTGAAAAAAGGAGTCTCCACTCTTGGTAAAATAATAAATATAAAAAGCGCTATAGGCAAAGAAAGCAGGAAAATAAAAAAAGTTTTATAAGAGATTGTAAGAATATCTTTTTTATTCAAAAAAAGATTTTTATCCTCATCAAAATAGGTAAGAAAAATAGTTGCAAGTGAAAGAAGTATTAACATTATAATTAAATAAAATAAGAATGTTATACTAACTGATAAAAGAGCAAAACCTGCAAGCAACAAAAGACTAATAAGATAAATCTGCATATAATCTCTATATTCTTTATTTTCCAAAAATTTAACAGATATTAGAATTATTAAAGCATTTAAAATTGGTATAATAAAATTTTCCATAGAGATATTTAATAAAGATAAGAAAACAAATATAATAGATAAAACATTTAAGAAAAATCTTCTTTTAAAAGTAAATTTTATTGACACAAAACCTGAAAACAATGCAACTGCAATGTATTGAGATGGTATATATTTTATCAATGGAATAATAGCAATAGAAGCTATTAAATAAGTTATTAAATCAATAATTGTCCCTATTTTCATAAATTTATCCTAAATTATAAAGTGCAAGTGCTCTTAACATACTTTTTCTATTTGTATATATTTCTTTATTTAATTTTAAATTAACACAAATCCCTTCTCTTTCCAGCTTTATGATAAGATATGTTATAATTGATAACTTTTTTTCAATATTGTTAATATTAATTTTTTCAAAATCAATTAAAATAGAATTTCTAATTTCTGACGATAACTCTTTTACCATAAATTTATCTAATTTAGCAGAAGATTTCCAGTGAATTAGTTTAATAGGGTCATTGTTATACTCCCGAATAAACAATAATTCTCCACTAATTCCCCTATTTGAGATATTACTATCAGAAATAAAAGTTTGTTCTCCATTTGAAAAAATTGTTTGAATTAAAGGTGAATATTCAGGTTCTGGAAACACTATCTTTTCTTTATTTAAAATTATACGACTATATCTTATGAAAAAATTATAAGGAAAAGTAGAGGATATTTTAGCATGTTTTATAGCTACATTGCCTCTTTTAGGAAAATATGTAGAAATAGTTTTTGTTTTAAAATTTTTACAATTTACAAAAGGGAAAAGTAAACTCTGGTCAAAAATATGAACCTTTATTAAAAAAGCTGGTAAAAAACCTCTATTATTTACAACAGAAACTTTTACAGGAATTTTAGTCTTAGCAAAGATTTCTTCAGGAAATTCCAATTTAATCTCTAAATTATTAATATTTCTTTTTCCAAAAAAACCAGATATTGCCATGAATCCAAGAAGAGTAGAGGTGATAAGATAGATTAAATTATTTCCAGTATTAATCCCAGCAAAACCCAGAAATATGGTTAAAACAATAAATATAAAACCAGATTTTTTTATTTTAATAATTTTCATAATTTAAAATTCATTTTTGATTATAATTATTGATATGACTTTGTGATGAATATAGAAGATATCTTATCCTTAAAATGTGAAAAAATCAATATAAAATGAAAATTAAAGACGCAAATTGTGCGTCTTTAATTTTTTAAATTACCATTAATTGAAAGAATTTTATAATCAATTTCAACTTCTTTTCCTGCCTCAAGAAGAGCATTTTCAATAATTCCCCTTAATCCAGAACAGCATGGAACTTCCATCATTAATACTGTAATTGAGTTAATTTCATGAGTTGAAAATATTTCTGTAAATCTTTCAACATACTCTTCTTTATTATCAAATTTGGGACATCCCATCATAACTACCCTATTTTGTAAAAAATCTTCATGCAAATTTGGATATGCAACAGCTGCACAATCAGCAAGTACAAGAAGATTACAATTTTCTAAAAAAGCAGCATGAGGTGGAACAAGTTTTATCTGAACTGGCCAGTGACCAAGCATTGATTTCTCTAATCTCTGAGTTTTTGGTTTATTTGCCTCCTCGCAACTTAAACATGAAACGTTTTCTCTGCTTTTTAAATATTCCTCAACAGCTTCTGGGTCAAACTCTTCAGCTTCTCTTTCAACAACCTTAATTGCTCCCTCAGGGCAATGTCCAAGACATGCTCCCAACCCATCACAATACTTTTCTGCAACTACCTTAGCTTTACCATTAATTATCTGAATAGCACCCTCCTCACATGCAGGCACACATAAACCACAACCTGTACATTTCTCTTCATCTATTTCTATTATCTGCCTTAAAACTTTCATTTTATTTACCTCCCTTTGATTTTAGTAAAACTTTTTTGGCAAGATTTTTCCCCGTTTCAGTTAAAAAATTATTTTCTATTCTTTTTTCAACTATTTCTCTGGAAATTTTACCTTCATTTAAGTCATCATTTAAATTTACAATCATATCTGCATCGTATAGGCATTTAAAATTTATAGTTTCCTCTTTTCTTGGATGATGATGGTGACCAACAATATCACAAACTTCATCTATAAGCTCTTTTTTGGCATCAAGCTTTTCTAATATCTGTCTTGCAACTTCTGGTCCCTCAATCTCTTGATATTTTGGAGCATTACTATTATATTTTTTTTCGGCATTTTTAATACCAATATCGTGTAGATATGCAGCACATAGTAATACTCCAAGATGGGCACCCTCTTCTCTCCCAATTTGCTCAGCATATCTTGCTACTTTGGTGGCATGAGAGATTCTTTTAAAATCTTTTTCAAAATATTTTTTCATTTCTATTGCTACTCTATTTTTCAGTAAATCATCTCTATTTTTCAATAATTCAGCAGGTAACTCTCCAAGACACTGCTCTGCATACTGACAATATGCAGCACAGCCAAAATCCATTTTAGGATTTGCAACTCTTTTACCACAATTCTTGCATTTCCTTGTGGGCTCATCTTTGAAAAACTCAACAGGATTACCACAATATGGGCATTTTATCTCATATATTGAATCAAATTTCCAGTATCTCATATCCTGACCAGGACATTTCATAACATTCTCCTTTCTTAATTTTAATAACGAACAGCTAACAACTAATTATATATAACATAAATAAAAAAAATTAAAATTGATTTAAGTCAAAATTTGAGGAAAAAGAGAAAAATAAAAGTGAGCAAGCTCACTTTTATTTTTTTATAATTGGAGAGAAATTGAATTTTTCTTTGAAATAATTAATCTGTGCTTCTGTCATAATTCCCTGTCCACAGTTTTCAACTTCTACAAGAGGAGTAATTTTCTCCCATTTATCAATAATTTTATTTTCACCATCAAACTGAACCTGAACAGCTCCAGTAGGGCACACATAGGCACAAGCACCACATGCTATACATAGGTCATTATAATCACCAAAAGGAGCTTCCACTTTCCTCTTAACTCCACGACCTGAAAAAGTAATAGCATTAACTCCAACAACCTCTCTACACGCTCGCTCGCACCTACCACATAAAATACAATCATCATATTCATCTACTTCAAAAATAGGTTTTTCAATACCAAATTCTTTAGATAATTTTAATAAAGCTGGATTATCTGGGCATCTACCAAGTAAAAGTTGAATAACCATCCTTCTATACTTTAAAACTTTCTCACTATTGGTAACAACTTCTATCTCTCTTGTTATTGGATAATTACAAGATGTTGTAATTTCTACTCTATTGCCTTTTTTAACTTCAACAAGACATAATCTGCACGATGCATAAGGAGATAGGGCTTCATGATTGCATAAAGTTGGAATTTTAATACCAAGCATATTTGCTGCATTCAAAATTGTAGTCTCTCTTTCTACTTCAATGCTTTTATTATCTATTGTTACCTTTATTTTCATTACTTTCTCCTTTTAATTAATTTTAACTGCATCAAATTTACATGAATCGTAACAGATGCCACATTTAATACATTTATCAGGATTAATTTCATGAGGTTTTTTCTTTTCACCGCTAATTGCTTCAACTGGACAATTTCTCTTACATGCACCACATCCTACACATTTATTCTGATCAATGGTGAAGGTGGTGAGATTCTTACAAACTCCAGCAGGGCATTTTTTTTCGTTTATATGCATTAAATATTCATCTTTAAAATATTTTAAGGTGCTTAAAACAGGATTAGGAGCAGTTTTACCAAGGCCACATAATGAGCCTTCTTTGGTAACCTCTGCTATCTCTTCTAAAAGAGTTAAGTCATCTTCTGTGCCTTTACCTGATGTAATTTTATCAAGAATTTCATACATTCTTTTTATACCTTCTCTACAGGTAGTACATTTGCCACAAGATTCTTCTTTGAGAAAATTAAGAAAATACTTTGCAACATCCACCATACAGGTTCGTTCATCCATTACTATCATTCCACCTGAACCCATCATTGAGCCAACTTTAACAAGCTCATCAAAATCAACTGGAATATCAAGCAAAGATTCTGGAATACAACCTCCTGAAGGGCCACCTGTCTGAACAGCTTTAAACTTTCTATTATTTAAAATACCACCACCTATATCAAAAATAATTTCTCTTAATGTTATTCCCATAGGCACTTCCACAAGTCCTGTGTTGTTCACTTTTCCAACAAGAGAAAAGATTTTTGTGCCCTTACTATTTTCTGTACCTATTTTAGAATACCAATCAGCACCATTGTTTATAATAAATGGAACATTACCCCATGTTTCAACATTATTAAGAACTGTAGGCTTACCCCAGAGCCCTTTTTCTGACATATGAATATGTTTTGCACGTGGCTCACCAACTTTCCCCTCAATAGAGGCTATTAGAGCAGAAGACTCACCACAAACAAAAGCTCCTCCACCTCTACTAATGTGCAGTTTAAAATTAAATCCTGTTCCAAGGATATTTTCTCCAAGCAATCCAAGTTCTTCTGCCTGTTTAATAGCATTTTCCAGATTTCTCACAGCTAATGGGTATTCATGACGTACATAAACATAACCTTCATCAGCACCAACAGCAAAAGCACCTATTAACATCCCTTCAATAATGAGATGAGGATTCCCTTCCAGTAAGCTCCTATCCATATATGCTCCTGGGTCACCTTCATCAGCATTACAAATAATATATTTTTTCTCACTTTCAACTATTTTACTTGATTCCCATTTAACACCTGTAGGAAATCCTCCTCCACCTCTGCCTCTTAGTCCAGATAATTTAATCTCTTCTATTACTTTTTCAGGGCTCATTTGAGTAATAGCCTTAATAAATCCTCTATATCCATCTAATGCAATATAGTCATTAATATCCTCAGGATTAATTAGACCATTATTTTTCATTAAAATTCTATGTTGCTTTTTGTAAAATGGAATCTCTTCTTCAAGAGCTATCCTTTCTTTATTAACAGGATCTCTGTACAAAAAATCTTCAATTATTTTATTGTTGATAATTGTCTCTTCAATAATAGTGTCAAGCATATCCACTTTTACGTGCTCATAAAATATCCCCTTTGGTTTAATAACCATAAGAGGGCCTCTTTCACAAAAACCGTGACAACCTGTGCTTTTTATAAAAACTTTATCTTCAAGGCCTCGTTCTTTAATTTTTTCACTAAGTGCATTAACTATATCTAAACTGCCATGAGCCTGGCAACCAGTACCTGCACAAATGGTTATGCAGGTTTTTGAGAAATCTTTTTCCTCTTTTATTTTTTTTGCATAATTATCAAACTCTTGAACTGAAGTTAATTTCATTTTATTCCTCTCTTCAATTTATTTATATTCATTCAAGATATCTTTTACTTTAGATGTATTCATATTCCCATAATATTTTTGATTAACAACAACCACTGGGCCAAGTGCACAGGCACCAAGACAGTTAACAGTTTCCAGAGTAAAATTCCCATCAGTTGTGGTTTCTCCTGCCTGGATATTTAACTTGTTTTCAAATTCAAGTAATACTTTATCTCCACCTCGAACATGACAAGCAGTTCCAAGGCATATTTGTATTATATTCTTTCCTCTTGGTGTAAGACTAAAAGCCTTAAAAAAAGTAGCTATTCTATAAATATCTGCTACAGGCATATTTAAAATTTTTGAAAGCTTAAACATGTCTTCTCTTTTCAAATATCCAGTCTTTTCCTGCAAATCTTGCAAAATTGATATTATGAATGCTCTATCATTATTATATTTTTTAACAATATCTTTAACATAATCCATTAATTACTCCTTTCTATATCTCACACTTTTTAACCAATTTATTATAATTTTCTTTAACTCTTTTCTCTATTTCTTCAATGAGCTCACCGGTTAAATGCTTAAATCTTCCCTGTTTTTTCAAATATTCAGAAACATGCTTTAGTTTCAAAGGTTTATATGTCATCTTATATTTCCCATTTACAACTTCATAAAGTGGGAAAACACCTGTTTCTATTGCTAACCTACCTATTTCAATACTATCATCTGGTAAACTTCTCCAGCCTGTTGGACATGGTGAAAAAATATGTAAATATGCTGGTCCCTCTGTATTAACCCCTTTTGTAGCTTTCTCCATTAAATCAAATGGATATGATGGGCATGCAGTTGCAACGTAGGGGATACCATGTGCAACAGCAATTTCTGGTAAATTCTTTTTATTAGTTTTCTGACCAAAACTTTTCTTACCTGCTGGTGAAGTAGTGGTAGTAGCACAAAAAGGTGTGGAACTTGATCGTTGGATACCAGTATTCATATAGGCTTCATTGTCATAACAAACATACATAAAATTATGAAATCTTTCAAGAGCACCGCTCAATGCCTGCATACCAATATCTGCTGTGCCACCATCTCCAGCAAATGCAACTATTTTAATATCTCTATCAGAAGGGTATCTACCCTTTCTTTTTAAAACTTTTAAAGCTGACTCTATTCCTGATGCAACAGCAGCAGCATTTTCAAACGCAACATGAATCCAAGGAACAGTCCATGCAGTATCAGGAAAAGATGATGTTACTATTTCAAGGCAACCTGTTGCATTTGCAATAATTACATCTGGGCCTATTGCTTTAAGCACCTGTCTAACAGCAAGAAGCTCGCCACACCCCTGACATGCTCTATGTCCAGGTGATAAAATTTCTCTTTTAGGTAATAATTTTGCCGCATATATATTATATTTTTCCATTATCCTCTAACTCCTATAAATTGATATGGTAATGCTTTGCCACTTTTAACTGCTTCTTTGGTCTTTTGATACATATATTTAAAATCATTAATTGTTACATCTCTACCAGCAAGACCAGCAATAAAATCTGTAACTACTTTTCTGGGCTCAACATCATAAAGTGCATTTCTTATTTCAATTGCTAATGGTCCACCTGTGGTCCCATAGGTAATTGCTCTATCAACAACACCTACCCCTTTAACATTTGAAACAGTATCTAAAAATTCTTCCAATGGAAAAGGTCTCCACAACCTGAGCTTAATCAATCCTGCTTTTTCACCCTCTTTTCTAAGCTCATCAATTGCTATTTGAGCGGTTTCACCATAACTACCCATTGTTAAAAGAGCTATTTCAGCATCTTCCATTTTATAAGTTTCCACAGGTTTAAATCTTCTGCCAAAAAGCTCTGCAAATTCATTCCAAACTTCTATAATAACTTTTTTTGATTCATGTAAAACTACATCGTGTGCTTTTTTAGCTTCTGTGTAAATTTCTGGAATCCCCACAGCACCCATTGTAACAGGTTTCTCCGGGTTGAGCTGAATAGCTGGTGTATAATTTTTGGAAAGAAATTTATCAACTTCATCTTGTTCTAAAAACTCTATTGGCTCTATCATATGGGTAAGAATAAAGCCATCCATATGAACCATTACTGGAAGTAAAACTCTTTTATCTTCTGCTATTTTAAAAGCTGTTAAATGTGCATCAAATGCTTCCTGGCCATTTTCAACAAAAAATTGTATCCATCCACAATCTCTAACACTCATTGCATCAGTATGGTCATTCCATATACTAATAGGGCCAGATAAAGATCTATCTGCAACAGTCATTACTATTGGTAATCTAAGTGAAGGAACAATAAAAACTATTTCATTCATCAATGCAAGTCCCTGTGAACTTGTAGCTGTATATGTCCTTGCCCCTGCTGCTGAACAACCACAACAAACACTCATTGCTGAATGCTCAGACTCAACAGGAATAAATTCAGCATCAACTTCACCATTTGCTACTATTTCAGATAGATGCTCAACAATATGAGTTTGTGGTGTTATTGGATATGCTGCAATACAATCAACATTTGCCAATTTAACTGCTTCACTAACTGATAGGGAAACTTCTATTCCAACTCTTTTTGACATTACACCACCTCCTCAACCATTGATATACACTGCACATAACATTCTTTTGCGCAGATTCCACAACCTTTGCAATACTCTAAATTTGCAACAAAATATCCCTCGTCATCTTCATAAATTGCAGCATCAGGGCAAAAAATATAACAAAGACCACATTTAATACATCTCTTTTTGTCAACCACTGGTCTTAATGACCTCCAGTCACCAGTTTTATAAAATCTTGAACTACCAGGTTCTGTAATAGCCATACCTATTTCAAGGTCTTGCCATTTAATTTCTTGAATATTTTTTACAGGCCACTTCAATTTGAACTCCTTTTATATTAATTTGTATTTTTAACTTCCTCATAAGCAACTTTACATGCTTCAATATTTTTTTGGGCAATTTTTCCAAATCTTTCTGTAAGAGGCTCAACAAGGTCATCTATTTTTACAAGAGGCTTCATTTTTAAAAAAGCACCTAACATTATAATATTGGTAATAGGTCTTCCAAGAATATCAAGAGCAATTTTAGTAGCATTAATTGTAGCTACCTTAACATTCTTTTTAAACTCATTTTTCAACTCATCAGGTGATTTGGTAGAATTGGCAACAACAATGCCTCCCTCTTTAATACCAGCTGTAACATCTATAATTTTCATTATTGATGGATCAAGCACTATTACTATATCAGGTTCATATATTTTTGTACGTAAATATATCTTCTCATCTGAAACTCTTGAAAAAGCAATAACAGGGGCTCCTCTACGTTCTGGTCCAAAACTTGGAAATGCCTGTGCAAATTTTCCTGAATTAATAGCTGCTGTAGCAAGA